>Ga0335397_10002771_pt1 | contig 23789 bp, 21 predicted proteins | sample MAT04_FD_205740 | JGI IMG/M metagenome (GOLD analysis project Ga0335397, IMG submission 205740) | Freshwater microbial communities from Lake Fryxell liftoff mats and glacier meltwater in Antarctica - MAT-04 (spades assembly) (version 2) ... | reverse complement strand
CACGGTGCAGGCTGACTTGAGGGGAAGCCCTCCACCGTCGAGGTTGCCGCCGCCGCCCCCACCGCCGCCGCCCGAGCCTGAGTCGGCTCCGCTGTCGGCGGGCCCTCCATCGGTCGGGCTCGGCCCCGCGCCGCAAATGCAGCCGGCCGACAGCACCGTCAGAAGCAGCCAGAGCTTTCCCACGCGCATCAAATTCCTAGAACCCGCCGGCATCGGCCTTCTGCGAGCACCGAAGGCCGCAGGCCCCGCCGTAACCACCGTCGGGCTGCAGTCCGTAGTCGCACTCATTCGACAGGCACACGCCATCATACGTGCAGCTGCCACCGACCGCATTGCGTGGGCGGCAGGTGTAGACGCCGTCAGGTGAGTTGAAGTCGCAGAAGTGCCCCGACGCACACTCGAAGTAGCTGCCTTGCGAGGTGCAGTCGCCGCCGTCGCCAGGAATCAGCGTGCAGCGCGAGGTGCGCGGCGGGCAGTAGAGGCCCTGCTGGCACTCGCCATAGGCGCTGCACTTCTCGCCCTCGGCAGACCTTGGAATGCAGGTCGAGGTGGTGAACGAGGAGCCGCAGCGCAGCGACGGAAGACACGAGCCGTAGCCTACGCACACTGCTCCCAACCCACCGCGGCGCTCGCACGTGCCGGGCGGCGGAGAAGTCCGGCAGAAATACTCGTCCGAGCAGTACGGAAAACCAGAGGTCTCTGCACACGGCTCACCTGGGCCAGCGCGGCGCTTCACGCACTTGCCGCTGCTGCAGGTCAGGTCCAGCCGACAGCTGTCGTACTCGACGCACGCTTCGCCCAGGCCCTTCAGCGTCTGGCAGCGCGAGCCGGTGCCTCCGTCGAAGGAGCCGCAGTACGCGTCGTCGGGTCGGCAGCGGGTGGTGAAGCCGTCGCACGTCTGGCCCAGCGGAATCCACGGACGGCAGCGGTGCGGGCAGGTGTTGTCGTACTGGTAGCAGAAGCCGGCGCTGTTGCACTCCTCGGGAAGAATGCACCCCGCGTCCGGAGCCACCTTCCCCGCGAACACCACCGCGCACGCCGCTGGAACTTCTTCGCAGCTGCCCGACGCGTAGCCGTTCAAGCACTCGACTGCCTTCGGCTCGAGGTACTGCAGCCGGCCTTCTTCAACGGCGCGCGTGTAGGCCTGCTGGTCGCACGCTTCCTTCTTCTTGTTCATGCACTCAGGGCGGTTCGTCAGGGCGAGCTCGAAGCAGCGCACGTCGCGGTCACACGCGGCGAACGCCGACAGCTCGCACCAGCGCGCGATCGCCGCCGACGTGAAGCCCGCATCGGGAAGTCCTGCGTCTGGCTTGCCTGCATCGGGCTTCGACCCGGCATCCGGCTTCCCGGCATCGGCCTTTCCTGCATCAGGCACGCCCGCGTCACCCGGCGACGGGGCAGGGGAGCACGCCAACGCCACCACGCCAAGAGTGAGAACAAGGGGCCGCAAACCGCGGGCACCCTACCTCAGAACCGGCTATGCCCCGCCCCCATGAGTGCCGACAAAGCCGCCTTCCTCACGCGCTGGACCACCTCGTACGCAGGCGTCATCGTTCGCAACCCCGGAAAGGTGTTGTTGCTGTTGCTCGGCCTGACCGCCGTCAGCACGTACCTGGCCTTCCAGCTGCGCATCGAATCGGATCAGCTGTCGTTGATTTCGCAAGACCTGCCGGAAGTGAAAGAGGTCAAGCGGGTCATCGACATGGTCGGTGGCGCTGGCTACCTGATGCTCGGCCTTCGCGGCACAGACCCCGACACGCTGAAGAAGGTGTCAGACGCGATCAACGCAAAGCTGCTGGCCGAGAAGCAGAAGGACGGCACGGCCTACGTCCGCTTCATCACCTACAAAGTCCCGGTCGAGTTCATTCAAGAGAATTTGGTCCTCTTCATCAAGACCGAGGACCTGGTCGAGGGAAAGAAGCGGATCAACGCGTACGTGAAAGATCAGCTGCGCCGGAACAACCCCTTCTTCATCGAGATCCGCAAGACCGAGCCCGTGAAGCTCGAGCTCGAAGACCTGATCGCCAAGTACTCGGCAGTCGGCAAGAAGAGCATTCGCGACGAGTACTACATCTCGGACGACAAGCAGATGGTGCTGATGCTGATCAAGCCGATGTGGAACTCGACCCAGCTGGCCCAGACCAAGGGCTTCATCGACCACATGACGGGCGAAGCGGCGCGGGGTGAAAAGACAAAGGGCATGTTCGCCGACATCGCGCGCCAGACGGGCGTGGACCTCGTCGAGGACTACAGGAAGTCGGGCGACAAGAAGACCGTGTATTTCGGCTTCACCGGCTCGTACAAAACGAATGTCGACGACAGCTACGCGATTCAGGACTCGGTTGACGACGTCGCGATCGCGGCCTTCGTCTTCATCTGTCTCATCACCATCGTCTTCTTCCGCAAGCTCGTGCCGACCGTCATCGTCATCACCGGCATGATCATGGGCACCATCCTCACGATGGGCTTCGCGTACCTGACGCTCGGCGAGCTCAACATGGTGACCAGCATCATCGGCGCCATCTTGATGGGCTTCGGCATCGACTACGGCATTCACTTCATCTACCGCACCCGCATCGAGCTCGGCCTCGGCAAGAGGTACGACGAGGCGATTACGGCGGCGCTGGTGAACGCCGGCCGCCCGGCGCTGATCGCGGCGATCGTCACCGGCGGCAGCTTCATGGTGCTGCTCGTCTCGCAGTTCCGCGGCTTCTCGCAGTTCGGCTTCCTCGCTGCGTTCGGCACGTTGATCATCGGCTTCACGCTGTTCTCGTGGAGCCCCGCGGTGCTGGCGTTGATCGGCAACCGGAACCCCGGGTGGGTCCCGAAGGCGATCGGCACGATGACGCCTCCTTCGAACGCGGGCGGTGAGCTTCGCATCCCGCATCCGCGCCTGCTGCTCACGGGCATGGTCGTCATCGTCGCCGCGGTCTGTTCGTTTGCGATTCCGTGGACGGGGGAAGAGCTGCCCAAAGACCGCCCGCCGACCATCCTCGAGCGCCTCAAGGCCGGCGTCGTCTTCAACTACAACACCCGCGCGCTGGTGCCCGAAGACATGGCCAGCATCAAGCTGCAGGGCGAGATCAACGACCGCTTCAAGATCTCGTCCGACCCGATCGCTTTCACCGCCAAGACCCTCGAAGAGACGAAGGCCATCTGGGACGAGCTGACCCTTCACAAAGAGAAGTACCCGTCGGTCGACCAGGTCGTCTCGGTCTACAGCTTCGTGCCGCCCCCTGACATTGCCGCCGCCAACGCGAAGGTGCTCGCCGAGTGGGAAGAAGAGCTCAAAGACATCGACGTCGCCTCGCTGCCGCCCGAGATGCAGGAAAAGGCCGGCCTCTTCAAGCGCATCCTCGCCAAGCGCCCGTACGGCGTCGAAGACGTGCCCGCGGTGTACGCCGACAACTTCAAGAACCTGCCGACCACCGCGCCCGAGAACCACGGCTACCTGACCTTCGTCTACCCGAGCGTCGACCTGTGGGACGGCAAGAAGATGATGACGTTCGCCGACGAGATGCGCGTCATCAAGACGGGCGACGGCCGCGAGTACCGCAGCGCAGGCCTTGCGATCCTCTACGCCACGCTGGCCCGCATCGTTCTCTACGACGGCAAGCTGACCGTGGTGCTCGCGACCATCTGGATTCTGCTGATGCACTTCCTCGACTTCCGCAGCGTCAAGCTCGCGCTCGCCAGCGTCATCCCGCTGGGGGTCGGGCTGTGGATGATGCTCGGCCTGATGAGCATCACGGTGCACACGCTGAACTTCATGAACCTCGTCATTCTCCCGATTCTCCTGGGGTTCGGGGTCAGCCACGGCTTGTATCTGCTTCATCGATTCCTCGAAGGCACCTCGCCCATCGTCGCGCTCCGCAGCGTCGGAGCGGCCGTCGCCAGCTCGACCCTCACCGCCATCGCTGGCTTCGGCGCGCTCTTCTTTGCGCAGCACAACGGCCTCAAGTCGATTGGCTACGTCGCCTGCCTGGGCCTCGCCACCACGCTCGTCGTCAGCTTCACCGTGCTCGCCGCGGTGCTGCAGTTGATCCACGACAAGCGGGTGAAGCTCGCCGGGGCTGAGGCAGGTCTGGCTCCCTCTCCCGCGGCCGGGAAGTAAGCGAAGGCGGAAGAGCTGATCTACGCTTCGGGGCCTTCAGGCCGGCTTCGGAGCAGTGATGCGTTCCCCCCAGACCTTCTTCGCGTTTTGGCTGCTCGCCTTTCTGGCGCTGTCGGGGTGCAACTGCTTTCAGCCCGTCACCGAGAAGCAGTGTGACTCCGTCACCGAATGTGGCTCGGGCTGGGTCTGTCGCAGCGGCGTCTGCTTCCCTCCCGACGGCGGTGGCGTCGGAACCGGCGGCGGAGCAGGGGTCGGCGGTGGCATCGGAGCCGGCGGCGGGGCAGGTGGAAGCGGCGGTGGCGGCGGTACGGCGTGCAGCGGTTGTCGCGATGCCGCGGGTGCGTGCCAGTCGGGCGTGACTTCTCAGCGCTGTGGAATCAACGGCAACGTCTGCCGCGCGTGCAGCCCGAACCAGGTCTGTGCAATGGGCCAGTGCGTCACCACCGGCTGCAGCCCGGCCAGCTGCCCCACCGGCTGCTGCCGCAACGGGGTCTGCGTGCCCCCACCGCAGCAGAGCACCGCCGCGTGCGGCCAGCAGGGCGCCACGTGCCAGGCGTGCGGCGACGGCTTCGGCTGCGTGATGGGCAAGTGCGTGACGAAGCCCTGCAACATCATGTCGTGCGGTGGCTGCTGCGCGAACGGCGTCTGTATTCCTCCCGGCAGCCAGAGCGCGGCGAACTGCGGTGTCAGTGGAGCGCAGTGCAAGTCATGCCCGGCGGGGCAGGCCTGCCAGAACGGTGCTTGCGCGACGGCGCCGTGCGGCCCGGCCACGTGCGGTGGCTGCTGCGTCGGCAATGTCTGCAACGCGGGAACGCTGCCCAACGCATGCGGAAAGAGCGGCTCGGTCTGCACCCAGTGCCCCGCTGGCCAGGCCTGCACCAACGGCGCGTGCGGCGCGCCGACGTACGGCGGGCCCTGCACCAGCAACGCGAACTGTTCGGCCCTCGGCGCCGGCGCCATCTGCAAGCTGAAGACGTCGTCGGGCAACAGTCTCTACACCGGCGGCTTCTGTACCCGGCCCTGCACAGCGGTCGCCCCGTGCGGCTCCAACGGCATCTGCCTCGACAACTTTTCTCCTTACGGCGAGGCCGACCCCATCTGCGCGCCCACGTGCGCGAGCACCGCGAGCTGCCGGACGCCCGGGTACGACTGCTACCCGGTGCAAGGCAACAAGGCGTGCTGGATTGCGCCTATCCCCGCGTTGCTCGACGGGGGCTTCCCCGATGCGGGCGTGCCCAGCAACGACGGCGGCACCGTCGGAGCGGCGTGCGTCAGCTCGGCCCAATGCAACCTCTACCCGAACGGGTTCTGCGTCACCGAGCAGGTGCCCGGCCTCGGACCCAGCGGCTTCACCAACGGCTACTGCACCAGCCTCTGCAGCGGGATGATGTGCAGCGCCGGCTCGACCTGCACGAACGTCAACGGCTTCGGAACCATCAACCAGCAGCTGTGTCTGCGCAATTGCCCGGCGGCCATGGGTGGCCAGTCGACCTGTCGTGTCGGCTACCTCTGCGCAGGCTCCGGTGCCGCGGGAACCGGCGTCTGCACGCCGAACTGCACCGTCACCGGCTTCTCTTGCTCCAGCGGCCAGACCTGCAACACAGTCTCGGGATACTGCAACTAAGGGAGCACGGGCCGATGGGTGACGGGCAATACAGCTTCGATCGCAAGGTGACGAAGGCGCCGGCCGTCGAGCGCGTCTCGCTGTTCGATAACACCGCGAAGGCCGACCTGGGCCGGCAGAAGAGGTTCGAAGCGGCGCTGACGAAAGCCGCTGACAGCGTAAGGCTCGAGACCCAGCGCCGCGAGCACCGGACTTTCGCGGACGCCGAGGCGAAGAAGAAATAGGCGCGGTGGCCCAGCTGCTCCATTTCCGTTCATCCCGAGAGAAGTCGAGGGATGAGGCGGCTGGAGGCTCGGTACTGCTTTAGCCGGGCTTGACGACTTCCTTCGCCTTCTTGCCCGGCTTCGCCGCGACGCCTTCGAAGATGGCCTTCATGTCGACGGCCGGCTGCTTCTTGGTGGCGAGGACCGCGTTGACCGCGCGAAGAACCTTGGCGCGCACCTTCTTCGGCAGCGGCTTGTCGTTCACGGCGCCGTCGACCTGGCTCTGCGAGAGCGCGCGGTCAGACTTCGGCTTGGCGAGGTTGAGCTCGGTGTACGACTTTTCCTTCGTCAGGCGGCGCTTCTTCGTCCGCGCAGACTGGGCCGAACGGGCCTCGTTGCCGCCCGCTTCGACGCGGCGGCTGGCGACCGCGATCGCCTTGGAAGTGATGCCCTTCGAGTCGATGAACGTTTTCAGAGTGCCCATATTTGGGGGTCTCCTCTCACAGCCCGCTGCCTTTTTCAACCGTCGTGGCCGATCAACTTGATCCGGGCGGGAAGGTGCGTGTATGAGGCGCATCCCTTTTCGAAGTCCCTTCTGAAGGATCAGGATTCCAGGCCATGGCGAAGACGAGCATGATCAACAAGAACGAGTTGCGGAAGAAGATCGTCGCGAAGTTTGCGAAGAAGCGCGGTGAGCTGAAGACCGCGATCCGCAACATCCACACCTCGGCAGAAGACCGGATCGCCGCCCAGGAAGTGCTGGCGAAGCTGCCCCGCGATGCGAACCCCATCCGCGTCACCAACCGCTGCCTCGTCACCGGCCGTCCGCGCGGGACGCTGCGCTACTTCCAGATGTCGCGCATCACGTTCCGTGAAATGGCGCTCGCTGGACAGATCACCGGCGTCGTCAAGTCGAGCTGGTAAGGAAAGCCACCATGTCCAAAGTCTGCCAGGTCACCGGAAAGCGTCCGCTCGTTGGTAACAACGTCAGCCACGCGAACAACAAGTCGAAGACCCGTTCGCTCCCGAACATCCAGACCCACCGCTTCTTCGTCCCGACGATGAAGAAGTGGATCAAGATCAAGGTCTCGGCGCACGGCCTCCGCATCATCAACAAGCGCGGCATCGACGCCGTGTTCCACGAGATGGTCAAAGCGGGCGAGCGCTTCTAAAGCGCGCCGTTGAGCCGAACCGCAAGGGCCGGCCGGTAAAGAACCAGAAGGTAGAAGCGTCCCGGGTCGCCCTCAACGGCAGCCCGGGATGTTTTCGTTCTGGAACCAGGAATTCCTGCCGGTGTCCGTTGCTGCATGGGCAAGTCGACGCGCAGTCCGGGTGTGTCGTTGTCGGTGCGGTGGGGCAACCAGGCGCTGGCGAGGGAGTTCTTGCCCTTGCACACCCCGCGCAGCTTCACCATCGGCGCTGAGCCGGGCTGCGACTTCGCCTGCGGCGGCGCCAAAGCCTTCCGTCTGATCCACATCGACGCTGAAGGAGCGACCCTTCGGCAGAAAGACGGCACCCGCATGCCGCTCAAGCGTGGGTCGACCCACTCCCTCTCAATCGGCGCGCTCTCCTTCGACGCCCAGCTGCTCGACGCGCCGCCACGCCTTGCGCCTGCTGCGGTCAGCGACCTCACCACCATCAACCTGGGCCTCGCGCTCATCGCCGCCTTCGGCTTCTTCGCCGTCACCGCCGCCAACGCCGACGCCGCGGGTGAAGACTTCGACGAGAACAGCGGCGTGTCGGCGAAGGCGATCAAGGTCCTCTACCGACAAGAGACGGCAAAGCAGGCGAGTGCCGCTCCCGCTGCGAAGCAACGCAAAGACAACAGCTCTCCGCCCAGCTCGCCTTCCCGCGTCGCGCGCACCGTGCCCGTGCCCCGCCCGTCGGGGAAGAACGTGCCCTCGACGAAGCCCGACGTCGGCGACCTGTTCCACGGCCCGGGCGCCGGCAGCGTCTTCACCAGCAGCGGCCTCGGCGACGACCTGCGCGCTGCCTCCAACGGCATTCGCACCGCGCAGGTGGGCATCGGCAGCATCGGCCTCGGCGGCGGACGCGACGGCAACGGCCTGGGAGGCATGGGCCTTTCCGGAATCGGAGCGCTGGGCACCCACGGCGGCCGCGGCCCCAACAACCCCTACGGCACCGGCGTGATGTTGAAGAAGGGTGACAAGCCCGACCTGCCCGACCCCACCGACGTCGTCATCCGCGGCTGTACGGAAGACGGCACCGGCTGTCTCGACAAAGAGCTGATTCGCCGCGTCATCCGCGCGAACCTCGCGGGCTTCAAGTACTGCTACGAGTCGATGCTCAACCGCTTCCCGTCGCTCGAAGGAAAGGTGTCGGTGCGCTTCATGATTGCCCAGTCGGGCAAGGTCTCGCTGGCCACCGTGGCGCAGTCGACCGCCGGAAACGCCGAGCTCGAGCGCTGCGTCGAAGGCCGCACGAAGCTGCTCCAGTTCCCCTCGCGAAAGGGCACCGAGCTCATCGCCGTCACCTACCCCTTCATCTTCCGGCAATCCGGGAAGTAGGCCGAAAAGTTTACAAAGGGTGGGCAATCGCTCACAGAGTAGGGGCAATGGCCGCCGCTCAGCCCAGCAAGAAAGCCAAAGCCCCTGCCAAGCCCAGGCGGCCGGTTAAGGTCAGCCACTACCTCAGCGGCTGGGCCGAGGACGTCGAGCAGACGAAGCTTCACCTCGCGCAGGTGCTGGTCGATGCGCTCTGCGCGCTGAAGCGGCTGCAGCTTCACGGCGCGCTCGACGACTACCCCGAGTGGAAAGGCGAAGGCTCGGCGGTGGTGCAGCTGGGAATCCCCGATGGGCCCGACGCGCGCTACCTCGACAAGCACCCGTTTCTTCCGCAGGGCACTCCGCTGGTGCTGGTCACCGGCAGCAAAGAGCTCACGCGGTTGATGATTGGTTTTTCGCGCGGTGTCTCGACGCGGTGGCGCAAGCGCATCGTCACCGGGCCAGCGAAGGGCCCGGGAAAACTGCCGCCGGTGATGATGATCGACGGTGGCAGCCTGGTGATTGCCGAGAAGAGCATCTTCACCGGCTTCCGCGCTGCGTTCGAAGAAGCCGGGTGGACGGTGCGCGAGCTCGGCGGGCGCACCACCACCTCCGACGAACCGAAAGACCGCTTCTAGAAGCCGGACAACACCCGCAGCCCCAGCTCGCCGTTCACCCGGTAGAGGATGCGCTTCTTGTCGGGGTGCACGTCGCAGCCCGTCGCCGCCGAGGCCGCGAAGAGCTTCGTCCGCGTGCCGCCCAGGTCGACGCTCTCGATGCCGTTGGTGCCCGTCACCGCAAGCTTCGCGTCATCGAACCAGCAGATGCTCGCGAGGTACGTGCCGGCGAGGCCCAGGTCGGTCACCGCCTTGTCCGAGAATTGGTAGAGCTTGAACCGCTCGTCCATGCCGCCGTCAGGGCCCGCCTCGCGCGCCACGTACGCGAGCTTCGTCCCATCCGGTGAAAACCGCGCCGCCTCGCCCTTGCCGAGCGTCGTGGTGCCGCCATCGGCGAGCTCGAGCAGCGTGACGCTCGAGCTGCCGTTGAGGGTGTAGGTCAGCCGCTTGCCGTCGCGCGAGAGGTCGATGTTCAGCGAGGCGAAAGCGCGCTTCACCAGCGTGACGGCGCCGCCCGCCGCGGGGACAGAGAGGATTCCGTCGTCGCCCGAGAAGTACAGCGACGCTCCGTCGGGCGCCCACGCCACTGAAGCAAGGTAGCTGCCCGCGTCGGCGAGCACGGTCAGGTTCGAGCCCGTCTCGCCCATCACCGCGATGTTGTCGGCGCCATTGAGACCCGGCGTCGCGTGGTGAAGGCCAATCTTCGTACCGTCCGGAGACCAGCGCCCTTCCCAGAACTGCTGCCCCGACGGAGGCGCGATCGCCGTCGACACCACGCCGCCGCTGTCGGGATTCCCGCCCGAGCCGCTGCTGCCACAGGCCGTCAACGTCAGCGCCGCCACTGCGAAAAGCCTCTTCATCGCGTCTCCTTGCACTTGCCGTCCGTCGATTCCCACACGTCCACGTCGTCCACGAGCAGGGTTTCTCCTGCGGCCGGCGTCCGCATCAAGAAGCGGACGTAGAGCTTCGAGCCCGCTGCCGCGCGGACCTCGAGGTTCGTCGACGGCGGCGCACGCAACCAACCGTTCTCGCTCTTCACCGGCGTGCTGAACGTGTGGTCGACCACCGTGCCGCCCTTGTCTTCGAGCACCGACAGCTGCGCGTCGGCGACGGTGCCCCTCAAGTACGCGACCGCGCAGTACACGCTGCCGGTGGTCGACGCGACGATGGGAGCCGTGCTCGCGAACTTCCCGCCCGCCGCCGTCGCGGTCAGCTTCAAGGACTTCGTGCCGCTGTGTGCGTCGGCGTCGGCGACGACATCTCCCGACTGCGGAGACCAGCCAGTGTCGCCGCACTCGAAGCCGTTGTTGCCCACCAGGTTCGGGGGCGTCTTCGCGGCGCCGTTGCAGTTGCCGCTGCCGCCTGCGCCGCTGGCCCCTCCACCGGTGCCCGTCGTGCTGCTGCTGGAGCCGCAGCCCAACGCAATCACTGCCAGCATCGCCACCCCGAAGAGCTTCATGCCCTGCTGACTATCAGGGCTTCGGCGCGTTGCGAATCTGCTGAATCGTCTCGAACCTCTTCTTGTGAAGCAGCTTCACCCGCTCGCCGTCGAGCAGCGTCTTCATGCTCGAGCCAACCTTGTTGTCGAGCAGGTCGGGGTCATCGTCGCGGCGCAGCGTGAACTGCAGGTCGCCGACCTCGGTGGCGAGGGCGACGATGGCCGCCTCTTCGGGGAGCAGCAGCACCGAGACGTCGATGTATTCCTTGTCGCCGTCCTTGTGCGCCTGGCTCGGGGTGCTGGTGGTGAACTTGCCGGTCGAGAGCACGGGGATGTTCTGCAGCAGCGTGACGGCGACGCGTTCGCCCTTCTGCTTGCCGTGAAGGCTGGTGAGGATGTCGATGTGATCGCCGGGCTTCACCCAGCCGCCGACGGCGATCGCCTTGCTGGTGGTGATGTCGTACGCGCGGGCGCGCTTCATCACTTTCTTCGAGAGCCGTTCGTTGGTGCGGGTGGCCTCGAACTGCGTCCACAGCAGCGGGTCGCCGGCCTGCACGTCGACGAGGATCTTCTGGTTCACCACGTACGCCGTGTTGTCGGGCTTCACGACGGACGAGGTGATGAAGGCCTCGGGCACGAAGCGGGTGCTGATCATCTCAGAGGTAATCAGCGTGTTGATCGTGAGGTCGCTGGCGGCGACGGCGACGGGCACCAGGTTCCAGCCAGACTTGACGCGGCGGTTCGTGCCGTCGAGCAGCAGGGCGGCGACGCCACTGGCAACCAGCGCGAGCGCGGCGGCGATGCCGAAGGGGCGCCAGCTGCGGGTGACGCTTCCCGCGGGCACGGTGATCGCCGGCAGCCCCATGATGGTCTTCGCCGGGTCGGGAGCGCCGAGCACGTTGGCCGACCGCCAATTGCCACCGGGGAGGCTTGGGCGGAGCTTTGTCTCGTGCTCCTCCAGCGGCGCGACGCTCTTCGCGCGCGTCTTCACTGCCACCAGCCCGACCTGCGTCTTCATCTCGACGGTGGGGCGGGGGCCGTTGCTCGCTTCGCGTGGCTCGACGGCTTCGGGGCGGGTGACGTCCTCCATCTCGGCGAAGTCGGCGGCGGCGGGAAGGTCAGAGACGTGAATCGTCTTCACCGCGGTGCCGAAGGGATTGGCGGGGGGTGGCGCCCGGCGGGGCGGCAACGGGTTGGCGGCGGTCTGCTCTTCGGAAGCGTCGTCCCACGGCAGGGGCAGCAGGTCGCCGGAAGGGTCGGTGATCTCGGCCCTCAGCGGCTCGAGGGCAGCGCCGGTGGGGCGGCGTCCTTCGGTGGCGCTCTGAAGCGGAGGCGGCAGCGCAGGCGTCTGGGCGGGGGTGCTCTCGGGGTCCGAGGTGGGGTCGTAGCGAAGCGAGGTGAGCTGGTTCTCGAGGGGGATGATCGCTGCGTGCGGGGTGCCGATCAGTGACCAGAGGTAGCTGTCGCCGGCGAAGGACACGGGTTCGCCGGTGAGCTGTTGAACGAGGGTGGCGGCGGCGCGCTCGAGCTCGAGGCGGACGTCGGCCTCTCTGCTGCCGATGGTCTGGGCGATCTCGAAGCCGGCGATGCCTTCGAGCAGGCGCATCACGAGCCGTTCGCGAGAGACTTCGGCGAGGCCGCGGAGCTTCGAGAGGACGAGGTGGCCATTGTTGATCAGCGGATCATCACCGGCGAAGTCGGTGGTGGCGCCGGGCGAGCGTGCGGCGTCAGCGGCCCTTTCGCGAGCGGCCGAGAGGAGCCAGGTGGCGAAGCCTGCGTCGGAAGAAAGGCCAGAGAGGCGGAAGACGCTCTGGGAGATGACGGGTTTGACGAGGCCGGCGGCAGTGCGGTGCGAGAGGCGCGAGACGAGAACGGCGTGAACGAAGGGCGAGAAGTACTGGGTGAGCTGATCGATGGCGTCGAGGTCTCCCTTTCGTGCGGGGCCGACCCAGCTGACCCATTCGCTGCGCTCGCTCATCTGGGCGCGGACGATACCCAAACTGGACGCTCGTGGTTTTCCATACGAGGGTAGGCGGCACATGGCAGAGATCATCGACCTCGCCCTCGCCCTGGTTGCCGCCGCACGGCGGCCGTTTCAGCTCGAACCCACCCGGGTCGAGCTCGTCCTCCGCACCGCCGCGCGAAGCCGCGAACGCACCCGGCGCCCCCACCTGCGCGCCGTCGAGCACGCGGGGAAAGAGGTCCGGAGGGAGCTCATCCGCCGCGTCGTCGCCGAGATGCTTCAGGTCGGGCTGTAGGCGGACCCCGGAGCCGCGTCCCTTCCATCGCGAGAGCAGTCGAGAGACGAGTCGCCTCCGAGCTTCGTTCGCACCTCGCGCACGCGGTCCGTTCATCCGGAGACGTGCTCTCTGGCGCACAGCTGGCCGCTGTTCTGGCCGGCGCCTACTTCGTGAAAGTTCGGGTGAAGAGCACGTTGCCGCTGGTGCCGACGAAGGTGCCGGTGAAGGTGTTGTTGACGATCTCGACGTAGAGGAAGCCCAGGTCGAGGGTCTGGAAGTAGTTGGGGTTGAAGTCACCGCCCGAGGTGATGAGCGTCGTGGCGGACGCGCCGGCGCCGGCGACGATCAGCTCGGTGCCGACGCTGTTGAGGTTCACTCCGCAGCGCGCGGTGAGCCACTGGTTGCTGTGGTCGTGGCCCGACAAATAGACGTCGGCCTTTCCGCAGACGCGGCTGTCGAGAAAGGACTTCACTCCCGCGCCGTTCGCGATCGGGATGAACGCCACCCCGTCGTAGCTGCCGGCGTTTCCGTGTGGTCCGTTCGAGCGGTATGGGTGGTGCCCCAACGCGATCTTCCATTTCGCGTTCGACTGCGGCAGCCAGCTCGAGAAGTCCGACTTCACTGCGGTGTCGAGGCCGTACATCGAGAGGTTCGTGTTCGCGACGAACATGTCCACGCCAGGGCGGTTCAGCTTGTAGTGCGTGTCGGGCATGCGCCACTTCGTCGAGATCGCCGAGTAGTCGACCTCGTACTGGCCCTTGTTGAACTCGTTGCCCGAGCCCTGCCCGCCGTAGTCGTGGTTTCCGAGCACCGCGTAGAACGGCATGTTCACCGCCGCGTACGGCAGCTCGAAGTGCGTCTGCCAGATCGGATCATTCGGACCCGACACGCCCGTGTCGTAGATGTTGTCGCCCAAAAGCACCGCGAACTCGCACGCGTGCGTCGAGCACCACGTCGCGATTCCCGCCGCCACCTGGTACTGCCCCTGATCTCCGCGGCCCACATCGCCCAGCGCCACGAACCGCAGCGCGAAGCCACCGTCGCTCGGAGGAGGAACCACTCCGGCGTCCGGCCCGACGACTCCGCCCTGGCCCGCGTCGATCGCCCCCGCGTCGATCGCCCCCGCGTCGATCGGCCCCGCGTTCATGCTGCCGCCGCCACCGCCGCCACCGCCGACACCGCCGCCCGAGCCGACACCGCCGCCCGAGCCGACACCGCCGCCCGAGCCGACGCCGCCGCCCGAGCCGACGCCCGGCCCGATGCCGCCCGCGTCCTCGGCCCGCATCGCCGCGTTGCTATCGCCGCCGCCGCCGCCGCCCGGCGCATCGCTGAGGCGGGGGCTGTTGCTGCAGCCGATCACAGACAAAGCGATGGCGAAGGCTCCGGCCTGGAGCATGACGGGTGCGCGCATGGGCGTGCCACGTACTCAACACGCAAGACGGGGTCAAATCGGCTATCTCTGATGGCTCGGAGGAACAAACGCATGGAACACCGGCGATTGGGAAAGAGCGGGCTCAAGGTCTCGAGCCTCTGTCTCGGAACGATGACCTTCGGTGACTCGCCTGGCTTCATGAAGGGCGTGACGTCGACGGACGCGGAAGCACGCAAGGTGCTCGACCGCTCGATCGAGGCGGGCATCGACTTCATCGACACCGCGAACGTCTACAGCGAGGGAAACAGCGAACGCCTGCTCGGCGAATGGCTCGGCGCCAGGCGCAAAGACCTGATCCTCGCCACCAAGTGCCGCTTCACGATGGGCTCGACGGTGCACGACCTCGGCCTCTCGCGCCGCCACATCATCAAGGCGTGCGAAGACTCGCTGAAGCGGCTGAACACCGACTGGATCGACCTGTACCAGGTGCACATGCAGGACGGAGAGGTCGAGATCGAAGAGACGCTGCGCGCGCTCGACGACCTCACCCGCGCGGGAAAAATTCGCTACTCGGGCTGCTCGAACTTCACCGGCTACCGCCTCACCGAGTCGCTGTGGGTCGCCGACAAACGCAACCTGCACCGCTTCGAGTCCGTGCAGCTCCAGTGGAACCTGATCGAGCGCGGCGCCGAGCGCGAGATGATTCCCGCCTGCCGTGCCTTCGGCCTGGGAGTGATGGTCTGGAGCCCGCTCGCCCGCGGGATGTTGAGCGGCAAGTACAAGCAGGACATGCAGCCGCCCGCGGGCAGTCGGCTCGCCGAGTGGAAGGACACGTTCAAGAAGATCAACAACGACAAGTCGTGGGCGATGCTCGAGACCCTCGCAGCGGTCGCGAGCGAGGTCGAAGCGACTCCGCCCGCGGTCGCGCTCGCGTGGCTGCTTCACAAGCCCGAGGTCAGCTCGGTCATCCTGGGCGCGCGCGACCTCACCCAGCTCGAAGACAACCTCAAGGCCGCGAGCCTGAAGCTTCAGCCCGCGCAGATCCAGAAGCTCGATAAAGCGAGCGCTCCAGACTGGGCGTACCCGTACGACTTCATTGGAGGGAGGGAACGATGGTGAAGACTCTTCGCGCCGCTGCGTTGCTGCTGCTGGCCTCGTGTGTTGTGGAACCCGTGCCGACGGGCTTCGACGGACGCGACGTGCGCGGCAACTACGCGCTCACGTATGACAACAAGCTGAAGGTTCAGCTGAACCTCGCTGGCGCGACGCGCGCAGCGACCGCGAACGGCTACGGCGAGGTCGTCGACTTCGGCACCTATCAGGGCATGCCGCTGAAGCTCGACCTCGCGCAGTGGTGCGCGCGTGAAGACGTCCAGTGCCCCGACGAAGTGTTCTGGCCGAAGGTCGCGATTGATCAGCCCGACCTCAAGGCGAACGGCGTGAAGCTGCAGAAGCTCGTCGTCGTCAACGACACCGTTCACACGCTCGACGCCGGAGTCAGGGCCGCAGTCGTCGCCGGCCTCGTCAACAACGACGACTTCGATCGCTTCCTCATCGGTCTCGGCGCGGGCGGCGGTTCGAATCCAAACTGCGTCCTGCTCGGCGTCTCTCTCGCGGGCGGCCGCTTCTCGCGCAAGGGCGAGTCGCTCGAGGACGTCACCGAGTTCCGGAACTCGGCGAACATGCCGTGCGACCCCGACGCGGGCACCACAGACGCAGGCACCACGGACGCAGGCACCACGGACGCAGGCACCACGGACGCAGGCACCACGGACGCGGGCAAGCCAGAGACGTGCGCCGCGGTGACCTTCAAGCGCCTGAAGATTCCAAAGAACGCTCCGGCAGACGGCATCGTCGACGGCCGGCTGGGCGTGGCGTGGGCGGGCGGGTGCGCGTTCGGGCCGATCGTGGCGGGCGCCACGCTGACGCTGGAAACGGGCTTCACCGGAAAAAAGACTGGCGATTACGACCCGCCGCCGTTTACGCCGGTCGAGGTCACGCTGCCCGACGCCGGGTTTGATGGCGGTTCAGTGGACGGCGGCTGATCCTGCGTTACTTGAAGAGGCATGTACCGATGCCTCGATTGCGGAGCTTTTAGTTCGATGCCGCAGGCCAGGAAGCCGGTCTGCTCGCAGTGTCACGAGGCGCTCGATGTTTCGGGCGCTCCCATCGAAGTCAGCACCGAGCGGTATCAGCAAATCGTGGCGAGCTCGCCGATGCCGGTCGTCGTCGATTTCACCGCACCCTGGGCCGCGCCATGCCGGGCAGCCGACGAAGTGGTCGAGCAGTTCGCCCGTCGCCAGGCTGGCAAGGTGCTGGTGCTCAAGGTGAACTTCGACAAGTCGAAGGCGCTGATCGACGAGCTCGGCATCAAGGCGATTCCCACCTTTCAGGCCGTGAAGGGGGGCGAGGAGTTCGCGCGGCACGCAGGCCTCCTGCACCGCGCCGCGTTCGACCGTTGGGCCGAGCGGGCGTTCACTCGGGCCGCGGCGTGAGCTAAGCGGACTTCATGAGCTCATCAGCAGGTACGCGGTTCCACGAGGCCGTACACGGCATCTACTTCGACGACCTCGACGCGTTTCAGATTCTCCACAACGCGCGCTACCTGCTGCTCTTCGAGCGCACCATCGGTGCCTTCTGGCGCCGCCTCGGTTGGGGCGGCACGCTCGACATGCAGAAGAACCCCGACCAGTTCCACCTCGTACGGGCAAACCACCTCGAGTACCACCGCGCGGTCGTCGGGGTGTCCGAGGTCCGCGTGCGGGTGTGGGTCGAGCACCTCGGCACCACCAGCCTCACCTTCGGGTTCTGCGTGATGCCGATGGATGAGGACGTCGACTTCGCGACCGGCAGCCGCGTCATCGTGCGCGTCGATGGTGAAAAGCGCACGCCGTCGCCGTGGACCCCGCACTTCCGCGAGACGATTGCCCCGTTTCTTCGCAAGGCCGCGCCAGCAGTCTGAGGTGCGCCGTTCTGGCGAACTTCAATGGCTTGTTGTTAGTGTCGCCTTCCCATGTCGGAAACTGAACACAAAGACTCTGGGCACGACCGCAAGTCGTTTGTGTCATCAGTTCCGGTCACGCTGTCGTCCGAGCAGATTTTGGAACTCGTGAAGGAAGGCGTCGAAGTCCGAAAGGCTGTGGACGCTTCTCTTGGTGAACGTCAGAAGCGCTTGCCCGCATACTCCGGTATGCGATCGCGCTTCTGACCGTGAACTCGCGTCGTCTGCGCGCGGTTGAGTTCTCACCAGAAACGTTGACCGATCTCGTACGCAACGCCAGTGGTGCTCCGGCCGAGGCCGCACGATTCTGAAGGCGTACTCGACCATCGCAAGCCGCTGCTACCACGACCACGACCACGCAGTAGCAGCGGTCGGGGTCGAGTTCGTCACGACCACCCGTCTGCCTCGGTACGTAGGCATCATTCGTCTCTCGGTCGCAGATCTGCACGTCGCGGACTTTGTGTGCGACACGACAGACATGCTGCGCGACGTCCCGAGGTGGGCCCCGATCCTGGCTCTCGTTGCGGATAAGCAGGATGTGCTGACGGAAGCTGCCCGACTCGTAAAGCCGAGCATCCAGGTGGCCTGACTACAGCGGAATGTTGCCGTGCTTGCGGGGCAGGTTTTCCTGCCGCTTGTCCTTCAGCAGCTCGAGCGATCGAATCAGCTTCTCGCGGGTCGCCTCGGGGCGGATGACCTCGTCGATGTAGCCGAGCTCGGCGGCCTTGAACGGGTTGGCGAACTTCTCGCGGTACTCGGCGACGAGGCGCGCCTTCTCGGCGACAGGGTCCTTCGCGCCGTCGAGCTCTTTGCGGAAGACGATGTTCACCGCTCCGTCGGGGCCCATCACCGCGATCTCTGCAGTCGGCCACGCGTAGTTCACGTCGGCGCGAATGTGCTTGCTCGCCATCACGTCGTACGCGCCGCCGTACGCCTTGCGCGTGATGACGGTCACCTTCGGCACGGTCGCCTCGGCGTACGCGTAGAGCAGCTTCGCGCCGTGCTTGATGATGCCGCCCCATTCCTGCGTCGTGCCGGGCAAGAAGCCGGGGACGTCGACGAAGGTGACGAGCGGAATGTTGAAGCAGTCGCAGAAGCGCACGAACCGCGCGGCCTTCACGCTGGCGTCGATGTCGAGGCAGCCCGCGAGCACTGCCGGGTTGTTCGCCACGAGCCCCACTGGCCGGCCCGCCATTCGCGCGAAGCCGATGACGATGTTCTTCGCGTAGTGCTCCTGCACCTCGAAGAAGTGGCGGTCGTCGACGATCGCCTTGATCACGTCCTTCATCTCGTAGGGCTTGTTCGGGTTCGCCGGGACGATGGTCGCCAGCGAGAGTTCCGCGCGCGCCGGATCATCGGTGCTCGGCTGCACCGGCAGGTCGTCGGTGTTGTTGCTCGGCAAGTACGACAGCAGCTCGCGCGTCAGCGCAATCGCCGCCTGCTCGTTCTCGGCCGCGAAGTGCGCGACGCCCGACTTCTGGTTGTGCGCGACGGCCCCGCCCAGCGCTTCCTTCGTCACTTCCTCGTGCGTCACCGTCTTGATGACGTCGGGGCCGGTGATGAACATGTAGCTGGTGTTCTTCGCCATCACGATGAAGTCGGTGATCGCCGGCGAATACACCGCGCCACCCGCGCACGGCCCGAGGATGAGGCTGATTTGCGGCACCACGCCCGACGTCAGCGTGTTGCGAAGGAAGATGTCGGCGTAGCCCGCCAACGACTCGACGCCCTCTTGAATCCGCGCGCCGCCGCTGTCGTTCAACCCGACAATCGGAGCGCCCACCCGCGTCGCCAGGTCCATCACCTTGCAGATTTTCTGCGCGTACGCGCCCGAGAGGCTGCCGCCGAAGACGGTGAAGTCCTGCGCGAAGAGGAAGACCTTGCGGCCTTCGACCGTGCCCCAGCCGGTGACCACACCGTCGCCCGGAATCTTCTTGTCGGCCATGCCGAAGTCGGTGGCGCGGTGGGTGACGAGCTTGTCGAGCTCCTGGAAGCTGCCTGGGTCGAGGAACAGGTCGATGCGCTCGCGCGCTGTCAGCTTGCCTGCTTCGTGCTGCTTGGCGACGCGCTCGGGGCCGCCACCCTGCTCGGCCTGCGCTTCGAGTTTCGTAAGCCTTGCGCGCAAAGGATCCGCATCGAGGTTGCTCATGGCCCGCGCCGCATAACACGCGTCGCTGTCAGCCGCGAAGCACCGCGCGCAGCGTGTCCGATGCAAAAGGCTTCTCGAGCACGCGGCGGCGGGACGAATCGAGGAAGCGCTGCACGGAGGCGGTGGTCGCTCCGCCGGTCATGAAGACGAAGCGTTCGGCGAGGCGCGGGTTGAACTCGAGCACCCGGCGGTACAGGTCCATGCCCGTCACGCCGGGCATCATCACGTCACAGAGGATGACGTCGTAGAGCACCGCTTCCATTCGCTCGAGCGCCGCCTCGGCCGAGGTCACCGCGTCGACGTCGTGCTCGCCGCGGAGCATCAGCTGCAGCGAAGTGCCCATCGCGGTGTGGTCGTCGATGACCAGCACCCGGCGCGACGCCATCGCCGTCGACGACTCGACCTTCACCTCGACAGGTGCCGGCGTCGCTTCCTCTTCCTTCGCTGGTGGCAGCGCGACGCGGAAGGTCGTGTTACCCGGCGCGCTCGTGAAGCTGATCTCGCCGCCGAGCCCACGCACCACGTTCTGGCACAGGGCCAGCCCCAGGCCGGTGCCTTCGCCGGCGGGGCGCGTGGTGAAGAAGGGCTCGAAGATGTGACGCCCCACGTCGGCGGTGATGCCGTGCCCGGTGTCGTTCACCTCGACGACAATCCACCCGCGCGCGTCGCGGCTGCCCGTGATGCGCACCAGGTGTTTGTCTCCGTCGTTCGGCAGCGACTGCGCCGCGTTGACGAGCAGGTTCAAGAAGACGTGCGACAGCTGCGCGTCGTGCGCCCACGCATCGGGAAGGTTCGTCGCCAGCTGCACCTCGAGCCGGCCGCGGGGCTCGACGAGATGACGCGCCAGCCGCACCGCGCGCTCGACGACGCGGGTGATGTCGACGCGGATCCGCGTCGCGTACGGGTCGACGTGCGAGAAGGTCTTCACGTCGCTGACGACCTGGCGAATGCGCTGCGCCCCTTCGCGCGCCATCGTCAACGCTTCTTCGCGGCCCTGAGGATCCGTCGCGGCAGAGAGCGCGGTGAGCCCCGTCGCCAGGTACGACAGCGGCGTGTTCATCTCGTGCGCGAGCGTCGCGGCCAGGGTGCCCACCGACGCCATGCGCCCCGAGATCTGCACCTGCGTCTCGAGTCGCTTGCGGTCTTCGATGTCGGTGTGGAGCCCGGTCATCCGCACCGCGGTTCCCTTCTCGTCGCGCTCGACCACTTTTCCGCGATCGAGGATCCACCGCCATGTGCCGTCCTTCGCGCGCAGCCGCACCTCGGCCCGGTACAGCGGCGTCTCGCCCTTGAAGTGCGCGAGCATTTCCTTTCGCACCGCTTCGCGATCGTCGGGATGCGAGATGGCCGACCAGGCTTTCCAGTCGGGCAGCTCGGCGGGCATGTAGCCGAGCATGCCGGTGAGCCGCGCGTTGCCCCGCACCTTCCCGCTGGGGATGTCCCAATCGAAGACGCCGTCGTCCGTGCCGACCAGCGCGAGCTTCAACCGTTCCTGGCTGTCGCGCAGCTGCGCTTCAGACCTCGCGCGCGAGAGCTCGGCGCCGGCGCGGGTGGCGAGGCCGTTCAAGAGCTCGGGGTCGATGGCGGTGTCGAGCCGCGACGTGTGGCCCGCACTCAAGAGCCCCATCGGCTCACCGTCGGGCGAGCTCAGCGGCAGGCCGAGGTACGCGTCAATGCCAAGCGCGCTCAGCTCGCTGGCCTCGGGGAAGCGCTGGGCCACGCCTGAGGAGATCAACGTCAACGATTTGCCGACGACGAGCGAGCAGGGCGTGCCTTCGAGAAGGCACTCGAAGTCGCGCAAGAAGACCTTCTTCTCTTCGTCCCAGATGGCGGTGCACGCGATGCGGTTCGGACGATCGCGATCGAGAATCCCGATCCACGCGTAGCGGCAGTGGGTGAGCCGCGCGAGCTGGCGGGTGACGGCGCGGAGCAGCGAAGGCCCGACCGCTCCGGAGGTCGCGGCGAGCAGCTCGCGCGCCTGCGCTTGCGTGCTGCGAAAAGCGGTGACGTCTTCGTGGCTCACCACCACGCCGTGCTCGCGCGAGATGGGTTTCGTCACCCGCGTCTGGAACCAGCGATCGCCCCAGGCGTGGATGATCGGCGTCGGGCGCACGACGTGCCCTCCCAGCACCTCGCGAACCGTGTACTCGAGCAGCCGCTGCGCGAGGGGGTCTTGCAGCGCGGTGGCCTCGCCGAAAATCTCGCGCCAGGCCTCGTTCGTTTCGATCGGGCGTGCGTCACCGTCGACGACGGCGGCAGCACACGGAAAAGAATCGAGAAGAGGATCTGACATGCGCTGAAGGGCCAAGTGTACGGTGGCTACCGTTGCGTGGTTCAACCGGGGTGGCAATGGCGCGGAAGGCGAAAGCGGCGAAGCTGTTCGGGCATGCACTGCCCTCCGCCCTGCCTCCGCCCGACACCGGCGATGCCGAGGTCGACGGGTTGGTTGCGACCCGCCTGCGTGAGAGGTGGACCCCGGAAGGCCAGGCCGCCTTTGTGCGCCTTCACCTCGAGCCGAAGCCTGACGACGAGGCGGCGTTGGTCACCTTGCTCTCTGAGCCCGAGGCGTGTGATTTCGGCGCCATTCCCCCGTGGGAAGACGACTACGACCGCGCGCCGGCCGCAGAACGGAAGGAAAGGCAGAAGGCGCTGGACCTCGTCTACGCGGCACGAACGGAGCGCGAGCAGTACTTCACCTGCCTCGTGCTCTGGGGCGAGAACCACCCGAAGGGCCTGATGCAGCTGCGGGCGCTGCTGGCCGACCCAAGCGTCTGCGAGCGGGCCAAGGCAATCATCGCGACGCAGCTGCTCGCCGAGAAGAAGCCGCACCGGCCCGAAGACCTCGCGGCAGTGGCGGGGCTCTGGGACGCGGGAGTCAAAGACCTGGCCCTGGTTCCGGTGGTGTTGATGGCCGCCGTCGAGCGCGACTTGCCGGGCTCGCTGCGCCGGTACGGCCCGCTGCTGGACGCGGTGCCTGACACCCACGAGTTCCGGGTCGCCTGCGCGATGTTGGTCGGCCTGCGTCCCATCGCGTCGCTGCTGCCGCTGGAGTGGGGCGCTCGACTGCTCACCGCGATGGAGCAGGAGGTGCTCGGCATCTTCGTGCCGCCGGTGTTGGTGGGCATGCCGCGTGACGCGGACTTCTTGCCGCCGCTGCTCAAGCTGATGAAGGGCTTCGTCACGCCGGAAGGGTTGCAGTGCATCGCGCGGCACGGCGATGCGCGGGCGACTCCATTTCTCATCGCGAAGCTGGGCCGCGACACGCCACACTGGGACAAGTTGCTCGAGGCCTGCCGCGGCGTGGGTGACCCGGCGCTGGTGCCGGCCCTTCGGCAGTGGACGGAGAAGCAGCGCACCGTCGGAGCGAACGGCGAATGGGTCGGCTTTGTCGAAGTCGAGAAGGTCATCGCCGAGCTGAAGCTTAGGGCTGAAGCGACCCGCATCACCGGCAAGCACCTGGCGTACTTGCCCGCGTCAAAGGCGCCGCGCACCGCGAAGCCGCGTGAGAAGGCCAAGGCTTTGAAGCACCGCAAGCTGCCGGCGCTGAAGCAGCAGCGGGCCGACCTGGTGGCGCTGCTCGCGGCGCAGTCGCTGGAGTCGAAGGCCGACGTGCTGATTCGCGACGCATGGCTGATGCGGGCGACGCGCGTCGAAGAGATGGCGCTGCCCCTGGGAGGCACCCGCCTCGGGGGGCTGCCCGACCTGCCCGAAGGCACGCCGTGGCCCGCATTGGGTGACCGTTCGCTGTCTTTCGTCGCGCAGGTGCGGCTGTCGGAAGTCGCCTCGAACGGGGTGCTTCCGAAGGCGGGGCTCTTGTCCTTCTTCGTGCTCGACGAGTGGGGCGACGGTGAGAAGCCGGGGTACCTCGAGAAGGCGGTGGTGCTCCACACGCTGGAGCTCGAGACGCTGCGCCGAAGGCCTTTGCCCGACGACTTTCAGAGCCGCCGCGACGGGACGATGGAAGAACGAAGGCCCTTCGCGTCGTGCCTGGTGGAGTGGGCACGGACGCTGCGGCTGCCGGCTCCCAACATTGCGAAGGGGTTGCTCACGGCGGCCGAGCTGAAGCGCTTCGAGAGACTCGAAGCCCCTGTGCTCGAGAACCAGCTGCTGGGGTGGGCGAAGAAGCCCGGTGACGCCGAGCTGTTGTTGCAGCTGAGCTCAGACCCCCAGGCAGGCATGGAGTGGGGGGACCACGACGCCCTCGACTTCTACTGGCAGGGCGATTTCGCGAAGGTTCATCCGTACTGCGGCGACTGAAGAGCCGTTACTTCATCACCACGTCTTTGAGCTCGGCCGCCTTCACCTTCATCGCGTCGAGGACCTTGGCCCAGCCGCCTTCCTTGAAGAGGGGCTCGATCTGGTCTTCGCGAATGCCCTTGAGCATCGAGTCGCCGAGCACGGACACGTCGATGACGCTCCAGCCGGCCTTGGCCTTGATGAGCTCGTACTTCACCTTGAGCTCCTGCTTCTTCAGCGGGTGGTTGATGAGAATGGTCGAGCCGATGGCGGCGCGGTCACTGGTGATGG
>Ga0335397_10002770_pt1 | contig 23801 bp, 18 predicted proteins | sample MAT04_FD_205740 | JGI IMG/M metagenome (GOLD analysis project Ga0335397, IMG submission 205740) | Freshwater microbial communities from Lake Fryxell liftoff mats and glacier meltwater in Antarctica - MAT-04 (spades assembly) (version 2) ... | reverse complement strand
TACTCGACTTCCACCGGGGTGTCGATGCGGCACGTGGTGACGAAGTGGACCGCGGTGCCGTCGGCTTTCGTCGCGGTGACTTCCACGGCTTGCAGCGGCTTCACCTTGTCGTCGATGGTGATGTCGAAGACCTCGGTCCCGTCGAGGCCCAGCGAATCCCGGCTTTCACCCGTGCGGAATTGCAGCGGCAGCACGCCCATGCCGACCAGGTTCGAGCGGTGGATGCGTTCAAAGCTGGTCGCGATGACAGCCTTGATGCCCAGCAGATAGGTTCCCTTCGCCGCCCAGTCGCGCGAGGAACCGGTACCGTACTCCGAACCGGCCAGCACAACCAGCGGCGTATGATGTGCCTGATATCGCATCGACGCTTCATAGACCGACATCTGTTCGTTGGTCGGCAGATACCTGGTCACGCTGCCTTCAACGCCGGGCACCAGCAGGTTTTTGATGCGGATGTTGGCGAACGTGCCGCGGGTCATCACGCGGTCGTCTCCACGGCGGGCACCGTACTGATTGAAATTCAGCGGACTGACGCCCAGGCCTTGCAGATACAATCCCGCGGGCGAAGTCGATTTGATCGACCCGGCCGGGCTGATGTGGTCGGTCGTGACGGAATCGCCGAGCGACAAGAGGCAGCGGGCACCCGAAATCGGGAGAATCGCGCCGGGGACAACGGGCATATTCTGGAAGAACGGCGGTTCATGCACATAGGTGCTGGCGTCGTCCCAACGGTAGAGTTCGCCGGTCGTGCCGGAAATCGCTTGCCACTCGGCCGGGCCTTTCGTCGCCGAGGCGTATTGCTCCTGGAACATCTCCGGGGTAATGCTGCTGGCGATGGTCTCCTCGATCTCTTTCGACGATGGCCAGATGTCTTTGAGGAAGACATCGTGGCCGTCTTTGCCCTGACCCAGCGGTTCCGTGGTGAGATCGATGTCGGTCGTCCCGGCGATGGCATACGCCACCACGAGGGGCGGGCTGGCGAGGTAATTCGCCTTCACATCGGGATTCACGCGGCCCTCAAAGTTGCGATTGCCGGACAGCACGGCGGATGCGACGAGGTTGCCGTCACGCACGGCTTGGGCGATCGGTTCCGGCAGCGGCCCGGAATTCCCAATGCATGTCGTGCAGCCATACCCGACGGTATTGAAGCCGAGTTCATCAAGCGATTTGTCGAGGCCGGCTTTTTGGAGATACTCAGTCACCACGCGGCTGCCGGGGGCGAGGCTGGTTTTCACCCACGGCTTTTGCGAAAGGCCTTTGGCGACGGCGTTGCGAGCGAGCAAACCGGCGGCGACCAGCACCGAGGGGTTGCTGGTGTTCGTGCAACTGGTAATCGCGGCGATCACCACGGCACCATCGTGCAGGCTGAAGTTTTCATTGGCGTAATGGACGCGAATCCCGGCCAAACCGCTGTCCGGCGGCGCGACCAAAGCATCCGCGACCGCCGGTCCCCCTTCGGAGGTCATGGCTGATGGCGTTGAGGCGGGACTCGGCGATGTCTTGCCGAATGTCGTGGCCAGATCCTGTCGCCACTGACTTTTCATGCCAGTCAGCGCGATGCGATCCTGCGGTCGTTTCGGCCCGGCGAGCGACGCCTCGACCTGTGACAGATCGAGTGCCAACGTGCTGGAGAATTCCGGCACCGGCGACGCATCGGTCCGGAACATCCCCTGTTCTTTGTAATAGCGCTCGACCAGATCGACTTCGTTCGCCGTGCGTCCGGTTCGTTTCAGGTAGCGCAAGGTTTCATCATCGACGGGGAAGAAGCCCATCGTCGCGCCATATTCGGGAGCCATGTTGGCGATGGTGGCCCGGTCGGCCAACGTCATCGCCGACAATCCGGGGCCGTAGAATTCGACGAACTTCCCGACGACACCATGCCGCCGCAACATCTGCGTGACGGTGAGGACCAGGTCGGTCGCTGTGGTCCCTTCGGACAGTTTGCCCGTCAGTTTGAAACCGACGACTTCCGGCAGCAGCATGTAAATCGGCTGGCCGAGCATCACGGCTTCGGCTTCGATGCCGCCGACACCCCATCCAACGACGCCGAGGCCGTTGATCATCGTCGTGTGGCTGTCGGTGCCAACGAGGCTGTCCGGATACGCGATCAATTCCGGTAGCCCAGGGGTTGCAACCCCTGGGCTTCTTTTTTTCGTGAGCACCCCCTTGGCGAGATATTCGAGATTCACCTGATGGACGATGCCGGTCGCCGGGGGGACGACGCGGAAGTTACTGAAGGCCTGCTGTGCCCAGCGCAGGAGTTGATACCGTTCCAGATTGCGTTCGAATTCGAGTTGAAGATTCTGTTCGAGCGAGTCCGCCGTGCCGAAGGCGTCGACTTGCACGGAATGATCGATCACCAGATCGCAGGGGACCAGCGGATTGATCTTTTTCGGATCGCCCCCCATGCGTACCATCGCGCTCCGCAACGCGGCCAGATCGACAACGGCCGGGACGCCGGTGAAATCTTGCAGCACCACGCGGCCTGGCAAAAACGGGACCTCAACCTGGGCAGGTGCGGCGGCATTCCACAAAGCCACCTGACGGACATGTTCTTCCGTCACAACGAAATCATCCACGTTCCGCAGACACGATTCCAGGAGGACGCGGAGCGAAAACGGCAAGCGGTCGATGTTCGCCAGTCCGGATTTCGCCAAGGCGGGCAGACGATAGATCGTGACCGGCCCCGAGGCGGTTTTCAACAAAGACTGCGAACCGAACGCATTATCAGCAGGCATGTTACGGCATCTCCCCACGGTTGCTCGATGATTATTTCTGGCCGATGCATCTTAACAAGGGCCGCAAGTTGCGAGAAGTCAGCGGCCAGTCTGGGCCAAGGCGACCGTCTTGTTCGATGCTAGACGATTCGCATGGGGTGGCCGGGGCTGGAGCGCTTCGCGAAGCCCCGGTGGTGGCAGCTCAGGCACCGGGGCTTCGCCGAAGCGGCTCCAGCCCCGGCCACCCGACTTCAAACAACCGATGGCCTCACAGTCTGGGCCATTTGTCAACTTTTGTATTTCGCCGCTGGAATTCCGCCACCGTCTTTCGGTACATTCGAGCGACCGCTCGACCACATTGATGAACCCATCCCTTGTTTTTCGGAACCGCGGCACGCCATGGCGATCGAAGCTCGTTGCGCGAAATGCAGCAAAAAACTCAAAGTCAAAGACGAACTGGCCGGCAAGAAGATCAAATGCCCCGAGTGCGGTGCCATTGTCGCGATCCCCGCACCGGCAGCCGGCAAACAGGAGCTGAATCCCGATCTGAACTCGACCGAGTCGATCATCAATCTCAACTTGAAGAAGTTCAAAAATCAGGCGATTGACGAAGACGACGAAGATTTGAATCTCGATGAATTGGAAGGGGCGGTCGTCAACCGCAAGAAGCGGGAACAACAAGTCAAAGCCGGCCCGCCGTCTGAACCGCTCCAGCCCATCGACTGGGTGCTGTGCCTGTTGTTTGGCGGGTTCTGCTGCGTCTGGCCGTTCATGCTGATGTATCAGGGGAAAAACTCGCGAGGGAAGAAGGCACTGTTGCTGGCTGGCGGCGTCCAGTTGTTTTTCATCATTGTCGGGGTCCTCTTCGGAGTCGCATTGAGCATGGTCCAAAAATGACAGCGAGCGTTCTTGAAGTGCTGCCGCCCCAGACGCCGACCGACGGCACTGTCGCGCAGCGCCGCCAACACGGGATTGTGTTGGCGGTCGCCATTGGGATCATCGGGCTGTCGATGCTTTTAACCACGGTGGATAATCGGACCGTATCGCTGCCGGGGTTGGCTGGGTATCCGCTGCCGGAAGTTTGCCAGAGCCGGCGGTTGTTCCAGCTCGATTGCCCCGGTTGCGGTCTGACGCGCAGCTTCATCCATTTTTTCCACGGGCGGTGGGCGGCGTCCTATCAGCTGCACCGCCTCGGCTGGCTGGTAGCCGCATTCATCATCTTGCAGATTCCGTATCGAGTGTGGGCGATGGCCACGCCGGGCGGCATGCCGCTGGGAAAAATCTTCCCGCAAACGCTCGGCTTTCTGCTGCTAAGCCTGCTGCTGATCAACTGGCTGCTGGGAATAGCGGGCCTGTGACCGGATGAGGGATGATGTTATGATTGACCGTATTTCCTTCTTTTCTGGAGGGCTTTGCCTAAAAAATCGCGTTTGATCAGAAAGTCGGTGGGTTGAATCAGAAAGTGGTGAACCGACATTCTGGTATGGCGACTTTGGTGTACTGCGTAAATGACTTGGCCCATTCGCGCGGCTATTGACATGCAAAATTAAGCCGTTATCCTTGATCGTTGGTGGACGGCGGAACACGACCGGCAAGACTGAGACCAAAATGAGCAGCTATCGGCGTGACCTTCAGTATCGCGAAGGCGACGAAATTAAGCCATCAAATGCTTACAAATCTGCCGTCGAGACTTATGCCAGGTCAGTTGCCAAAATTGGCGAATTTTCCGTAGGCGATGATCCCTCTGATCTTGTCGAGAAGATCGGTGGGCGAGTCCATTACGAAAGTTTGGATGAAGTTGTCAGCGAGAATGGCTCAATCTTCGTTCATGGGCCATCTGATTTCGACATTCTGCTAACGGAGTACACAAGCCCTCGCCGCGATCGCTTCACAATAGCACACGAACTTGGGCATTACTTCTTGCATTCGGAGCAGGGAGAATTCCCAATAATCGCTTACAGACAAGGCTCAACTCGAATCGAGTGGGAGGCCAACTGGTTCGCTGCGGCGCTTCTAATGCCTGCCGATGAATTCAGAGAGGCTTGGGGAAGGCTTCAAGACATATCTGAACTCGCAGAGGAATTTGGCGTATCAGAAGATGCTGCGAGGGTCCGCAGGGAATCCCTCAATGTTTGATTGGAAATGGAAGCTGCGGCTATTTGCCAGCGCCGATTTAGTCGGCTCAACCGCATATAAGCAGGTTAAAGCGACAGCGGAGTGGGCGAGAACGTTCAGGGAGTTTTTCAAAGACTTTCCCGACGCAGTTGAATCCGCCTACAATAATGTTCCTCAGAAATGCTCCACCTGCACGCAAAAATTATCGCCGTGGAAATTCTCCGGCGATGAGATTCTGTTTAACACGCAGCTATGCGACCACAAAGAAGTGGCAACCCACATTGCCGCGTTCAAGCATGCCGTTGTCAAATTTCCGATTGCTTGGAAACAGAAGGGTGTTCCGCTTGGCCTAAAGGCCACTGCATGGATTGCCGGATTCCCAGTCGGCAATAGCGAACTGGAAATTGGAGATGGGCTGCCGACGGACTTCATTGGACCTGCAATTGATCTTGGGTTTCGCATCACGCAGTTCGCAAGCGAACGGCGATTTATTGTCTCGGCTGATCTGGCGCTTCTGCTTTTAGACGCAGTACATACGCTGGAATGTGATCATGACGATTTCCGCCTTCATCTCTTGCGACGTGAGCCGCTTAAAGGAGTGATCAACAATAAGCCGTATCCGATCGTGTGGCTCGATCCGCTTGATGGCGAGTTGGATGTTGAAGAAGAATTGCTTGGCATCACAAGAACTCATAAGCCCCAAGTGTTAGCCAAGTTCCTCCGACAATTCATAGATGATCATTCTCCACCGCTACTGCGGCCATTTATCGAGGGCGATGGTGGGACGAAGTATAACGCAATCCCCCAAAAACACCTCGATTTACGCGACAAAATGCGAGCCGAGGAATCGTCGCGAGGATACTCATCTGCTACCGCTGCCGAAGCCGCGGAAGGTGAAGACGTACATTTCAAGCCCCCAATAATCCATGAGCAAGCAACTACGCAATCCGAGACTGCCGAGTAGACGCACCGGTATGCAGTTGATCAGAAAGTCCGCTTCTTGATCAAAAAGTCGGGCTTAATCTGGACTTATTAGGTAAAGCCCCCTGGATGGAGAAGGTCGCCGCTTCGGCCAGATGAGGGGGGAACTCACAGCGGCCGACGTGTTTGGGAGAGGAAGCTTCCCGCTTCCGCGTCGGAGGCTGGCAGCCGCCGCTACATGACCATCTCGTCCAAGACATCTCCGGCCCTCCAACCGCGCGAATTCGGCTCGCCGAATTGCATCCCGTCACACTCTCGGATACGCTGCAATGTCCAGCGAATACACGCTTTCCTACGCCACACGTCCCGCGGAATGCGGCCTGAAACAAGCGACGGATGACCAAGCCCTCCACCCCCAAATCCTCACCCCCTCCGTCGCCCCTGCGGAAATCTCCGCGTCCTCCCAATTCCGAGGATGATGCCGCCAAGCCCTGGTGGTCCGGCCCGTGGCCCCTCATGGTCCTCGTGCTCATTTTCCTCTCGCTGTGGTTATGGCGGCAATCGCCGGCCACCACGGGAGACACGGTCCCCTATATGTTCGTCTGGAATCAAATTCAGGCGGAAAACGTCAAAGATGTGATGTTTCACGGCGAGCGACTCACGGGCAACTGGAAGAAAATTCCGCCCCATCCCGGCAAAGTGAACGGCACCCTCAGCGAACATTTCAATACCGTCCTGCCCATGCGCAGCGATGACGAACTGCTCCCGCTGATGCGCTCCAAAGGGGTGCAGATCAGTGCGGAACCGCAGGAACCGAGTCTCGGTACGGCTGTCCTGCTGTGGCTCCTCGGTCCGCTGATGCTGATCGGTTTCCTCTGGTTCATGATGCGCCGCAATTCCGACCCCATGGGCTCCGGCATGCTGGGGTCGTTTGTGCGCAGTCCGGCGAAGCGCGTCAAACCGAACGAACACACCACCACATTCGACGATGTCGCCTCAATGGAAACGGCCAAGGCGGAACTCCAGGAAATCGTCGAATTCCTCAAGCATCCCGCGAAGTTTCAACGCCTCGGTGCCACCATTCCCAAAGGCGTGCTGCTGATGGGCCCGCCCGGCACCGGTAAGACCCTGCTCGCCCGCGCGACCGCCGGTGAAGCAGGCGTGCCGTTCTTCAGCATCAACGGCTCGGAATTTATCCAAATGTTTGTCGGTGTCGGTGCGAGCCGCGTCCGCGATATGTTCCGGACTGCCAAAGACAATTCTCCCTGCATTCTGTTCATCGATGAAATCGACGCTGTCGGCCGAATTCGCGGGGCCGGCATGGGGGGCGGCCACGACGAGCGCGAGCAAACGCTCAATCAGATTCTCAGTGAAATGGACGGCTTTCAACAGACGGAAGCCGTGATCGTCGTCGCTGCCACCAACCGGCCCGATGTGCTTGACCCCGCATTATTGCGGCCCGGCCGGTTCGATCGTCATGTCACGGTGGATCGTCCGAATCGAGTGGGCCGCAAGGCGATTCTCAAGGTCCATTCGCGGAAAGTGCCGTTGGCGGATGATGTCGATTTCGACAAGATCGCCGCGGGGACGATTGGTTTCTCCGGGGCGGAACTCAAGAATCTCGTCAATGAAGCGGCCCTCAACGCCGCCCGCGAAGGCCAAGACCAGGTGACAGCCGAGGATTTCGATTTCGCACGCGACAAGGTGCTGATGGGGCCGAAGCGCGAAGAAGTCTTAAGCCTGCGTGAACGCGAAATGACGGCCTGTCATGAAGCGGGCCATGCGCTGCTCGCGTGGTTCCTGGAAGATGTCGACCGGGTCCACAAAGTGACCATCATTCCTCGCGGCCGCGCATTGGGTGTCACCCAGCTTTTGCCCACGGAAGATCGCTACAACATCGGCGAACGCCGGCTCCATTCTCAACTTGCATTCATGCTGGGCGGGCGGGCGGCTGAGAAACTCATGTTCAATGAATACTCGGCCGGTGCGGAAGACGATTTGAAGCGCGCGACGCAAATGGCCCGCCGCATGGTCTCGCGCTGGGGCATGAGCAACGTCATCGGCCCGGTGGCCTTCCGCGACAGTGATGAGCATCCGTTCCTCGGCAAGGAATTGCACGAGCAGCGCGAATTCAGCGACGAGACAGCTCGGCAGATCGATGAGGAAATTCAGCGATTTCTGAATCAGGCCGATCATCAGGCTCAAAAGATTCTGTCCGAGTGCCGCGATCAACTGAATGTCCTGACGAAAGCGCTGGTCGAGAAGGAAGCGTTGTCGGAAGACGAAATGATTATTTTGATCGGCAAGCCCGTACCGCGATCGAATGCGGTGGTGGATTCGCCCGGCGAACCGATTCCCCCGGTCTGAGTTTTCCGAGCGATCGTCTCGCATCATGCGCATCGTTGAACTGACCGCGTTCCATGTGTTGATTCCGCTCAAAAAGCCGATCAAACACGCTTCGCATGCGCGGACCGAAACCGACACGCTGATCGTCCGTTGTCGATTGGATGACGGCACCGTCGGCTGGGGAGAAGGCTTGCCGCGGCCGTATGTCACCGGCGAGGATATCGACGCGGCCTGGAAACTGTTCGCCGCCAGCGATCTGCCGCAACGGCTGGGTTTCTCGTGGTCGAGTGTCGCGGATTTACTCGATCCGCTCGCCGCGTTTCAGTTGCCCCGCACACAGTCCGACGACCGAGGCTGTTTCGGGAATTCGGTCCGCTGCGCGATTGAGCTGAGCATCCTGGACGCGGCTTGCCGGGTACAGCACATGCCGCTCTCCGCGGTGACTTCATTGTCGGGCGAGACGGCGGCGATTCGGCATGATGTCGACCGGGTCCGTTACAGCGCGGCCTTCACGGCGATGAGCCGCGGGAAGCAAATCAAGCGGGCGATTCAACTGCGGGTCTTCGGCTTCCATCAAAGCAAGGTGAAGGTGGGCGTCGCCGGGGTGGATGATGTCGCCTTGATGAAGCGTCTGCGCTGGTGGCTGGGTTCCCGGTTCGATTTGCGGATCGACGCCAATGAAGCGTGGACGTGTGAGAACCTGACCGCGAAGTTAGCACCGCTGCTGCCGTATGGGGTCACCTCCGTCGAGCAACCCGTGCCGCATGCCTCGGTGGACGGCCTGGCTAAGATTCGGCAGGCGTTAGGTGTGCCGATCATGCTGGACGAATCGCTGTGCAGCGAGATTGACGCCCGGCGAGCGCTGGAGTTGGGAACGTGCGACCTGTTCAACATCCGGTTATCGAAATGCGGGGGATATCTGCCGTCGCTGAAGTTAGCTGCCCTGGCGCAGCAAGCCGGGTTGGGTTATCAACTTGGTTGTCAGGTCGGGGAGACGGGACTGCTTTCTGCAGCCGGCCGGCATTTCGCGACGACAATCCAGCACATTCGCTATCTCGAAGGGAGCTACGACCGCTTCCTCGTGAAAGAACGCCTGACCCGCGAAGACATCACGTTCAGCCTCGGCGGCTATGCCCCGAAACTCAACGGCCCCGGCCTGGGCGTGACACTCGACGAGCCAGCGCTGCAGCGCGTCACCCGTCGGGAACAGCATGTTTTATTTTAGGTGCTTGGAACTCCGCGTTATGCACATGGAGTTTCTTCTTCTAACGCCTAACACCAAATACCTAACGCCCTTTCACACCTTATTATCCCCTTTGACATCCCCATGTACCGCTGGATCGCCTTCGACGCCGTCGGCACGCTGCTGCATCCCGAGCCGGATGTCGCCACGGCGTATGCGACTATCGGCCGAAAGTATGGTTCCCGCTTTTCCGCCGACGATCTGCGTCCGCGATTTCGCCAGGCATTCGCCGACAGCACCGCCATCTGCCTGCCGAATAACGATGGGAATCTGCTCACGAGTGAAGCGTTGGAGACGGAGCGCTGGCGGTGGATCATTGCCAACGTGCTGCACGACGTGACAGATCAGGACGGTTGTTTCGCGGCTTTGTACGATCACTTCGCGCGGCCCGAGAACTGGCGGCTGTTCGACGATGTCGCCAGCGTTTTGACCCAACTGCGTGCCGCAGGCTATCGGCTCGCGCTGGCATCCAACTTCGATCAACGCCTGCATCCAGTCTGCCGCGGCTTTCCCGAACTGACAGCGATCGAGACCGTCGTGGTCTCCACCGCCGTCGGCACCTGCAAACCCTCGCCGCGATTTTACACCCGCTTGCTCGACATCTGTGGCTGCCGGCCCGACGAACTCCTGATGATCGGCGATGACCTGGAAGCGGACGTCCTCGGCCCGCGACAAATGGGCATCGCCGCGTATCTCATCGATCGTCGCAGCCAGGAACCGTCTGAAACCGTGCTGCGTTCGCTTGCCGAGTTGCCAGCAAAACTGGGTTGGTACGCTTGAGATGCAAAACGAAGCGGTGTTGCCACAAAAAGCACAAAACTCACAAAAGGAAGAAAAAACAGAGAGGTGAATTTCCTGCGAATGAAAACCCCTCTTCTGTCTTTGTTTTTGTGCCCTTTTGTGCTTTTTGTGGCTACTTGGCTTTCCTGCTTTCTCATGGCATTACTACTGGCCGCGTGAGGCAATGGCTAAACTTGTGACCTGTCGCTCGGAGGAGTTCCGATTTGATCAGGAGTGGAGCCGATGCCGCAGGATTCGTGGAGTTTTCTGTCCGCCGTCGAAATCGCGCGGCTGATTCGCACCAAGGCCGTGTCGCCGGTTGAGATTGTCAAGGATTTCTTCGCGCGGATCGCGCTGCAAAACCCGGCCCTGAATGCGTACGTCACACTGCATGAGGGAGAAGCCGTCTGCGCCGCGGAGAAGGCGGAGCAGGCCGTGATGCGGCAGCAGACGTTATCGCCCTTGCATGGCGTGCCGTATCACGTCAAAGACAATCTGTGGGTTCGAGGTTCCCGCACGACGTTTGGTTCCAAGTTGCAGGAAACCAACGTCACCACAGCCGATTGCCCGGCGGTGGAACGGTTGCGAAACGCAGGCCTGATTTTGCTTGGCCGCACGAACACGCCGGAATACGGCTGGAAAGGGGTGACCGATAATCGCGTGTTCGGCATCACGCGCAATCCGTGGAACCGCGAGCGCACGCCGGGCGGTTCGAGCGGCGGAGCGGCGGCGGCCATCGCGGCCGGGATGGGACCAATCGGCATCGGGACCGACGGCGGCGGATCACTCCGCATCCCCGCCTCCTGCTGTGGCATCGCGGGCTTCAAAGCGAGCTTCGGGCGTGTTCCAAACTGGCCCGGCAGTGGCGGGGCGATGCTGCGGCATATTGGCCCGATGGCGCGAACCGTGGGTGATCTTGCTGCCACCCTCGATGTCATCGCCGGTCCCGATGATCGCGATCTATTGGCATTACCTGACGCCGGCATTCGCTGGACCGATCAGTTAAACGCCGGCATTCGCGACACGAAGATCGCATACAGCGCGAATCTGGGATACGCCGCGGTCGATCCCGAAGTGGCGGCGATTTGTCGGCAGGCGGCGCAGAAACTCGCGGACTCCGGCGCTCATGTTGACGAAGTCGAACTCGACTGGCGCGACCCGTATGACGCCTGGAGCGTGTTCTTCTTCGGCACGGCCGCCGCCGCGATGGAAGCGAAACTCGACCAGCAAGGGGATCTGCTCGACCCGGGATTTCGCCGCGTGGTGGAAGCCGGGCGAAAACTGCGGGGTGTCGATTTCGCGAATGCGCTGGCCGCGCGGCACGAGTTCTGGGAACGGGTGCGGAAGACGTACGAGCAGTACGACCTGGTTGTCTGCCCGACACTGTCGGTGCCGTCGTTCGCCATCGGTCAGGACGATGCCGACCCCATCGCGGGGGAAGTGCTTGGCCCGCTGCAATGGACGCGGTTCACCTATCCGTTCAACCTGACCGGCCAATCGGCGGCGAGCGTTCCCGCCGGTTGGACGACTGCCGGCTTGCCGGTGGGGTTGCAGATTGTGGGCAACCGTTTCGCCGATCTCCTCGTGCTGCAGGCGGCCCGAGCCTGGGAGCAGATTCAACCGTGGACCGACAAACATCCGCCGGCGTGAAATCACGCGGCGTGATCCCGGCGTTGCCAACGCCGGGCTTTGAGGGCTATTCGCCGTCGTGGGATGAACCGACGATCGACAGGGTGGGGGCTTCGTCAGCGGCCGGCAGCCAGGCGGTTAGATAAGTTTCCAACCGGGCGACTTGCTGCTGCATTTCGTCGCATTGGGCAGACCAACGTGCCTCCCACCCTTGATACATCCGTCCCAACCGGACTTCCTGCTCGACGTGCCGCTCGATTCGGTTCCGCAGTTGCCGCAGCGCCTGCTCAGCACGCTCGACCCGATGGGGGTGCGGTTGATCCAGGCGGAACTGGCGGGCACCCGATGTTCCGAGCGTTTCACCCACGGAGAAATCCTCGACGGCGGCAGACTGGGTGGCAACCTGGGACATGAGCGGCTCCTAGAAATCGGCGAAGGACATCACAGCAGGAAAGTCAGGGACGGCAGCGTCACTGGCAGCGAGCGAGTGACCCGCCACAGTCCATCGACTTTTCCGATTTCGGCCCTTGAGCTGTTTGGGCAAACTCTGCGGAGCCAGAAGCCAGCACGACCGCAGCCCGCGTTTGACCCCTACGACCCGATCTTGCGGCGCGTCTTGCGGTCAGATTGACGGCTGAGTCGGCTTTCAATCAATCCTTGATCGCCGTCAGCGTCCAATGCCGATCGCTCGTGGCGCGAACCACCCCTGGGATGCCCAGTGACCGCATCACTTCGGCGACTTCCTCGACCATGAGCGCCGCGTGGAGGGAGTCGCGAAACATCTGTTGGGCATGGGCATTCGCTGAGCCGGCATGGGTTTCCACCAGGTGATTCCATTCGGTGACGGATGTCGGCCGCATCAGATCGCGGATAAACAGCAAGCCGCCCGGTCGAACAATCCGCCAGCATTCCCGGAACACGTCGACCGGTTCGGGAATGTGATGCACGATGCTGTTGGAGATGACCGCATCAAACGTTCCGTCGGCAAAATCGATCCGCTTACAATCGCCGCGCACGAGTTGAATGGCCTGCGGATCGCCGGCGGCAGCGAGATTCCGCCGCGCGACGACCAGCATCTCCTCGGCGAGGTCGGCAGCCGTAATCGCGACAGGCACATTGCGGCGCACCAGTTCCAGCGGAATGAGAGCTGTCCCCGTGCCGGCATCGAAAATCGTCCAACAGGAACTGCTCTCCGGCGTCACATCCTGCAGCGCCATGAGAAAATCATCGACGAACACGCCATTGACGGCGGAATGATCCATCGCGTTGTAATCTTCCGCCTCCGCGACGGTGTCCATCACTTCCGGTTCAAGAATCCGCTGCAACATAGGATCGCCTTCTCAGGATTCAACGGCATGCGAAAAAGTGTCTCACGCAGAGGCGCGGAGATCGCGGAGAGAAAAGTGATGAGGAGTTTGAATGCCCATTTCCTTGAAGATGCAATGACCGGACTTTTCTGTGACTGTGTGAGCCAATGATGTTTTGTGCGGATTTTTTGCTCCGCGATCTCTGCGTCTCTGCGTGAGATCCTCAGTTCTCCGCCAAAATCGGCAAAACCTCGCGTTGTGGTTCGCCGGCGGTGACGTGGACTTGGCCATTTCGGCCGAGATAGACATCGACTTCGCTGCGGATGCCGAATTCGGGCAGGTAGATTCCCGGCTCGATGGAGAAGCAGGCCCCGGGCAGCAGCAAGCGTTCCTCGTGCGTTTCCAGGTTGTCGATGTTCGCCCCGTTGCCATGCACTTCCTGACCGATGCTGTGCCCAGTCCGATGGACGAACTGCGGACCGTAACCCGCTTGTTCGATCACCCCCCGGCAGGCATCGTCCACCATCCAGCCCGGCAGTTTCTGTCCCGTCGAATACGCCTGACGAACGCACTCAATGGCCGCATCCCGCGCACGGGCCACAATCTCAAACACAGCGGCGTATTTCTGTGGGACCGTTTCGCCGACGTAGCCGACGCGGGTGAGATCGCTGTAGACCGCGCGCGGCTTTTTCAATTTGGCCCACAGATCAATCAGCACGAAATCTCCCGCCCGAATCTCCGCGTTCCCCGTTTCAAAGTGCGGATCGCCACTGTGATCGTTGACCGCCACGATCGGCGGTGAGTACGTCGTCAGGTCGTGCTTCTCGAAATGCGCGAGAATCGCCTGCTGCACGACATTTTCCGTCACGAAACCGACACGCCGTACTTCATCGGCGATCAGCGTCCACGCCATTTGATAAGCGGTATCGGTATGGACTCCCGCGGCCTGGTGCATGGCCCATTGCTCGTCGTCCCAGAGTGCTTCAAACCGCTGGATGAGATCGCCCGACGAGACGACTTGCACGCCGCTGCTCTTCACCAGTTCCACCGTCCCGGCTTCCACCCGCGAGACGTAGGGATTGGCATTTCGGGGCGAGTACTCCATCGCCACACTTCGGCAGCCTCGCACCAGATCGGCGATGCCCGCTTCGAGTTCCTGCCAACGCAGATAGATTGTCTTCTCGCCGGGAAGGCTGTCGAGCGCGCCGGTTTCAATGCGGTGGACTAATTTGCGCGGCGAACCGGTCGCCGGGATGAAATAGAGCCATCGCCGCGACCCCGTCGGCAACGCATCCAATCCCAGCACGCGCCGGGCCAGCGGATTGCTGCCGCGAAAATCGTAGAGCAGCCAACCGTCACAGCCGGCGGCTTGAATGGCCGTCTGCACGGCAGGGAAATCGAACATGGTGATCCTTTCGCAGAGCACGTTGACTTTTGTCTGGGATCGGTTGTAGATCGTGATCGCCGTGTCGTCCAGCGTGTTGTGCCATTCCCGAGCGGGGTCGTCAGCCCCCTGAATGCGGTCTCGATTGGTAATCACGGCCGCTATCAGGGGGCTGACGCCCCCCGCTCGGAATTCTAGTCATGGATCAACCTGGTCTGGGTGGCACGTCCCTGAGTCCTCGAAGGGCGTGGCGAATGCGCGCGGACCACGCCCTTCGCAAAACCTCAGGGACGTGCCACCAAATCAGGCCCACGACCCGATTTTTTCGAGAACCACAATCGCCGGGCAGGGTGGGATTCCGTATGCTGACGAGCATTCCGCTTCCTGAAGTCACCGTCGGAAATTCTCGTTATGCGTTGGCCTGGTTGGCCGTCGTTACCGCTGCTGGGAAAAGAGCTGATCGAGCAATCGAATCGGCGGCGGACGTTCGTCATTCGCGCGGCGTATGCCCTGTTGCTTTATGTCACGATGCTCTGGGGACTGGCGATTGAAGCCGGCTGGAGTTCGGATTCACTCGCCATGCTGGGCCGGGGACGCGAGTTTTTCGAGACGCTTGTCGGCTTTCAATTTTTCGCAATCTATGCGTTTCTACCGGGACTCGCCGCCGGCGTGCTGACCGCGGAAAAAGAACGCGACACGCTGGCGATGTTGCTGCTGACGAAACTCGGGCCGTGGACCATCGTCTGGGAGAAACTGCTGAGCCGGTTGATGCCGCTGGCCATGCTCTTGCTGTTGTCGCTGCCACTGTTGGCCGTGGCTTACAGTCTGGGGGGCGTGGAGTTCGTGATGATTCTGGACGCCGTGTGGGTGCTGGCGGTCACGGCGTTCCAGGTTGGCGCGCTCACCGTCTTCTGCTCGGCCTGGTTTCGGACCACGGCAGGGGCCTTTGTCGGAACATATGTCATCGGTTTTCTGATTTTGTTTTTCCCGTTGATCCTGTATGCCATCGTGAATTTCTTCGTGCTGCTCCTCGGCGGACAACCGGGGGGGAACCCGTACGCACTCTGGGAATTGACGGCCAATTTTCTCGGGCCGGCAGTCTTTTATGAAGATCTCCAGACTCGCATGCAATTGACCTTTAGTGCGAATAGCGGTTTCTGGCCGCTGGTCAGCAATTGCTTTTTGCTGCTCGGTCATTTCATTTATCTCGTCGCCCGCACCAGTCCGCTGTGGATCACGGGCTGCGGGTTCCTGATCGGTGCGCGGCTCGCATTGTGGCCGCGGGCGTTCATCCGGCCCCAGCAGCGCATCCTGCAGTTCTTCCGCTGGATGGATGGCGTGTTCCATCAACTGAACCAGAACAGCGTCACGAAAGGCGTCGTGCTGATGCGCGATTCCTCGGCGTTGCCTACGTTCCAGCCCATCGCCTGGCGCGAGACCACGAAAAAATCGTTAGGCACGACGCGCTATCTCGTCCGGTTTCTGCTGGTGGTCGAACCGATCGTGCTGTTGTTCCTGTTGCTCTCGGAAGACGGCGGATCCCGCTTTGGCAACGAAGTTTTGCCCGGCGATTTTCCGAACAGTGTCCTCTGGATCATCATGGCGTTGGCCGTGACCGTGTTATCCACCGGACTGATCGCCGGCGAGCGTTCGCGGCAGACTCTGGAAGTGTTGCTCTCGACGCCAATGCCCACTCGCGAAATTCTGCGTCAAAAACTTTCCGGCGTGCGGAAGGTGATCCGCGTGTTGTCGATTCCCCTGCTCACCGTGCTGGAGTACGAAGTCTGGAGCCGGTATTCCAATTTGTTTTCATTGCGCGGTGATGGAGTGCAATACCGCGATGCCGCGTGGCTGATCGTGCAGGGTATCGCGCCGCTGATCGTGTACCCCGCCATCATCCTGTGGATCGGATTTCATCTCGGCCTGCGGATGCGGACACAGGGGCAGGCGATGCTGGCGACACTGGGTGTGATCGTCGTTTGGTGCTTACTTCCGGCACTCATGCACAACGGATTGGAGCCGATGGGCCAGGTCCTGTTTGGCCCCACCGGTTGGGCCACGTTCAGCCCATTGATTTACACGGTCGAATCAATACGTTTGAGTCTGTTTCATCAAGAATTGACCGGCCACAGTTTTAACTGGGCATTTCAAACGCAGGGCGACCACTTTGAAGCCGAGGTGCGAGTTTTTGCGTTTCATTTCGGCTCGCTGCTTGTGATCTGGCTTTTCCTGTACTGGCGCGGATTCACCACCTTCGGCCGCTTGCTGCAACGCAACGATGGTTCGCCGGAAACGCCGCCCTGAACTCGCCACAATCAATTGATGACCGTGCCACGACTTGTCCTCAAGTCGTGTTGATCCAACTCACGACAGGCAGACAAGTCGTGGTAGATGCCCTTGGAATCGAGAACAACAATGACGAGCGTGCTGTGGATTCTCGCGGCGATGATCGCTGTCTTCGCGGCGGGGGCAGCGCTCATCGCCGGCGTGCGGCGGTGGGAGCAACGGCAGATTCGACAGGCGGTGCGGAATTTTCGCTTTCGGCGCGAAGCCCTGGAAGCCCGGTTTCTCGATCTGGCTCGCACCCTTGGCAAGCCACGCGGACTCCGCTGGCGGGAGTGCGACTGGTTGGAATCGACGACCTTTGCCCGTGATCGAACCAGCGGGCTGATCACGGCGTTCGTGGGCATCAACATCCATTTCGAGGCCATTGAAGGGGGCGACATGGAAGATGTCGCCGCCGTAGGCACAGTCCGCGACGCCGTGGCCTTGTTTCATTTTCAGAATGGCGCCTGGGGGACCGGCGGCAAAGCCCTGTTCAACATGAACCCCGAAGACGCCGTGACGCGACTCGTCGCCCAATACGACCGCCTGCCGGGGTGAAAAGTCTCACGCAGAGACGCAGGGATCGCAGAGAGAACAAGCAGTGTCTCGCACGGAGAACACAGAGGACACAGAGAAAGAAACACTGATTCCATCCCTGTCTTCTCAGTGCTCTCTGTGTTCCCTGTGCGCGATGTTCCTGGATTTGGTTTTCTCCGCGATCCCTGCGTCTCTGCGTGAGAATCTCCCTCCGACTTTGCCATTCCTCCGTAAGAATCATAAGATAATACGTTCTCCCGGAAATCCGTCTGAGGAACCAACATGCTCGTCGATATTCACACCAACCTGATGTGGTACCCCGATCATTACTCGGAAGAGTTCGTCGAGTTCGCCTGGGCGGCGAAGAAGGCCAAGATGCGGCTCACGCCCGACGTCCATTGCGATGTCGACGATAAAACCTGGAAACACAATTTCGACTGCAAGCCGGAGCAACTTCTCAAGGCGTGCGCCAATTGCGACAAGGCGATTGTCTTCGCCATCGACGCTCCATTCTGCGGCATCACGGGCGATCAGGAAGCCGTCGCGAAGTTCGCGAAAGAGAATTCGAGCAAGTTCACCGCGTGGTGTTCCGTTGACCCGCAGAGACCGGACGCCGTGGACCGGCTGGAGCATTACATCAAGAAACTGGGCATGAAAGGCCTCAAGCTGGGACCGGTTTATCAGGGGTTTGATCCGGCCGATCCGAAGTATCTGCCGCTGTTCAAGAAAGCCGAGTCGCTGGGGATTCCGATCAACTGGCATCAGGGCACGTCATTCGTGCGGCCCGGTCCACTCAAGTATTCCAATCCGATTGCCTTGGAAGACATCGCCATCGCCTGCCCGGAATTGCGGATGATCATTTCCCACATGGGCCATCCGTGGGAAACCGAATGCATCGTCCTGGTCCGCAAGCATCCGCACTTGTATATGGATACCAGCGCCTTGCACTATCGCCCGTGGCGGCATTGGCAAGCCTTCGTGACTGCGATGGAATACGGCGTCGATCACAAACTGATCTTCGGTTCCGACTTCCCCTCCGCCACGCCCGAGCAGGCCATCGCCGGGCTGTGGAAGGTGAACGATATTGTGGAGGGGACGAAGTTCCCGAAGATTCCGAAAGATGTGATCCATAACATGATTTATGAGAACTGGAAACAGTTGGTGTCGTTTGAATGAAAGCCAGTACTCACGCAGAGACGCTGAGTTCGCAGAGAAAACAAAGCAGTTTCTCGCACGGAGACCACAGAGGGCACAGGGAAAAAACTCGGATTCTTGTCTTGTTCTTCTCAGTGTTCTCTGCGATCTCTGTGCGAGATGTCCCTTGATCTAGTTTTCTCCGCGAACTCAGCGTCTCTGCGTGAGAGATTTCTTCGGAGGTTATCATGCAGCCACTTGATCTCGCCCGCCTGGATACCGTTCAGCTTGTCCCCCCCACGCCGTTCAGCGCGGATGGACGGCAGGTGAAATATGCCGATCTCAGCCGATTCATCGAGTCGGTGGTGAACGCGGGGATCAGCGTCCTGCTCCCTGCCGCTGGGACGGGCGAGTTTCATTCCCTGTCGGCGGAGGAAGTGATTGGCTGCGTTGAGGCCACGCGACAGGCGGCTCCCCAGGCCGTCGTTGTGGCTCCCATTGGCTTCGGCGTCGGGCATGCGGTGCAGATTGGGCAGCGGGCTGCGGAACTTGGGGCCGATGCCGCGTTGCTGATGCCGCCCGTGCATCCGTATCTCAGCGACACCGGGTTCCGCGAATATTTTGAAGCGATTGCCGCTGCGGTTCCCTTACCCCTGCTCGCATACAAAAAAGGCCCGAATCCCAGCGACGGACTCTTGACTGAATTGGGCCGTGGTGGCCGGCTCGCCGGTGTGAAGTATGCCGTCAATGAGATGGATGCCTTCACCAAATTCGCCGATGTCAATCGCGGCAAACTCGGCCTGTATTGTGGCACGGCCGAGCGATTCGCCCCGTTTTTCGCCTTGGCGGGTGCGACCGGCTTCACCAGTGGGTTGGCCAATCTCGTACCCAAACTCTCCTTGAGCATGTTCGCCGCGCTGAAGAGAGGTGACTATGCCGAGGCGATGCGAATTCTGAGCATTGTGCGGCCGATCGAAGATTTTCGCGCCTTGGCCGCCGATTCGTTCAACATCTCGGCGATCAAAGGTGCCATGCAGATTTCCGGTTGGGATTTCGGCCCCGTCCGCCCGCCACAACGCCGACTGACGCCCGACGAGACCGCTCAATTGCGACAGGTCATCGAACCAATCCTCGCCGCGGAAGCTAAACTTTTATGAAATCATGTCCCGCGATCTGAGGACTCTCGAATGCAAAAGCGAATCTGGGTGTGTTTGTGCCTGGCAGGTTGTCTTGCGGGAACGAGCGGTGAAGCTGCAGACCCTCAACCAGCCATATGGCCACAGTGGCGCGGGCCACAGCGGGATGGGTTTGTCCCCGGCGACAACTGGCCGACGACTCTTGAGGGGGATCATTTCACGCAGTCCTGGCGGGTGGACTTGCAGCCCAGCTATTCCGGACCGATTGTCGCGGAAGATCGCGTGTTTGTGACCGAAACGCGCAATCGCAAAACGGAGTCTGTTCAGGCATTCCGCCGAGACGATGGGCAGCCGATCTGGGAAGCGCATTGGGACGGCTCGTTGAGCGTGCCGTTTTTCGCCAAATCGAATGGGGATTGGATCCGGTCGACGCCGGCCTATGACGGAGAGTGGCTGTTTGTCGCCGGCATTCGAGATGTGCTGGTTTGTCTGAACGCAACGACGGGAGCAGAACGATGGCGAATCGATTTTGCCTCGCAATTCCAAGCAGCGGCTCCCACATTTGGCTTTGTGTCCTCACCCCTTGTGGTGGGCGAATTTGTTTATGTGCAAGCCGGTGCGGGATTCGTGAAGGTTGAGAAAGCGACCGGCGCGGTCGTCTGGCGTTGTCTTGACGACGGTGGCGGAATGAATGGCAGCGCGTTCTCGTCTCCGACGCTTGCCCGCGTGAACGGTCAGGATGTGTTGCTGGTGCAAACCCGCACTCAGCTTGCCGGGGTCGATCCAGAATCGGGCAAGGTCCGCTGGTCAACAAAAGTGGATGCCTTCCGGGGCATGAACATTCTCACGCCCATCGTGCATGCCGATTCGATTTTTACCAGCAGCTACGGCGGCGGCTCATTTCTATTCCAAGTCGAGCAAGCTTCCATCGACGCGGAACCCACGGTGAAGCAGGTTTGGAAGAACAAGCGTGAAGGCTACATGTCGACTCCGGTGGTGATTGACGGGCATGCCTACCTTCATCTGCGGAATCAACGATTCACGTGCCTGGAGTTAGAGACCGGCAAAGAAAAATGGACCACAACCCCCTATGGAAAATACTGGAGTCTCGTGGCGCAAGGCCATCAAATTCTTGCCTTGGACGAACGTGGCGACCTGCTCTTAATTAATGCCACGCCCGAAAAGTTTGATCTGCTCGACAGCCGGCATATCAGCGAGGAATCGACCTGGGCACATCTGGCTGTCGCCGGTGACGAGGTCTTCATCCGCGATTTGAAAGGTCTGACAGCCTACCGCTGGAAATAACGGCTGCTCTGGCCGGATGGCCGCCTGTGAATCCATGAGATGCGTGAGGGATGTCTGTCGGTTTTTTCGACTCACTGTCGGAATTGCCGACATGATGACGCGCGGCTTGTCTGAGAAAGCAGGCGAAAATCAGCAATTTGGATCGGCACGGCGATTGCGACCTACAGCGGGAGACGGAGTACTTTCCGACTGTCGCTGACTAAAAGGTCTCACCGAATGCCGCATTCACGTCAGGCTTCCCGGCTGCAGGGTTTCACGTTGATCGAACTGCTCGTGGTGATTGCCATCATCGCCATTCTCATTGCCCTGCTGTTGCCGGCGGTGCAGCAGGCGCGTGAAGCGGCGCGGCGAACGCAGTGCAAGAATAACCTGAAGCAGATCGGCTTGGGGGTTCATAATTACGTTTCGTCGTTCGATAAATTTCCGCCCAGCATGGCGATCATTCCAACCTCGACTTCAAACGCATCGTGGTCCGTGCATGGGCGGATCATGCCCTATCTCGATCAAGCGAATGCCTACAATCAACTCGACTTGCAGAAGACGTGGTCCGTCGCCCCGAACGCAGCGGTCGTGAATGGCTGGCGTGTGCCGGTCTATGTCTGTCCGTCGGACGCCAAAAGCGATCAGCCTCGGGCGGCGTCCGGCGTGAATCTCTACTGCGCCAATTACGGGTTCAACTTTGGCACATGGTTCGTGTTCAATCCCACCAATGGGGCCGGTGGCGATGGCATGTTTTACCCGAACTCGTCGCTGCGGTTCGCCTCCATGACAGACGGCAGCAGCAACACGCTCATCGCTTCGGAAGTGAAGTCGTGGCAGGCATACACCAGAAATGCCGCGCCACCCAGTACGGACACGCCGCTCGATATCGACGATGTCGTCGCGGCTGTTGGTGTCGGTGTCAGGGACCGGGTTCAAGTGCCGACCCAAGACGGCACCGGTCACACGGAATGGGCCAACGGGCATTCCCACCACAGCGGCTTCACAACGACACTAACGCCGAACCAGAAAGTCCTGTGGCCCTGTTCCGGCAGTGCTGGAACACCGGCTGTGAGTTGTGATGGCGTCGTGTTTGATGCGGACTTTGCCTCACGACAGGAAGGCTCGAACTTGACGCTAGCAAGCTACTCGGCCATCACCTCGCGGAGCTATCACGTGGGACTCGTCCATTCCCTGCTCGCCGACGGAGCCGTCCGTGCGATCAGTGCGAATATCGACCTCGGCATCTGGCGCGCTCTCGGCACCCGTGCCGGCGGCGAAGTCGTCGGAGAATTTTAAGTCACGCCGTATGTCGCGGTGCTGTTTTTCATGGAGTACGACGATCAACCGCTTATAATCCGATAGAGACAGCCGCGCGAATCAATCGGCAACCTACCCTCAAAACTCCTGAAAGTGAAAACCATGCGAACAATGACAGCGGCAACCGCGTGTTGGATCATGCTGGCGGGCATCAGCCTCGCAGCCGATATCGGCCCGGAAGCGAAAGCCCTGGAAGACTCGCGCACCAAAGCCATCAACTTCATCAAAACGGCTCAAGCCGACGATGGCAGTTGGACGTCCCCCGAAGCCCCCGGCATCTCGGGCCTCGTTACCTATTCCCTGCTCCGCAGCGGTGTCAAACCGGATGATCCAACGATTAAGAAGGCCTTGGCGCATCTCGAAACATTCCAACAACCCGATGGCGGGATTTATCTGCCGAAGAGCAATCATGCCAACTACGAAACCTCCATCGTGATGCTGGCGTTCTACGCCGCGAACAAAGATGGCCAGTACGACAAGACACTGAAAGCCGCCGAGAAGTACATCCGCGGCCTGCAATGGGATGAATCCGAAGATACCGACAAAACCGATCCTAAATACGGCGGGCAGGGTTATGGAAAATCGAAAGACCGGCCCGATCTATCAAACACGATGTTTTTTCTTGAGGCCCTCCAAGCTGGCGGAGCGAAGTCCGACGACCCCGCCGTGCAGAAGGCGCTTGTCTTTCTCTCGCGCTGCCAGAATCTGGAAACGGAATTCAACACCACCGCCCCGGCGTCCAAAGTGAACGATGGCGGATTTTATTACACGCCGGCCCTCGGCGGACAATCGCAGGCTGGTGGTTCCCCCGAAGGTGGTCTGCGTTCCTATGGCAACATGACCTACGCCGGTCTGAAGAGCATGATCTTCGCCGGGGTGACGAAGGACGACCCGCGCGCGAAAGCCGCCTGGGAGTGGATTCAGAAGCATTACACCGTCAAAGAAAATCCCGGCATGGGACAGACCGGGGTCTACTATTACTTCCAGGTCTTCGCGAAGGCGTTAGACGCCATCGAGCAGGATGAAATCGAGGATGCCGCCGGCAAATCGCACGACTGGCGGAAGGATCTTGCGGAGCACATTTTCTCGCTGCAGCAGGACAACGGCAGTTGGTTGAACACCACGCCGCGCTGGTACGAAGGCGACCCCAACCTCGCGACGGCCTACACCCTGATCGCACTGTCGTATTGCGATCCGAAGTAGCCTCAAAGAGGCACGCAACACGTCAGAATCACAGAGAGGACAGAACCGCAGATTACGCAGATGACCGCAGATTTAGAGATGGCCACTTCTTAAATCTGCGTTCATCTGCGTAATCTGCGGTTCAGGTTTTTGTATTGGCTCGAATTTAGCGGCCGACAACGATTCGCACGCACAGTTTGCCAGGATTTCCTGATCGCTAAATGCGAGCCGCGAGTTCCGCCAGAATCACTCAGATCGCGGGGGACACATCCTCCCGTGCCCTTTCGCATGTTAGATTTCCCTGCCAGCGGCCATTCCGCTGCATTGTTGATTTTCGGCAGGATGATCGCGTGCGTCGCCTCAAACCCCTGATGTTGGCCCTGTTGCCCGGCGTGATGCTGGCCTTGGGCTGGGGGTGCGCGATGCTACCGCCCCAGCAGC
>Ga0335397_10002768_pt1 | contig 23814 bp, 23 predicted proteins | sample MAT04_FD_205740 | JGI IMG/M metagenome (GOLD analysis project Ga0335397, IMG submission 205740) | Freshwater microbial communities from Lake Fryxell liftoff mats and glacier meltwater in Antarctica - MAT-04 (spades assembly) (version 2) ... | reverse complement strand
AGCCCATAGGCACCGTCGACGTGGAACCATGCACCCAACTCGGCGGCCACGTCGGCGCAACCAGCGAGGTCATCGACGACACCCGCATTGGTGGAGCCACCGGCAGCGGCAACCACAGCGATGTCGTCGCGGTTGCCCACCGTTGCTCGGATGGCCTGGCCGGTGAGCCGGCAGTCGGGCCCGGTGGGCACCACCACAGCCTCCATGCCGAGCAGGTGCAGCGCGTTGTCGACGGATGCATGCGCGGTGTCGGCGACCGCCACGCAGCGGCGACCACCGGCCTGGTCGCGCGCAACAGCGAGCGCCGACAGGTTGCCGATGCTGCCACCGCTCATGAAACAACCGGCGGCGCCCGATGGCATGCCCGCCGCGTCGACGAGCAGCTGGATGACCTGATTCTCGGCCGCTACAGCGCCAGCGCCCTCCAGCCACGACTCAGCGGAGAAGTTGGCGGTGCCGCAGATGGCGTCCATCCAGATGCCTGCGGCGGACGGCGACAGCGGGATGAACGCCAGGAAGCGCTCGCTGTCGAGGCCGATGTTGTTCGGCGCCAGCACCCGCGTGAACAGGTTCCATGCGCCATCGAGGCCGAGGCCCTGGTCGGTGATGCTGCCGGCGAGGTTGGCGTCGAGCCACCCCTTCTCACCGATGACACCCACGCCGGACCCGGCGATGCGGTCGCGGATCCAGGCGAGTGCACGCTCGTCGAGATCGCCCACCGCTGCCGCGGCGCCGTGCATCTGGGCGGGACTCAACGGCGCGGGGCTCACTGCGGCGTGACGTACGCCGAGGTGATGCCACCGTCGATGATGAGCGACTGGCCGGTCATCCAACTGCTCTCGTTGCTGGCCAGGAACAGCGCACCGTTGGCGATCTCCTCGGGCTCGCCGAAACGACCCATCGGAATGTGTACCAGCCGGCGGTTGCGCTTCTCGTCGTCGCTCAGGAACTTGGCCAGGAGCGGGGTCATGATCGGGCCGGGGCACAGCGCGTTGCAGCGGATGCCCTGACGGGCGTAGATGGTGGCGATCTCGCGGGTCATGGCCAGCACGGCGCCTTTCGACGCGGTGTAGGCGACCTGCGGCGTTGCCGCACCCATGTGCGCGACGAACGAGGCGACGTTGACGATGCTGGCAGCTTCGCCGCTGGCCTTGGCACTCTCGAGCATCGCGGGGATGGCGAACTTGCAACCCAGCAGGGTGCCCAGCACGTTGATGTCCATCGTCTTCTGGTATGTCTCGACACTGGTGGTGACCGGGTTGTCGTCGTCGCCCAGCATCACGCCGGCGTTGTTGTACAGCACGTGCAGGCCGCCGTAGGTCTCCACCGCGAACTCCACGGCGTTCTGCACACTGGCCTCGTCCGTGACATCGCAGCGCACGAAGCTGGCCTCGCCGCCTGCGGCATCGATGGCCTCGACTGCCTCGTCGCCGTCGGTGATGTCGGCGATGACCACCTTGGCGCCCTCGGCAGCGAACCGCTCCGCCCCCACGCGACCCAAACCCGACGATGCTCCGGTGATGATGGCAACTCTGCCTGCAAGACGACTCATAGGCGTGCCACGGTAGCGGATGCGCCAAACTAGGCCTCAATGACGGCATGGCGGGTGATCACGTGGAACATCCTGGGGGCGAAGGACCCCGACCTCGATGCCATCGCGGCGGTGCTGCGTGAACGCGAGCCCGATGTCGTCGGGCTGCAGGAAGTTCGCCGCAGCCAGATCCGTCGACTCGCCAAGCGGCTCGGCTGGCGCTACGCCTGGGCGCGCAAGCACTACCCGTACGGGCCGCTGGTGTGGTGGCGGGCCGAGGGCATCGGCATCGTCTCGCCATGGCGAGTTTCGGCACGCCTGCGCACCACCATCTCCCCCGGCGTCAGCACATGGACGTTCCGCCACCGAGTGCTGCTCGCGGCGACCATCGCCCGCCGAGACGGCAAACTACGCGTGTTCAACACGCACCTGTCCAGCCACGACCCCAACCAGCGCATCGAACAGGCTGGTCGAGTCGCCCATCGAGTGGGAGCCGACCCGGCACCGTTGGTAATCGCGGTCGGCGACCTGAACACCACCGGCGACAGCGCCCCCGAGGTGCTGCGCGAGTTCCGCGCTGTCGGCCTCCACGACGCTGGCGGCACCGTCAGCAACCCGGCGACCAACCCCTACCAGCGCATCGACTACGTGTTGCTGCCAACGGCCGCCACCGTGCTCGACTCAGCCACGCCCGCCGGCGGCGAGGAATGGGCGAACCTCAGCGACCACCTGCCCGTGACGGTGACATTCGAGGCCTGAGCCGTACGGCGGGCTAGATGCGCTCCCAGTAGCGGCGCAGTTCCCAGTCGGTGACGGTGCGGTTGAAGGCTTCCCACTCGGCTTTGGCCATGGTGAGGATGTGGTGATGCACGTCGTCGCCGAAGCACTCGCGGGCGATGGTGCTCTCCTCCCACAGGCGGATGGCGTCGACGATGCTCCACGGGATGCGAGGAATCTCGGGAGCCTCGTAACCGTTACCGGCGAACGGCTCGCCCAGCGACAACTCGTGACGGATGCCGTACAGGCCACCAGCCAGAGCGCCGGCGAAGGCGAAGTAGCTGTTGGCGTCGCTGCCAGGGATGCGGCACTCGACTCGGGTGCCCTTGCCGTGGCCCACCTTGCGGAACCCGAGCGTGCGGTTGTCGATGCCCCAGCCCACACCGGTCGGTGCCCATGAACCGAGCTGGAATCGCTTGTAGCTGTTGATGGTGGGCGCCCACAGCAGGCTGAACTCGCAAGCCGTAGCGATCTGCCCAGCGAGGTAATGCTGGAACGTGGTGCTCATCCCGTGCGGGCCGTGGTGGTCGTCGAACACCGCGGTCTGGCCGTCCATCGACCACAGGCTGCTGTGGATGTGGCACGACGAGCCGGTGTCGTTGAAGTCGTACTTCGCCATGAAGCTGACCGAGCGACCGTTGAAGTGGGCGATCTCCTTGGCGGCCAGCTTGTACACGCTGTTGCGGTCGGCCATCTCGACGGCGGTGGTGTAGTCGAGGTTCATCTCGTGCTGCCCCTTGCCGGCTTCGCCCTTGCTGAACTCCACCGGCACGCCGGCGGCCTCGAGTCCGCGGCGGATGGCGCCGAGGACGTACTCGTCCTTGGTGGTCTGGAAGATGTGGTAGTCCTCGAGCCACGGCGAGTGCGGCTTCAGGCCCCGATAACCCTTCTCATGAGCCTCGTCGTAGGTGTCCTGGAACAGGTAGAACTCGATCTCGCTGGCCACCATCGGCAGGAACCCCATGGCGGCGGCGGCATCGACCTGGTGCTGCAGGATGCTGCGCGGTGCCACCGCGATGAGTTCGTTGGTGTCGACGTCGAGCAGGTCGCACATGATCATCGCGGTCTTCTCGACCCACGGGATGAGCCGCACGGTGGCCCAGTCCGCCTTCGCCAGCATGTCGCCGTAACCCTGCTCGTAGCTGGTGAACCGGTACCCGGACACCGGGTTGTTGTCGATGTCGCAGGCGATCAGGTAGTCGCAGTTCTCGGTGCCTGCGTCGGCGACGGTCTGCAGGAAGAACCGGCCGGTGGTGCGCTTGCCCACCAGCCTGCCCTGCAGGTCGGGGAACACCATCAACACCGTGTCGACGTGACCGTTGCGGATAAGTGATTCGAGTTCGTCGCGAGTGAGCATGCCAGGTGCGGTCATGCGAGCGAGGTTAGACGGCCGCGAGCACGACTGAGCCAACTTGTGGATCAGGCCTTCTTCTTGGCCGGTTCCTTCGCAGGCTTCAGCACGCCCTTGGCGAGCGCCTCGTCGAGGTAGCGCTCGGCTTCTTCGGCGCTGACCTTCAGCGCGGGAGCGATCTCGCTGATGAGGTTGATGCGAGCGCGGTCGTACATCGTGCGCTCTGCGGCCGACAGCGACGCGTCGCGGTTGCGGGCAGCGAGGTTACGGACGACCTCGGCCACCTGGTACACGTCGCCGCTCTTCAGCTTCTCCTGGTGGTTCTTGAACCGGCGGCTCCAGTTCGAGGGCACGCGCGGGTCGGGCTTGCTGAGCACTGCCACCAGGTCTTCCAGTTCTTCGGGGTTCACCGGCGGACGAACGCCCACTTCGCTGGCTTTGAGAGTGGGCACCGAGAGCGTCATCTCGTTGATGACGGTCTTCAAGATGAGGTACTCCTGCGTACTGCCGAAGGCCTCCATCTTCTTGGTACCCACCACGATGCAGGCACCGTGCTGCGGGTAGATGACGGTGTCGCCCTTCTTGAACTTCAAGTTGTGACCTCGCGCATGTAGGGTTCCACGCCCCCAGGGGACTGCTGCAGGGTAGGCCGAAAACCCCCGATTTCCTACGCCGGAAGCGCGCCGCTCACACTCAACACGCAGTCGCGACCGGCTCGCTTGGCGGCCAGCAGCCGCTGGTCGGCCAGGTGCAGCAGTGTCGACCACTCCCTCGCCTCTTCGGTGTCTGCCACCCCGGCGCTGAAGGTGAACGAGGGCACGGGCACACCCGTGAGCTGGGCATGCAGTTCGTCGCGTGCCCGTTCGAGCACGGCTGAGCCGCTGGCCTTGGAAGAGTTCGGCAGGATCAGCACGAACTCTTCGCCACCGTGGCGGGCAACGTAATCGCCTGCACGCACCACCGAACGCAGCGTGTTGGCGAACAGACGCAGCGCTTGGTCGCCGGACTCGTGTCCGAAGGAGTCGTTGAGGTCCTTGAAGTGGTCGAGATCGCAGATCGCGACAGAGAACGGCACGTTGCTGCGTTCGAGCCCACCGACCACTTCGTCGAGGCTGCGTCGGTTGAGGAGCCCGGTGAGCGGGTCGGTGACCGCCTGTTGACGGGCGACGCGTGTGTCGTGGGCCATGCCTCGCTGCTGGCGCCGCAGGCAGACTCGCAGGGGCACGGCCACACCGCAGAACAGCAGCATGGCCGACAACCCGGCGAACCAGACCCAGCGCTGCGCCGGTGAGGCGAAGCCGTCGCTGAGCCACTTGGCCAGGCTCACCGTCGCGACGGCGATGGCGACATCGAAGCACACCATCGGCCACGCACCACTCATCAGGTCGAATCGCCGCCGGGCACCACCGTTGTTCACGGCAGGTTCATCGGCGCGCCACGGCGAAACATGTGCATTCTTGGCCGAACCTTGAGCTTTGACGGGCGCGAGATGTGGTCAGACGCGTTCGATGATGGTGGCGGTGGCCATGCCGCCGCCGGTGCACATGGTGACCAGACCGGTCTGCAGGTCGCGCAGTTCGAGCTCGTCGAGCAGCGTGCCGATGAGCATCGCACCGGTGGCTCCGATGGGGTGACCCAACGCCATTGCCCCACCGTTGACGTTGGTGCGGTCCCAGTCGGCACCGGTGTGGCGCAGCCACTTCATCAGCACGGCGGCGAACGCTTCGTTGACCTCGAACAGGTCGATGTCGCTCAACGCCATGCCGGCTTTGCGTAGGACCAGGTCGGTGGCCGGCCCGGGGGCGGTGAGCATGATGACGGGCTCGTCGCCGGCGACGGCGGCCATGGTGACCTTCGCTCGCGGCTTCATACCGTGGGCCGCGGCGTAGCTGGGTGACGCCAACAGCACGGCCGCCGCGCCGTCGACAACGCCCGACGAGTTGCCGCCGTGGTGCACGTGGTTGATGGCCCCGATCTGCGGGTACGCCTTGCGGGCGGTTTCGTCGATGGACAGATCGCGCCCGGCCATCGTGTGGCCGCCCATGCCGGCGAAGCTGGGGTTGAGCTTGGTGAGGTCGGCCAGCGTGGTGCCCGCACGGGGGTGCTCGTCGTGATCGAGGGCAAGGGTGCCGTCGTCGTGGAAGATGGGAACGAGCGAACGATCGAACCTGCCCTCGGCGATGGCTGCAGCAGCACGGGTTTGGCTGTCGACCGCCAACTGGTCGAGCTCTTCGCGATTGAAGCCCTCGACCGTTGCGATGAGGTCGGCGCTGATGCCCTGGGGCACCATGTCGTATTGGTCGCGCAGGTGGTTGTTGTTGGCGGTGAACCCGTCGACATGCATGGGCGCCGGACGCGACATGCTCTCGACACCGCCCGAGACCACCAGATCCTGGAAGCCGGCGAGGATGCCCGCGGCGCCGAAGTTCACTGCCTGCTGGCCGGAGCCGCAGAAGCGGTTGAGCGTGACTCCTGGGGCCTGGATGCTCCAGCCGGCATCGAGCGTCGCCATGCGGGCGATGTCCATGCTGTGGTCGCCACTGCCGGCGCCGCACCCCATGATGACGTCGTCGACCTCGGCGGTTTCGAAGCCGTTGCGCTGCTGCAACGCGTTGAGCACCTGCGCCAGGATGCGCTGCGGGTGCACGTTGTGCAGCGCACCCGTGTCCTTGCCCTTGCCTCGCGGCGAACGAACGGCATCGATGATCCACGCTTCAGTCATCTGGCCACGGTAACGCTGCGCCCCTGCCCGACCCGAAGCGGGGGCGGCCGGTTCACCACGCCAAGCAGAATCACCATCGCAACGGTGCCTCCGGAGAGACTCGAACTCCCAACCAACGGGGTAGAAACCCGCTGCTCTATCCGTTGAGCTACGGAGGCGTGGCCAACAGGCTAGCCACCGCGTTCGGCGCGACAGGCATGTGTCAGCCCGCTCTGACCGACAGCGTTCTCCCTGTCACCTATCGCCACTCATCGAGGTGAGACGTCATGCGCTCTGCCGAGCCGCAAGTCGGCGAGCGCATCACGGCAGTTGTGCACTACGGGCTCTGTGTCACGGAACAGACGGAACCCGCTTCTATGCCGTGACACAGAACGATGGGGCCGCCGCGTGAAGAGCGCCGATTGCCCTGATGGAGGATGTGATGCAAGGACGTTGCGGTCTTCGTAGCGTTCGGGGTCTGGCCGGGTGTGTCTCCCGAATGCCCTGTCGCCGTAGCGTTCACCGGCTGACGTACCGAGGGTGTTCAGAGCGCCAGCAGCGTGCGGCGGAGGAGATCGAGCGCGCTGATGACGCTCATCTGGCGCATCTGGTCGCGCATGCCGGGCATGCGCAGAGTGCGCGTGTGTACCTCGGGGCCGATGGCGATACCCACGCAGAGCGTGCCGACGGGCATGCCGTCTTGTTCGGTGGGGCCGGCCACGCCGGTGAGCGCCAGCGCCACGTGGCTACCCAGGACCCGCTGCGCACCGGTGGCCATGGCCGCTGCTGCGGCCTCGCTGACCACCGGGCCGTGGGGCACACCCAACAGGTCGAACTTCACTTCGCTGGCGTAGCTGACCACGCTGCCGCGGAACACCTCACTGGCGCCCGGAACGTTGGTGATGCGACCCGCCACCAACCCGCCGGTGACCGACTCGGCCAGGCCGAGCGACCAGCCGCGCTCGCGCAGCAACTGCAGCACGACGGATTCCATGGTGTCGTCGTCGGCGCCGAAGATGACATCACCCACCAGCGCTCGCGCCTCGGCCTCCCACGTGGCCAGGAGCACCTGCGCGTCGGCGTCCGTGGCGGCCTTGGCGGTGAGCCGCACCTTGATGCCCTCCCACCCGCTGGCGTTGAACGCGAGCGTGGGGTTGCCCACCTCATCGAGCCTGGCGATGAGCGGGTCGAGCCGTTCGTTGAGCCCGCTCTCGCTCTCGCCCCAGGTGCGCAAGGTGCGGCTGACGATGACGGCGGCGTCTTCGCCGCTGCGGGTGAGCAGGTCGGGCAGCACGGCGCGCTGCACCATGTCGTACATCTCGTGCGGCACACCGGGCACCGCGTAGATGACCTTGGCAACGCCATCGAGCGTGACCGGGCAGATGAGACCGGGAGCGGTGCCGCGCGTCTGCGGGATGACGACGGCCCCGCTCGGCACCAGCGCCTGACGCAGGTTGTTGGCGGCCATGCGACGACCGCGCGATTCGAACATCTGGCGGATGACGTCGGCCACCTCGTCGTTCGGTTCCAGCTCGACGCCCATCACCGCAGCGATGGCCTCGCGCGTGACGTCGTCGTGCGTGGGCCCGAGGCCGCCGCACACGATGACCGCGTCGGCGTCGGCCAGCACGCTGCGCAGCACGGCCTCCATCCGGCCCAGGTTGTCGCCCACCTTCACCTGCAGCAGCGAGTCGATGCCGACCGCGGCCAACTGCTCGCCGATCCACTGGCTGTTGGTGTCGGTGATCTGGCCCAGCAGCAGCTCGGTGCCAATGGCAACCACGTCACACCGCATGCGAGCTCACAGCGAGAAGTCGGATTCGGGCACGGCGGCCGGCAACGGCTCGGCCTTCATGGCCCGGTAGACGTACTGCCCACCACTGATCAGCGCCAGTGCCACCGAGATCCACAGCAGCCCGTTCCACAGCCACTTCGCATCGAGCGCGGTGGGCGGAAGGATGGCAAACCCGACAGCCAACTGCTGCACGAACGTCTTCCATTTGGCGATCTTGCTGGCGGGCACACTGACGCCGCGGGCGCCCACGAACGTTCGGTAGAGGCTGATGAGCAGTTCGCGGCCGACGGTGATGACCACCGGCACGATCCAGAACGTGTCGTTGGAAACCAGGATGGCCATAGCACCCAGCACGAGGATCTTGTCGGCCAACGGGTCGAGGAACGCGCCCAGGTTGGTGGCGCCATGGCGCCGGGCCAGGTAGCCGTCGATGCCATCGCTGCTGCATAACAAGAACCACAGGCCGAACGCCGCCCACGTGCCCCCGGGGTGATCGGGAATGAGCACCAACATCAGCGGTGCGATGAGCACACGCGCCACGGTGACCAGGTTGGCCCAGGTCTTCACTGCAGACGGATCGACAGGCATCAAACCGATTCTGCCACCAAATCGGGGCCCATGGCATCGACCACTCGCACCTGATGGAACTGGCCCACCGCCAACGTGGACGGAACTTCGATGACACCATCGATCTCGGGCGCTTCGCGGGTGCTGCGAGCTTCGCCGACAGAATCGACCAGCACCTTCAGCTCGGTGCCGATCAACTCGTCGCGGCGACGGGCCGTGATGTCGTCTTGCATCTCACGCAGCTCGGCGAGACGTTCGCGCATCAGTTGCGTATCGACCGCACCGTCGAGGCCCATCGCGTAAGTGCCTTCCTCGGGGCTGTAGGCGAAGAAGCCACACCAATCGAGCTGCGCCTGCTCGACGAAGGCCAGGAGCTGGTCGTGGTCTTCCTCGGTCTCGCCCGGGTAACCGACGATGAAGTTGCTGCGGAACGCCGCCGACGGCTCACGATGGCGGATGTCGGTGATGCGCTGCAGGAACCGCTGCCCGTCGCCCCAGCGGCGCATGCGACGCAACAGCGGCTTGCTGACGTGCTGCAGCGACAGATCGAAGTACGGCACCCCGGTGTCGCAGATGGCGTCGATCAGTTCGTCGGTGAGGTCGCTGGGGTACAGGTACAGCAGGCGCGTCCACGCCGCCTGCGCGCTGACCGCACGTACCAGCGGCACGATGCTGCCCGCACCCAGTTCGTCGGGCCGATCCTTGCCGTAGCTGGCCAGGTCTTGTGCGACCAGCACGATCTCCTGTACCTCGAGCTGCTCGACCTCGTTCAGGATGGACGCGATGTCGCGGCTGCGCTGCGGCCCGCGGAACGACGGGATGGCGCAGAACCCGCAGCTACGGTCGCAGCCTTCAGCGATCTTGACGTATGCCCAGGGGCTGGACGACTTCGGCCGTGGCAAGTTGAGCAGGTCGAGCATGGGGATGGGAACGGCAGAGACGGCGATGGACTTCTTGCCGGCGCGGGCGGCGAGCAGGTTCACCGGCACACCGAACCCGGCCACCTGGTCGACCTCGGGCAGCGCCTCGGCCAACTCGCTGCCGTACCGCTCGGCCATGCAGCCGGTGACAACGAGCCGGCCACCCACCTTGCGTTGCTCCTCGAGCGCCAGGATGGTGTCGATGCTCTCCTTGCGCGCCTCGTCGATGAAGGCACAGGTGTTGACCACCACCAGGTCGGCTGCCGACGGGTCGTCGGTGGGCGACATGCCATCGGCCAGCAGGGTGCCGATGAGCTTGTCGCTGTCGACCTGGTTCTTCGGGCAGCCCAAAGTTTCGACGTAGAAGCGCTGAGCCATGGCAGCCAGGCTAGAGGTAGTTCAGCCGCAGACCCTGCGAGGGCCACCGCATGTGCAGCAGCTTGCCGGTGCCGCTGGCGGTGATGTAGGCGTCGCGGTACTCGCCGCTGCCGTCACGGTCGCCGAAGCAGATGTTGGTGGTGAGCAGGTCGCCGGTGGCGATGTGGGTGGTGCTGCCGTCCGTGGGCGAGATCACCGTGATGCCACCGTTGACGAGCGTGGCGACGCACACGTTGCCGTCGCCATCGACCGCCAGTGAGTCGAGCAACTGGTACCCGGGCAGGCCAGCGAGACAAGTCGACGGGTCGAGCGGAATGGCGGGTGCCAGCACACCCGGCGAGGCGATGGTACGGCGCAGCACGCGTCCAGTATGTGTCTCGGCCCAGTAGACGGTGCCACCATCGGGCGACAGGCCGATGCCGTTGGGTGCCTCCACCGGGAACACCTGCTCGCTGATATGGCTGCCGTCGGCCTTCGCGTAGTAGATGCCGGTGAGGTCGCTGGTGCGTGCGTGATGGTCGCGGATGCCGTGGTCGGTGAACCAGAAGCCGCCGTGCGCGTCGCATACCAAGTCGTTGGGCGCCCGCAGCGGGTGGCCGTCGCACTCTGTGTACAGGTCGGTGACGTGCCCGGTAGCCAGATCGACGCGCTGGATACGCCCACCGATGTAGCTGGCCGGGTCGAACGGCCCGGGCAACAGCAGGTCGCCAAGGTCGACCGGCGTGAAGCAACCCCCGTTGTTGCACAGGTACAGCGCCCCGTCGGGCCCGATCGCCGCACCGTTGGGGCCGCCCACGATCTCGGCCACTGTCTGCTTGCTGCCGTCGGGATGCACACGCGTGATGCGCGGCCCGAACATCTCGACCAGGATCACGCTGCCGTCGGGCATCGCGATGGGCCCCTCCGGGAAACGCAGGCCGGACGTGATCTCGGTGAGTTCGCTCATCGGCGCAGTGTGCCAGACGAGCAGCGGCAGCCGGCGAGCCAGAGCGCACCGCGGGGTGAGTAGCGACTCCGGGCGATTGAGTACCGGGTGCTCATGACACAGGGGCCGCTAACGGAGACGATGCACAGCATGAGCCCGGTCTACAGAACCCTCCCCTTCGTCACGGTCTTGCTGCTCGCCGCCTGCGGCAGCGACAGCGGCACCACCTCCACCGCCGCCGGAGGTGACAGCGCAACACCCGTCACCCAAGTCGGCTCCGACAGCGACGGTGACAGCGTTGCGCCGGTGTGCAACTTTGCGTCGGCCGACGATCTGGCGGCGCTGTTCCCGGGCGCGACTGTCGGTAACCCGGACCCGAGCAGCAACTCATGCACCATCGGCATGACGACCGCAGGCGGTACCGCATACTTCTTGATGACACCTTCGATGGGAACCCTCGACGCCCGGCTGCAGCAGGACACCGAGCTCGGCTTGACGATCAGCCAGCTCGACGGCATCGGTGAGCGTGCGTACTTCTCCCCCGGCAACGACACATTCCCGCAGGCCGACCTCGTGTTCGAAAAGGCTGGCACCACGTACGCCGTGCGGGCGTCATACGCCAACTCCGGCCAACCGATGGCCGCCCAACCTGCACTGCAGGACGCGCTGATGCGCATCGCCGCAGCCTGGGCCACCTCGATGTAGCAGGCACCCGTCGCCCTAGCGGTTGCGGTGGGCTTCCTGCAGCAGTTCGAACTCTTCGACGGTCATCAGCACCGAGCGCGCTTTCGAACCCTCGCTGGGGCCCACCACGCCGCGCTGCTCGAGCAGGTCCATGATGCGACCGGCACGGGCGAAGCCGACCTTCAGTTTGCGCTGCAGCATGCTGGTGCTGCCCAGCTGGCTGCGCACCACGAGCTCCATCGCCTGTCGCATCAGCATTTCGTCTTCGTCGTCGTCGGCGCCGTTGCCACCGAAGTCACCGCCGCCCAGCTGCCCCTGACTTTCGTCGCCCTCCACGCCGGCGACGTACACCACGTCGGGTGCCTGCCGACGCCAGTGCGCCACGACCTTGCGTACTTCTTCCTCGCTGACGAAGCAGCCCTGGATGCGCTGGCTGACGTTGCTGTTGCCGGGCAGCAGCAGCATGTCACCCTTGCCCACGAGCTTCTCGGCACCGGGCTGGTCGAGGATGACCCGGCTGTCGGTGAGGCTGTTGACCGCGTAGGCCATGCGCGCCGGGATGTTGGCCTTGATGACACCGGTGATGACGTTGACCGACGGGCGTTGGGTCGCGACGATGAGGTGCACGCCCACCGCACGCGCTTTCTGAGCGATGCGCGTGATGCTTTCCTCTACATCGCGGGCGGCCACCATCATCAGGTCGTTGAGCTCGTCGACCACCACCACGATGTACGGCAGTCGATCGAACGGCGGCTGCTCGCTGCCCAGCTCGGGCACCAGCTCGCCACGGTCGTACGCCGCGTTGTACCCGGTGATGTCGCGGAAGCCGACCTCGAACAGCAGGTCGTAGCGACGCTCCATCTCCTTCACCGCCCACGACAGCGCATTGGCTGCCTTCTTCGGGTTGGTGACCGGCTGGGTGAGCAGGTGCGGCAGGCGGGCGTACTGGCCCATCTCGACCTGCTTGGGGTCGATGAGGATGAGCCGCACCTGCTCGGGAGTGTTGCGCATGAGCAAGGAGGTGAGGATGCTGTTGATACCGCTGGACTTGCCGGCGCCGGTGGTGCCGGCGATGAGCATGTGCGGCGTTGTGGACAGGTTGAGGAACACAGCCCGCCCGGCAATGTCTTTCCCGATGGCCACGTCGAGCGGGTGGCTGGCGGTCTTGGCCTCGGGCGCGGTCATGATGTCGCCCAGGCTGACCAGCTGGCGAGTGTGGTTGGGCACCTCGACACCGATGGCCGAGCGGCCGGGGATGGGCGCCAGGATGCGCACGTCGGTGGCGGCCATCGCGTAGGCGATGTCGCGGTTGAGGCTGGTGATGCGAGCCACCTTCACGCCGGCACCCAGCTCGAGCTCGTAGCGGGTGACGGTGGGGCCGACGGTTTGGCCGACGAGGCGGGTCTCGACGCCGTGCGAACCCAGCGAATCGACCAGCGTGCGGCCGCGCGCCTCGACTTCGGCCTTGTTGATGGTCTGCGCAGCGCTGCGCGGCAGGTAGCTGAGCGGCGGCAACGACCACTGCCCAGCCTTTGCGCCGGGCCCGAGGTCGAGCACTTCCTGTTCGGTGGGGCCGGCTGGCAGCGCGGGCACCCCCCGCGGCGACCGTGGGCGCATCGGCTTGGCAGGCTCGCCTGCCCACTCGTCGTCGTCGGCGAGGTCGTATAGCTGCGGCGCGGGCAGCTCGCCGGTGGCGGCGTGGCCTTCGCGGTCGCTCTTCAGGGTGGCCATGTCGCCGAACACCTTCCGAGCCTTGCGCCCCACGGGCCGGGCAACGGCGCCCACCCCGTAGCCGACCTGACTGAACAGCGTGCGTGCCGACGCCCCCGTGACGAGCAGCACCGCACCCAGGAACACAGCCGCCAACACAGCCACCGCGCCACCGGAGGCCAGCAGCCCACGCAGCGGCTCGGCCACCAGGGCGCCAAGCCAGCCACCGGCACGACCCAACGTGTCGAAATCACTCATGATCTTCGCGGGGCCGCGCACCACGTGCAGCAGACCGAGCACGGCCAACGAGGCCAGCCCCCAGCCCACAGCCAGGCGGAACCTACGACCGCTGCGACCCTTGTGCACCAACGCGCCACCGATGCCCACGAGCGCGATGGGCACGATGAAACGACCCAACCCGGTGAACCAACCGACCAGCGTTTCCACGCCCCGACCGAGGGGACCGGCGAGATCGAAGTAGATAGCCATGCCCAGCAGCACCCCGACCAGGATGAACCCGATGCCGGCGAACTCGTCTTCGCGACCCGATACGGCCTCGCGGAGCTCGGCACTGGCCTGGTCGCGCCGGCTGAGCACCGGCTCCGGAGCCTGGCGGGCAGCACCGGCGGGAGGGCGCCCAGGCGTGGCCCGCGACGCGGCGGAGCGAGCCGGGACCGACGACTTGGTGCGCTTGTTGGGTTGCCCCCAGGTAGCCATTGGTCTCACGGTACCAAGGGGGCGCGCGACAGTGCGCGCACCGAAGGGCCAACCGGTCTATGGCGCTTCCGACACCGGGTCGACCGACAGCACGCTGCCGTCGGCGGCGAGCACGATGTCGAGGCCCCCACCGCGCTCGGAAGTGGCGAGCACGCCGTACAGCAGGTTGCCCTCCCCGTCGCCGTGCACGTAGAAGCTCTCCACGCGAATCCCGGGCACCTCGGCCAGCAGCGGGTCGAAGATGGTCGCCGGGTCGAAGGCCACGTCGGCACCGGCGAACGTGCCGCCGCTTGCCTGCTGCCCCTCCGCGGAGGTGAGCTCGCCACCCACGAACAACCACGGTTGCGCCACGGCACCGTCGTTGAGCGCGACGAACAGGTTCACCAGCTGCGCAGTGGCGTTGATCTCGAAGTACTCCACCGGGCCGCCGGTCTCGGTCTCGAGGGCAGCGATGGCGACGAGGATCTGGTCGACGATGGGCAGCTGGTTGACGGCCGGCGTCGAGGCATCGGCCTCACCGGTGCTGTCGCCGGCGGTTACCGGTGAGGTTGCCGGCGACGAGGTGGTGGACGACGAGTCGTCGCTGCAGGAAGCCGCCGACAACGCACACGCCAGCAGGGCCGAGACGGCCCGAGCGCGACCTTGCACCATGTCAGGTCTCCATCACCACGGGCACGATCATCGGACGGCGCTTGGTGCGCTCGCTGACGAACTTGCCGGCGGCGCGGCGCACGTCGCGCTCGAGCGACTCGACATCGCGCACGCCACTGGCCAACGACTGCTCGACCACCGCGGCCACACGATCGCACGCCTCGTCGAGCAGATCTTCCGCTTCGGGGGCGTAGACCCACCCACGGGTGATGATCTCGGGGCCGGTGAGCACCTTGCCGGCGTCGACGTCGACCGTGACGATGACCACCACGACGCCTTCCTCGGCCAGCACCTTGCGGTCGCGCAGCACACCCTGGCCCACGTCGCCGACGATGCCGTCGACGTAGAGGTACCCGGCCGGCACCCGACCCACTTTGGCCAGGCCGGTATCGCTGAGCTCGAGCACATCGCCGTCGGCGCAGGTGAGCACGTTGGACGGTGCAACACCCATCAGCACGGCCAGCTTGGCGTTGGCCACCATGTGGCGGTACTCGCCGTGAATCGGCACGAACCACTCGGGCTGGGTGAGTGACATGTAGGTCTTGATCTCGTCGGCCTGCGCGTGCCCGGTGGCGTGCACATCGGCCACGCCGCTGTGCACCACCTCCACGCCGGCGCGCAGCAGGTCGTCGATGACACGGTTGACGTTGCCCTCGTTGCCAGGGATTGCGTGGCTGGAGAGGATGACCGTGTCGTGCTCGCCGGCCTTGATCCACTTGCTCTCACCGCGCGCAAGGAGCGCCAGCGCCGACATCGGTTCGCCCTGCGAACCGGTGGAGATGATGCACACCTGGCCGGGCGGCAAGCGGTCGATCTCCTCGATGTCGATGAGCGCACTATCGGGGATGGTGAGCACCCCCAGGTCGCGACCCATGCGCACGTTCTTCTTCATGCTCAGCCCGAGCGTGGCCACCTTGCGGCCGCTGTCGATGGCGGCGTCGGCGATCTGCTGGATTCGGTGCAAGTGGCTGGCGAAGCTGGCCGTGATGATGCGGCGGCCCCTTTGCTCGGCGAACACGCTGCGCAGCACGGCACCGACGCCCGACTCGCTGGGCGAGTGGCCGTGCTCCTCGGCGTTGGTGCTGTCGCTCATCAGCAGGCGAACACCCTCGGTGGCGGCGATCTGGCCCAGACGCGAGAGGTCGGTGCGGCGCCCATCGACCGGCGTGAGATCGATCTTGAAGTCGCCCGAGTGCAACACCACGCCCTGTGGGGTGTGCAGCGCGATGGCATGCGCGTGGGGCACCGAGTGAGTGACCGGGATGAACTCGACGTCGAACGGGCCGATCATCAGCCGCTCCCCGTCCTGAACGGCAATCAGCTCGGTGCGGCCCATGAGGCCGGCTTCCTCGATGCGGTTTCGAGCCAAGCCCAGGGCGACCGCTGACCCGTAGACAGGGAAGCTCAGCTCGCGCAGCAGGTACTGGATGGCGCCGACGTGGTCTTCGTGGCCGTGCGTCGCCACGACCGCGACGATGCGGTCGGCGTTCTCGCGCAGGTAGGTGAAGTCGGGCAGCACCAGGTCGATGCCGTGCATGTCGGCGTCGGGAAACATCAGCCCGCAGTCGATGAGCAGGATGCGGCGGTCGTCGCCACTGCCATGCTCGATGGCCATGCAGTTGCGGCCGATCTCGCCGAGGCCACCGAGGAACACGATTCGAATGGGAGCGGCCATCAGCGGAGGCGGCGGACGCTAGAGAGCAGGACGTTGGGGAAACGCATCGCGCCACCTTTGCAGGTTCGCCCACACTTCGGGCGCTCGCGCGTCGACGAACTCGGGCGCAGGACCCATGGGTAGTCGCGCTTGGCCCACTCGGAAACCGAGGTGGCGCATCATTGCTTTGGTGGGTATCGGGTTGGGTGCGTCGTCGCCCGTTTCGAACGCGAAGCTCTCCAGCAGGCGGGCGTTGACCGTGCGAGCACCGGCGACATCGCCCTTCTCCCACAGGTCGAAAAGCTCTTGATGGTCGGGCGCGGTCCAGTGGGTAGCTACACCCACCACACCGACGATGCCGCTGGCCAGCAGCGGCAGGGTGAACGCGTCGTCGCCGCTGTACACCTCCACCCCGTCGGGAGCGTGAGCGATGAGCACCGCGGTTTCGCCAGGGTTGCCGGCGGCATCCTTCAACGCGACGAAGGTAGGCACCTCACGGAGCAGGCGCAGCAGCGTGCTGGTGGCAATCTTGCGGCCAGTGCGAACGGGGATGTCGTAGATCATCTGCGGCAGCGGGGTGCACTGGGCCATCGCCCGTAGGTGCGCCTCGATGCCCGCCTGCGACGGCCGGTTGTAATAGGGGCACAGGGCGAGGATGCCGGCGGCGCCGAGCGCCGTGGCCTCGCGGGTGAGGTGCACCGAGTGGGCGGTGTCGTTGGTGCCGGAGCCGGCGATGACCGGGATGGTGACCGCTTCGATGACCGCCGCGAACAGGCTCAGCCGCTCGTCGTCGGTGAGCACCGGCGACTCACCGGTGGTGCCGGCGATGACCAGGCCATCGTGGCCCTGATCCTGCAGGTGTCGGGCAAGCCGGCGGGCCTCATCCAGGTCGAGTGCCCCGTCGCCGTCGAACGGCGTGACCATGGCCGACAGCACTCGTCCGAAGCGAGGCATCAGAAGCTCCCTTCAGCAGCGCGGTCGATGCCTTGCGTGAGGATCAGGTCTTCGTGCAGTTCCATCCACACATCGTGGTAGCTGCCACACATGACACCTGTGAACATATTCGTTTCACCTTCCACCACGCGCTGGCAGGTTCGTGCCAGCCGTGGGCCGTAGGGGGCAAGGCGCACCAGCACCTCGCCCAGAAGCCCTGCAATCGGAGCGACGTCGACATCGAGTGCAACCAGCCGGTCGACCACCTGCCGGTCGTACGCCTGGTCGCCGTGGTCGTTGGGCTGGCCCTCGCGCAGCTGCCAGTCGCCGCACAGTTCCTTGAACCTCTCGTTGAGCCCAAGGAAGTGGGCGTAGGGCCGGGCAAGCTCGGCAGCGAGATGCAACCCGCCGGCGTCCTCGGCAAGCGAGATGCGGTGCTCCTCGCGCCCCACCGGCGTGAGCTGCCACAACTGGCGGGCCTCGCGGAACATCGCCCACTCGCGCTGCTCGAGCGCCGACAGGTGCTCTGTCACCACGGCCAGGGGCAGATCGGCAACTTCGGCCACCATGTCAGATTTCGCAAAGCCCTTGATGCGCAGCGCGTGGAACGTGCGGAAGAATGGGTCGGACGGGTGCGCCATACGTACTCCACCGTAGTGGACGTCAGTCGCGAAGTCCGCGCCGCCCCATCCCGACGACCTTCGTCGAGAGCCGCTCCTCCAGACCGCCCGACGGTGGTTGCAGCCCTTCGGCGCGGGCCAGCAGCGGAGGCAGATCGCGCAGCCGCTGCCACTCGCCACCTTGAGCGAAATCGCTCGCAAGGGTGAGAGCAGCCCCTGCAAGAGTGGAGTGATGAGCACCCGCGATCTCCTCGGAGCACCTGACGAGCACCTCGATCCACTGGTGGCGATCGCTTACGACCACGACGTCGCCGACCGCTTCCACGACGACGAGATCCGACCGACCGTACGACTGTTGGCCGAACTCGCCGGCGACGGGATCGCGGTCGAGTTCGCCGTCGGCACCGGACGCATTGCCGTGCCGCTCGCCGAAGCAGGCACCACGGTGCTGGGTGTCGACGCCTCTGCGCCGATGCTGGCCGAGCTCGGCAAGAAGCCGGGTGCCGAACGAATCACGGCAACGCTCGGCGACATGACGTCGACGCAGGTGTGTTCCGACGCAGCGCTCGTCTACCTCGTGTTCAACACGATCACGAACCTACGAAGCCAACGTCAACAGGTCGACTGCTTCCGCAATGCCGCCGCCCACCTCGCACCGGGCGGTCGCTTCGTGATCGAGACCGGCGTGCCGCATGTCCGCCGACTCCCACCCGGAGAAACCATCGTTCCGTTCGATGTCTCGCCTCACCACCTCGGCTTCGACGAGTACGTCGATCTCGTAGAACAGATCTCGGTGTCACACCACTACTTCATCGACGGCGATCGGGCCCGCACCCGGTCGGCTGCGTTCCGCTATGTCTGGCCGTCCGAGCTCGACCTGATGGCAGAGCTGGCAGGGATGGAACGGGAGCACCGCTGGGCCGACTGGGAGCGCTCGCCGTTCACCAACGAGTCAACGTCGCACGTGTCGATCTGGAGGCTTCGGTAGCTCAGCCGACGAGAAGTTCAGCGCGTGCCGGCGGTGCGGCGGCGCGCTTCGGCCCGCCTCAAGCTGGACAGAATCCGTTGACGCAGGCGGATAGCTCGTCGTGTCGGCGAGATCGGCGAGATCGACGACATCGTCGGCGCGTTCGACGACCACGGCGACGGTCAGTTCACCGTCGTCGAGGCGGCGACCCTTCAAGAGTTGCGCGCTGCCGTCACTGCTCGTCGCGCAGCCGACGGACGTATCGAGGCAGCAATGACCGACGCACATCGTGCTGGACTGTCATGGGGTGTGATCGGCGCACAACTCGGCATGACGCGCCAAGGCGCACGCCAGCGGTTCGACCAAATCATCGTAAACTGACCCGGCCAGATCTACCGATCTGCCCGCTTGACCACAAGCGAACGTTGGAGGTCCATCCATGGCGCACATCGAACTCCGTACTGAGATCGCTGCGTCGGTCCAGGCGGTCTTCGACCTGGCTCGCAGCATCGATGTGCATCTCGGTTCGATGGGCAAGTCTCGTGAGCAAGCGATTGCTGGCGTCACGAGCGGGCTCATCGGACTGGGGGAGCAGGTCACCTGGAAAGCCACGCACTTCGGTGTGCCGTTCAAGATGACCAGCAAGGTGACAGAGATGACGTCTCCGGATCGGTTCGTCGACGTACAGATCGAGGGTCCCTTCCGGCGGTTCCACCATGAGCACCGATTCGAACGCCTCGAGAATGAGACGCTGATGACCGACATCATCGACTTCACATCGCCAGTCGGACCGATCGGACGGCTCGTCGATCGGATCGCGCTCGAGCGCTACATGGCAAAGCTCATCAAAGATCGAAACCGCTTTCTCAAGACGGCAGCAGAGTCGCAGCCCATCGGCTGAGGTGCCTCCCTCGTATCAGTCGCCAGCGACGAGCTGAGCGTCCGCGGCGTCGAGTTCGAAGTTGAGGTACTCCTCGCCCGTGTCGGCCCAATCCTCGAACTGGATGACACCCATCTCCTCGAAGCGGTGACGCAGCCACTTGTCGTTGCGATCGAGCAAGCCCAGCTTCTTGCAGTTGGGCACGATCTTGCTGAACAGCATGCTCTGGAACACCGCTCGGGTGGGGTCGGCGAGCACCAGCGGAATGACCTCACGGACGTTGACGCCCATGCGCTCCCACACTTCCTGCTGCATGAACCGGTCGCGCATACGAATGGCGGCTTCGAACGCGAACTCCTGGCGGTCCTTCATCTCGGCATCGGTCATCTGGTCGTAGCACTCCTTCAGCGAGAGCACACCGAAAGCCACGTGGCGGGCCTCGTCGCTCATCACGTAGCGGAGCAGCTTCTTCAGCAGCGGCTCGTTGGTGAACTGGTGCATGAAGCCGAACGCCGCCAGCGCCAGGCCTTCCACCATCACCTGCATGCCCAAGTAGGTCATGTCCCAGCGGCTGTCGTTGACGATGTCGTCGAGCAGCATCCGCAGGTGCGCGTTCACCTGGAACTCGCCGCCGAGCTTCTCCTCCAGGTAACGGGCGAAGACCTCGACGTGGCGAGCCTCGTCGACCACCTGGGTGCTGGCGTACAGCTTGGCGTCGTACCACGGCACCGTCTCGACGATCTTGGCGGTGCAGATGAGCGCGCCCTGCTCACCGTGCATGAACTGACTGAGGCTCCAGTTGCGGCTCTGGACACCGAACTCGAGCCACTCCTTGTCGCCCCACTTCTCGACCGGGGTGCCGATGTACATGCTGGCGTCGACACCGGTACCGATGAGCGCCTGGTCTTCCTTCACGGACTTCTCGACGTCGACGTCGATGGACCAGTCGAGATCGGTGCTGCCGTTCCACTGGCCGGTCTTGGCTTTCTCGTAGAGCTTGCGCAGGGCCGGACGCTGCAACGAGTAGTCCCACGTGAAGATGGAGTCGGCGTTGTTCTTGACAACGTGCTCGATCTCGTCGGGGTCGACCAACGGGATGTCGAGGATGGCGTCGATGTCGTTGATCTCGGCGCGACCGATGATGGTTTCGTTGTCGTTGTGCGTGACGGTCATGTCAGCTCCTGGTGAGTGAATCGTGAAAGGCGGGAAGGATGAACGTGCGGATGAACAGGCGGGCCGACTGGGGCTCGCCCAGGTCGACATGGACGGACGGGGCGAGGAAGTAGCTGATGACCAGTCGCGAGAGCAGCTCCACCAGCCGCGCCGACTCGCGACGGGGCAGGTGGGGGTCGACCAGCGGAGCGAGGAACACCGTGGCCACGCGCATGATGCGCGGCAGGCCATCGACGGTGAGCTGGCTCAGCGTTTCGCCGGGTTCGCTGGCCAACATGAGCGCGAGGTGCTTGTCGTCGCGCAACTCGCGCGTAGCGGCGACCACGGTGCGCACCAGCAGGTCTTCCAGGTCGGCGGCGCCAGCGACGTGGCCGGTGAGCCGAGCGAAGAAGTCCTCCAGTTCGCGGACGCGTAGGGCTTCGAACAGCACGTCCTTGCCACCCGGGAACAACCGGTAGAGCGTGGCACGCGACACCCCGGCCTCGGATGCAATGTCGTCGATGGTGACCTTGACGAAACCCCACCGCTCGCAGCACGTCTTCGCCGCGTCGAGGACACGCAGTTCGAGAGCGGTGGTCGACGACATGAGTTGAGACAATAAGACAGATACCGTCTCACCGTCAACCCCCTCCTCGATGGCCGCACCCGCTTTACGCAAAGGCTGTCGGGCGCTGACCTGGGGCTCCAGGTCCGAGTTCTTGACACAAACAGTAACTGACGGAATGTTGATCCAACGAGTCGACAATCGAGGCCGCCTGCTATCCTCTGCGCACCCAGTGTGAACAACTGCGTGTGGCCATCAGCGCAACAAGGAGCAACATCCAATGAAACGACAGATCATCGCGGCAGCAGCCCTCAGTGCACTCCTCCTCGCCGCGTGCGGCGACGACGAGACGAGCACGAGCGAGACCACCACCGCACCGGCCGAGTCGGTCGCCGAGACCACCAGCGCCCCGGGAGACGCCAAGGCCTGCGCAGAGGGCAAGACCCTCGCGGCCGGGGCGCTGACCATCGCCACTGGCGACCCGGCCTTCCCGCCCTACGTGCTCGACGACGACCCCACCTCGGGTGAAGGCTTCGAGAGCGCCGTAGCGCTCGCCGTTGCCGCCGAGCTCGGCTTCGAAGGCGACGCCGTCTCGTGGGTGCGCACCTCGTTCGACACCGCGGTGGCCGGTAGCGACAGCAACTTCGACTTCAACCTGCAGCAGTTCACCATCAACGCCGAGCGCCAGCAGGTCGTGTCGTTCAGCGAGCCGTACTACACCGCCAACCAGGCGGTGCTGGGCTACGTCGATGGCCCGGGCAAGGATGTCACCAAGCTCAGCGACCTGAAGAACCTGCGCCTCGGCGCCGCCGCCGGCACCACCAGCCTGCAGTTCATCCTCGACGTCGTCCAGCCCGATGCGGAGCCGTTCGCGTTCAACAGCAACGCCGACGCCAAGACCGCGCTCGACAACAAGCAGATCGACGCCATCATCACCGACCTGCCCACCGGCTTGTACATCTCGGCCGTGGAAATCGAAGGCACCAAGGTGTTCGGCCAGTTCCCGGTCGACGCTGGTGGTGCCGGCGACCAGTGGGGTCTGCTGCTGGTGAAGGACAACCCGCTCACCGAGTGCCTCGACATCGCGCTCACCGCGCTCACCGAGTCGGGCGAGCTGGCCAGCATCACCGACGAGTGGATGGGCCAGTGGACCGAGGCCCCCACCCTCTCGAAGGACTGAGCCACCCGGCGAGATGACCTTCTAGAGTCATCCACCATGACGAACCTCGACACGGGCGCCGACTCACCGTCGGCGCCCGTTCGCGTCCCGGGCCCCACCCGCCGTCAGGTGTGGTTGCGTCGGCAGCGGCGCAAGGCCCTGATCATCGCAACCGTCTCCACCGTCGTGGTGTTCGGTGGCGCCTACCTGCTCGTCACGCGCTCCAGCGGTTGGTCGAAGGTGAAGCTCATCTTCTTCAACGGCGAGCGGTTCAGGCAAGACTTCCCCGAGGTGCTCAGCTACCTGTGGGTCGACGTGAAGCTGTTCCTCATCTGTGCGCCGTTCATCCTGGTGTGGGGTTTGGTCATCGCGCTGTGCCGCAACACGCGCAACCCGGCGCTGTTCCCACTGCGTGCGTTTGCCGCCATCTACACCGACTTCTTTCGTGGCGTGCCCATCATCCTCACCATCTACCTGGTGGGCTTCGGCATCCCCAAGCTCGGTTTGCTCACCGGCGAGTTTCACTTCCTGGGGTTCGGCGGCAACTGGAACTCGCCCTACCTGTGGGGCCCGGTCGCTCTGGTGCTGGCCTATTCCGCGTATGTCGCCGAAGTGTTCCGCTCGGGCATCGACGGCGTGCACGAGAGCCAGCGGGCCGGCGCCCGCTCGCTGGGGCTCTCCCACGGCCAGACCATGCGCTTTGTAGTCCTGCCGCAGGCAGGCCGCCGGGTGGTGCCGCCACTGATGAACGACTTCCTCTCGCTGCAGAAGGACGTCGCCCTGCTCAGCGTGCTGGGCATCATCGACGTGTTCCGCCGTGCCACGTCCCTCAAGGATCTCTACGCGAACTACACGCCGCTGGTCGCCGCTGCGCTGATCTTCCTGCTGCTCACCATTCCCGAGACCCGGCTGGTCGACTGGTACACGGCGCGGCAGCGTAAGCGCACAGGTGGGTCGGTGGTTGCATGAGCGCCGTGCCGCAGCGCAGCCCGAAGGTCGACATCCGCAACGTGCGCAAGTCGTTCGGCGACAAGGTGGTGCTCGACGACGTCTCGCTGCAGGTGGGCGAACACGAGGTGGTGAGCCTCATCGGTGCCAGCGGTTCGGGCAAGAGCACGCTGCTGCGCTGCATCAACCTGCTCGAGTTCATCGACGACGGCCAGATCCTGCTCGACGA
>Ga0335397_10002767_pt1 | contig 23840 bp, 17 predicted proteins | sample MAT04_FD_205740 | JGI IMG/M metagenome (GOLD analysis project Ga0335397, IMG submission 205740) | Freshwater microbial communities from Lake Fryxell liftoff mats and glacier meltwater in Antarctica - MAT-04 (spades assembly) (version 2) ... | reverse complement strand
CCCACCGCCTCGCGATCGATGCCGAGCTTCTCGTACTCGTCGAACTTCGTGATCTTGATGCCTTCCATGAAAGTCATCGTCAGCACGTCGCGCGTCGTCAGCTCCGGCACGACCTCTGGGAACAGCAGATCATCGTCGCCGGCGGAGTTCGCCGCCATGCGGGTCATGCACTGCGCTTCGTGCAGATAGTCGGTCTCGCGGCGCAGCAGATCGACGAGCGCATCGTGCGCGCGCTCGATGCCGCCGAACGGGAAGAACCACTTGTAGACGCGCAGTGCGAGCCGCACGACGCGCATGTCGACCGCGATGACCTCGCGGATCCGCGGATAGAGCACCTTCACCGCGACCTTGGTGCCATCGTGCAGATGTGCGACGTGCACTTGGCCGAGCGACGCTGCGGCGAGGGGCGTCTGATCGAAGTCGCGATAGACGTCCTCGGGGCGCTTGCCGAGCGAGGCCTCGAAGGTCTTCGCAATGACACGATACGACTGCGGCGGGACGGCATCCTGCAGCTGCTCGAGCTCGGTGCCGTAGGCGCGCGGCAGGAAGCCGCCCATCACCGAGAGCACCTGGCCAAGCTTGATGTAGACGCCGCGCAGGCTGAGCATCCCGCGCAGCAGCCGCTTCGCGTTGCGCGTGTCGATCGTCTTCTTGCGATCCTTGACCCACTGCGGCAGCCGCATGCGCTCGCGGCCGGACTCGTCCTTCTCGAAGCGGCGCAGCACGCGGACGAGCGCGATCTGCACCATGTAGCTGGTGAAGATGAGCCCGAAGATCCACAGCGCGCGAACGAGTCGGATGAAGAGGCTCATGTGGATCGCGACGGCCCCGAGGCTACCGCTTCCAAGGCGCGCCTGCCACCGTGGCAGCGCGCGACGGAAGCTGTTGGCGATGGGCGCGGTGTTCGCGTATGTGGGCGCACTCGAATGGCCATCTCGACCGCCTCTCTGCCGCAGGTTCGCCCTCTGCTCGCGCGCCCCGGTGCGCGCTTCATCTGTGCCGGCGATGGCCTCTGCTGCACCGACGCACACGCGCTCGGTCCGGTGACACCCAAAGAGCGCAAGCAGGTCGAGGTATTCCGCTCCGATGCCACTGTGTACCTTCCGACCCTCGACGCGCGCTTCCTCGCGTCGAAGTCCGACGGCAGCTGCATCTTCCTCCGGCCGGACGCGCTCTGTTCGATCCACGCCGAGCACGGCGCCGCGGCGAAGCCGGATGCGTGCCAGCGCTTTCCCTACGGCCTCGTCGCGACACCCGAGGGCGGGCGCATCACCACCGAACACCGCTGTCCATGTCGCACGCTCGGCGAGCGCCCGCCGCTCGACATCGCGGACGCCGACCGCGCGATCACCGCGAGCAAAGGTCGCGTCGACGCGGACGCGCGCATCGGCGCGCGCGTGCCGATGACGAGCCGACGTCGCGTCGGCTGGCGCGTCTACCGCGCAGAGGAAGCGCGAATCCTCGCGCGGCTGGAGAGCGGCGACCGCCCGGAGGACGTGCTCGACGTGGCGCCGCTGCCCGCGCTGCGCGCCGGCACGTGGATCGAGATCGCGCACTTGCTGCGCTCGTACGTCGACGGGACGGCGTGCGGCGAAGCGCTCGTCTTCGCGGGCGACGTACTGCTCGCGATGTTGGGCGAGCGCGCGCGGCCGCTGCGCGCACGGCCGTGGTCGAAGTGGTTCGATCGCGCCGAGCAGCGCGCGAAGACGCCGGGCGACGCCGAGCACATGCTGCGCGACTACGTGGCCGATCAGATCTGGCGCATGGACTGGTGCGCGTTCGGCGCGACGTTCGCGCAGGGCCGCGCCGATATGGCGACGCGGGTCGCGCTGGCACGCGCGGTCGCGAAGTCGCTGCGCACAGCGGGAGCGCGCGCAGATCGTGCGATGGCGGAAGCGCTGTTCGTCGTCGAGCTGGCGTCGGTGACCGGCACCTGGGAAGAGCTGCTTCACCAGATCGTCGCGTGAGCAGAACTGCCGGGGGATCCGTTAGACTCCGCGGCCGTGACTACCAAGGTCTACGCCTACACCAAGGGCAGCACGACGGTCGACGAGCGTTCGCCCGCGGAGCTCCCGAAGCTGATCGAAGATCCGAACGTGATCTTCTGGGTTGACCTCTGCGGGCGCGATCCGGCGCACGACACGCTGCTCACCGAGGTGTTCAAGATCCATCCGCTGGTGCTCGAGGACATGTTCCTCGATGCGCCGCAGCCGAAGATTGAAGACTTCGGTGACTACCTCTATCTCGTCGTGCACGGCCTCGATCGCAACGCCGAGCAGCCAGACAACATCGAGACGATCGAGCTCGACCTGGTGATCGGACCGCGCTTCATCCTCACCCATCACCCGACGACGCTGCGCTCGACCGACACCGTCGAGGCCGAGATCAAACGCAGCGCGAAGCTCTTCGCCAAGGGGCCGTCGTTCGTCGCGCATGCGATCCTCGACCACCTCTCCGATCACTACAAGCCGCTGATGGAGCGCTTCGACGACGAGATCGAGCTCCTCGAGGGGCGCGTGCTGAAGGACGCCGACGCTAGCAGCGTTGTCGCCGAGATCTTCGAGGTAAAGCGCTCACTCGCCAAGATCCGTCGCGTTGCGTCGCACCAGCGCGACGTCGTACAGCGCCTGGCGCGCGGTGAGTTCGACCTGATCGAAGAGAGCGCCCTGCCCTTCTATCGCGACGTCGCCGACCACTTCGTGCGCGTCACCGATCTCGCCGATACGTACCGCGATCTTCTCGGCTCGATCCTCGACATGTACATGAGCGTGCAGGGTCAGAAGCTCAACGAGATCATGAAGGTGCTCACGCTGATGTCGACCATCATGCTGCCGATGACGTTCATCGCCGGCATCTACGGGATGAACTTCGACGTGATGCCGGAGCTGCACCACAAGTACGGCTACCCAGGCGCGATCGCGCTGATGGCGGTCGTCGCAATCGGGCTGCGCGTGTGGTTCAAGAAGCGAAGGTGGATCTGACGGCCACAGGCAAGTCGATCCGGGCGCTCACGAATCGGAAGTGCCGCCGCTCGTCGTCACACGCGCGCTCGGCCCCGCGTCCGCGCCGACCGCATCTTGCACGCGCGCGTAGCCGCCTTCGCGCGCACGCCGCGCGAGACCGCGCGCGATGCGCCGCGCTGTGAGCGGCCCGCCGTAGATGAAGCCCGTATAGAGCTGCACGAGCGTCGCTCCTGCGCGAATGCGTGCCCACGCGTCGTCCGCCGTCTCGATGCCGCCGACCGAGATGAGCACCAGCCGGTCGCCGACGCGCGCGCGCAAGCGGCGCAAGACGTCGAGCGAGCGCTCACGCAGCGGCGCGCCGGACACACCGCCGGCGCCCATCGCCGCGACCCGATCGGCGGCAGTGTGCAGGCCAGTCCGCGCAATCGTGGTGTTCGTCGCGACGATGCCATCGAGGCCGAGCGCGAGCGCGAGGTCCGCCACCGCGTCGATGTCTTCATCGGAGAGGTCCGGCGCGATCTTCACCAACACCGCCAGCTTGCGCTCTGGTACGACGCGGGCGACGACGTCCTTCACCGCGCGGAGCAGCGGCGCGAGGCGATCGACGGCCTGCAGGTCGCGCAGCCCCGGCGTGTTCGGCGAGCTGACGTTGACCACGAGATAGTCGGCGAGCGGTGCGAGCTTCTCCGCAGCGTTCACGTAGTCCGCGATCGCATCGTTCTCCGCGGTGTCCTTGTTCTTCCCGAGGTTCACGCCGACCAAAGTTTGGCGCCGCGCGTGCCCCGCGCGCAGGCGTCGCTCCGCCGTGTCAGCGCCCTCGTTGTTGAAGCCGAGGCGATTGATCAGCGCGCGGTCGGCGACAAGCCGAAACATGCGCGGCTTTGGGTTGCCCGGCTGCGCGCGCGGCGTGACCGTGCCGATCTCGACGAAGCCAAAGCCGAGCGCGCCGAGCGCCTCCGGACCGCGCGCGTCTTTGTCGAATCCGGCCGCGAGCCCGACGGGATTGGGCCAGACGAGGCCGAGCGCGCGGGTCTCGAGCGCCGCGTCTCGCGGTCGCAGCAGGATGCGAGAGAGCGCGCGGATGCCTGGGAACCACATGGCGAAGCGCAGCGCGCCGAAGCCGAGGTGGTGCGCGGTCTCCGCGGAAATTCGCGCCAGCAGGATCGTGAAGAGCGCGCGGTAGAGCATCGAACCGGGGGCGTCTATCACGCGCGCCTGATGGCGTCATCTGGCAGTGCGTCGCCCGCGCACCGAACGGAGCGCACACGATCGTCGCGCACCGATCGCACGGCGTGGAGTAAAAGGTCGCTCAACGAAAGGCGGCGAACATGCAGATTGCGGGAAGCGCGGCAGTGGTCACGGGTGGTGCGTCGGGGCTCGGCGAGGCGACGGTGCGCGCGCTGGTCGCGGGTGGCGCGCGCGTGGTCATCGCCGATCGCGACGAGACCAAAGGTGTGGCGCTCGCCAAGGAGCTCGGCGCGGCGGTGGCGTTCGCGAAGACCGATGTGACCGACGCAGCGCAGGTGCAAGCGGCAGTCGACGCCGCCGCCGCGCTCGCGCCGCTCGGCATCGTCATCCAGTGCGCGGGTGTCGGCTGGGCGGCGCGCACGCTCAACAAAGAAGGTGTCGCCCACGACTACGATCTCTTCAAGAACGTCGTCGCGATCAACCTCGTCGGTCACTTCAACGTGCTGCGCCTCGCGGCCGCAGTGATGGCGAAGAACGCGCCCGGACCGAGCGGTGAGCGCGGAGTCGTCGTGAACACCGCGTCGGTCGCGGCGTACGACGGGCAGATCGGCCAAGCGGCGTACGCCGCGTCGAAGGCCGGCGTCGTCGGCATGACGCTGCCCATCGCGCGCGACCTCTCGGCAGCAGGCATTCGCGTTTGCACGATCGCGCCGGGCACGTTCGACACGCCGATGCTGGCGATGTTGCCCGAGGCGGCGCGCGAGGCGCTCGGCGCCGGCATCCCGTTCCCGAAGCGGCTCGGCGCGCCGGCGGAGTATGCGGCGCTCGCGCTGCACATCGTCACCAACGCTTATCTGAACGGCGAGACCATCCGCCTCGACGGTGCGCTGCGCATGCCGCCGAAGTGACCACCGCGCGCTCTGCCGCGGATTAGTGCTGCACCGTGCGCCGCGCGCGATCGACGCTCAGCTGCGCGGCACCGCGCGATCCGGCCATGGCAGCACGCGCTTGACTGTGGGCGGCAGTGGCTCGACGTCGTGAAAGAGGGCGTAGTCGATGATGCGATGGCCATCCGCCGCGATCGAGATGACGTCGGCGTAGCGCATGTCCCACTCGATCTCGGTGGACACGTACGAGAAGCGCCCGTGGATGGTCGCCTGGAACGTGTCGTCGATGCCGGTGACGAGCACGATGATCTCGCTCGCATCGTCGATGAGCGTCTCGCGCGTCGCGCCGTAGAGCGGGCTGTGCGCGTCGATCGGATGGATGATCGTCCAGCTCAGCGCGAAGATTGGCGAGAACGTGCGCGTCAGCGCGAGGTCGTGAAAGCGACGCACGCGCTCGCCCTCGAGGGTGACCTCGTTGCGCGAGACGATCAGCCTGACTTGCGCCTCGACCACTTGGTTACCGCGCTCGTTGGCCATGCGCAGCATGAACGCGGGCACACCGTCGCGGACCGTGACCACCGCCCTCTCGCTGAACAAGATGCGTGAAGACGGCCGCGCAAACCGGGTAAACATCAGGCTGGTCGCGACTGCGACGCCGAACAATCCGGTGAACGCCTCGATCGCGACGAGCACGTCGGCGTACGCCGTCTGCGGCGCCATCGCGCCGTAGCCGATGGTCGCGAGCGTCTGCACGCTGAACATGTACGCATCCCAAAACGAGCCGGATCGCGCGTTGGCAATCGAGTCTCCGCCGGCGAGATAGAGCAGCGCGAAGATCAGATTGACGCTCAGATAACCGACGACGACGCCTGCGAGAAAGCGCGGCCACGTCAGCTGCAGCACCGAGTGATAGAGGTCCCAGACGTGACGTCGAATGCCGCGTCGCTCGATCACGAACGTCTGCGCGCCGCCTCTGCCGACCACTCGCGTCGCTACCGGAGGCTTTGTCGTCGGCGGTGTCGTGCTCATCGCGGCGACGACGATAGCGCAGCGTCGGCCTCGGCGGCAGCGTCGGCTTCGGCGGCAGCGTCACTCGCAGCGGCGTCCACCGGGTCGGCTTCGTCGGCCGCACCCGCGTCGACGACCGGCGCGTCGGCGACTGCTTCCCATGTACCGGGGCTCGGCGCGGGATCGCCGGGATCGCTTTGCACACCATCGCCGTCCGCGTCGATCCAGATCGGATTGGTGAACGCGAGCGGTGGAATGCCGTTGCGTCCGAAGTAGACGTCCATCGGCCGATCGCCGCGGACGAGCACCACGAGATATCCGTCGCGCGCGATCTCGACATCGAGGTCGGCGCTGTAGCGGATCACTGGCAGCGGCGGGGGCGTGTTGGGGATCGACACGCGGCCGCGCACGTAGGGACCCGGCGCAGGCGGCGGTGCGACGCTCGGCGCCGCAGAGAAACGCTCGCTGCGCACGATGGCGCCATCCGACCAGATCTCGACGGTGGAGACGTCCATCCATGGCGGCGCGCTCACGACGACGTGAACGCGCACGGTGCCGCCCGCGGCGGTCGCCGTGTCGCCTGGGCCCGACGTGCCGACGCTCGCCTCGAGGAACGGTCCACTGGTCACGAACGCGTGGCCCGCGCGCAGCGACGCCAACACCGAGCCCGCATCGCTCGTGCCGGCGGGCGTGCGCACGTACGTCCGCGGATAGCCGGCCCAGGTGTAGCGAATCTTGTGCGAGTCACTGTTGCCGGTGGCGACGACGCGCCGAAAGCGCCCGACCATGCCGAGCCACTCGCCGAACACGCGCAGCATCTCTTGTGGGCGCGCGAGGTCGTAGCCGTTCCACACCTCGAGCAGGTCGAAGTCAGCGCTGTGCGGGCCCGCCGCCGCGCCCGTCGCTGGGTCGTAGCCGACGCGATCGAAATAACCGATGCCGCCCTCGAGCCGCGGATGGTTCACCTGCACCAGCACGTCGGGCCCGAGCGCCCGCAGCGATGCGAACAGCGAGCTCGGCGTGGTGCCCTCGAACGGTACCGCGCCGTTGCCGATCGCACTCTCGACGAACGGCACCGGGAACGCATTGAAGTGCCCGTAGATCGGCAGATCCGTCGTCGCCTCGAGGCCGCTGACGGTCGTCAGCGTGCCCGGCGGGAGCGCGAGCTCGTCGATCGTCGGCGCGTACGTCGTCACGATGTTGTGATCGGTCGGCACCACGAAGCGGATCCCCTCGACGAGCAGCGACGCGATGCGATCGTCGAGCGGCACCTGGCTATCGGGGCTCGGCGCCGCATGAAGGTGCAGCTCGCACGGCACCCACTCGCCCGGCGCGACCACGTGCTCGAGCATCGCGCGCACGTCGGGCCGGAACTCCTCGGTGACGTCGACCTGCTGCTCGTAGAGCGACCACTCGGGCCCGTGCGTGACGACGACGCGATATGCGCCTGTCGGCACTGGCACCATCGCCTCGCCGAGCGGCAGCAGCACCGCGTCGCCCGCGCCGCTCGCATCCCAATCGGGGCCGAGCACCGGTGACGCCGTGCCGCGCTCTCCAATGATGCGCGCGCGCGCCGCGATCTTCAGCCCGCTGATGGCATCGCGCGCGACGATGCGAATGCGCCCGCCGCGCGGGATCTCGAGCGTGTAAGGCCCACGAACGCCGCTCGCGGCGAGCTCCTGTGGCTCGCTGTCTGCGTGGCCGGGCGCGCTGGCGATCGCGACGAGCGGGCCCGGGCGACCACCGACGAGCGGCGGCAGCGGCACGATCGCAGTGCCGAGTGCGTCGGGACGCGCGCGGATGACCGGCACGGCGCCGGCGACGGTGGAGAGCCGCACCTCGGCGCCAGGCGGTGCGTTCGGCAGCATGAAGCGCGCTTCGGGAAATGGCGCGCCGCGCGCCCAGCCGAAGCGTCGCACCGCTTCGCCGATGCCGCGCTCCGCGATCGCCAGCGTGCTGCGCTCGTACGCGGGCGAAGCGGTCGACGCGGTGCGCGGCGGCCCAAGCAGCTCGGTGTGAAGCAGGAAGCGCGCGGCGCCGTGCGTCTCGTATTCGGCGATGGCGCGCAGCGGGCCGTCGTGTACGCCGAACACTGTGCCGACGGCGCGCCCCTCACCCGCGACGAACAGCGCGTCATGCCACTCGGCGTCGTCAATCGAGCCGACACCCGGCAACCACGGTGTCGCGCCGCCCCAAGCGATGCGCGCTCCGCTCCGCACGGCGAGTCCGCCGTCACCGCGCGGCGCGATGCGCGTCGTCATCGACACCTCACGATCCGAGCGACCAATCGTCAGCTCACGCGCGACATCGACGGTCTTGCCCATCACGTTGGCAACTCCGTCAATGCGCAGCACCGGCCGACCCGCGCGCTCGATCGCGATCATCTCGCGCGCGACCACCGCGATGCGCCGCCTGCCGACGTGAATGCGCGGCGCAAGCAGCACGATGCTCTCTTCGTCGCTGGCGCCTTCCGCTGCCGCCTCGAGGATCGCGCCGCGCGGCTCGCCCTCGCGCTCGAGCCCGCCGACGACGACGCGCAGCGACGGACTCTCGATGATCCAGTCGCCCGTCTGCGCGACGACCCCGCCGACTCGCGCCGCCGACTCACGCTGAGTCACGCGGCGCACGACGAGCTCACCGATGCGCAGGCGCGTGTGCATTGGGTCGCCGCAGCTCGCGCCGAACATGAACGCTGCGAGCGCGACACCGACGATCGCGCGGAGCGCGCGTGGCTGGCCCCGCTCGATCTTCACCTGTCGCCGCGCGCGAGCGCCAGGCCGAAGCTGCCGCCGCTCGGTGGCGTGAGATCGGCGAGCGGCGTCAGCGAGAGGCCCGCCGCGTTGCCGCGATACACGAACGCGCGGCCGGCGTTCGAGTCGGTGCGCGGCGCACCGATGACGAGGTCGTTCAGCCCGCTCAGGTCCGCGTCACCCGCGACCGCGATCGCGCGGCCGAAGTCCGCGTTGGCCGCGGCGCCGTCGACCGAGATGACGGGCGCGCGCGACGGCGTCTCACCGCCTGCGTACACGTAGACGCGCCCTTGACGGCCGCCGATGCCGAACGCGCCGACGGCGAGATCGGAGAAGCCGTCCCCGGTGAGATCCGTCGCGGCGATGGCCCAGCCGAACAAGCTGCCCGTGCTCGTGCCGGGCACGTATTCGGCGGCGACGTCGCCGGTGATGCCCGTCGCGCTGCCGCGCCACACGATCACACGCCCCGGCGACCTCACCACGCCAGAGTCGGCATCGGGCGTGTCGTCGGACGGTGCGTTTGGAGCGCCCGCGGCGAGGTCCGCGTAGCCATCGCCATCGAGATCACCGGCGCTCGCGACGCTGAAGCCGAGCTGGCTGCCGGCGCCAGTCATCGACGGCAGTACGATGGCCGCGGTCTCCGCGATGCCGGTCGCGCTGCCACGGAAGACATGCACCTCGCCCGCTTCGCTACTCGCGCGATACGCACCGACTGCGAGATCCGCGAAGCCGTCTGCGTCGAAGTCCATCGCACCCGCGAGCGCACTGCCGAAGCGCCCCGCGCCGCTCAGCTGACGCGCCGCCGTCGATTCGACCCCGAGCGGCCCACCGCGATACACGAGCACGCGGCCCGGCGTCGTCATCGCGCCGACCGCCGCGACGATCAGATCGCCGTAGCCGTCGCCATCGACGTCACCGCCGGCCGCGACGATCCCGCCAAACAAGCCACCCGCGGGCCGCGGCGAAGCGAGCGTCTGATCGGGGACCACGCGCAGGCCAGTTGGCCCGCCGAAGTACAGATGAACGACGCCGGTCTGCATTGCGACCTCGGGCGCCCCCACCGCGAGGTCGGCGTAGCCATCGCCGTTCAGATCGCCAGCGCACGTGAGTGACTCACCGAAGTGGCCCATATCGCCATCCGGCGCGCGCATGATCACGCTCGGCGCGACCGGTGTCCCGCTGGCGCTGCCCGGGAACACGTAGACGCGCCCATCCTCGCCGCCCGCGAGCGGCGCAGCGACGACGACATCGCCGCTGCCTTCGCCGTCGTAGTCCGGCGTCACGCCCCACGCGGCATCGATCGCGGCGGGGCGCGGCGGCACCTGGAGCTGCCAAGTGCGGCTCGCCGCGGTGCCAGCGACGACGCGCCAGAACACGGTTCCCGGACCCAGATCCATCTCAGGAACTGCGCTCGCGCCGGTGACGTCCTGCATCGCGACGGGCGCGGTGCAATCGCGCGTGCCGCACACTTCGAGTCGCGCCGTGGTCACGCCTGCCGGCAGCTCGAAGCGCAGCGCGGGGCGACGCGTCGTCACCGTCGCACCGGACAGCGGCGCGAGCAGTCGCGGCGCCGGCACACACGCGTCGGCCTCGCGCGCAAAGCCTGGCAGACACGTGAAGTCGCACGCCGATGCGAGGCACGCGCCAGACGCGTTCGCCGGCGGCGTACACGGCGAGTCGCACGCGCCGCAGTGCAGCGGACTCGTCGCGATGTCGATGCACGCACCGCCGCACTCGAGCAGCGGCGCACACGGCCCGGCGTCGAAGCCGAGATCGACGCCGTAGTCGATCGCGAGGTCGACGCCGAGGTCACCCGCATCCGCCCGCCGCATCGGCGTCGGCGGATCGTCACCACAGCCAGCGAGCGCGAAGAGAGACGCGAGCGAGACGAAGAAAAGCAGCGTACGCACGATCAAGCGAGGCCTCCACCGCAGCGGGTTCGGAGCCGCGAGTGTAGCGCGCTGACCGCGCGCGTTGCCATCGCGCTCACGTCGCGCCGCGCAGACCAACTGCGGAGAGCGACGCCGTCAGCCGGGGCTGTTGCGCAGAAAATCGGCGACCTCCGCGAAGCGTCCGTCAAGGAATGCGCGCACCTCACCCTCGACCGCACGCGCATCGAGCGCACGCTGCATCGCGCGCAGCCACGCGTCGCGCATCGCGACGTCGACCGCGACGCGCGCGTGGCGCATGCGCAGCCGCGGATGACCGTGCACGGTGGAGTAGTCACTCGGACCGCCGAGCCACTGGATCAAGAACAGCGCAAAGCGATCTCGGCTCCCGCGGCTGACGCGCCCATCGGCGTCGAGCTCGTGAACCCGCGCGAGCGCAGGCTCGTGCGCGTCCATCGCGTCGTAGAACGCCTCGGCGAGCGCGCGCACGCCAGCCTCGGCACCGAGCGATACGAACGGACTCTCTGGTGGCGAAGACACGACCGCGAAGATACTCGCGGCGCGCGTGCGAGCACGCGACGCGGAGCGCACTACGCGCGACCGGCGCGCTTCACGGCCTCGGCAAGGCGCAGCGGCCGCGCCGCGACCCGAGGTGCTCCGAAACGCCCTTCGGCCCTGACGCCGACCACCGCGACCGCCTGCTTCTTGCCGAGCCAGCCGCCGACATCCCAGCCGATCGCGAGCGCGCGAAACGGCGCGCTCTCGATGCGCGCGCGCCTCATTCGCGTGAGCCGTCGAGCCGCATACGACGCGCCAGGACTGCGGCGCGCCGCTCGAGACGCGCGATGCGGCGCGCGCTCACCTCGGGCGCCTCGGCCGGCGACGCCGCGATCGCATGCTCGAGCGCGCGCTCCGGATCGCGCAGCTTGTGCTCGTACAGCTTGGCGAGCGTGAGGTGCAGCGCAGCGCTGCCATGTGCACCGGCATGCGCCGCATCGATCGCGCTGCGCAGTGCGGTGACGGCCGCGGCGTCGTCGCCGCGCAGCCGCTCGAGCTTCGCCAAGAGCGCGAACGCCTCCGACGTCAGCGCATGCGAGCCGCCGCCATCCGCCGCCGCGCGCGCGAACGCATGCGCGCGCACGTGGTCCTCGGCGCGCAGCGCGACGTGGGCGAGGCTCAGGTGATCGCGCGGGTCGTCTTCCGCGCGCAGCTCGGCGAAGCGATCGTGCAGCGCAGACAGCACGGCAGCGAGCGCGATGATGTCGCTCGCGTTGTGCTCGACGACCTGCGCGATGAGCGTCGCGTCACCGCCGCGCAGCCAGCCGAGGTACGCCGCCGGAATGTCCGCGCCAGCGATGTCGTCCTCGCGATGAAAGCCGAGCACCTGCTGTTCGAGATGGACCAGCCGGACCGCCTCGATGCGCCGCTTGAACACGCGTCGCGCGCAGTGCAGCAGATCGAGGTGCGGCGGCAGCGCGGGCACCGGCACGCGATTCATCACGAAGCGCGTGCGCAGCAGCGGCCAGTCGAAGCTCTTGCCGTTGTAGCTCACCAACATCGACGACGCGGCGATGCGCTCGGCGAGCAGCCGCAGCAGCGGCCCCTCCTCACCGAGGCGCGGCAGCAGCAGCTGCTCGACGTGCAGCGACTCGTCCTCGAACCACGCGAGCCCGACGAGAAACGGAATGGTCCCGGTGCCGCCCGCGAGGCCGGTCGTCTCCGTGTCGACGAGCAACATGCGCCGCACGTCGAGGCCTGCGATCGACGGATCGAGCGCGAGCTTCGCGAGGTTCTCCGCGTTCGCCTCGAGCGCGCGCGCGATCGGCACGTGCCCGTGCGCGTGAAGCGGCTCGCAATAGCGGGCGACGACGTGCACCGGCCCGTGCACCGTCTCACGCGGGGCGCCGGGCAGCGTGCGAAGGCGCGCCGTCACCGGCGTCGCGGGGCGCAGATCGGCGAGGATCGACACCGCCGTCTCCCGGGCAGCGCGCTCCGCCGCTTCGTCCTCGGCAGCGCGCGCCTGTTTCGCGTCCATCCGCTCGAGCAGGGCGCGCAATCGCTCGACGCGCTCGACGCGCGGCAGCTCGGCCGAGGGCGGACACTCCGCCACGACGTCTCGCGCCTCACGCGGGCCATACGCCTCCTCGCCGATCGGCGCCTCGGTATCGCGCGCCCGCTCCCGCGAACCCGGGCCCGCATTCGCGAGACGTTCGAGCTTCGACTTCAGCGACATGCGCGCGCGCTTTCGGCGCGCGTCAGCACCCAGAGCGAGCGCAGCCGTGCTCGATGGCGGGGCGGATTGCCCGGTGGCCAGGCCTGCACAGTTGCGGCTATGGTTTGCGTCACATGAAAGCTCATTCTCGCGAGACGCAGGCCGAAACCACTCCCCAGCGCGCGCTCCAGTTCCTCCGCGAGGGGAATGCGCGCTTCATGAACAACCTCAAAGCGAATCGGGACCTGCTTCAGCAGGCCAACCAGACGCGCGATGGCCAGTGGCCCTTCGCGACGATCCTGTCGTGCATCGACAGCCGCACCTCCACCGAGCTGATCTTCGACCAGGGCCTCGGCGACGTCTTCTCGATTCGCATCGCGGGCAACATCGTCAATACCGACATCCTCGGCAGCATGGAGTTCGCGTGTCACGTCGCGGGTAGCAAGCTGCTGGTCGTGCTTGGTCACACCAGCTGTGGCGCGATCAAGGGCGCTTGTGATCACGTCGAGATGGGCAATCTCACCGAGCTGCTCGCGAAGGTCCAGCCCGCGATCTATCAGGAGCGCACCGTCCTCGACCCGACGCAGCGCACGTCGAAGAACAGCGAGTTCGTCGAGAGCGTGACGCGGATCAACGTGCGGCGGTCGGTCAGGGCCGTGGTCGAGCGCAGCTTCATCCTCGAGCAGATGGTGGAGGACGGGAAGATCGGCATCATCGGTGCGGTCCACAACCTCGAGACCGGCGAGGTGATCTTTCAAGAAGACGAGGCCGTCTTCTCGAGCGCCGACGTCAAGCGACTGCGCGAGAGCTGACGCCGACGCGTCCCTCGCGTAGGAGTGCACTGCCGCGCGCATCACTGCTCCGCCAGCACGCCGGCGCTCGCGAGCAGCTCGAGCGCGAGGCGCTTTCTCGGCGGCGCGTCTTCGCTGTTGTGCTCGATGCTGCTCACTGCGCCAGGAAGACGCTCGAGCGGCGGAATCCCGGCATCGGGACCGATGCACGCCGGGCAGCCATCGGTGCAGGTGCACGCGTCGATCAGCCGACGTGCACGGCGCAGCAGCGCGTCGCGCTCCTCGAACAGGCGCGGCGCGAGGCCGATGCCGCCTGCCGCATGATCGAACAAGAAGATCGTGGGATCGAACACCGCGCCGCTCTCGGTCTTGCCGGGTGGCCCACCTTCGTCATCGCGGCTGCCGATGGTCTGACCGAGGTCGCGCGGATCGATCATCAGGCCGGCGGAAGAGACGGTGTGCAGCGCATTGCCGATACCGCGAATCGCGTCGACCACCGTCGCACGCGCATACGGCTGTGCGCGCACCAGCTCCTCCGGAAACGTCAGCCAGAACGAGGTCGTGTGCATCTGCATCTCGGGCAGCCGCACATCGCCATAGCCGACGTTCTCGTGGCTGTTGAACTTGATCTTCTTGTAGCCGACGACCTTCTCGACGACGCTGACATCGCCGAGCCCCGCCGCGAGCCCTGAGCCCGCCTCGCCCGCGAGCCGCACGAACGCGGCGTCGGTCTCCTCGATCACCGCGACGCGCGTATACGTCATCGCGTCAGTGTAGTAATCGGGCTTCACCTTGCGGACGAACGCCTTGTGATTCTCGAAGTCGAGCTTCTCGACTTGGTATTGCTCGCCATCGTGCTGATAGATCGCCTGCTCGTGCAGCATCGTGTGCGTGCTGCGCCAGTCCATCTCGGCGATGTTCTTGTCGGTCGCGAGATCGACGATGACGAAGTTGTCCCAGCCGAGGCTGCGCAGCGAGACGTGATTCGCCGGATAGGCGTCAGCCGCCCAGTGAAATGTCGTCTTGCCGTTTGGCGCCGTCACGGCGTGCACGACCTCGTTCTTCGCGAGAAAGCCCATCGCATCGCCGACGCTCTCGGCCGGCACATCGCCGAATTTCTCGCCATCTTCGAACGGCAGCTCGAACGCCGCGCACTTCAGGTGCTGGAGCAGAATCTCGACGTTGTCCGGGTCGATGCGCGCCTCTTCGACCGGCGCACGCAAGAGCGCATGTGCGTCTTTCGCTACGTATTGATCGAGCGGCGCGCTCGAGGTCACCAGCACCGCGAGCGAGCCCTCCTTGCGGCGCCCTGCTCTGCCAAATCGCTGCCACAGCGACGCATTGGTGCCCGGATATCCGGCGCACACGACGGCGTCGAGCGTGCCAATGTCGATGCCGAGCTCGAGCGCGTTGGTCGCGACCACGCAGCGAATTGCGCCGCTGCGCAGATCTTCTTCGATGCGACGGCGCATCTCCGGCAGATAGCCGCCGCGATAGGCATGGATGACGCCCGGATCGACCTTGTCGCGCGCCAGCGTCTCGCGCAGATATTTGAGCATCACCTCGACGTTGTTGCGCGACTGACCGAAGACGATCGTCGGCACGCCGGCGCGCACCAGATCCGCAGACAGCCGCACTGCGCTCTTCACGTAGCTCGCGCGCAGGCCGAGCTCCGGGTTCAGCACCGGCGGGTTGTAGACCATCACGCGCCGCGGACCTTCCGGCGCGCCGCTGTCGGCGATCAGCTCGACGGGCTTACCGATGATCCGCATCGCGTGCTCGCGCGGATTGCCGATCGTCGCCGAGGCGAGCACGAACACTGGCTCCGAGCCGTGAAAGCGCGCGATGCGATCGAGCCGCCGCACGACGTTCGCGAGGTGCGAGCCGAACACGCCGCGATACGTGTGCAGCTCGTCGATGATGACGTAGCGCAGGTTCGCGAACAGCCGCGACCACGCCGCGTGATGCGGGAGGATGCCCGCGTGCAACATGTCGGGATTCGTCAAGATGACGCCGCTGCGCTCGCGCGCGGCGCGCCGTGCATCGCCGGGCGTGTCTCCGTCATAGGTGATGGCGCCGTGCTCGAGGTGCGCGTCGCGCAGGAACGCACGCAGCGCCTGCTCTTGGTCGCGGGCGAGCGCCTTGGTCGGGAAAAGGTAGAGCGCACGCGCGCCTGGCTCGCGCGCCAGCTGGTCGAGCACCGGCAGGTTGAAGCACAGCGACTTGCCGCTCGCTGTCGGTGTCGCGATCACCAGATTGCGGCCTGCGCGCGCGTGGCTGAGCGCCTCGCCTTGATGCGAGTAGAGCCGCTCGATGCCGCGCGTGCGCAGCGCAGCGGCGACCGCAGCCGGCAGATCGTCCGGCAGCGTGACGAAGCGCCCCTCGCGTGGCTTCACCTTCTCGTCGAGCGCGAAGCAGCGCGCGATGCCGCCATCTGCCCGCCAGTCGTCGAGCACCGACTCCAGGCCAGTCGCGGCTTTCCACGGGGCCGCGGGGCGAGCGAGCGGCGCGTCGTCGGTCTCGTCGTCGAGCGGTTCCATACAGCGGCGATACTGTACGGATGTGCAAGCGCGCGAGCAACCATCACGTGACGGCCATGGCATTTTGGCGCAGTCCGGGTTATCCAGGCGCCTTCGGTCACTTCGGGAGGTTCTTCATGAAGCGTTTCAATTGTCAGCGCGTGGTGGGCGCGTTGATCGGTGTGCTCGCGCTGCTCGGTCTCACGACGACCGCAGCGGCTCAAACGACGCTCGCGCGAGGCGATGTCGCGGTCGTCGGATTTAATTCGGATTCGAGTGGCGGAGGGCCGTCCGATAGCGTCACGATCGTGACCTTGGTGGATCTTGCGGCCGGGACAACGATCATGATCTCCGACAACGGATACCTCTCGTCGACGATGCTGTTTGGAACGGGCGAGGGGACCTTCATGTACATAGCCGCGGCCGCCGTGCCGGCGGGGTCCGTGTTTACCGTTGACGTAAGTGGACTGTCCACCAGCGGTGATCAGATCTTCCTCTTCCAGGGAACGCTCACGACAGGCACGCTGCTGTTCGGCCTGAACGACTCCGGCGCGGGAGTCTGGCAGGCGGACAGCACGAGCACGAACACGTCCGCGCTTCCGCCTGCGCTCGTCGGCCATGAGATCGCACTCCCCGAGTTCGACAACTACGGATACAGCGGTCCCACCATGGGCACCAAGGCTGAACTCTACGCGGCGATCCGCATGGCTTCTAACTGGACGGGGAGTAACGACGACACTGCGTTCCCGACGCGCCCGACCATGTTCACCATCACGACCGGCGCGATGGACGGCGGCGTTTCCGCCAGCGATGCAGGTCCGCCAGCCGTCGATGCAGGTTCGCCAGCCGTCGACGCAGGTCCGCCAGACGTCGATGCAGGTCCGTCAGCCGTCGACGCAGGTCCGCCGGCCATCGACGCAGGTCCGCCGGCCGTCGATGCAGGCTCGCCAGACATCGACGCAGGAACACCAGACATCGACGCTGGAACTCCCGATGTCGACGCGGGCACCGCTGATGAAGACATGGGCGTCACCGAGGACATGGGCACTACGCCCGTCGTCGACGCAGGCCCGCGCGATCTCGGCACGCCGGCAGCGGACCTCGGCGCGCGCGACCTCGGCACGACGACGCCCCCGTCGACGCGTGATGACGACGGCTGCAGCTGCAGCACGCCGGGCACCGCGGGCAGCACCAGCGGCGCAGCGTGGGCTCTGCTCGCGCTCGCAGCGCTGATCCCGCTCGCACGTCGCCGCCGCCGCTGAGCGCAGCGCATCGGCGCTGAGCGCCGCTGAGCGCAGCGCATCGGCGCTGAGCGCCGAATCGTCCGAAAGAACGGCGCGGAGAGCGATCTCCGCGCCGTTCTGTTTTCTGGGCGTCACGTCTCGCTCTTCGCGTGGCTGCGCCGCCCGCTCCGCGGTACCAATACGCCGTGCCGCACACGCCGCGTACGACAGCGTCCAGAGTCTTCTTCATTCTCGCCGCGCTCGGATGCGGAGGCGCCGTGCTTTCAATCGTGCTGGCGCTCGCCGTGGTGGGAGGCGCCTGGACGTGGCTCGTTCGCTCCGTTGAAGGGCCCATCGAAGCTGCAGCGACAGCGTTTCTCGACGATGTGCGCCGCGGGCGCATCGACACAGCGTGGGCGCGGACGAACGACGAGTACCGCCGCACGCACACGCTCGAAGGCTTTCGCGCCACGATGAGCGCGACACCCGCGCTCATGACGCAGACCGGAGTCGACATCGACTCCGTGCATGAGATCGACGGCATCGAGGAGGTGCGCGGCACGCTCGACACTCCGAGCGGCGACGTCCCGTTCTACGTCGAGCTCTTCGAGCGCGAGGTCAAGGCGGTGTGGATCGACGGTCGCAAGCTGCCGTGATTGCGAGGTGCTGCGCGCGCTACCGCGCAGCGCAGGCGCCCTGGCGCTCGACGGATACGCCGGCGAGGTTCGCGCTGCAAGCGTTGGGATACGTCGTGGCGTCACAGCCGCAGACGCGGCGCATGCGGGCGTCACAGTCGACTGGCTTTGGCTTGCAGACGCCGGGGGCGTCGGCGCGACCGCAATTCGCAGTGGCGGGGAAATCGCAGAAAAGGCCCTCTCCGCAAGGAGGAACGCCGCGCGTGCCGCACGTCTCGTCGACGGCGCCAAGGCGCTGCGGGCACTCGCCGCGCGCGGCGACGGAGACTCCCTGGGTGGCCGCTGCGCACGCGTTGGGATAGGTGTGCTCATCGCAGCCGCACACTGGCGCGTGCTGTTCCGTGCAGACCTCTGGGCGCGCGTGGCAAACGCCCATCCCGTCTGCTGCGCCGCACATCGCCTCGACCGGATAGTCGCAGAACTCGTTGGCCGGACACGCGTTCTGCGCGGCGACCATGCCGCCACATGCGCGCGGTGCCGCGGCCGTCGGGCACTCGCGGATCGCGTAGCCGCAAGCGCCGTCGGCGCCGCGCTCACATGCGCCGGGGCCGCTCGTGGTCACGCCATCCGCGCAAAGCTGCGATGGCATCCCGGGCGCGGGGCCGCACTCGCTCGGCTCGCACGCGCCGGTGTTCTGGGCCGGCGCGGGGGCCGGTGGCGCGGAGCCGCCACATGCAGAGACGAGTACGACGAAGACGATGAGGGGGAGCGAAGCGATGGATTGGGTCATGGAGTCTGCACGCAGGATGGACTCGCACGGGGCGCGGCGCACGCGTGCGTGTATTTCGCGATCCGGCGCCGCACGTCGCGCACCGAGCGCCGGTCCGCGCTGCGATCCGCCTCCAACGACGCCGAACGCCCATGCGCGTCGGGTGTTATCCTGCGCCGATGTCCGCCGATACCCGACGCGCTGCGCGCGCAAGCTGGGAGGTCGCCATCTCGCCATCTCGCCATCTCGCCATCTCGCCATCTCGCCATCTCGCCATCTCGCGAACGAGCGTCGGCGCAGCGGTCGCAGCCGAGCGGCTTTCCGCGTTACTCGCCGCTGAGGCGCGGTTCTGCCTCTCGCCTCTCGCTTCTCGTCTCGCGACGCCCTCGACCCCGCGACGCGCTTCGCTGTACGCTCTCGCACATGACGCTCTGGGGCAGTCGGCTCATCACGCTCGCATCGCTTCTCGCGCTCGCCGCTTGCGGCCCGAACGGACGCGACACGCCTCAGCCCACGAGCAGCGGCGCGCCGCCGACGGGCCCAACGGCGAGCCCTGCGACGCCGAGCGGCAATTCGGGTGGCGCCGCGAGCGCGGGCGCTGCGCCGACGGCCGCAGCGCCGCGAGCTGCGCCGCCGGCTTCCGTCGATCTGCTGCACGCGGTGACCGCAGATATAGCGGTGTCGTCGGTGTATCGTGATCGCACGAGCGAGGCGGCGAAGCTGGTCGACGGGGACCTCGAGAGCGCGTGGAACTCGCGCACGGGAGAGCTCGTCGGAGCGTGGATCGAGGTACGCCTGCCGAGCGATGCGACGGTGACCGGAATCGCGCTCACCCCTGGATTTGCGAAGAGCGGCGGGACGACTGACCTCTTCACTGGCAATCACCGTATTTCGCGAGTGCGGGTTTTGCGCGACGGCGCCGAGGTCGGCGTATTTGCGGTCGAGACCGCGACACCGGCGCTCGTGACCGTGCCAGTCATCGGTGCAGGCGGCGTCTATCGCGTCGAGGTCGTCGAGGTCGTCGCGGGCAGCCGCCCGACGTGGCTCGAGACCTGTGTGTCGGAGCTGCAGGTGCTCGGCTACGCGCCCGCGATGACGCCAGGTCGTCGACTGCCACGCACGGCCGTCGGCGCGCTGCCGGCGCCGCGAACTGCCACCGTCGCCGACCGCACCTTGGTCGCGCGCGAACACGGACGTCAGCTCGCGTGGCTGGAGAACAAGTGGCCAGATCTGGTCCGCCAGATCGCCGATCTCGATATGAGCACGGGGGAGCCCGACCCAGACGCAGAGACGGTGCGCGAGCTCGAGAGTCAGCGCGACGCGATCCTCACGCGCATTGCGGCGCTCGCCGAGCCCGTCGACATCGCGCTAGCCGATCCGCTGCGCATCTCCGCCGGGCGCGCGTTTCCGTGGGGCCAGTTCACCTCGCGCCATACGCAGCTGAGCGCGGATCTGGTCATGATCGGGGCGGCGATCGACGCCGTCACCGCGTGGCTTGGAGACGACGAAGCGCGTTGTCGCGGGGGACGCACGATGGGCGCCGTGCGCCTCGTCTGGCTCGCCGGTCAGGCGCGCGCGCGAAGCAATCTCGACGAGGTCTCCGACTCCGAGGAGATGATAGGCGGCGGCGGAGATCCTGGCGCCGGTCGCCGCGCCGCATCGAGTGAGCGACTCGCGACCTCACTCGATGAGCTCGCCACGCAGTGGAACGGCAACTCGCGCGGTACAACGACGCGCGTCCTGCGCCTCACGCCGCCGAACGACCCTGAGACGAGCGGCGACTGGACGGCGATGCGCGCGAGCCTGGAGACCGCGCGCACCGCGTGCGGCTGGGCGAACTGACGTTCAGACACCGTCGCAGGTCGGCGGGTCACACGCGCTCGTCGTGTGAACAGCATTGCCGGCGTCAGCGCTTCACGAAGTCTACCCGCACGATCTTGCCGTCGCGCGTCGTGTAGATCGCGGCGACCTCGAACCGGCGTGCGGGCGACGTCTTCGTGATCGATCACGGTGGCCCCGAGTCATGTCCCTGCTTGTAGCCGAGCCGCGAGGGCGGCCCGAGCCCAACTTCGCTCTGACTGAAGCGCCGCGTGGTCGAGTGCGCTGCTCGGATCACCGCACTCGTCGTCGTCGCGCAAACATCCGCAGCGCGAGCAGCAGCGCGAGCGACAGCAGCAGCGGCGCACCCGTCGTGCCGCCGCGCGGTGCCACGCGACAACCACATCCGCCGTCGTCGAGCCGGCTCGTCGTGCCGGCGTCGCCCGCACCGCCGTCGCGATTGCCGGCGTCGATGTGACCAGCATCGATGTTGCCAGTGTCACTGCCGGCGTCGGGCGTGGCCGCGTCGCTGTCACCAGCGTCGCTCTCGCCTGCATCGCGCTCACCTGCATCGCGCTCGCCTGCATCGCTCGCGCCTGCATCGCTCGCGCCTGCATCGCTGAGGCCGGCGTCGCTGAACCCGGCGTCGGCACTGCCGGCATCAGGCGCAGCGGGGCATCCGGCGATGGGCGTGTTCACGCAGACTCCATCGCTCATGCCGCACACATCGCTCGTGCAGTCGTCAGAGTCGTTGCAATCGACGTCGCTGGTACAGCAGGTGTCGGCGGGCGCGGCATCGACTGGGCAGGTGGTTGCGCTCGGCGTGCAGGTCTCGGCGATGTCGCAGACTCCCGTGCTCGCGCGACAGGTCACCATCGGCGCGCGGGTCGCGCTGAGCGCGGTGCAGGTACCGTTGGCGGTTCCGCCGGCGGTCGCCGAGCATGCTTGGCAGTCGAGCGCGCCGTCGCCACAGGCGACGTCGCAACAGACCCCATCGGTGCAGAATCCACTGAGGCAATCCGCGGGCAGCGCGCAAGTGACACCGGTCACATCGCCATACGCGAAGACGTAGGCGGCACCGACACCGGCGCGTGCGGCACGACCGGCGATCAAGGTGCTCCCCGAGAGCGCGAGCGAGCGGCCGAAGGTGTCCATCGTCGCTGAGTCCGACGCAGTAAGCATCGCGCCGTAGCGCCAGATACCGCCGGAGAGCGCCCACACGTGGACGGATCCGGCGAGCGCGCGTCCGTCGACGTCGTCGCGTGGCGCGGCCGCGGCGGCAAAGTCGCCGGAGATTGCGACCGCGCCGCCGAGTCGATCGCCGGAGCCAGCGGTCGGCAAGCCCATGCGCGGCGCGGTGGCCCAGCTGACGCCGGTGCGCACGAAGAAGTCGACCCGTCCGACGGCGGTGGAGCCGCCCGCGTGTTCGGGGGCACCGACGACGGCGCGGTTGCCATCGAGCGCGACCGCCGTACCGAAGTGCTCACCGGCAGCGGTGCCCGACGGGATCAGCTCCGCCTGCTGGGTCCAGCTGGTGCCGGCGCGGGTGAAGACGAACGCTGCGCCGCTGTCGGTGCCGCGGACGTTGTGCAGGTTCGCGCCGATGAGCACACTCTCGCGCGAGAGCGAGACGGCACAGCCGAAGGCACCGCCCAGCGCGATCGCAGAGGACGTCGGCAACATGCGCGCTTGTTCGGTCCAGTTCGCGCCGCGCGCGAACGCGTACACCGCACCATCGGCGTTCTGGCTCGCGCCGACGACCAGCGTGTCGCCGTCGATGCTGACGGCGTTGCCGAAGCGATCGCCAGCGGCCGCGTCGGAGGCGGTGAGCTTTGCCTCTTGCGTCCACATCGTGCCGCTGCGCACGAAGACGTATGCGGCGCCGCTCTCGCTGCCGCCGTCATCGTCGCGTGGAGCGCCGATGACCGCGCGGTCGCCGGAGATGGCCACGGCCTCGCCGAAGAAGTCGGAGATCGCGCCGTCGAGCGCGCTGAGAGGCGCTTGCTCGACCCAGCCGCCGCCGCTGCGCACGAAGACGTACGCTTCGCCGTGTGCGCCAGCGCCGCCTTGGGGCGCGCCGACCACCGCCGTATCGCCGGAGACCGCGACGGATGCGCCGAAGTTGCCGACGCCGCGTGTGAGGATCGTCTGCTCCGCCCACATCGGGTCGATCACCACCGGGTAGCGCGCGCCTGTCGCGTCGACTTCGACGCGCATCAAGCCGTCGACGTGGGTCATGCGCGAGCGCAGCCGCGTGTGGTCGGCGTCGTACGCGTAGAGTTCGCTGACGACGATGGTGCGATCGCCGCGCGTGAACTCGATGCGATCGCCGCGCGAGGTGCTCGCGTAGCCCGCGCCTGCGACGCTCAGCTCGAGGCTGAGCGTGGTCTGCGCGGTGGGCGCGCGCGCGACGGTGAAGCCTTGCTCGAGGCCGAGCGGTCCGTGCGCGTACCACTCGATCAGCGCGTCGCGGACGAGCTCGACGCGCGCACCGCTGCGCTGCACGACAGCCGGGCCGACGGCTGAGCCGTTGAGGCGCCGCAGAGAGAACGCGAGAGGGTCCGCGCCGCGTCGATCGGACAACACGACGCGGTCCGCTTCGAGCGCGACGCGGAGATCTTGCGAGGGATGCGCCGCCGAGAGGCGCGCGTCGTGCGCGACGAAGGCGAAGCGCTCGTCTGCATGTGCATGCAGCGCCTGGAGGATCGCGGCGCGCAACGAGGGCTCGGCCGCGCTCGCATGGCGGCGTGGGGCGCCCGAGTCGAGCGCGAGCAGCGCGAGGGCGAGAGCGAAGACGACGAACGGCGCGCGGTTCATGCTGTTTCCTCGGAGGTCGGTGGCTACTACACAGCGTATACGCAGTTGGCCGTCGTTTCTCCCGCGCCGCTGCGACACGCGCTACCGCTGGCATCGTGCGCGACGCGCGCTCACGCACCTGGCACCGTGCGCGACGCGCGCTACCCTCGCGCCGCCGTGCTCACCGAGATCAGCAAGACATTCCGCTTCGAGTCGGCGCACAGCCTCCCGAACGTACCCGCCGATCACAAGTGCGGTCGCGTTCACGGACACAGCTACGCCGTGACAGTGCGCGTGCGCGGCGAGGTCGATCCGCACAGCGGCTGGATCTGCGACTTCGCCGAGCTCTCGGCGGCGTGGCAGCCGCTGCACGCGCTGCTCGATCATCGCCT
>Ga0335397_10002761_pt1 | contig 23863 bp, 21 predicted proteins | sample MAT04_FD_205740 | JGI IMG/M metagenome (GOLD analysis project Ga0335397, IMG submission 205740) | Freshwater microbial communities from Lake Fryxell liftoff mats and glacier meltwater in Antarctica - MAT-04 (spades assembly) (version 2) ... | reverse complement strand
CCGCGAAGGGGACCGGCGGATGCCCGGGGAGGACCTCCTCGAGGCGGACCGGCGGCGGCGCGCCGAGCGCGCGGACCATCGCTCCGGGCGGTGTGCCCCACGGCATGTACGCCCATGCAGCCTCGACGTAGACGTGCGCGGCGGGCGCGCTGCCGTCGCCCGGCTCCTCCTGCCGGAACACGACGTTCACGCGCTGCGGGACCTCCGCCGAGTAGACAGGGACGGACAGGGCGACGACGGCGAGCAGCGCCACCACGGCGGCCGCCGACAGGCCGAGGAGGCGGTTCGCTCGCGCGGTGCGTGCGCGCGGCGCGGAACCGGGGGATGCGCCGAGCGCCGGAAGCGTTGTCACGAGCATCGTCGACGAGATGCACGCGAGCGCGGGGACGACGAGGCCGAGGCCGTCGACCGCGAGGATGGCAATGGGCACCCACAGCACGGCCGCGACGAGCGCGGGGACCGCCGCCGCGAGATCGATCTCGAGCCATGCGAGGAAGCCCGCCACGAACGTCGGGACCACGAAGAGAAAACACGCGCCCGGCGCGAGCACCGCCGTGATCACGCCGAGCGCTCCCCACGTGAGCCACGTGCCGGCCCAGAGCACCTGCGGCGACGCGCGACGCGCGGCGAATCGCGCGGCGGTGAGCCCGGCGACGATGCATGTAAGATGCAATGAAAGAAGCGCCGGCGTCGGATGCGCGACCCACGGGACGGGGATGGCCCCGCCGTAGCGGAGCAAGAGGCCCACCAGCAGCGACGCGCCGAGCGCGGCCGCGAGCGCGGCGAGCGGCGCGAGGAGCCCAAGGCCCCAGGCGCGCAGGCGGATCGTCCACCCGAGGACGAGGCAGTAGGCGAGGAGCGCGAGCCCGACCGACGCCGAGGCCGGCCAGCGCACGATGAACGACGCGAGCACGTCGAACCACACCGCGTCGCGAGAGGCGTCGCGCGGCGCCTCGAGCTCCGCGCCCGACTCCGCGAGCGCGCGCACCATCGCGAGGGCTTGATCGCCGTGATGCTGGAGCGTCCCCGGGTCGGCGTTCTCGAAGGAGTCGAGCGGCGTGTGGTAGCTCTCGACCCCCGCGATGTTCGCGAAGTTTACGCCCTGCGCGCCGTCCTTCACGCTCGTGAAGTCGGTGTCGTTCGGCATGCGCCGGTAGATCTCGTAGAACAGCGAGGAGGTCACCGGGCGCTCTGCACCGCGTGCGAGCAGCCTGACGACCCAGTAGTTGCCCGCGCTCGTCTCGAACATCGCGCTCGGGCCGCGGGTGCCGCGTGCGTCGACGTTCACCGCCCCGCCGATCGAGCGCGCGAGCGGATGCCGGTGGACGAACGCCTCGGCGCCGAGGAGGCCGGCCTCCTCGCCGTCGGTGAGCACGATGACGACGTTGCGGCGCAGCGGCGGTCCGGCGCCGATGGCGCGGGCGGCCTCGATGACGGTGGCGGTGCCCATCCCGTCGTCGCTCGCCCCCGGGCCGCACGCCACCGAGTCGTAGTGGGCCATGAGCAGGATGGCCTGGGCGGCGGGCTCGCGGCCGGCGCGCGTCGCGATGATGTTGGCGACGCGCCCGCATGCGCCGTGTCGCGTGCAGGACATCGCGCTCTGGAGCTCGGTCCTCCAGCCGCTCTTCACGAGCTCGGCCTCCAGCCAGGCGCGCGCGCGCGCGTTGCCCTCGCTCCCGACGTCGCGAGGCTGCCCGCGAGCGGAGACGGCTCGTTGCGTCTCCCGCGCGCGCCCGGCGGAGAACTGCTCGAGCGGAGCGTCGCTCCCCTTCGGCTCGGGCGGCCGATACCGGGTCGTCGCGAACAGGAAGATCGCGACGAACAGGAGGAGGACGGCGAAGAGACGGCGGGTCATGGAGGGGAGCGCGCAGCGCGCCTCCTCATCCTAGACCCTCGCGGCGCTCCTCAGGCGGCTTCGAGCGCGGCGCGGTCGGCGATGTGGAGCCCGTGCGGGCCGCGCTCGATGACGCCGCGCCGCGCGAGGGCGGCGACGATGCGGCAGACGGACTCGTGCCGCAGCGCGACGAGGGCGCCGAGGTCGCGCTGGAGGATCGCGGCCGGGATGCTCGTGAGCGGTCGATCGGAGAGCGTGTCGGCGATCGTCACGAGCAGCGCGGCGACGCGGGACGACGCGGTCGCTCGGCTGCGCGCCTCGGCGATGCGCTCGACGCGAGCGAGCACCGCCGCGTGTGCACCGACGACCGCGCGCGCACCGGCGCTGCCGCCGTCGACGGTCGCGTCCAGCACCGGCGAGGGACAGAGGCACAGCATCGCGTCGTCGACCGCGTAGCCGATCGTGCCGTCCTCCTCGCGACCGATGGGGAACGCACTGCCCGGCCCCGCGACGTCGATCGCGGTCGCACGGCCGTGCGCGTCGATGCGCTGGCGCACGATGATGCCGCGTCGCACGAGCGCGAGCCCGTACGTGCGGCGCCACGCCATCGGCAACGGCTCACGCGCGGCGACGGAGAGACACCGGAACGCGCAGCCGCCCGGCTGATCGACGAGCTGCTCGAGGATGCGCGCGCGCTTCGCCGGGCAGTCGGGACACACGCGTGAGCGCTCGGACACGAGAGGAACCATTGTCGATCGCAGTGGTCCACGCAAGTCGCTGAATTTGCGCGCACGAACGCTTTGCGCGCACATTCGAATCAGCCGGCGTAGAGCAGCGTCGCGATGGAGGAGGCGTCGTCCTCGTCGTGCTCGGCGCGCGCGATCGAGTCGATCGCCGCGTGCCCTTCGGCCGCGAGCTGCGCCACCGTGTAGAGGCCGAGCGGAGTCTCGTGCGAGGTCGCCCGCGCGACCGCGAGCGCCATCTCGGCGCGAGCCACGCGCTGGAGCACGAGCTGCTTCCGGATCGCCGCGATGCCGAGACGGGAGCGCAGCTCGTCGAGGCACGCATCGAAGCGACGCGCGAGCGCGTCGAGCAGAGGTACGGCGTCGCCGCCCGCGAGGGGAGCCCGCGTCGCGAGCCGCGCCGCGCCGATGCGCACGAGAAGCACGTCGTTGGCGCCCTCGAAGATGCGGGTGATCCGGCAGTCGCGGAGCTGTCGTGCGACGCCGGTGGGCTCGAGGAACCCGAGCGCCCCGTGGAGCTGGACGGCGCGGTCGCAGATCTCGAACGACGAGTCGCTCGTGAACACCTTGGCGATGGCCGAAGGCGTGTCGATGGACTCGCCACGACCCTGCGCGGCGGCCACGCCGCGGACGACGGCCTCCATCGCATGGACGCGCGCGCCCATGAACGCGACGTGCGCGCGGGTCGCGCCGAACTCGCCGACCGCGCGACCGAACTGGCGCCGCGCGTTCACGTAGCCGAGCGTCGCATCGAGCGCGGCGCGTGCGGTGCCGACGCATCCGGCCGACATGAGCGTGCGTCCCCATGCGAGGAGCCCGTTCGTCAGCTCGATGCCGCGGCCGGCCTCGCCGAGCACGTGGGTCCACGGGATGGTCGCGCCGTCGAAGCGGACGGTCACGGTGGAGGAGCCGCGGATGCCGAGCTTGTCCTCCTCGCTCCCGATCTGGACGCCGGGGAGATCGCGCGGCACGCACACGACCGAGCACGCGCGGCTTCCGCCGAGGCCCGGGGTGCGCACGAGCACCGTGAAGAGGCCGGCGAAGCCGCCGTTCGTGACGTAGCTCTTCTCGCCGTCGATGCGGAGCCCGTCGGCGACGGGCGCGCCAACGGTGCGGATCGAGTTGAGGTCCGAGCCCGCGCTCGCCTCGGTCGCGGCGAACGAGGCGATGCATTCGCCCGACGCGAGGCGCGGCAGCCACTCGCGCTGGAGCTCGCGCGTGCCGTGCTGGACGAGGCCCTGCGTGCCGAGGCCCGCATGCAGGCCGATCATGATGGCGACCGAGCGATCGACGCGCGCGATCTCCGACACCACGCGGCATGCCGCCGTGAGCGAGAGCCCGGAGCCGCCGGACTCGGTCGGGATCGTGAGCCCGAAGAGCCCGAGGCGCGCGGCGCCCTCACGGACCGACTTCGGGATGCACCCCTCGCGATCGATCGCCTCTCCGTCGACCTCGCGGGCCATGAACCGCGAGACCTGCGGGAGGAGCAGGTCGAGGATCTCGCTCTCGCTCTCGCTCTCGCTCTCGCTCTCGCTCTCGCTCTCGCTCTCGCTCTCGCTCTCGCTCTCGCTCTCGCTCTCGCCCGACTCCGGCTCGCTCACTGACGCGAGCTGCACTGGCGCTCCACGAAGATGCACGCGTCCTCGACGGTGCGGATGTCCATCGCGTCCTCGATCTGGAGGTCCAGCCGGAGCTTGTCGCCGAGGCTCGAGATGAGCTCGAGGCTCGAGAGCGAGTCCATCCCGAGGTCTTCGCGGAGGCGATCGGTGCCGCGGAGCTTCGCGATGTCGACCTCTGCGATCTCGGCGAGGATCGAGAGCGTGGACGCGCGCGGGTCAATACTGGGGGTGTTCATCGATGTCTCCTTTTGCGGCGGGCCGCGGGACGAATCCGAACCGAGCGAGGAACGCGTGTGCGTGGTCGAGCGCTTCGTCGAGCGGCGTCACGACCATGCCGAGCTCGGCCTGCGCACGTGCATTCGAGACCTGCTGGCCCGACGTCGCCATGTCGACGAACTCGCGCGGGACGGCGACGCGCTCGCGCTTCGGGGCGGCGGCGGTCTCGTCGGCGTGGGCACGCGCGCGTGCCTCCGCGGCGCTCAGCTCGAGGTCGGGGACGGTGCCGCCGTAGCGCTGTGCGATGCGCCGCAGGAGCGACGGGACGCGGAGCGTGTGGCCGGCGAGAGCGTAGCGATCGTGCGGCGTCGGCCGAGCGGCCGCGACGTGCGCGCGCGCGACGTCGCCGACGTCGACGATGTTGACGAGCCCGTCGACCCACCACGGCAGGAGGCCTTGCACCACGCCGGCGATCACCGAGCCGGTGCCGAGCCGCAGGTCACCGGGGCCGATGCATCCGCCCGGCAGGAGCGTGACGGCGTCGAGGCCGGCGACGCGTGCGCGATCGACCTCGCGCTCCATCGCCCACTTGACCGCGCGGTACACGCTGTCGCTCGGGGCGGTGAGGGGGACGTCTCGTTCGTCCGCCTGGCGGCCCTCGGGCGCGGGACCCAGCGTGGCGATGGTGGACGTGTAGACGAAGCGCGGGACCGAGGCTGCCATGGCCGCGGTGCACGCGTTCTCGACGCCGCGCAGCCCGCTCTCCATCGTGGCTTCGAGATCGAGCGAGTAGCGCGGGTAGTGCGCGCCCGCGAGGTAGACGACGTCGCAGCCGTCCATCGCCTGCCGCAGCTTCTCCGGCTCCTCGAGCGAGGCGTCGACCATCTCCACCGCGGTGCGCCGCTTGAGGAGCACCGTGATCGACTGCTTGCGGCGCGTCACGCGGACCTCGGCGCCTGTCGCGAGCAGGGCGTCGACGACGTTGAGGCCGATGAATCCGGTGCCGCCGATGACGAGCGCGCGCATCAGCCGAGCTCGCCTGCCGCGATGAGCCGCGCGCACTCGCGCCGCTGGATCTTCCCGCTCGTGGTGCGCGGGACCTTGCCCACGCCACAGAAGCGGATGTCGTCGGGCTTCACGCCGAGGACCTCGAGCAGCTCGGCGCGGACCGCCTTCGCGATCTCCGCGCGGCGGTCGGCGTCGGCCTGGTTCGTCTCGGCGATGACGACGAGGTCCTCGGTGCCGGTCTTGTCGTTCGACCGTCCGAAGGCCGCGACGCCGCCCTGCCTCACGCCAGCGACGTTCCCCGCGATGCGCTCGACGTCGTAGGGGTAGAGGTTGCGCCCGCTCTTGATGATGAGCTCCTTCGCGCGACCGGTGACGAACAGCGTGCCCCTGTCCATGAAGCCGATGTCGCCGGTGCGGAGCCAGCCGCCCTCGAGGACCGCGGCGCTCGCCTCGTCGTTGCGGAAGTAGCCGTCCATGAGCGAGGGACCGGAGACGCGGATCTCGCCGACCGTGTGCTCCGCGAGGGCGGCGCCGTTCTCACCGATGACCTCGATGTGCATGCCCGCGACCGGGCGGCCGACGCTGATCGCCGTCTGTCCGTCGTCGCGCGGTACGACGCGGCCGTCCTCCTCGAGCGCCGTCCGATCGACCGTCAGCCGCTCGAGCTCGGCGCCCACCGCCGGGAACGCGACAGCGAGCGTGGCCTCGGCCATGCCGTAGACGGGCATCGTGATGTCGGGGCCGAGCCCGGCCGGCGCGAACGCGGCGTGGAAGCGCGCGACGGTCGTAGCGTGAACGGGCTCCGCGCCGTTGAGCGCGCGGCGCCACGTGTGGAGATCGAGCCCCTCGGCGACCCCGCCACGCGCGACGCACATGTCGTAGGCGAAGTTCGGCGCAGCCGCGATGGTCCCGCCGACGCGGCCGATCAGGTCGAGCCAGCGGCGCGGGTTCATCACGAAGTGCTCGGGCGACATCACGTGGAGCGGATACGGGTGGCAGATCGACGTGAGCAGCACGCCGATGAGGCCCATGTCGTGGAAGAGCGGCAGCCAGCTCACGCCGACGTCGTTCGCGTCGATCCCCGCGCCGCGCGCGATCGCGAAGGCGTTCGCCACGATGGCGCGGTGCGAGACGACGACGCCCTTGGGCGTGCCCGTCGTGCCCGACGTGTACTGGATGAACGCCGTGTCCTTCGCGGTCGGCGAGCCGAGGCGCACCGTCGTGCTGCGGACGCCTTCGAGGTCCTCCTCGCCGATGAGCTCTCCGAGCGCGGCGCCCAGGCCGGCGTCACGGGCGATCGCGTCGCGGATGCGTCCGTAGGTGATCGTCGCTCGCGCCCCGCAATCGACGGCGATCGTCGCCAGGTTCACGAGGAAGCGGTCGACGCTCCCGAACGTCATCGGGCCCGCGAGCGGGACCGGGACCGCGCCGAGCAGCATCGTGCCGAGCAGCGCCTCGACGAACGTGTGGCCCGACGGGAGGAGGATCGGAATGCGATCGCCGCGCTCTACCCCGCGGCTCGCGAGGAGCTTCGCCCAGAGGAGCGCACGGTCGAGCGCCTCGGCTGAGGTCTTGGCGACCGAGTCCTTTCCCGCGTGGAAGGTGACGAACGGAGCGCCGGTCCGCGCAGCCGCCTCGAAGGCGGCGATGAGCGTGTCATGCGGCGGTTCGACGGAGATCTCGCTCGAGGCGCGGGAGATGCGGGGGCTCATGTCGTCGCACCCTGCCTCATGTCCGTCGCGGGCGAGTTGCGCGAGATCAACTCGGCCCCGGCGTGCCGCGGGCTACTTGACGGGCGCGGTCGGGGCCTTCGTCTCGTCCTGCACGCACGAGGAGAGGTCGAAGAAGAGGAAGGCGAGCGCCTTCTCCTCCGGCGTCAGCTCCTTGCTGCACGTGCCGGGGAAGCCGTCGTTCGGGAGGGCGGTCGCCTCGGGCTGCACGTCACCGCCGTAGAGATGCATGTCGGCGAAGACGAACTTCCCGCACTGGTTCTCGACCGGAGTGCCGACGGGGAGGTTCACGTTGAGGTACTTCGTCGACTCGGGGATGATCGGGTCGGGCAGCACGCCGGGGATCGCCCAGCGCTTGCGGTAGACCCAGCGCTGCGTGGGTGAGGTCACGGCGCCCACGTTCTCACGCGCCTGGCTGATGGGGATCTCACCGAGCGTCGACGACGCGCCGACCGACACGAGCCACTGCGAGAACGCCGCGCCCTTCGGGAACGTCTGGTCGACGAGGTAGGGGCCGGTCGGGTTCTCGGGATTGCTCTGGTTGCCGATCCACTGCGCGGTGCCGGCGAGCGGCCCGGTCTGCGTCCACACGTAGTGGAAGTGCGAGGCGAACACGCGACCGCCCGACGAGGCGAAGTCGTAGACGGCCTGCCTGGCCACGGGCGGCTTGTTCTCCGTGTGCTCGCCGCACTCGCAGGAGAGCATGAGCATGTCGTACTTCTTGAGCGCGTTGACGTCGCTCCAGAGCGGCATCGCGTCGGGCGTGCCGGCGGGCGCGGGCGCAGCGATGGGCTTCGACGGCGGGTCGGCGGCGCCGCGATAGAGATGAAGGCGGCCCGTGCCCGTGTTCGACGTGTACTCGGCGGGGTCGAGGCCGAGCTTCGGCAACAGGCACGCGAGCTGATCGCAGCGGCCGGTGGTGACGGCGATCTTCGGGATGTGCCCCTCGGCCTGGTTCTTCGGGAGCCGCGTGACGTTGGCGTCGGTGATCGGGTTGTCGACACACTTGTTGACGCTCGGCAGCTTGATCTCGCGCCGCCACTTGCCGACCTGCACGACGAGCGGGATGTCCTTGCCGACGGGCACGTTCTGCAGGATGAACTTCCCGTCGACGCCGGTGACGGCCGAGACGAGCGGCTTGCCCGAGACGCTGCCGCAGCGGTCGCACGACGCGCCGTCCGCGAGCGGGTCGAGCGGTGCGTTCGGGACGAAGACGATCGCGTTGTAGAGCGGCAAGGTTCCGTTGGGCGCGGTGACGATGCCGCTCACGGTGGTCGTGGGGCTGCCGGCGCAGTCGACCTGGAGGCACTCGAGGCCCTCGCACGGGCCCTTCTGCTTGTCGCCGCCGAGCGTTCCGCCGGACGTGCCGCCGGTGTTGTTGGGGCCGGCGTTGTCGCCGAAGCCGCTGCCGTCGTCCGACGACCCGCAGGCGATGAAGCCGACGACGACCAGTGCCCCGACCACGAACACGCTCGAGCGCAAGATGGACCTCCCGTGATCTTCGAACAACGGGCGCGTGAGTAGCGCGCACCTGGCCCCGCGGCCATCACGAGCTGCAGCGCGTTAGACGATGTAAGAGCGCGGGCTCGAGTAGCCCAGCCCGGCGCGGGCTACGGGGGCGACGAGGGGAGGCGGATCGTGAACGTCGTCCCCTGGCCTTCACCCGAGCGAACGAGCACCTCGCCGTGGTGAACCTCTGCGACGTGCTTGACGATCGAGAGGCCGAGGCCGGTGCCGAAGGACTTGGTGGTGAAGAACGGCTCGAAGATCCGGGCCTGGACCGAGGAGGGGATGCCGGGCCCGTCGTCGGTCACCTCGAGGCGAGCACTGGGCACGTCGCCGTGCGGCTCGTCGAGGACGCGAACGAGGATGCGCCCGCCGTTCGGGCTCGCCTGGACGGCATTGGTGACGAGGTTGATCACAGCCCGCCGCATGAGCCGCGCGTCGAGCATCTGACGCCGCGGCTGACGCGCGAACTCGAGGTCGATCGCGACGGGCGTGGGCTGTGCGCCCTTCACCGCGCCGACGGCGCCGGTGACGATCTCCTCGAGCGACTCGTCGAGCAGGCGAACCTCGCCGGGGCGCGCGAAGTCGAGGAGCTCCGAGACGATCTGGTTCAGCCGATTCGCCTCCTCGGAGAGGATGCCGAGGAGCGGCCTCGGATCGTCGTCTTGCCCGACGGTCTTCTCGAGGGTGACGATGCAGTTGAAGATCACCGCGAGCGGATTCCGCACCTCGTGGGCTACCACGGCCGCGAGCTCTCCGATCGCGGCGAGACGCTCTCGCTCGACGAGCGCGAGCTGCGTGCGCGCGAGAACCTCGTAGCTCCGCCGGAGGTCCTGCGCGAGGCGACGATGCGTGAGCACCGTCTGGAGGACGCCGACGAGCCGCTCGACCGCCGCGAGGTACTCGTCCGGAGGCCTGCGCTCGGGGTCGAAGAAGAGGAGCAGCGCATTGCAGCACTGGTCGTCGGGAGGCGTGTCGTGGTGGATGGGAAACGTCCAGCGCAGGAGGTCGGTGCGCGCGAGCTCGGGATAGCGCAGCGTCAGCAGCGCCGGATCGTCGAGCGCCGCGGGCGCGGAGATGGGAAGCGCGCGCGAGGCCTCGGAGAGGCCAGCCGCGCCGACGAGCGTGATGCGGCGATCGGGCTCCATGGCCACCCACAGGGTCGCGAGGCAACCGAGCCGCTCGGCGAGCCGCTCGAGGAAGGGGTCCGCGCTTCGCTCCGGATCGAACAGATCGAGCGCCATCACCGTGAGCTCCTGGAGCACGCTGAGGCGAGCGAGCCGCTCTTCGGTGGTCGTCGAGTGGTGCGGTGGAGCGGTATGGGGAGGGGAGGACGGCAAGGTCACCTACGTCAAGCCGGCAGCGCGAGGACGACCATCGTCTTGTTGTGGAACTGCGGAAGGCGAGAGCCGAACGCTCCGACCTCGCCGAACGTGAGGCAGCCGAGCACGGGCACGTCTTCGCCGAGCGCGGCGTGACATGCGGAGAGCTCGTCCTGGAGACGATCGCCCAGCATCAGATAGCGAGAGATGCAGTCGAAGACGAGCGCGCCTCCGATGGGGCCGCCGGCGTCCTTGCGCGCCATCGACGCGGCGGCGCGCGCGGCATCGACGAGCATCGCCGGGGTGCCCTCCATCACGCGGACGATAGCGCCGTCGGGTAGACCCGCCAAGAAGCGCAGCGCTCCGTCGTGCTCGAGCGCCAGCGGGTCGCGCACGAGATACTCGCCGTCGGCCTGGGGGATGCCGAGCGGATGAGACATCGCGAAGCGGACGAACTCCTCGGGCTCGAGGTGCTGCCCGGCCTCCTCCGCGGCCGCACGGTAGATGTCGAAGGCGGGCCTGTGCTCGAGATGCTCGACCCGCGTGCCGTTCGCGCGCGTCACCATCGCGGGCGGGCCGGTGGGCTGCCACCCGTGCTTGATGCCGACGCCGACGCGCGCGTGGCAATCGAGCGTGACGGCGACGACGTTCTCGCGGAACGCCTGGCCCTTCGCGAACTGCGCGGCTTCGGCGGCCGTGTCGAGCGTCCCCGTGCCTCCGCCACACCACGCGATCCCCGCGCCCGCGACGCTCAGCGCTCCGTGGACCACCTCGGCCGCGTCTCGATGCGAGGTGTTCGCGAAGAGGAGCATCGCGCGACTGCGGTCGGCGGGCGGGAGAGGCATCTCGGCGAGGGCGTCGCGCGCCGCGCCCCGGCCGGCCTCGCGGGCGTCGGTGCTCGTCGGGTCGGAGGTACCGACGCGCGCTCGCAATCGTTCGCAGTCGAGGACTCCGACGGCCACGCCGTGCGGCATGACGTGACCGCCGGCGAGGATGGCCGGGGTGACGACGCCTGCCCACGGTGTGCCGTCGAGCTCGCGGTTCGCGGCGAGCGCGATCTCGTCCGCGGGGTAGTCGAACGTGGAGAACACGAGCGCGAAGGCCGGGGAGGCGGAGGCCGCGAGCGCGAGCCGCGCAGCCGCCGCTAGCGCAGCGCTGGCATCAGCCTCCGTGCTCGTCCCGACCCGCAGCTGCATCCGCGCCCCCCGAACCCTGGAAGATAGCCCTTTCCGTGTCGATTCGTGAGCCGTCTGAAGGCGACGGGCGTCGATCGCTCTACGCGCCCCGGTTCCGACCTCAGCCGATCGCCGCGCGGGCCTTTGCCCGCGGCCTTCGGGGAGCGAGCAGCGCCTCGAGGAACGTCCCCGTGTAGGAGCGCGCGACCTTCGCGATCTCCTCGGGAGTGCCCGCGCACACGACCTCGCCGCCCTTGTCGCCGCCCTCGGGCCCGAGGTCGATCACCCAGTCGCTGCACTTCACGACGTCGAGGTTGTGCTCGATGACGACCACGCTGTTGCCGGCATCGACGAGCCGCTGGAGGACGGCGAGCAGCCGCCGGATGTCCTCGAAGTGGAGGCCTGTGGTCGGCTCGTCGAGAACGTAGAGCGTGCGGCCCGTCTGCACCTTGCCGAGCTCGCGCGAGAGCTTCACGCGCTGCGCCTCGCCGCCCGAGAGGGTCGGCGCGCTCTGGCCGATCTTCATGTAGCCGAGGCCGACCGACCCGAGCGTCTCCAGGATGCGTCGCAGCTGGGGGAACGCGCTGAACAGCTCGAGGCACTCGTCGACGCTCGTATCGAGGACGTCGGCGATGTTCTTTCCCTTGAAGCGGATCTCGAGCGTCGCGTCGGAGTAGCGCTTGCCGAGGCACACCTCGCACGGGACGCGCACGTCGGCGAGGAAGTGCATCTCGACCGTCACCTCGCCGTCGCCGCCGCACGACTCGCAGCGCCCCCCCTTCACGTTGAAGCTGAAGCGCCCTGCGTCGTAGCCGCGCGCGCGTGACTCCGGGACCTGCGAGAAGACCTCGCGGATCGCGTCGAACGCCTTCGTGTACGTGCCCGGGTTCGAGCGGGGCGTGCGGCCGATGGGCTTCTGATCGATCGCGATGACCTTGTCGAGCGCCTCGATGCCCTTCAGCGCGCGATGGAGCCCGACGGGCCCCTGGCTGTCGTGCAGGTGCGCGGCGAGCGCCGGGAGCAGGATGCCGTTCACGAGCGAGCTCTTGCCCGCGCCGCTCACCCCGGTGACGCACGCGAAGACGCCGAGCGGCAGCTTCACGTCGACGTTCTTCAGGTTGTGCTCGCGCGCGCCGAGCACCTCGATGAAGCCCCTCGGCTTGCGGCGCACGGCGGGAACCTCGATGCGGCTCCGCCCCGAGAGGTACGCGCCCGTGATGCTGCTCTTGTTCTTCTCGATCTCGGCGGGAGTGCCCTCGGCGATGACCTTGCCGCCGAGGTGGCCGGCGCCCGGACCGAAGTCGACCACGTGATCGGCGGCGCGGATGGTCTCCTCGTCGTGCTCGACGACGAGCACGGTGTTGCCGAGGTCGCGCAGGTGGCGGAGCGTCGCGACGAGGCGCGCGTTGTCGCGCGGGTGAAGGCCGATCGACGGCTCGTCGAGCACGTACATCACGCCCGACAGCTCGCTGCCGAGCTGGCTCGCGAGCCGGATGCGCTGCGCCTCGCCGCCCGAGAGCGACGGACCAGGACGCTCGAGTGTGAGGTACTCGAGGCCGACGTCGAGGAGGAAGCGGAGGCGGCTCTCGATCTCGACGAGCGCGCCCTCCGCGATGTGCTTCTGCGCCGGCCGGAGCGTGAGGCCGCGAATGTGCACGACCGCCTGCTCCACCGTCATCGCGGAGAACTGGCTGATGGCCTTGCCGCCCACGAACACCGCGCGGCTCTCGGGCCGAAGGCGCATCCCGCCGCACGCGTGGCACGGACGGTCGCGGAAAAATTTCGTGTAGTGCTCACGCATCGACTCGCTGGTCGTCTCGCGATAGAGCCGCTCGAGGTTGGGGATGACGCCCTCGAACTTCACGCCGAAGGTGCCGTGGCTGTCCGAGCCCTCCTTGCCCCAGCTCACCTTGAGCTTCTCGCCCTCGAGCCCGTAGAGCAGGCGCTTCTGCTTCTCCTTCGGCAGGTCCTTCCAGGGCGTGTCGAGGCTGACCTTGCATGTGCGCGCGGCGGCCTGCGCGATGCGGAAGACCCAGCCGTCGCCGCGGACCATGGCGCTCGCCCAGGGCGCGATCGCGCCCTTCTTGATCGAGAGCGCGGGGTTCGTGACGACGAGCGCCGGGTCGATCTCCGCGCGCGTGCCGAGACCGTTGCACTGCGGGCACATGCCGAGCGGGCTGTTGAACGAGAAGCTCGCCGGCGTGAGCTCCGGGTAGCTCTTGCCGCAGCAGGAACGATTGGCGCTGAAGACGACGCGCTCGCGGTCGAACGACGCGATGAGCTCGCCCTTGCCCTCGGCGAGCGCGACCTCGACGGCCTCGGTGAGGCGCGTAGCGCTGGTGGAGCCGACGACCACGCGATCGACCACCAGATCGATGGTGTGCTTCACGTGCTTCTCGAGGACCGGCGGGTCGTCGAGCGTGTGCTCCACGGCCACGGCCTTCGCCGCGCCCGACGCGATGTCGACGCGCAAGAAGCCGCGCTGCTTGAGGTCGGCGAAGAGCTCGCGGTGCTCGCCCTTGCGATGTGTGAGCAGCCGCGCGAGCACGCGGAGCTTGGTGCCCTTCGGGAGAGCGAGGAGCTCCTTCGCGATCTCCTGCGCGCTCCTGGCCTTCACGGCCTTGCCGCACTCGACGCAGCGCTGCTCGCCGATGCGCGCGTAGAGCACGCGGACGTAGTCGTGCACCTCGGTGATGGTGCCGACGGTGGAGCGCGGGTTCGAAGCCGCGCTCTTCTGCTCGATCGCGATCGTGGGCGAGAGGCCGCGGATGCGATCGACCTTCGGTCGCTCGAGCTGCCCGAGGAACTGCCGCGCGTACGAGCTGAGCGTCTCGAGGTACCGGCGCTGTCCTTCGGCATAGAGCGTGTCGAAGGCGAGCGACGACTTGCCCGAGCCGCTCGGGCCGGTGAAGACCACGAGCGCGCGCTTCGGGATCGAGAGACGAGGGACGTCGAGGTTGTGCTCGCGCGCCCCGATGACCTCGATCGCATCGAGCTCGTAGCGAGCGGCGGGGTGGCGGGGGCTGGGGTGGCGGGGGCTGGTAAGGCGGGGGCTGCCACGGGGAGCGGAGCGAGGCTTTCGGGGCATCAACAAGAGGAGAGGGCGAATAGGATCGTGTTGTCAGAATGGCAAGCAGGGCGGTGCGGCGGATTCAGCGCTGCCAGCTTGGCGAGCGAGGCCCCTCGATCCGTCGCCAGATCGCGCATAGGCACGCTTCGTCGGTCCCCCGCTCGCGCTGGCACGCGCTATGCTCCGCCGTCGTCTCACCCGCGCCTCCCGGCGCGGACCCTTCAGAGCCCGTCCATGTCGTTTCGTCCGTCGCATCCAGCGTCTTCCGCCAGCGCCATCGCGCCGGGCCTCGCCCTGTTGTCGTTCCTGGCCGCGGGCTTGATCGCGTCTCCCTCGCATGCGCAGGTGGCCGGACTTGGCGTCGTGGTGACGAACAAGGACGCGCTGCCCCGCCTGAACGCCAACGGTGGCGGGATCACGAAGCGCGTCGACCCTGCCAGCCGCGAGGGCGTGAACCTCCAGGACTGTCACGACGATCAGTCGATCAATTTTCCGCTGACGGTTGTCGGCTTCGCGCCTGGCGACGTGGCCCAGATCTGGGCGAGCAACGGAGCGGTCGACTGCGCCGACCCGCAGTTCCGGCCCGGCGTCACGTCGGTCCGTTGCTTCCAGCTCGGCACGTTTCCGCTGGTGAACACCACGCAGGCGACCGTCAAGGTGAAGGCGCTCCTGGCGGCGACCGGCATCACGACGCTCGACTCCTTCGGCTGCCCCGCCGTCGACATCTCGACCGTCACCGTCTACTTCATGGTCTTTCGTGGCGGTGTCGCCACGGCCGCGGCCGCGAAGGACACCGTCCCGATCAAGGTCGACACGCAAGGCCCGGTGGGGCTCACCGGCATCAAGGCGCTTCCGGGTAACCAGGCGATCACGATCTCGTGGAACTCCGTCGGAGAAGCCGGCGCCCAGGACATCATCGGCGCGCAGGCCCTCTGCGATCCGACGCCGGCGCCGTCGATGGCAACGGATGCCGGATCGACTGAGGTGTGCACCGAAGCGGGCGACGCCGATACGGACGCAGATGCGCCCGCAACGCCGGAGCCGAGCTGCACGACGGTCGCCGGCGAGGGGGGCGCTGCAGGCGGTCCCATCCCGACCACCGGCCAGATCCCTTCCGAAGGGCTCGCGTGCACGACGGCGACGTTCGCGGCGAGCAAGGCCGTTGGATGCGGGAGCGTCACCGGGACCACCGGCAACACGATCCGCATCGACAGCATCAACGGCCAGCCGCTGGAAAATGGAGTGGTGTACGCGGTCGCCGTCGCCGGCACCGATTCGTTCGGAAACGTCGGTAGCGTCTCGTCGGCGACCTGTCAGTTCCCCGAGGCGACCAGCGACTTCTGGCGCGACTATCGCGCCGCCGGTGGCCAATCGGGCGGCTGCACGATCGAGGGACCGGCCGTTCCCGTCGGCAGCTTCAGTCTCATGCTCGTCGGGGGAGTGGCCGTGCTCTCCACATTGCGTCGTGCGCGTGCCCGGAAGCGCGCTCGGAGGAACGATCGGTGAAGCGAAGTCTCGTCGTGCAGACCACGGGCGCCCTCGCGGCCGCCGCCCTCCTCTTCACCGCCGGCGATGCGAGCGCCGTCGAGCTCGGTACCCCTGCGACCGAACATCCGTTCCGCACGGCGCAGAACTTTGCGCTCGAGATCCGCATCTCGCCGTATTACCCGCAGGTCGACGACGACCCCTCGCTCAACGGGGCCAAGCCGTTCGAGGGGAACTTCGGCGACAAGGCGCGCGTCCTCATCGCGTTCGAGCTCGACTGGCAGACGTATCGCATCCCGCACCTCGGAACGATCGGACCGGGCGTCGGCGTCGGCTCGGTCAGCATGAGCCGCACGGTCGCGACCGCGACGGGCCGCACCTCTGGCGACGAGACGAACCTCGCGATCTACCCCTTCTGGGGCGTCGCGGTGCTCCGCGCCGACGTGCTCTGGCGCGACTTCGGCTTTCCGCTCGTGCCCTATGGCAAGGCAGGTGTCGGCCTCGGCGCCTGGCGCGCGTCGAACTCGGCCGGCACGGCGAGGCAGGACGGGGTTGCGGGCAAGGGATTGAGCTGGGGCACGAACTTCGCGCTCGGCGTCGGGTTCGCGCTCGACGCGATCGACCGCGGCGCGTCGCGCAACATGGACAACGCGACCGGGATCAACAACACGTACGTCTTCCTGGAGGCCTACTGGCTGACCCTCGACGGGCTCGCCCAGAAGAACGCGCTCCACGTCGGCTCGAACACCTGGTCGATGGGGCTCGCGTTCGAGTTCTGATCGCGCGCCGCCGTTCGCGGTAGGCTTCGAAGAATGTTCGCTCGCTTCGGGGCTGATGCGCGGCGGTATCTGGGCTCCGCCGTGGCGGAGGGCTTCTTCAGCGGCGTCTCGCGGATGGCCCGGCTTCATCCGCGCTCGCGCCCGCATCGGCACGCGGTCGAGCACCTCCGCGACATCCGCTACGGCGAGGGCTCGATGCGCGAGCACCTGCTCGACGTGTATCGTCCCGCGCATCCGACCTCGGGCAAGCACGGTCGCGCTGCCGAGCCCTCGTATCGCCGCTACCAGGGCCCGCCGTGGCCGATGGTCTTCTACGTGCACGGCGGAGGCTTCCGCATCCTCTCGAAGGACACGCACTGGGTCATGGGGCTCGCCTTCGCGCGGCGCGGCTTCGTCGTCTTCAACGTGAGCTATCGGCTCGCGCCGAAGCATCCGTTCCCGAGCGCCATGGAGGACGTCTGTCGCGCCTTCGCCTGGGCGATCAAGAACGCGGAGCGTTTCGGGGCGGACCCCTCGCGGGTCGTGCTGGCCGGCGAGTCGGCCGGTGCCAATCTCGCGGCGAGCCTCGCCATCACGCTCGCCTACGAGCGCGACGAGCCGTTCGCACGTGAGGCCTTTGCGACCGGCGTGGTGCCGAAGGCCGTCGTCCCCGCGTGCGGCGTCTTCCAGGTGAGCGACATCGAGCGGCTTCGTCGGCGCAAGCCCGCCATGTCATCGTTCATCGCCGATCGCCTCGCCGAGGTGGAGGCTGCCTACCTCGGCGGCGCGACGACCTCGGCCCGCGAGCTCGCGGACCCGCTGCTCGTCCTCGAGCGCGGCGAGAAGCCGACGCGGCCCATTCCTCCGTTCTTCCTGCCGGTCGGGACGCGCGACCCCTTGCTCCCCGACACGCGACGCATGGCGATCGCGCTGCGGAAGCTCGGCGTCGTCGCGAGGGACGAGTACTACCCGGGCGAGCTCCACGCGTTCCATGCGTTCGTGATGCGCCAGGGGGCGCAGAAGTGCTGGCGCGACACGTTCGACTTCCTCGACGAGCACGTGCCGGAGACGGTCCGGCCGCTCGGCCCGCTCGGCCCGCTCAGCCCGTGACCTTGCCCCACGGCGTGCCGGAGCCCGACTCCTTGAGGCGGAACCGCGCGACGCTGAGCGCATCGAGCCGCTCGCGCAAACATGGCGCGCATGCAAACTGCCCGCGCGTGAGCGACGCGGCGGACTCGACGTCCTGCCCGCAGAGCATGCAGTGGGCGATGAGCCGTGGGTCGGCGCTCACCTCGCCGCCGACGATGCTACCTCCCTGGGTGACGTGGACGTCGATCGCGGCGATCATGTTCTCTTCTCCTCGGTGTGCTGCTCGGACGAAAGTCCGAGTGCGCTGGAGGATCGCTTTCCCTGAACCGGCTGGCAAGAGGCGCGGCCAGGACGAAAATGCCACGCCCGATCCGCTAGCTGCGTCCGTCCATCAGAACTAGAAGGAATGCATGGGTGGTGATGGCGACGACCGCGCGGTCGTGCTCGTGGTCGACGACGACCGCGATCACCTTCTCATGCTCGAGGCCGTGCTCGGCTCCGTCGGGTACGAGGTGCTGACCGCGTGCTCGCGCGCGGAGGGTCGCGCTGTCCTCGAGCGTCGCCAGATCGACGCGCTCGTTGCAGACCTGAGCCTCGGCGACGGCACGGCGCCCGATCTCCTCGCGCAGCTCCCCGCCACGCAGCGTCCGCGCGTCGCCCTCGTGCTCTCGGGGTTCGACGGGGCCGAGGACGTCGAGCGCACGCTCGAGGCGGGCTTCGACGGCCATCTCGGCAAGCCCACGGCCATCGACGAGCTCCGTGCGGCCATCACCGAAGGGCTCACGCGGCGGCCGAGCCGGCCAGTTGCGTAGCTGGAGGTTTCGCGCGAGCCTCCCGGGCATGAGCGCAACAGACGAGAGCAACATCGGCTATCGAGGCCAGGTCCCTGGCTCGACCGGCGGCATGATCGTGACGACCGGCAACGACGTCGCCGGCTATCGCATCGTCGAGTATCTCGGCATCACGCGCGGCATCGTCGTGCGCGCGACGAGCATCGGGCAGGGGATCGTGGGCGCGTTCAAGCAGCTCGGGGGTGGCAACATCCAGGAGTACGTCGACGTCTGCGAGGCGGCGCGGCAGGAGGCCTACCTGCTCATGCTGCAGCACGCGCACAAGATCGGCGCGCACGCGGTGATCGGCATGCGCTACGACGCGACCGAGTTCGTCGCTGGCGCGACGGAGGTGCTCGCCTACGGCACTGCGGTGCGGCTCGAGCGCTGACGGAGCGCGGCGCCCACGCTCGCGCCCAGGAAGAACACCTGCGTCGAGTAGTAGACCCACATGACCGCGAGGACGACGGCGCTCGCGCCCTCGTAGAGATCGCTCACGTGCTTGTGGCGCACGTAGAGCGTCACGAGGCCCGAGCCGAGCGCGAAGAGCGCCGTGCTCACCGCGGCGCTCGTCCCGGCGTCGCGCCACGTCACCGGCGCCTCGGGCAAGAAGCGGAAGAGCGCGCAGAACAGCACGAACGCCAGCGCGACCGACGTGACGCCGTCGAGCGCCCAGAGCACACCGGGCGGCGGGCGCGTGCTCCACGTCGCGAGCACCGCGAAGGCCGCCTTCGCGAGGATCAACAGCGCGACCAGCACGGCCACGAACAGCGTGAGCAGCAGCGCGCCGCCGTACCGCAGGCCGTACCGCGCGACCCGGCCGCGCGCCGCCTCGATCGCCTCGAGGTCGATCCCCCACAGCTGGTTCAGCGCGCGCCGCAATCCGCGGAACAACCGCGTGCTGCCGTAGATGACGAGCACGACGCCCACCACGGTGCCCGTGTGCTCTCTGCGATCGAGCCGCTCCGTCAATTCGCGGATGGCCTCGAGCCCCTCCGGCGCCACCCACGTCGCGAGCCCGCCCCACAGCGCGCTCTCGGCGCGCTGCTTGCCGAAGACCGCGCCCACCACGTAGAGGATGACGACGAACAACGGCGCGGCCGACATGAGCGCGTAGAACGCGACCGCCGCGCCGAGGAAGCGCGCGCCCTTGCCCGAGAAGATACGGAACGCGTCGCGGAGGAGTCTCAAGTACGGCCAGTTCTACTGCATCACGGTTCAGCCCACACGCTTCGCCTCGTGCTCCTCCCAGTTCGGCCATAGAAGCACGGCCGGGTGAACTCCAAGCGCCCGGGCGAGCTTCTCGGCACGCTGTGCGCCGAGCGTCACGCGGCCCTTCTCGATGCTCGAGATCGTCCCCTGCGGAATGGCGCTCGCCTGCGCGAGCTCGGCTTGTGTCATCTCCTGCAGCTCGCGGGCGATGCGCACCGAGTCGCCGGGCGAAAGCGCCACGCGAGGCCGTGCAGCGGTGAAGCTCCTCTTCTTTTTTGCCTTCGATGCCATCGGGAGCTCCTTCACGGTCGGTAGGTGTGCGGGGTGGCTTGCTCGACGGTGACCGTCACGATCGACGCCTGGACGCTGTAGATGACCCGCCACTGGAGGCTCAGCCGCGACGACCGGAGGTGCGCCATCTTCCCGCCGAGCTTCTCGTCGTGGAATCCCTTGATGGCGCGCAGCCCTTGCGGCCCCGATTGGCGGACGATCGCGAGCCAGAACGCGTACTTCTCGGCCGCTTGCGGAGGAAGCGTGTCGATCGCCTTTGCAGCCGACTTCTCCTCGACGACCGTCCACATCACCAATAAGGTATATTCCTTATTCAGTATGTCAAGCCGTCGGGCTCGTCGAGGGCCGCAAACGTTCGTAGGATCGGCCCATGGCGACTCACCTCCTCGTCGGTAACCCGACCGCGCAGAGCGGCAAGAACAAGGAGCGCATCGAGCGCGCGCTCGAGATCATGAAGGGCGCGGGCATCGTCGCCGATCTCCTGTCCACGCTCCCCGGCGGCAAGACCATCGGCGCCGTGCGCGACGCGCTCGACTCGGGCACGCATCGCGTCGTCATCGCCATGGGCGGCGACGGCACGTTTCGCGAGGTCGCCGCCGGCCTCTACACGAGCAAGCGCCGTGACGAGGTCGCGATGGGCATGCTCCCCACCGGCACCGCGAACGATCAGGGCAAGAGCTTCGGCCTCGAGGCGCTCCCCGAGTCGCTCGAGCACAACATCGACGTCATCCGCGCCGCCCACGAGACGCGCCTCGACGTCGGCATCTACCGCTCCGGCGGCATCGACGCCGCGCCCGACTACTTCTTCGACTCCGCAGGCTGGGGCCTCTCCGCGCGCGTGCTCGCGCAGCGGAACAAGGACCGCGCGCTCGTCGAGACGCTCGGCCCGCTCAAGGAGATCTACCGTGACCACGCGGTCTACGCCGGCGCTTTCGTGAAGACGTTCCTCGAGTCCTACGTGATCGACGACAAGCTCCGCGTCGTCGCCACCCTCGACGGCGTGCGCGTCGAGCTCGACGGGCTCACCGACCTCATCGTGAAGAACACGCGCGTCTACGCGGGGGCGTGGGTCTTCGACGAATCGTCGCGTCACGACGACGGCGTCTTCGAGCTCGTTCCCTTCGTCGGCAAGCGCGACTGGGCCTCGAAGGCGCTCATCGACCTCCAGGCCGTCCCGCTCGACGAGGCGATGCTCGAGGAGATCGGCCTCGAGCACTCGAAGACGCTCCGCGCCTCGACGATGGAGCTCGAGCTCTTCGACCCGGAAGGCGGCGCGCCCCTCGCCGCGCAGCTCGACGGCGAGGAGTGGCCGGCGAGCCCGAAGGTACGGATCGACGTGGCCGCCCGCGCGCTCCGCCTGCTCGTCCCCGCTCCATAGGCGGCTTCGAGGCAGAGGCTCGTGGTAGGTCAGAAGACGATGAACGCTCGTATCGGTATCCTGGCGGTGAGCCTCACGTTCCTCAGCGCCCTCCCGAGCAGCGGCTGCAGCAGCGACGGTGGTGACGCCGGCGGCGGTGATCCGGTTCACGGAACGATCGGAGCGACCGACGCGAAGCTCGAGACGGCGTTCTACGGTGTGCGTCGTCGACTCGACGGCCGCGTGGAGCCGACCGCGACGATCGTCCTCGTACCGAGCGGCGGCGCGTGCGACGACGGTCGGCTCGGCAAGACACCGTCGGGCGTGAAGGCGCTCGCGTTCCCGGTCGACGGCGGCGACGCGGCGATCACGGGGCTCGTGTGGAACGATCCGAACGGCACCCCGACCAAGGTGTTCTCCGGCCGCGTCGTCATCGTGCAGCGTCCGAGCTTCACGCGCGACGCCGTCTCGGGCGAGCTCGTCGGCGATCTCTCGGTCGAGATCAAGGAGGGCGGTGTGCCCGCCGGCTCGCTCGCGGGCCGCTTCCGCGCCGCTCACTGCGCGGCGATGGACGATCAGGAGATCGTCGCCCCTCCCAATCCCTAGCGGCGCCGCGCGTCGTCCCCGTCAATTCGAGCGGATCGGCCGGACAGACGAAGTAAGAAACGCACCCACGGATCATGATCGACTCGATCACGATCTACGCGATCACTCCTCAGGCGCGGCGCGCAGGGCTATGGACCTCGCGGTCCGAGGGGAGCACATCATGAATCGAATCGTCACCTCCATCGCGTGCGTGGGCGTCCTCGCCGCCGTCGTGGTCGCCTGCGGAAGCGACAAGCGCAGCGGCTTCGGTGATCCGACCGAGACCATCAACGGAACGTTCGACGACGGCGGCACTTTCGAAGGCGGCGGCGCCGACGGAAAGAAGCGCATCGCCGACCCCACGACCTGCGAGGAGGCGCTCGCTGCCAAGACGTACGTCGGCTGCGACTACTGGCCGACCGTCACCGGCAACCTCGTCTCGGACGTCTTCGACTTCGCGGTCGCCGTGGCGAACGTCGGCACCGAAGACGCGCACGCCACGGTCACCGGACCGAACGGCGTCAACAAGGTCGTCGCGGTCGCGGGTGGATCGCTCGACAAGATCTACCTCCCGTGGGTCGCCGAGCTGAAGGGCCCCTCGCTCATCCCGATGATGGCGTCGGTGCTCGCCAAGGGCGGCGCCTATCACCTCGTCAGCGATCGCCCCGTCGTCGTCTACCAGTTCAACCCGCTCGAGTTCCGCGCCGCGGGCGGCGAGCCGGGCAAGGACTGGACGAAGTGCCAGAAGCTCGATTTCACCGCGCCCGATTGCTACTCGTACTCGAACGACGCGTCGCTGCTCCTGCCGAGCACCGCGATGACCGGCAGCTACCGGATCATGGGCTCGTACGGCATGTCGCGCCATCCGATGCAGGACGGCACGAGCATCCCCGACAAGAGCCAGCCGCTCCAGCCCGGCGCGCCTCCGTACATCGTGGTCACCGGAACCGCCGACGGCACGACCGTGAGCATCAAGCTCTCCGCCAAGGGCTCGGTCGTGGCGGGCGGCGGCATCTCCGCGGCGCCCGCGGGCGGCACGCTGACGTTCAGCCTGAACGCCGGTGACGTCGCCGAGATCGTCGGCGGCAGCGGCCGCGATCACGACTTCAGCGGCTCGCTCCTCTCGGCCGACAAACCGGTGCAGGTGATTACCGGTGTACCTTGCATCGATTTCCCGCTCGACGTCGTCGCCTGCGATCACGTCGAGGAGACCGTGTTCCCCGCGCAGACGATGGGCAAGCACTATGTCGTCATGACGCCGACCGGTCCGTTCGAGAACAAGGTCGGCCACGCGGTTCGCCTCTACGGAAACGTCGACGGGACGAAGCTCACCTACAAGCCGTCGATCCCTACGGGCTGCCCTTCGGCGCTGAACGCGGGTGACGTCGTCGAGTGCGGCGACGAGGTGCACGACGACTTCGAGGTCACCGGCAGCGCCGAGTTCGGCGTCGGCATGTTCATGATCGGCGCCTCCGAGGCGGACCCGGGCGGCGGCGGCGGCAAGCCGGGCTCGCAGGGCGACCCCTCGCAGAGCTTCGCGGTGACCGTCGAGCAGTATCGCCTGCGGTACGTGTTCCTCGCGCCCACCGACTACAAGACCAGCTACGTCGACGTCGTCGCGGGCGCGGATACCAAGCTCGATCTCGACAAGCAGGACGTCTCCGCCAAGCTGAAGCCGATCGCGGGCACGAGCTGGTTCTCGGCGCGCATCAAGCTCGATGCCGGGGCGAACGACGGCGTCCACGTGCTCACCGCCGACAAGCCGGTGGGCATCCAGGTCATGGGGTACGGCGACTACACGACGTACATGTACCCGGGCGGCCTGAACCTCGGCGAGATCGCGGCCATCCCCCCTCACTAGTGCCGCGCGCCCGAAGTTCGTACCCGTTTGAGTTCAGGCCTGCGGCGTCCTCGGGCCCTAGGTAGGGCAAAGAGACGAGAGCGGGCACGGGCACGGGCACGGGCACGGGCACGTGGAGACGAGAGTTCACGCCGGGTTTGAATTAACGTGGTCGAGTTCCGTCCGACTGGGG
>Ga0335397_10002757_pt1 | contig 23894 bp, 19 predicted proteins | sample MAT04_FD_205740 | JGI IMG/M metagenome (GOLD analysis project Ga0335397, IMG submission 205740) | Freshwater microbial communities from Lake Fryxell liftoff mats and glacier meltwater in Antarctica - MAT-04 (spades assembly) (version 2) ... | reverse complement strand
ATTTGAAGCCAGAAGCATTGCGATTTTCCCGAGCAAGGCGCAGCCATGGTCACGACGGGCGTCGGCAATCGTGTGATTCCTTGCGCGTAGGCCGGGGTGCCGGGGCTGCCAACAGGCCAGCCTGCTGAAAATCTCCGCGTGCCGGCGCTCGCGCCTGAAGCCCCAGATGCGTGGGAATGCGTTCGATCACCGCCGATTCGAGGATGGTCGCAATGATCTTGAGCCTGCTGTCTCTAAAGCCGCGCGAATGTTGGGTGGTCAGGCGGCTGGTCGCGCCCCGGACGACCGCTTTGAGGCTGTATTTTTCATTGGGTGGATGTCAGCAGGGGTCGGCAGGAGTCCTACGATATTGAAAATCGTACTTCCGCTGCAGCAAAGCGGCGGTCCACGGCGGCGAACCGAAGGTTCGCAACGATTTGTGGATATTAAGCTCCACTGGACGCTGGCGCCGGCTTCCCAAACTGAAGTCATACCCGATCGTCAGCGGCGCATGGTCGGAAAATTCTGGGTCTTGTAGATTGAAGCGGTCCGGACCTCGCGGTTGCAAAAGGGTCGGTCAAATTTCTGCTTGCCGACCGGGAGAAGCGATTCAGGCCACCATCTTCTGGGTGCGTGGGCGTTCTAGCTTGCTGGCCTGGTAGTGGTCGTACTGCAATTGCAATCCTGCCCATAGCTCAGGGCTTGTGTCAAAGGCATCAGCCAAACGATAGGCCAAGTCAGCAGAAACGCCTTAAGAACCCGTGACCACACGCGACAAGGTGACGCGGTTGACACCAAGCTTGATGGCCGCTTCATTGACAGTGGTGTTTCAACGATCCTGACTTGACGAATGCAATGCATGAGCATCCGGGCCCAGGGCGCCGGATCCGACTGTCACACCCGATTCACTCGTCCTGCCCGTCGACAGCCGCTCCGGCGCCCGGGCGTTTTTCGCGCTGCACCAGCACACTTATCAAAGCCAGTAATCCCGATCCGATAATCAGGAAAAGCGAGATTGCGTTGAGCACTGGCGTCGAGCCGCCTTTAACCAGCCTGTCGTACATCGTGACGGTCAGTGGCGAGTCCGAGCCGACTAGCATCAGCGTGGTATTGAAGTTTTCGAAAGACATCAGAAACGCGACCAAGAAAGCGGCGATCAGTGCCGGCCGCAGGAACGGAAGCGTGACGGTTGCCAGCACGCGGGCACGACCGGCGCCGAGGTTGAAAGCAGCCTCCTCAAGTGAGATGTCGAATTTGCGCAGACGTGCCGATATCACTAAAGTGGTGATGGTCGTCAGGAACGAGAACTGGCCCAGCACTACCAAGAACAGGCCCGGACGCAAATACGGCAGATCGCGGTTCAGCGTGTCTTCTAGACCATTTGCGATGTTGCTGGCGAAGACCAGTATCGAGATGCCGATAATGACGCCCGGTATGACCAGCGGAAGCACCATCAGAATAGACAAGAAAGCCTTGCCTGGGAAATTTCTTCGTTCGAACAGGAATGCATTGGTCGTGCCGACGAAAACCGACAGTGTTGACACCATCAGCGCCACATAAAACGAGTTCGACAGGCCCTGCAAAAGGCGACGGTCGAAAAACATGCCCAGCTTGGGCTCGTGCTCGCCAACGAACCAGTCCAGTGTGAACCCCTTCCACGGGAAGCCGGCAAACGCCGCATCATGGAACGCGAAAATACTGGCAGCTACCAATGGCGCCCCAAGGAAGAGAAAGAACAAGGCCACATACGCGTGATAGGCCGCGCGTAGCAAGGGTGTCTGGGGCGCCGCGACGTTCATTCCTGTCACCTTGCGACTGTTGTCGCCAGTTGCTGGCCGGTGAGGCGCAAGCCGAGCCAGACCACCAGCGACGTGAAGACCAGCAGCAAGATGCCGAATGTCGCTCCGGACTCCCAGTTTGAGCGCGTGATGAACTGGTCGTAGATCTGTTCGGTGAACCACATGCTGTTCTTGCCGCCAAGCAAGATCGGCGTGAGGTAGCTTCCGGCGGACAACATGAACACGATGATGCAGCCCGCCACGATGCCTGGCATCGCGTACGGAATCACGATGCGTCGCAGCACCATCCAACGGCTACCACCGAGGTTGTAACCGGCCTCGATGAGGCTGTTGTCCATTCCGTCCAGAGTCGAGACCAGCGGAACAATCATGAACAGCACGACGGTGTAGACCATCCCGACGACTACAGTTGCGTCCGTGTACAGCATTTCCACTGGACCGTTGACAAGACCGACGCCCTGCAGAAAGGTCGAGACAATGCCAGTTTCACGCAACAAAACAATCCAGCCGAACGCGCGCACGAGATCGCTGACCCACAGAGGCACCAGACACAACAAAAACAGCCCCACCTTAGACCGCTGGCGTGCAACCTTCGCGATGTAGTAGGCGACCGGAAATCCGACGAGCAGCGTTAGCGCCGTGACAAGCAGCGACATGACGCCGGTGCGGAGCAGGGTATTCCAGTAAATTGGCTCGGTCGCAAAAGCAAGGTAGTTGGAAAACCCGTAGGAATAGACGCGCGGCGCAACGCGTTCGCGCATCGACAGGACTCCCATGCCGATATGCGGCAGCACGATCAGAAGAATCAGCCACAGCAGCAGCGGCGTCAGCAACAGCACCAAAGATAGTCTGCGGGCATCCTTGGATGACATGGCCTTTTTACTATGTTGCGTGGAAGCACATCGTCTGCTCCCTCGACCAACTGAGAACGACCAACTCGCCCGGGGCAAGACTGGCACTGGCGCCCGACTGCGGAGTGTCCACTTCCACACGCTGACCACCGTTAACAAGCACCAGCACGCGGCTGTTTGCACCATTGAAAAGCCGGCTGTCCACCACGCCATCGATCCGATTGGGCTTGGCGGGGTCGGACTCCGACTCCGCACGACGCGTCACCGAGATGGCCTCCGGCCGAACGAATACCGAAACCCGGTCGCCTTTGGTCAGGTTCGCCCCACCACCGGCGTGGCCCAGAAAGGCGCCTCCACCATCCGCCTCCACGTGAACACCGTCAGTGGCAACTGCGCTAATGCGCGCTTTCCATCGGTTACTGTCGCCCACAAACCCGGCAACAAATGCCGACTTTGGCGTGTGGTATAGCTCTTCCGGGGTTCCTATCTGTTCGAAGCGCCCTGCGTTCATCACTGCAACATGGTCGGACATGACCAAGGCCTCGGACTGGTCATGGGTGATGTATAAGAAAGTCGTGTTGAACTGGTGCTGCAGCAATTTAAGTTCGATCTTCATCCGGTCGCGCAGCTTGAGGTCGAGAGCTCCAAGAGGCTCATCGAGCAACAGAACGTCGGGGTCCAACACCATGCATCGTGCAATGGCGATGCGTTGTTTCTGGCCACCGGAAAGTTGGGCGACTTCCTTTTTGCCGACGCCGGGCAACCCGATCCGTTCCAAGACCTCGTGCACGCGACGGCTCACCTCGATCTTGCCCGTGCCGCGACATTGCAGTCCATAGGCAATGTTCTGCTCGACATTCATCATCGGAAACAGCGCCAACTGCTGGAACACCATTTTGACATTGCGCTTGTTGGGTGGCGTGCCCACAACCGAGCGTCCCTTGATGCGGATATTTCCGGCCGAAGGGTCCTCGAAGCCAGCGATCATCCGCATCAGGGTTGTCTTACCGCAGCCGGAGGGCCCGAGAATCGAGAAGAACGAACCGGCCGGTATGTCCACCGACACTCGGTCGACTGCAAGCAGTTCGCCGAAGTTCTTGGAAACACCGTCACACTGCAAGTCGGGCGAAATCTCGCTATCCATGGGTTTTATCGATCGCGCGAGCCTTTGTGACAGAAAGCTGCACGCCTATTTCGCAGCCGCGGCCTTGATTCGTTCCAAGGTCTTGCCTTCGATTTCTTCAATGCCAGGGGGCAGTGGCGGCGTGAATTTGATGTTAGCCAGGTCAGCGTCACTCTTGAACGCCAGCTTGACTGCAGCCTTCTTGTCCGGTGGCATCAACTCAATGCCACCCTTGACTGCAGCAATGGCGCCCGTGTTGGCAGACATCAGCGTTACGATTTCAGGTTGCATCACGAAGTTGATCCACTTGTACGCCAGGTCATCCGCGCGGCCACGTTTGGGCAGGGCAAAAGAATCGATCCAGCCAAGCGCCCCGGTCTCTGGCGGCACGTAAACGATATTGGCGTTTTGCGAATTGAGTTTGTACGCAGTGGAGTCCCAGCTGTCGGTGATGACGACCTCGCCAGACAACATCATGTTCGCAAGGTCGTCCCCGCCTTTCCAATATGCTTTGACGTTATCCTTGCACTCGATCAGCTTGACCGCGACCTTGTCCATGATCTGCTGGTACTTCTTCAGGTCGGAGAACGCGGCAAACGGATCCTCTCCCATGGAAAACGCGGTCCCCACCAGGATTGATCGCGCCAGACGCATGGACGCCCGACCCTTGTATTTGGCGCTGCAGATATCCAGAAAGCTCTTGGCATCCGGTGCCTTGCTCTGGTCGAGCATCAATCCGGTCGAGCCCCAAAGATGGGGTACAGAATAGTTCCGACCATCGACCGTTGTCGCGGACTTCACCCGCGACAGAAAGATCGGATCGATCTTGTCGACTTCGATTTTCGACAAGTCCATCGGCTTGTAGATGTCGAATTCCTTTTGCGCCGCAGCGATACGGTTGAAACCGGGTTGCGCCAAGTCGAAACCCGCACCGCTCGTTGCCCGCAACTTGGCGATGATTTCCTCGTTGTTGGACAACGTGACCTCAACCTTGTTGCCAGGGTATTTCGCTTCGAAACGCTTGATGATCTCATCGGAGGCATACCCGCCCCAGGTCAGAAGTCGCAAGGTCTCCGCGTTCGCAATCTTGGCGTTGGCCATCAGAGCGACGCCAAGAACCGTGGTGAACAACATTGGGATGTGTGCATTTTTCATTGCCGGGACTCCATTTATTACCTGTTGGTCGATCTAACTCGGAGGGTCGTCAGGTGTTGCACTGCCGCGCTAGACCCACGCGCAGCATCGCGGGCATTGCAGTTGGCGGGGCGTCATGGCAGGTTTCTCGTCCTGCCTTTGCCAACTGTCCCTTTGCTATTGTGCAATTAAGTGGACCTCACGGTCGGACCATTATCGAAAAACTTGCAGACCATTTCGTCGTGTTCCTAAAACTGATCCAGCCACGCTGGATTCCACATTTGCACTTATCGGGATTCACTGACTTGATAACTGGCCCGGCTCAGCCAGTCCGGGTCGATCTCCACACCCCAGCCGGGCCCGTCTGGCAATTGCACCTTGCCGTCGCGTACCTGGTAGGGGGATTCGACGAACAGCCCTTCCTGCCATGGGTAATAGTCCGGCCCTTCGATCGACAACTCCAGATACTTGCCAGCATTGGGAATCGCACACAGCAGGTGCATCGTGAACAGCGTAACCATAGAGAGGTTGGCGCTGTGCGGCGTGCAGGGCAGGCCGGCCGCATCCGCCATCTTTGCCACCCGCATGGTGCGGGCGATGCCTCCGAGGTAACACACATCGGGTTGAACGATGTCAACCGCCCGCATGTCAATCATGTGTTTCCACATCGGCAAATAGCAATCCTGCTCGCCGCCCGTAACGTCAAGCGTCAAGGCTTCGCGTACAGTGCGGGTCTGCTCGAGCTCCCAATAGGGACAGGGCTCCTCGAAATGACACACGCCGTTGTCCTGCAACAACTGGCCGACCGCGATGGCTCGCTCGGGAGAGTAACAACTGTTGGCATCCGCAAGCAAGTCCACCCCATCACCGAGAGCGATGCGCAAGGCGGGAATGATTGCCTCGGTGCGTCCCGGCCATTCGTCGACGTCATGGCCACATTCGGAGCCGACCCGAAACTTGAACGCGTCAAAGCCCAGGGTATCGCGCAACACCACCAGCCGCGCGGCTTCGTTTTTAGGCGTGATGTCGCGTTTCATCGACGACGCGTAGGCGCGTATGGGCCGCACTGAGCCGCCCAGCAACTCGGCCACGCGCTTGTCCTCTCGCTTGCCGCGCAGGTCCCAAAGCGCGGTGTCGAGGCCACACATGGCACGGTATAGATACGAGGCTGGAAACTTGTGCTCGCGTTCGGCGATCCTGTCCATCAGTGCATCTATGTCCATGCCGTCTTGTCCGAGTGACCAGGGTGCCACCTGCCGGTGCAACACTTGCGCCGTGATGTCGGCGTTGTAAGTCGACACTTGCCCCCAGCCCTGTCCGCCTTCGTCGTCGGAAACGCGCACGAAACCTACGAATTCGTTGCAGAACGTCTCGATGCATTGGATCTTCATGGTGTTGGCGCAGCGCGCAGTGGTTGAACTATGGTTATATGATGACGTCAAAATGGTATGACATACAGGTCCATTTCGAACAATGGGTGATACCATTATTGCCGTGCTCTTACGAAGAACGTCATGGTCAAACGCGCCGGAGGTTCGTTGTTGTTGTCGATCAAGATCGACCGAACGTCACACCAGTCGGTCAGCACCCAGTTGTGTGTGGCGCTGCGCAAACTGATCCTCGAAGGCGCGTTTCGAGCCGGTGAGCGGCTGCCGGCCAGCCGTACCTTGTCGCGTGAACTAGGACTTTCGCGTACCACCATCATTGAGGCCTTCGACCGTCTCGTCGCGGAAGGCCTAGTCGAATCGCACACCGGATCCGGCACCTTTGTTAGCCAGGTACTCGCAACTACCCGGCCCAAGACGCCGCAACCAGATGTTGCCTCGGTTGTGCGCATCGCACCCACCTTGTCGCGGCTGATGGCGCAGTCCGTCAACCGCTTCGGCGACCGCCAGCGTCTGCCGCACTTGCCGCGTGCATTCACGACCGCATTGCCGGCATTCGACGCCTTTCCGATGGCCCAGTGGGCCCGCCTGTCCGCCAAATACCTGCGCGGCGCACGGGACGACATCATGGGCTATGGCGACCCCTATGGCCTACCGCAATTGCGACGGGCCCTGGCGGCCCACTTAAGAGCCAATCGCGGCATTAGCTGCGATCCGGGGCAGTTGTTCATTGTGGGGGGTGCGCAACAAGCTTTCCACCTAATTGGCTCGACCCTGCTGAATCCTGGAGAGAAGGTGTGGTTCGAGAATCCGGGCGCGATCGGCGCGCGCAACAGCCTGATTGCCTGCGGTGCCGAGCTGGTGCCAGTGCCGGTCGATGGCGAAGGCTTGCGAGTCGATGAGGCCTGGCGCTTGAGCCCGCAATTCAGGCTTGCATTTGTCACCCCGTCGCACCAACAGCCGCTGGGCTGTGTCATGAGTCTGGAGCGGCGGTTTGCGCTGTTGCATGCAGCGGAACAGGCAGGTGCCTGGGTGATTGAGGACGACTATGACGGTGAATTCTTCTTTGGAGGCCGGCCGCCGCCCACACTCAAGAGCGTTGACACCACAGGACTCGTCATCTACGTCGGCACCTTTAGTAAATCGCTGTTTCCGTCGTTGCGACTAGGCTACCTGCTGGCTCCGCCGGCGCTGGTAGACACGTTTCGCGCCATCATGAACAGCTACGTGCAAGGCGTTCCGTCACATACGCAGGGCGTCGTGGCCGAGTTCATCGACGAAGGGCACTTCTCAGTGCATGTGCGGCGTATGCGGGCTGTCTATCTTGAGCGGCACCAAGCGTTGGTGGCCGCGTCTCAGCAGCACCTGTCGGGTCTGCTGGACATAGTGCCGACGCACAGCGGCCTGCACACGATCGGTCACTTGCCGCCCAGAGTATCCGAGGCGGCGGTCGCTCGCGACGCCGACCTGAAACAGGTCACGGCATCACCGATTGGACGTTATGCGCTGTCGCCGGTCGACGTCAACGGCTTGGTTCTGGGTTTTGGTGGCGTGTCTCCCAAACTGATCGACTCCGGCGCACGGGTGCTGGCCCAGGTGCTGGAGAGCCGCGTGGCCCCATCGGCCGCTCGCAAACCCCGCGTCAGAATCGCGGAAGTCTGACCATTGGTCCAAAGCCGATTCTTGCGATAACCTAGCGTTTGCGCAAAGCCTGGCAGCGTTGCAATCAGGGGCTGTCCGCGATGGAATTGGATTTAGATGTGGCGGGCAATAGGTCCGCGGGTTGCGTTCAGGCGAACTGGCTCACGACATCTGACGGCAATCCGTCCTGCTGCTCGAGAGATCGCCACCTCGGCAAGTTCGGCGAGAAGGTCCCCCATCCGGTGATCGACGAACAGTGTCACCTCCACGGCCAGTAATGCTGCGTGATTTCCATCGGCTAGGTTGCCGGTTACTGGCCGCTTTCACAACGTGAAGTCGTACGCGATCGTCAGCGGCGCATGGTCGGAGAATTTTTCAGCCTTGTAGATGGAAGCGGTCAGGGCATGTGACGCGAGGCCAGCCGTCGCCAAGTGGTAGTCCAGCCGCCACCCCACATTGTTTGCATATGCCTGGCCGCGATTGCTCCACCAGGTGTAGGCCGCGTCGGTCGCGTCGGGATGCAGCCGACGGTAGACGTCGACCATCTTGGCCTGGTCGAGAAACTTCGTCATCCAGGCGCGCTCCTCGGGCGTGAAGCCGGAGTTCTTCTGGTTGCTTTTCCAGTTTTTCAGGTCGATTTCCTTGTGCGCGATGTTGACGTCGCTGCAAAGGATCAGTTCGCGCTTTTTCTTGAGCTTGTCCAGGTAAGGATAAAAGAGATCAAGAAAGCGGAATTTCGCCAACTGGCGCTCCTCGCCGGACGATCCGCTAGGGAAGTAACAGCTGATGATCGACAGCTTGCGCGCCGGTGTATCAAAGCGTAATTCGACATATCGGCCTTCGGCGTCGAATTCCGTTGCCCCGAAACCGGTCACCACGTCGCTCGGCTCCTTGCGGGTGTAGATGCCGACGCCGGAATAACCCTTCCTCTCGGCAAAGTGGAAGTGACCGGTCAGCCCGGCAAGTTGTTCGAACTTGTTGGAAATGTCGCCGGCTTGCGCCTTGACCTCCTGCACGCAAATACAATCAGGCCTGGTTTTTTCCAGCCAGGGCTCTAGCCCCTTGCTGGTGGCGGATCGGATGCCGTTGAGGTTCAGGCTGGTCAATTTGAACAAGGGATACTCCATGTCGGAAGTTGTGGGCACAAGCAATGGTCAGCAGACGCCGGCCTTGCCTCGTCACGACACGTTGGCGCTGGAGTTCGTCCAGTTTGCGGTCCAGGCGGGTGTGTTGCGTTTTGGCGAGTTCAAGACCAAGGCCGGGCGCATGAGCCCTTACTTTTTCAATGCGGGCCTGTTCGACGACGGCGCCAAGCTCGGGCTTCTGGCGCAATTCTATGCCCGCAGTCTGCTGGCCAGTGGCATCGAGTTCGACATGGTGTTCGGCCCCGCCTACAAGGGCATACCGCTGGGCGCCGCCCTGGCGATCGAGCTGGCGCGACTCGGGCGCAACGTGCCATTTGCCTACAACCGCAAGGAAGCAAAAGATCATGGCGAAGGCGGCTCTCTGGTCGGCGCGCCGCTCAAGGGGCGCGTGCTGATCGTCGACGATGTCATGTCGGCCGGCACAGCGGTGCGCGAGTCCATCTCCATCATTCGTGCCGCAGGAGCGAGCGCCCATGCGGTGGCGATTGCGCTTGATCGCCAGGAAATGGCGACCGAGGATGGACAGGACAGTGCGCACAGTGCCGTGCAATATGTGCGTGATCAGCTGGGGCTGCGGGTGTGCAGTGTGGCTCGCCTTTCGGATCTGCTGCAGTATCTGGCGCAGCACAGCGACGACGGCCTGGCGGCCGAACATGCGCGAGTGACGGCGTACCGGGAGCGCTACGGCGTCAATGACATGGTGTTGGCGTGATGAGGGTCGTGGGCGCATGCCTGCTGTCAGGATGGCTTTTTACCGGCGCCGGTGTCGCGCTGAGTATGCTGATGACGAGTCATGCGGCAGCCCAGTCGGGCCAGCAACCCATCAATGGCACCTATTCCTGCACCGACTCCAATGGCCGCAAACTACGTTCCGATCGTCCGATACCGCAGTGCAATGATCGGGAGCAGACCGTGCTCAACCCCAGTGGCACGGTGCGTGCCCGCGTCGGCCCGACCTTGACCGCGCAGGAGCGCGCCGAAGCAGAAGCGAAACGCAGGGCCGACGAAGAAGAAAAGGCGGCCGCGCTCGACGAGCGCAGACGCGAACGCGCTTTGCTCATCCGTTATCCGTCGCGTGATGTGCACGACAAGGAGCGTAGCCAGGCCTTGGCGCAGGTCGCTGACGTGGTGGATGCGGCGCGCAAGCGGATCGAGGCATTGCAGGTCGAACGCAAGAAGAACACCGCCGAACTGGAGTTTTACCAGAGTGACGTCAACAAGGCGCCGCCGGCTTTGCGCCGCCAGATCGAGCATGTGCGCCAGAGCCTGGATTCGCAGGACCGGTTCATCCAGGCGCAGGAAGGCGAGCGCCAGCGTATCAATGCGCGCTTTGACGAAGAGCTGGCGCGACTGCGCGAACTGTGGCGTGCGCAGGAGCGTCTGTCCGGCGCTGGCGCCAAACCATAGTGCGCAACCACCAGCCGGTGCTGCGCGATGTTGTGCTGGTCGGTGGTGGTCACAGCCATGTTGGCGTGTTGCGGGACTTCGCGCTGGGCCCGGTCCCGGGTGTGCGCATCACCCTGATCTGCACCGATGCCCACACCCCTTATTCGGGCATGTTGCCCGGTTATGTGGCGGGGCATTACGACTACGACGACGTACACATCGACCTGAGCCGACTCTGCGTGTTCGCCGGTGCGCGCTTCATCCGGGCCGAAGTCACCGGCATCGACCGAGCGCAACGGCGCCTGCAGCTGCGCGACCGCCCGCCGATGGCGTATGACCTGGTGTCGATCAATATCGGATCAACACCGCAGACGGACATGGTGCCGGGGGCACAGGCGAATGTGGTGGCGGTCAAGCCGATCCACCGTTTTAACCAGCGCTGGTTGTCGCTGCTCGAGCGCGTGCGGGAACGTCCGAACGGCATGACGATTGCGACCGTGGGTGGCGGTGCAGGTGGTGTCGAGTTGACGCTGGCGATGGAATTTCGCATGCGCAATCTCATGCGTGACCTGGGACGCGATCCGGGTCTGCTGGTGTTTCACCTGTTCACGGCCGATGCGACGATTCTGCCCACCCACAACCGCAACGTGCAACGCCGTTTTGCGAACGTGTTGCGTGAGCGTGGGGTGCAGGTGCACGAAAACGCCGCGGTGCGGCAGGTGCAGTCCGGGCGCCTGCACACGGAAGATGGCAGCGCATTCGATGCCGACGAGATCGTCTGGGTCACCCAGGCCGGTGGTGCCGCGTGGCTGGAGGCAACCGGTCTGGCGCTGGACGATCGCGGCTTCATCCGCGTCAACGACGCCTTGCAATCGATCACCGACGCCCGCGTGTTTGCCGCTGGCGACGTGGCCAGCATGGAACACCATCGGCTGGAGAAGGCGGGGGTGTTTGCCGTGCGCATGGCACGGCCCCTTGCGCGTAATCTGCGGCTGGCGCTGGCCGAGCGACCCTTGGCGGCGTATCGGCCACAACGGCACTGGCTGGCGCTGATCAGCACCGGCGACAAATACGCCGTGGCGTCGCGCGGAATGATGTCGTTTGCCGGCGCCTGGGTCTGGCGTTGGAAGGACTGGATCGACCGCCGTTTCATGCGCCGCTTTTCCGAGTTTGTACCCATGGCATCGCGGCCGGCGGTAACTTCCGTGGCGGCCGCTTTGCCGCTGACGGAGCAGGAGTCGCTGCAGGCGCTATCGGCGATCGCGATGCGCTGTGGTGGCTGCGGCGCCAAGGTCGGTTCCACGGTGTTGTCGCGCGCGTTGTCGGCGCTGGCACCGGTGCAGCGCGATGACGTGCTGATCGGCCTGCATGCGCCGGACGACGCGGCCATTGTGGCAGTGCCACCGGGCATGGCGATGGTGCACACGGTGGATTTTTTCCGCTCGTTCATCGACGACCCCTATGTGTTCGGGCAGATCGCGGCCCATCATGCGTTGGGAGACATCTTTGCGATGGGTGCGTTGCCACAGAGTGCGACGGCGATCGCCACGGTGCCGCCGGGGCTCGACGACAAGGTAGAGGATTTGCTGACGCAGATGATGACCGGCGCCGTCGAGGTGCTTAACGCGGCCGGTTGTGCACTGGTCGGTGGTCACACCGGCGAAGGTGGCGAGCTGGCCCTGGGGTTTGCCGTTAACGGCTTGGTCGATGCGTCGCTTGCGGGTGTGATGCGCAAGGGCGGCATGCGTCCGAGCGATGTGCTGATCCTGAGCAAGCCGATTGGTACCGGCACCTTGCTCGCGGCCCATGACCGCATGGTCGCGCGTGGGCGCTGGGTGCAGGCGGCGCTGGACAGCATGCGTCTATCGAATCAGGAGGGCGCCCGGGTGCTGATGGCGCATGGTGCAACCGCCTGCACCGATCTGACCGGTTTCGGATTGCTCGGTCATCTGGTCGAGATGACGCGTCCTTCCGACTTGGATGCGCAGATTTCCCTGTCCGCATTGCCGCTGCTCGAGGGCGCCGTGGAATGTGTGGCCCAGGGCATCGTCAGCTCTTTGCAGGCATCCAACGTGCGGCTGCGCCGGGCACTGCGCAACCAGGAGCAGTTCGTGGCCCATGCGCGCTATCCGCTGCTATTCGATCCGCAAACGGCTGGTGGCTTGCTTGCAAGTGTGCCGCTGGATCGGGCGCAGGATTGTCTGGCGGCGCTGCATGCGGCGGGTTACGAACACGCCGCAGTCATCGGTTCGGTGTTGCCTCAGGATGCAACGTTGGCGCCTGTGGTGTTGCTGGACTGACACGGCTGACTCTCGGTTGGCACTCTGCTGGTGCTCTGTTGGTGCTCGGTTGGTGCTCGGTTGGTGCTCGGTTGGCTTGGCACCAGGGGCCATGCAGTGGTGGACTCAGGACGGCGGGGCACTCGGCTCCGCGAATGTCATCCGGCCTTCGGCCTCCCTCTTTATTTCGCTACGCCGAGCGCCCCACCGTCCTGAGTCTGCGAGCTTGGTTAGTGCGCGGTGCGCCAGCGATTGGGGTTGCGGGTACACCTCATTGCCACTCCCGCTGGCTGCGCTATCAACTCAGCTTCTTGCGCAGCAGTTCGTTGACCTGCGCCGGATTCGCCTTGCCGCGGCTGGCTTTCATGATCTGGCCGACCAAGGCGTTGAAGGCCTTGTCCTTGCCCTGGCGGAATTCCTCTACGCTTTTGGCGTTGGCCGCCACGACCTCGTCGAGGATGGCCTCTAACCCACTGCTGTCGTTCATTTGACCGAGGTCGCGGTCCTTGATGGACTTGTCCATGCGTTCAATGAAAGCGGCAAGCTCCCAGATTTCTCCGTCTTTGCGATCAACGAGATCCTTGAAGACTATTTTCGCAGCATTGTTTAACAGCTCTCCTTCCTCAACTTTCTGAAGCAACGCACCGAGCGCCGTGGGAATTGGCACCAGTACGTCATCGATCGGTATCCGCGCCTTGTTCAGAAAGGCAGACAATTCCCCCAAAACCCAGTTAGCCGCGATCTTCGGGCGACCGCATGTCTTTGTGACGGTTTCAAAGTAAGTGGCCATCGCCTTGGATTGCGTCAACTGAATAGCATCGTAAGCAGACAATTCGTACTCCGCTTCGAACCTCTTTGCCATCGCTTGCGGCAACTCCGGCATCGCCGCGCGCACCTCGTCGATCCAGCTCTGCGCAATCATCAGCGGGGGCAGGTCCGGGTCGGGGAAATAGCGGTAGTCGGCAGCGTCTTCCTTGGTGCGCATGGCCCGAGTTTCGCCGGTGGCGGGGTCGAACAGCACTGTGGCCTGTTCGATCACATGGCCCTCTTCAATTTGCTCGATCTGCCATCGCACTTCGTAGTCGATAGCCTGCTGCATGAACTTGAAGCTGTTCAGGTTCTTGATCTCGCGCCGCGTACCCAGCGGCGCGCCGGGCTTGCGTACCGAGACATTGGCGTCGCAGCGATAGCTGCCTTCCTGCATATTGCCGTCGCAGATGCCGATCCATGTCACCAGGCCATGCAGTGCACGGGCATAGGCCACCGCCTCGGCGGACGAGCGCATGTCGGGTTCAGTCACGATCTCTAGCAAGGGCGTGCCGGCCCGGTTAAGGTCGATGCCACTTTGGCCGATGAAGTCTTCGTGCAGCGATTTGCCGGCGTCTTCTTCGAGGTGCGCGCGTACCAGGCGCACCGAGCGTGGCTCGCCGTCGAGCAAAAATTCGACGTCGCCACCTTGCACCACCGGAATCTCGAACTGGCTGATCTGGTATCCCTTGGGCAGGTCGGGATAGAAGTAATTCTTGCGCGCGAAGATGCTCTTTTCGGCGATATGCGCATTCACCGCCAGACCCAGGCGGATTGCACGTTCGACTGCGCCCTTGTTCATCACCGGCAAGGTGCCGGGCAGGGCCAGATCGACGGCGCAGGCCTGGGTATTGGGCTCGGCGCCGAAGGCGGTGGACGCGCGGCTGAAGATCTTGGATTGGGTGGACAACTGGGCGTGGGTCTCAAAGCCGATCACGACTTCGTAACCGCGCACCAGCAGGGATTTGGCGGGCGTGGCCGCTTTTTCGATCTGGACACTCATGTGCGGATCCCCTGGGGCTTGCGGGTATGGAAATCGGTGGCCAGCTGGAACTGGTGCGCCATGTTCAGCAGTCGGCTCTCCTGCAGGTAGTTGCCTATCAGTTGCAGGCCGATCGGCAAACCTGCGGCGTCGAACCCGGCCGGCACACTCATGCCGGGCAGGCCAGCCAGCGATGCCGGCAAGGTGAAGATGTCGGCCAGGTAGTTGGCCAGCGGGTCCTCGCTCTTCTCGCCGATGCGCCAGGCCACACTGGGCGCCACCGGGCCGGCAATCACGTCACAGTCCTTGAAGGCCCGCTGGAAATCGTCGGACAACATGCGCCGGATCTTCTGCGCCTGCAAGTAGTAGGCGTCGTAATAACCATGGGACAACACGTAGGTCCCGATCATGATGCGGCGTTTGACCTCGTCGCCAAACCCTTCGCTGCGGGTCTTGCGGTACATGTCGGCCAGGTCGGTGTAGTGCGCGGCGCGGTGGCCGAACTTCACGCCGTCGAAACGGCTCAGGTTGCTCGAGGCCTCGGCCGGCGCAATGATGTAGTACACCGGAATCGACAACTCGGTGCGCGGCAGCGACACCGGCACCCGCAATGCGCCCAGCTTCTCGTATTGCGCCAGTGCAGCATCGACTGCGGCGCGCACGTCGTCGGACACGCCGGCGCCGAAGAACTCTGTCGGCACGCCGATGCGAAGGCCCTTGAGCGAGTCGCCGAGCGCACGCGTGAAGTCTTCGGGCGGCAGGTCGAGCGAGGTCGAATCGCGGTCCAGGTCCGGGCCGCACATGTGGCTGAGCAGCACCGCGCAGTCCTCGGCGCTGCGCGCCATCGGGCCGGCCTGATCCAGGCTGGACGCGAAAGCGATCATGCCGTATCGCGAAGCCCGGCCATAGGTGGGCTTGATGCCGGTGACGCCGCAGAACGATGCAGGCTGTCGGATCGAACCACCGGTGTCGGTGCCCGTGCTGGCGGGCAACAGGCGCGCTGCCACAGCGACGGCGCTGGCGCCCGACGAGCCGCCGGGTATATGTTCCAGGTTCCACGGGTTGCGCACCGGCTCGGGCCTGTTGTGGCCCACTGACGCGACGGCGGAATTTTCGTTCGCCGAGCCCATCGCGAACTCGTCGCAGTTGAGTTTGCCTAGTGTCACGGCGCCTTGCACCGCCAACCGGGTGACGACGGTGGCGTCGAACGGCGAGCGGTAGCCGAGCAGCATGCGCGAGCCTGCTGTGCTGGCAAAGTCGCGCGTCACAAATATGTCCTTGTGCGCCAGCGGTACGCCTTCGAGCGCGCCGGTACTGCCCTTGGCCAGCCGCTCGTCGGCGGCGCGCGCCTGTGCCAGTGTCACTGCGTCGTCGCGTGCCACAAAGGCGCCCAATGCGTCGTGGGCCTTGGCCCTGGCCAGGAAATGTTGCGCGGTCTCGAGCGCGGAAACCTTGCGCTGTCGCAATTGCTCGGCGAGCGCCACCAGACTCAGGTCATGCAGGTCGGTATCGGGTCGGGTCATCAATTCACTCAATGACCTTGGGCACCAGGAACAGGCCCGACTCGACCGCCGGTGCACTGCGCTGGTTGGCTTCCCGGTTGTTGGATTCGCTGACGGTGTCCTCGCGCAGGCGCAGAGCCATGTCACGGATGGTTGCAAATGGATGTTCCAGCGGTTCGATGCCGGTGGTGTTGATCGCGCGCATCTGCTGCACCACATCGAAAAAACTGTTGAGTTGGCTGAGCATGCGCTCACTAGCTTCTGAATCAAGTTCCAGCCGGGCCAGGTTGGCGATGCGCGAGATATCGGACGATGTAAGGGACATGGCGATTTTTAAGGGAAAACCGGCGTCGAAACAGGCCGGAAGGCGCACGGAGGGTCGGTTTCGGAGCAGGCGATAGGGTATTATCCCGCCTTTGCGCTCCAAAGCCCCCGCTGCGGGACATGGCATGCGCAAACACTACTCACGCAGGTTAAATGGTGACGGCAAACCGAGGCGTTTGCCGTGCCCGAGAGGATTTTGATGTTTGGAGCTTTCCGTCAGTATTTCTCCACTGACTTGGCGATTGACCTGGGCACGGCCAATACCCTGATTTACGTACGCGACAAGGGCATCGTACTGGACGAGCCTTCGGTGGTTGCGATCCGCCACGAGGGGGGCCCCCAGGGCAAGAAGACGATTCAGGCCGTGGGCAAGGAAGCCAAGGCCATGCTGGGCAAGGTGCCGGGCAATATCGAGGCGATCCGCCCGATGAAGGACGGCGTGATTGCCGATTTCACCGTCACCGAGCAGATGCTCAAGCAATTCATCAAGATGGTGCATCCGCGCAGCATCTTTCGGCCCAGTCCGCGCATCATCATCTGCGTTCCATGCGGTTCGACCCAGGTCGAGCGCCGCGCGATCCGTGAATCGGCCCTGGGCGCCGGTGCCAGCGCCGTGCAACTGATCGAGGAGCCGATGGCTGCCGCGCTCGGCGCCGGGTTGCCGGTCGGCGAGGCCAGTGGCTCGATGGTGGTCGACATCGGTGGCGGCACGACCGAAGTCGGCGTGATCTCGCTCAGCGGCATGGTCTACAAGGGCAGCGTGCGGGTCGGCGGCGACAAGTTCGACGAAGCCATCATCAACTACATCCGCCGCAATTACGGCATGTTGATCGGCGAGCCCACCGCCGAGGCAATCAAGAAGAAAATCGGCTCCGCGTTTCCGGGCAGCGAAGTCAAGGAAATGGAAGTGCGCGGGCGCAACCTGTCAGAAGGCGTACCCCGCAGTTTCACGGTCTCGTCCAACGAAATCCTGGAGGCGCTCACCGACCCGCTGAACAACATCGTATCTGCGGTCAAGAACGCGCTCGAACTCACACCACCCGAACTCGGCGCTGACATTGCTGACCGGGGCATGATGCTCACCGGTGGTGGCGCCATGTTGCGCGACCTCGATCGCCTGCTGGCCGAGGAAACCGGCCTGCCGGTGCTGGTGGCGGAAGATCCGCTGACCTGCGTCGTGCGCGGTTGCGGCATTGCACTCGACCACTGGGACCGCTCGGTCTCGATCTTCACCAGCGAATAAGTCACACTGGCGGCGGCACGATTTTTGCACCGATCCTGCCCGGGATCGCTGTGAGGGCCGGATCCTGGCTGCGCACGCAGCCGGTGCATCGGTTCTAAGCCCGCCCATTCGCGACCTGCTGCGGGCTTCGGCCGATCCGGCCGGCCCGGACAAGAGACAATAGGCCGCCATGCCGCTTGGAACCCTCGACAGAACACCGCCACCCCTGTTTCGCCAGGGTCTGTCGGCGTTGTCCAAGCTGACGCTTTGCAGCGCCCTGGCCTTGTTCCTGATGGTGGCCGATGTCCGGTACAGCGTTGTCCGCCCATTGCGCTCGGCGATTGCCGAAGTGTTGTATCCCGTGCAGTGGCTGGTGCTGCAGCCGGTGAACTGGGTCCGCGGGGGTTCGGGTTACTTCCAGAGTCTGGCCTCGGCGCAGGCCGACACCGAGGCCATGCGTGTGACGATGGCGCGCCAGACCCTCAAGGCGCAGGAGGCCGAGCCGTTGCGGCTGGAAAACGAGCGTCTGCGCCAGTTGCTGGAACTGCGCGAGCGCATCACGACGCCGGCCATGGCGGCCCAGGTGTTGTATGACGCGGCCGATCCGTTCAGCCGCAAGATCATCATTGACCGCGGCACGATACATGGCGTGGTTGCCGGTTCGCCGGTGATCGACAGTTTTGGTGTACTCGGTCAGGTCACCCGGGTGTATGGGCCGGTCAGCGAAGTCACCTTGATCACCGATGGCGATCAGGCAATTCCGGTGCTCAACACCCGCACCGGTGTGCGCGGCGTCGCTTTCGGCGACCTCACGGCAGCGGGCGGCGGGCTGGAGTTGCGCTTCACCCCGGCCGACACCGATGTGCAGGTTGGCGACGTGTTGTCCACCAGCGGCGTCGATGGCGTGTACCCGCCCGGCCTGACGGTGGCGCGGGTCAACCAGGTGCAGCGGCGCAGCGAGTCGGTATTCGCCCGCATCAGCCTGTCACCGCTGGCGCTGGTCGGTGGCACGCGCCATGTCATGGTGATGCAGCCGGTGGCCAGCCAGATCGAGGCCCGACCGGTGGAGGCGGTTGCAACCAGCAAACCGGCGGTGCGCAAATGAAGCACAAGCGCACGGGAGACCTGCCATGATCATGCCCCGGGGGCAGCAGTTGCTGCTGCCGGCCAACCCGCTGTTCATCTGGGGCAGCCTGCTGTTCGCGTTGCTGCTCAACATGCTGCAGAACATCGGCTTCTGGGGACGTGCGGCCTGGGTTCCCGACATTCTGGCCCTGGTTCTGGTGTTCTGGAGCGTGCACCAGCCACTGCGCGTGGGCATCGGTGCGGCCTTCGTCTTCGGTCTGTGCATGGACGTGCACCAGGCTGGCCTGATGGGCGCGAATGCGCTCGCGTACACAGTGCTGAGTTTTCTCGCCATCACCATCCACCGCAGGCTGCTGTGGTTCTCGGTTCCTTCGCAGGCCGTGCAGGTGCTACCTGTGTTCCTGGCGGCGCACGTCATCAGCCTGAGCGTCAAACTGCTGGCCGGCGGCGATTTTCCGGGCATATCGATGTTCCTGGCTCCGCTGATCGAGTCGTTCCTGTGGCCGTTTGCCAGCGTGCTGCTGCTCGCGCCGCAGCGCCGCGCCCCCGATCCGGACGCCAATCGGCCTTTGTGATCGACCCTTGCTGAACCGGACGAGCGGAGACACCCCGACATGACCGAACTGCGCAATGTGCAAGCCGATCTGGCCCGCTTTCGCCTGCGCGTGTTCGTGGTCGGTGTCGTCGTGGCGCTGTGTTTCCTGCTGGTGGTGGGGCGACTGGTGGTGCTGCAGGTGGTGCGTCACGACGACCTGCGCGCGCAGGCGGAAAGCAACCGCACGGCAGTGGTGCCGGTGGTGCCCAACCGGGGCCAGATACTGGACCGCAACGGCATCGTGCTGGCGAACAACTACTCGGCGTATACGCTGGAGATCACACCTTCGCGCGTGTCCGACCTGGAGCAGACCATCGACGCGCTGGCGCAGGTGGTAGAGATCACGCAGCGGGACCGGCGCCGCTTCAAGAAGCTGCAGGAGGAGTCGCGCAGTTTCGAGTCCTTGCCGATCCGCACCAAGCTCAACGATGACGAAGTTGCGCGCTTTGTGGCCCAGCGCTACCGTTTTGCCGGCGTCGAGCTCAAGGCCCGGTTGTTTCGCAATTACCCGTACGGCGAGCTGGCCAGCCATGTGATCGGCTACATCGGTCGTATCAACAGAACCGAAAAAGACAAGCTGGATGACTCGGAGAACGCTGCCAACTACCGCGGCACCGAATACATTGGCAAGCTGGGTGTGGAGCAAAGTTTCGAGAATCAGCTGCACGGCGTCACCGGTGTCGATTCGGTGGAAACGTCGGCCGGCGGCCGCGCGGTGCGAAAGCTCGCCAGCAACCCATCGACTCCGGGCGATACGGTGGTGTTGTCGATCGATATCCGGCTGCAGAAGATGATCGAGGATCTGTACGGAAACCGCCGCGGTGCGTTGGTCGCCATGGATCCCAAGACCGGCGAGGTGCTGGCCCTGGTGAGCAAGCCGACCTTTGACCCCAACCTGTTTGTCGACGGCATCGATTATGAAAGCTGGCAGGCACTGAACGAGTCCATCGACAAGCCGCTGCTCAACCGCGCCTTGCGCGGCACCTATCCGCCCGGCTCGACCTACAAGCCTTTCATGGCGCTGGGAGCCTTGCACACCGGCAAACGCGCGGCCAGCGCCATCATCCAGGACAACGGTACGTGGACCTTTGCCGGACACCAGTTCCGCAGCCACGGCGACCATGGGTTGGGTCCGGTCGACATGCATGTGGCGATCGTGAAGTCGAGCAATGTCTATTTCTATTCGCTGGCCAATGACATGGGTGTGGATACCATCCATGATTTCATGGCGCCAATGGGGTTTGGTCAGACCACCGGTATCGACATCCAGGGCGAGTCGCGCGGGCTTTTGCCGAGCAAGGCTTGGAAGGCGGGCTACTACAAGCGCGCCGATCAACAGAAGTGGTATGCCGGCGAGACGATTTCGCTGGGTATCGGCCAGGGCTACAACGCGTTCACGATGCTGCAACTGGCCCAGGCCACCGCCATCGTGGCCAACAATGGTGTCAAGCACAAACCGCAGATCGTCATCGGAACCCAGGAGGCCGCGAACCGGACCCGGGTGCCAGTGGCTGCAACGCCGGGTCAGAGCCTCGGTCTGCGACCCGAGCATCTCGCGGTCGTGCAGCGCGCATTGGCCGCAGTGACCACCGAAGGCACGTCGACCCGGGTTTTCGCCGGGGCACCGTACGCGTCCGCGGGCAAGACCGGCACCGCACAGGCCGTTGGAATTGCAGCCGGGGCCAAGTACAACGCCTCCAGGATGGAAGAGCGTCGGCGTGACCATGCGTTGTACATGGCCTATGCGCCGGCCGACGATCCCAAGATTGCCGTGGCGGTGATAGTCGAGAATGCCGGCTTCGGCGCGGCCTCTGCCGCGCCGATTGCGCGCCGGGTATTTGACTATTGGCTGCTGGGTCAGTACCCCAGCGAAGAAGACATTGCCGCGACGCGTCTGGGCCAGTCGGGCGCGCCGATCGGTACGCCGCGTCAAGCCGCCGACATGCCCTGGCCGGGCGCCGCACCGTGAAGCCGGCTTGGGCCTGAAAAAAGAAAAGGCGCTGGGGTTGCCAGCGCCTTTTCCCGTGGTGCCACCTTATGGTTGGCGGTCGCCGTATTGTCGTCGTCTCCAGGGTCCTCAGTCAGATCGCCGCGTGCGGCGTCTTTCGAGTGAGGGGACTGTACTTCGTCGGGTGCTGGCGGGGCATCGGGATTTACCCCCGGATGCTTGAGGCAACAGGCGAGCGGGTGGCATCGACCTTCAAGCCGCAAGAGCCATGCCGACTACGGGTACGATCACAGGTCCTGTTGAATCTTGTTACAAGGTTTTTGCCCTTCAACGCTCCATGCAAGAGTCCAGTCCGCATCTGCGCAGCGCGCCCAGCGAAGACGGCCAGCTGCTGACCCTGCATGGCAGCTGGTCGGCTGCAGCGCTGGCCCTGCCTGGCGCCTGGCAGGCGCTGAGGCAGGCGCTGGACGCTCTCTCGGCGCAGGAGCGCGGTCAGGCGCAGTGGGACTTGCGCGCACTCGACCGCATGGACCACACCGGCGCGCAGGTTCTGTGGAATGCCTGGGGCCGGCAATGGCCGGCTGCGGTGCAGGCTTCGCCGGGGCAACGCGCCATGCTCGAGCGGGTTGCACGTTATACGGTGACGCCTCCGGCGGTGCGGGTCATGACGCCGCTGCAGCGCTTTCTGGCGCTGGGCGAAGTCGTCTACAAGGTGGTCGACCATGCACGCGACCTGATGGCATTGATCGGGCAGTTGCTGCTCGATCTGGGTCGCTTGCTGCGTGCCCCGCAGATGGGGCCCTGGCGCGATGTGTCGGGCCAGCTGTATCGCATTGGTGCGACCGCACTGCCGATCACCGCGTTGGTCGGGTTCCTGATCGGTGTTGTGCTGGCCTACCTGATGTCGCAGCAGTTGCGCAAGTTCGGCGCCGATGCCTTCATCGTCGATGTGCTGGGTATTGCGCTGATCCGCGAACTCGCGCCGGTGCTCGCGGCGATCCTGATCGCCGGTCGCTCGGGCTCATCGATCACCGCGCAGATCGGTGTCATGCGCGTAACCGAGGAACTTGACGCGATGCGGGTCATGGGCATCGCCCAAGGCTACCGGCTGGTAATGCCGCGCGCCATTGCGATGGCGATCGCGATGCCACTGATCACGGTCTGGACCACGCTGGCCGCGCTGCTGGGTGGCATCCTGGCGGCGGATCTGTCCATGGGCATCACGCCGGCTTATTTCATATCCGCCTTGCCCGCCACTGTCGAGGTGGCCAACCTGACGCTGGCCCTTTCAAAGGCCATGGTGTTCGGCGTGTTGATTGCACTGGTGGGTTGCCATTATGGCCTGCGCATCAAGCCCAACACCGAAAGCCTGGGCGAAGGCACGACCGCCTCGGTGGTCTCGTCGATCACCGTCGTGATCCTGGTCGACGCCTTGTTCGCGGTGGTGTTCAAGGATGTTGGAATATGAGCCGCCGGGCCACCCCAAGGCGAATCTCGCATTGCGCAGCACGGAGGGTCGTCCAGTGAGTCGATCAACCAATGTGGCGCCGCAGGTGCTGACCGATGCCGAGGCCGGGGCACCGGGCGTGGTCGAGATCCACAACCTGTGGTCCACGTTTCGCGTTGCCGGACGCGTCAACATCGTGCATCAGGACCTGAACCTGCATATCGAGCGCGGCGAACTGGTGTCGCTGGTCGGCGGCTCGGGCAGTGGCAAGACCGTGATGCTGCGTACCATCCTGGGGCTGGAAGTTCCGGCCCGTGGCCGCGTCAGCGTGCTGGGCCGACCGGCCGACCAGTTGTCGGATGTCGGCGCCGCCAGCAGGGTCGGCATGCTGTTCCAGCACGGCGCCTTGTTCTCGGCATTCGATGTGCTGGACAACATCGCCTTTCCGCTGCGCGAGCTCAAGCAGTTGCCGGACGATCTGATCCGGGACGCTGCGCTGGTCAAGCTGCAGATGGTCGGACTCGATGCGATGCACGCGCACAAGATGCCGTCGGACCTCTCCGGTGGCATGATCAAGCGGGTCGCGCTGGCCCGCGCGCTGATCATGGACCCACCGCTGCTGCTGCTCGACGAACCCACGGCCGGGCTCGATCCGGACAGCGCCGACGCTTTCTGCGCGCTGATCCGCTCCTTGCACCGTGAGCTCGGCCTGACCGTGGTGATGGTCACGCACGACCTCGACACCTTGTACGAGCTAAGCACCCGTGTGGCCGTATTGGCCGACAAGCATGTGATCGTGCACGGCGCGCCCAAGGACGTGATTGCGTTCCCGCATCCGTTCATCCACGATTTCTTCCTGGGTGAGCGCGGGCAGCGGGCGATGGAGTTGTTGCGCGAGTACCCGTTCGCAGTGTAGAAAGGCAATCAGATGGAAAACAAGGCACATGCATTGGCCGCCGGAATTTTTGTCCTGGTGGTCTCCGCGATGTTGATCGCCATGGCGGTATGGCTGACGCGCGACACCGGCGAGCACAACGTCTACGAGATCTCCAGTCCGGAAGCCGTCAACGGCCTGCAACCCCAGGCTGCGGTGCGATACCGCGGCGTGCCGGTGGGCAAGGTGATGGATATTGGCTTTGACCCGAAGGCCACCGGCAATGTGCTGGTGCGCATCGCGCTCGACGAAACTGCGCCAGTGACCGTATCGACCTTTGCGACGCTGGGATTCCAGGGTGTGACAGGCCTGGCCTTCGTGCAGC
>Ga0335397_10002748_pt1 | contig 23948 bp, 30 predicted proteins | sample MAT04_FD_205740 | JGI IMG/M metagenome (GOLD analysis project Ga0335397, IMG submission 205740) | Freshwater microbial communities from Lake Fryxell liftoff mats and glacier meltwater in Antarctica - MAT-04 (spades assembly) (version 2) ... | reverse complement strand
AATGCTGACTGAGTAGTATTTGCTGAAGGCGTTGGTTCCGAACGTTGTCCTCGATGAATTTCTAACATTCCTAATGTCACAACCTCATGCACGTAATAATCCAACGCGCTTACTGCAAGAACTAGCGCGGCTCGTAGCATATCTGACACATCTAGCGCACCAGTAGCTTGAGCTTTAACGGAATTATGAAGGGCAATTAGGTCTCGGACGCGACCAATGCTAATACGAAATTGGTCAAGCGCTGACTGCATATACGGAGCTTTCTGAACTTAATGCAATGATTTTATCTGCCAACTCTGAAAAAGTTTTTCTAAACTCTTCCTGCTTCTTCTGGTTTTGCTCCAAGACAATCCCTGTTTGTCCCAATTGCTGAGGCGTTAAGGCATAAACTGGTGTTCGATGTTCTTGAGACAGAGCAATCAGACTGTTAAAGTTTGAAATCTTGGCAAGGGAGAGATTGTCTGGAATTCCCTGCTCCTTGTAAATCTGGCTCGGCAACATCATATTACTCCGCCTGAGAGTTGGAATCAGTTTGTCAGAAACGGCTTGCTCAATCTTCTCAATCCAAGTTTGGAAGGCAGCAGTTTCTTTGCCTCGAATGATTCGATAGTTCTGAACAATTGTCCCTAAAAAACGTAGAGTAATGTCAGGAAACGGATAATTTGCTTCTTTCAGGATTTGGAGTGAGCTTGCCGACTTTGCCCAAGCATACCACCTTGGCAAGACCTTAGCCAAAGAGTCGATTGCCATCACGGAGAAAAAGTCAGCAGTAGTAGGCACTAAAAAAAAGTCACTTATCATCAGCAGATTCTGATTAATTGAACCTAAGCTTGGACTCATATCAATCAGCATATAATCTGCATTAAACTTAGTCGCTGTCTTTTCAAGCAAATCGTTGATAGAACCTGGTAAATTCTTCAGAGTTTGAATTGAGCCACTTAATTCTTGAGCAATACCTAGTGTCACCTCATACTCAGCCAAACCAACATGACCAGGTAGAAGGAATAAATCATCCCGACCTTTTATTGAGATACAATCCACAGCTTCAATTGCTCTTGGTTGTGACTCAAAAGCGGGAGCCAGTCCTGTCTTTATGTTTGAGGCTGTATTGTAGATTTCTTGTATTCTCGCCTCATCATCCTCAGTTTCTTCTCCCAGAGCCATACCTGTAAGGTTACATTGTGGATCGGCATCCACAAGAATCACTCTTTTCCCTTTGGAGGCAAGCATCCAACCTAAATTAAACGCAGTTGTGGTCTTACTGACCCCGCCCTTGTGGTTGAATAAGGCAATTTTCTGAACCATTGCATCAAGCCTTTTTGTAAATGTCGCGATCGCTGGCTATCCAAAACAGGACTCATAAGGCGAAGAATTATTTCGCCTTTTACCATAAGTTTAACATCGATGTCGCGATCGCTCTTCGCTTCATTGACGTTAGTTTGCTTTACAGACCCTCATAACCCCGCTGCCGACATCAAAGAAGCAACTGCTCAAAAAACACCAGTGCCCCAAATCGACAGAAGGGACGCCCCGCACCCTCACGGAACTCAAAATCTACTGGCAATTCCTAGAGTGGGATAAACACCCCGTCCTCATTTTCTACGAAAACGCGATCGCCTTGAGCTTGTTGTAGGCTCTTCGGATCAGCTTGGGGTCAAATTCCTGCACGAAAGCCGTTGTGTCCACTCCCAATCGATCGCTATTCGTGCCGTAGGCATTCGCATATCTCAATGCTACAGCCTGAATCTCCTTGTTGCAGAAAGCCTGTCTGCTGATGTTTGCCGAGGATACTCGATCGGGATCTGCGATCGCCTACGGTACGCTATCCTAAAACGATACTGCTCAAGCAAGGCTACGCGATCGTACCATTCCCACCTTCTCACCCCAAGACCCTCACCTGATTCAACTCACAGCCAAAAGCTCATTCAGCTTATTTTTTAAGTCTGGGGATGCCATTAATGGATTATATACTTCCCCCTCGTAGGGTTGCCAAACATAACTGGAACTAAAGGGTCGGAAAACTGGTAATGTTTCTCGGCATTGAGTAAGTTCTTTTGCTAAAACTAATCCGGGAAGAGATAAGTTAGACAAATCCTCAATCAGTTCACTATAGGTTCTGAATTCATCAACTTCCACACCAACCAAAGCATAGCGAAACGAAGGAGCAAACCGTAGAGTTTGATAGAATAAAATCCCTAATTCTGTCATTACATAAGCACTTTCAGGGCTATCTATTCCCACTTCACTAATATTATTAGGGTAAACCCGACACCACCAGTTTTGCTCGATATCTTGAAAAGTGTCTGTACAACATAGACATTGGCGACCATTTGAGAGTAGCCATTCTATTCCCTCAAAGTGTTCAGCAAATTTATTGACATTGCTTTGATCGGAGCCACATTCTGCCGATAAACTGAATATCCACGCCATTGTAATAGACTCCTATGATAGATGAGGTTAATCAACTCTTTCCCAATCATTTTGGGTGTTTGCCAATGCTGCCTCGTACTTTTCCAGAGACATTGAGCTTCTTGGTAAAATACTAACGTGCGTCGGGCTATCTTGGACAGCTTGCAAATCTCCAATAATGTTTCTGTCGTCAATTTGCCATATTGGGTCTTTTTCAGTCCCACCAAATTTTGAAGGTCTACGAAATGCTGGTAAACTTTCAATTGAAAGGGAAACTGACATTCCTTTTGTATTCCTGACGGCAACAGCAACAAGCTCTCCTTGAAACTCACGTTCTGACTCTGCTAACAAATAGCCTTGCTCATTCAGATAACCTGTGGGAATTTGCTCAATATCTATGTCAATACCAGGTCTAATTCCTAGTAATCTAGCACTGCGACCTATTTTGGGCTTACCATTTTGGTCGGCCATGCCGCGATAGTAAAGTTTTGCCATCAGCCAATATTGCAGTATGAAAGTATTGATAAATTGTGTAAACTTGTGAGTAGTGCTTACTTATTTAGTCAGTTTATTTGCAATTCCTGATATAGATTCCCATCAAGTCGTGGAATTTCTAGCCCTGAGCATTGAACTTGTACTTGTTAAGTTCCGGTACCGCTTCGCCTCTGAAGTATAAAACCCCAAATACATCAAAAATGCCAAATCCCTGCTCTTTGACTTGGTAGGAAATGGGTTGACCGCTCACGGCTAAACGCGCCCAATGCTCACAGTTCCAGCCCTGAACTCCATACTTCCACTTGTTATCAAAAGCTAGAACAGAGGCGATTAAGTTTTCAAGTATCTCATCCTTACTCAAATACGGAACGGGAATTGCATCTTTGAACTCATGACCAAGCTCATGTATTCTAAGACAACCGCGATCGTAAAGCTGCCCTGCTTCGCTGGGTCCCCAAGCAATTGCTGAAGTATCTGATAGTGCTACACTGTAATGCCAAACGCCATCAAATCGTTGTACCAACGTTCCTGAACGCTTTGATAAAGGATTCCAACATCGCTGTATTTTCTGAATTAGCTCACTATGTCCCTACTTTATCTCGATGCCATCACCCGCTTCGACCCTACAATCGGCCCGATCACCGACTCACCCCATCCCACCATTCCCACTTTCTCACCCCAAGACTCCCACCTCATCCAAAATATTATGACTTGGCTGCAACGCACTATTTTAGAGGCGTGAAGCTATAACTAAGCTAGAATATCAGTAACCTCAAAAAAAAGCCATGACTGAAATTACCCTAGACGAAACTAAACTCAAAGAATTGCTCAAAACCGCTATTTTTGAGTTGGTGCAAGAAGAAAAAGAACTGTTTTCTCAACTTTTCGCAGAAGTCCTAGAAGATATCGGAATGGAAAATGCGATTAAAGAAGGCGAAAATACTGAAATAGTCAGCCGCGAGGAAATTTTCAAAATTCTGAATATAAAACCATGAATATTGAATTTAGAAAGAGTTTTGAAAAGGATTTGCTCGAAATTCTTGATGCCAACTTGTTGCCAAGAATTCAGGAAGTTATTGAACGGGTTGAGCAAGCAGAAAAATTGAGTGAAGTTAGCAATCTAAAAAAACTAAAAGGTGAGGCAGACTACTATCGCATTAGAGTGGGGGATTACAGAATATTCCAGAGCCATCTTTTAAGGCAAAGGCAATTTCTGTTGCCGCTTAATGTGGATGGATTTAAGGAGATTTTAGACCAACCGGAGATTATTGATAGCGCGATCGCACTGTTGCAGATCGCGTTACCCTCCCATAGGAAATCGCGCTTCACGGTTCATACGCCTCACTACGATGGGCGATCGCTATAACAAACACCTGAACCAATTCATCTTCCACTGAATAGATGACTCTGTAATCTCCTATTCGATAGCGATATACTTTGCACAATCTCCCTTGAGAGCTTTAATATTGGGGTGCGTTCGCGTAGCGTCCCGTAGGGAATAGAGGACTTTGCTCTAGCTGCTGCAAACATCGGGCAATTTTCTTTGCTAGGGCTTTGTCAGCGTTAGCATAAACCTTTTGAGCATCAGGATGAAGGAGAACTTCATACATCAGAACGAATGTTTCTCCAGCTTGTGTAATGAGTTTTAGGGGTTGCTTGATTTTGCTTAACTCGTTCTAGCAAACCAGGAATTGCCAATAGTTCCTGAGTTGCTGCTTCGCTTTCAGCATAAGCCAGGTAAGCCGCAAAATCAGCAAGCACCTGTAATCGCTCTGGCGATAGTTGTTTGAGTGACTCACTAAGCTGCCTGAATCTCCTTGTCGCAGAAAGCCTGTGGGCTGATGTTTGCCTTGGATATTCGATCGGGATCTGCGATCGCCTACGGTACGCTATCCTAACGCGATACTGCTGAGGCAAAGCTACGCGATCGCACAAACTTCACCTCACACCCAAATCTATGATAAAATCATGTTATTGGTCTATAGTCAATGCGATCGATTACGAACCATGATTACCACCGTCGAACGCCGCTATAGTTTGGAAGAATATCGCGCGATCGAAGCAAAAGCAGAAGGACGCAGCGAATATCGTGATGGAGAAATTGTACTTATGCCCGGAGGATCGCTCAACCACAGCCGTATCGGTCGAAATATGTTGACCTATCTTACCTATCTACTCCGAGAGACTGTATTCGAGCCAATTAACAGCGATTTGCGGTTGTGGATTCCCGATTATCGACGGGGAGTATATCCTGATGTGATGGTTTTTGAAGGTGAACCGGAATTGAATGGCGATCGCACTGATGAAGTCTTGAATCCTATCCTAATTGTAGAAGTGCTATCTCCTTCAACAGCAGATTACGATCGCGAAAGTAAGTTTCGGATGTATCGATCGATTCCCAGTTTTCGGGAATATTTATTAGTTGAGCAAGATGAACCTTTTGTGGAACGCTATAGCAAGCAAGAGCAAGGTTGGTTGCTCAGTGATTTTAACGACTTGGGCCGATCGATTCCGTTGCAGTCAGTTGGGATTGAATTAGCGATCGCAGAAATTTATCGCGGTATTGTGTTTGCGTAGGCGATAGGTTGAATTATAATTGAATTAGGACAACTCAATTTCCTCCAACAAAAACTAATGAGCGTCGTCATCCCTAATGACATCCTCCAAGCAACCAAGATGACTGAGGATGAGTTAAAGCTAGAAATTGCCATCATGCTGTACAAGCAAGAGAAAATCAGTAGTGGCAAAGTCCGCGCCTGGACTAAGCTGACAGTAATTGAGTTTCAGCATGAACTGGCAAAACGGGAGCTTTGCATCAATTATGATGTAGAGGATTTTCAATCAGATGTGAAAACATTACAATCAATGGGTTTGTTGTGATTGTTATTAGTAGAGATGGCGATCGGCAAACCTTATTACCAAGTTATTTCACGACACTACTTACCGTCTTCTAATAAACTTTCAAGCATTGGAGTCAAGATTTTGACAACAGGATTATTTGTAAGCTCAATTAGGGCTGCTACACCACCTGTTTTCAAGGCTTTAACGATCTTGGCTTTCGTATCAGGTTTTTTCTCGATTTCTTCCATAGCCTTTGCAGCAATATTTGCTTTCTCAACGATCGTTGTCGTTGGGTAAGTTTGGGATAAATGAGCTAAAAGCTGCTGAATTTCGGCAGCTGCTTCAGCCAAATTTTGTTTTTCCTCATTTGTGAGGTTGTTAATACTATTAACATAAATACTGCGCCCAACAGAACCAGTTGAAATAACGCTACCTACAACATCACGAGCATTAATTGGCTTTTCCGTCATTTGTTTTTTCCTGTAATACAAAACCTGTAAATATCTCGTTTTTATGACAAAGCTAAATGTTGTTAACTACATCACCTGCAACTTGTCCAGAAATAACAGTAGACCCATAGTTTTTCTCAATGCTGATGGATTTGTCTTCAATTCGATCGATCTTAAGAGTATCAAAATTGAACTCGATAGCCTTCGGTTCATCAGAATTCATAATGTTGTATAAGGTTAAAACGATAGTCAGGACGAAATCTTTACTTTTGCTAGCAAGAATTACTTCTTCACCTGAGTTCATCCTAATTCTTAACCCGTACTGCTCCACTGTACGACTTTTTTGCAAATTCTTATGCTCCCAAAAGAAACAACCCACAACAATCAGGATAAAAATACCAAGACCATAGTAGAACAGCAAAACAAGTCCGAGTGCGAGTAAGAACCAATACCACTGTGGCACAGATTGATTAATCGCGTATGTCTCTGTAAGGTCAGCCAATGCAACAGTGGATATATTTCGTATTTGGTATAGTGTATTATCAAATACTACCGTGTTGTTAACTATTTTCAACAGGGGTGTCGTGATTGGCTTAACCTTATTGTCTGAATCGCTGCTCCCTTGAGGTAGAACTTGAGGTAGAAGTAGAAGTTGATGCAGTTGTGATTGTAACGACTGACCAGCTTTCATTTGAACACTCCCACAACTTGAGAGCCTATCTCAGCAAAGGCTTCCAGAATCGGATTGCCCCCGTCGGTGCTTCTCCCCTCTGACGGCTCGGAATTACTACCCGCAGCATGATCGGAGCTTAACACTACAGCAAACTGAGAGACTATCTGGGCAAAGCCTCCAAGAAACCAGTTTCCTTCACTCACGACTATCTCCTCCAGGGAAGTTGCTCTCCATAAATTTCCTACTCACGATACTAGACTGTTTGCTCAAAGTCTGAAAAGCGGAAAAAGACGGATCTTGCTAACTCTACGGTAAAAGTCGGATTTAGACGGATAAAGTCGGGTAGAATAACCACAGTTCTCTCACATCCATGCAAATGGACATTCGCAAAGTATTGGAATTTGTAGACAATGCTTTATATGACAAAACAGGAAAACATCTCAATGACTTGCAGCGTGCAATTATCGAGGGGATGCTAAAGCGACAGAAGTATTCTGAAATTGCAGATAATTATCGTCTTACAGAAGGTCACGTTAAAGATGTGGGTTACGAACTTTTGCAAATGTTATCTGATGCCTTTGGTGAAGCCGTTGATAAAGGTAATCTTAAATCTTTCCTAGAACGGCAAGGAAATTTAAATATTTGGGGTAATACTTTTGGTAATAGCAATATAATTGGCTATATCAATGTTTGCTCCGATAAACCCACTGCTACTCCAGATGAAAGTCAGGGTAAGACTTCTGACTTTGAGCAAGCCAAGTATCAAGCCAAGATTGAAATGGTTGGTAAGTTACGACAGATTGGGTTGAGCAATGAGCAAATTGCAGATACTCTAGGGCTAGCATTGGAGAAAGTTAAGCAGGTGGACTCGGACTCGGAGGGGTAAGTCTGCATTTTACAATGCCTTGTGAGCTTCTGCATAAATCCGCAATGCCGCAGCCATTTTCTTTCCATAATCTTCACCCTGAGTTTGGAACCAAGCCAATGTGTCAGGATCTACTTGCACAAGAACATTCAATGACGTGACAGGTTTCCACCACCGTGACTTACTGAAAAACGCCTCAGTTAATGGAGGAATATCAGATATATCAATATCCTCCTCCGTAAGTGAATCAACTTTCTCCCAGTTCGTTCTTGAGGTATTGTTCATAGAATTTTCGTTCATAAGGCAGTGCTTTGCGAAGTGAAATAATTCGGACTGTTTCCTCGTTTGGTTCTGTGAAAACTACAACCACAACACGCCAATCAAGCATTCCAATCCCAATCCATCGATCCTCACCGTAGTCTTGCCGTTCATCGAGGGAAATACGAAGCGGTAGCCTGAAAATTCGAGGTGCATCTGCAAAATCAAGTTCATGCTTTGCAATATTCACTTCGTTCTTTTGCCGATCCCACTCAAACTTCATATATTGATTTTACTCGATTTGATTAGGTCTAGCACTCGCTGACAGCGACGGGTCGAAGGGGGAATCCTGGATGGGCTTGTTATAATTTCATGTCTGGCTGTAACTTACCACAAAAAGGTTTTGGATGTCGAGTCTTACTTCCCACTCTCGGCGTTTGGAAGGTGTCCCGCCTTGGGTTAGGAGCTATTTTAACAGTAAGGTGGGCAATGCCCACCTCAAAATCTACTTCAATTGAACCCATTTCGCCACTGACGGCACTCCACGGCGGTCAATAATAAACAACATATACCAGCCCGGTGGTGCTACATTCGGCTCATTCGTAACCTTTATTTTCAGATTACCAGCAACACCGAGACTAAACTCTAAATCTACCAGCCTTTGTCCTGTATTAAAAGCATGAGTAGTCGATCCAGGTTTAATCAAACTTACCCATTGAATTTCCCCAGATTGCGGTGTTTGAATCTCAAAATTCCCACCATATTTTAACTCTTGGGGAGCATTTTGAATTACTGGTCTTGCACCTTTAAATAGGTACGGCGGATAATACATTTCCAGACGCAGTTCATCATCAGTTCGCGCTGGATTTGACCCGGCTGTAATTACTTTACCATCTGGTAAAAGTAGTGCGATCGAATGATATAATCGCTCCACTCTCGCAGTTGCTGCTATTGTCCAAGTATTCGTGACTGGATTGTAAATTTCTGCTGCCAAAGTTGCTTGTACCCGCGATTCATTCAAGCTACTACCACCGCAAACAAACACAGTGCGATCGGGTAACAATACAGCATTCAAGTGCATACGAGAAAAATTCAAAGGTGCTGCTGCTTGATAAGTTGGATTAGCAGCAGCCAAATTAACAATATTTACCTTTTTATGTGCCTCAACTGCATGATGATTTCCACCCTCAAACGCACCACCACCGATAATCATTACTCGTTGTTCTTGTGCAGGTGGTAATATTACACTAGCAGCTTGATTGCGATGTTCTAGTTCTTCGTGACCGATTAACCCAGGTACTTCTACTTCTGTGATAGGTTGCGTCGGATTTGTTGGCAAAGTTAATAACCGTGGTGTTACCTCATTGTTATTGCCATATTGACCACCAGAATAGAAAATCCTGCCATCACGTAACAGGAAAAGGTGTGCATACATCGGCAATTGACTGGTATTTTGTCCAAAAGCCGTCCAAGTATTTGTTTGGGGGGAATAAATTTCTGGGATTAAATTAAGATTACCATCTTCTCCTAGTCCAGAAACAGCTAAAACTCGACCGTCACCCAGCGTTACCAAAGTTGGATACCAGCGACCGCCTTTCATTTGCGGTAGCGGTTTCCATTTCTCGGCAAAGGCATCAAAAACAAAAGCATCTCTCAATCCTAAAAATGGATGTCCAAAGTCATATTGTTTCGTACCACCTGCCACCAAAAGAGAACCGTCTGATAGAAAAGAATGTCCAGCACAGAAGAAATCTACGGGAGTTGGGGGAGTAAAAAATGTACCTTTTTGATAATCCCAAACAACGCTGCGTAAATTGCCGTTTACATTAGCAGGATTGTTGCCGGAACCAGAGAAGAATAACACTTTGTTGGTAGGCAAAACAGCAGCGTGAACTGCCAGGATTTGCGAGTTGTAAGGTAATAATCTCCAAATGCCTTGATTAGCGGCTCGATCGAGGTCGATATTCAGGTCTAAAACTTGATAATATCCCTGATTTAGTTGCGGCGGATTGTCGATTTGGAAGAAGATTAATTCAGGCCGTCCCTTACCTTTCAAGTCGGCAATTGCAATGCCTGCACCTTGATTTTCCCAGGAAAATAATGGAACTGGCACCCAAGGACTCCAACCTTCGGTCACATTACCAGCAGTATCGAGATTCCAACCAATTTGATAAAATCCCTGATTAACTCCGGGGGGGTTATCTATTTGAAAGATGATTAATTCTGGCCGTCCATTGCCGTCGAGATCGGCAACTGCAATACTTGCGCCTTGATTTTCCCAAGAAAACCAATCTACTGCTATCCAGTCACTCCAACCGCCTGTGACTATACCATTTTTATCTAGCTTTTTACCTATGCGATAAAGTCCCCGATTGGCATTGTCTGGATTATCAATTTGGAAGACAATTAATTCCGGGCTTCCATCATTATCTAAGTCGGCAATTGCTATGCTGGCATCTTGATTTTCCCATGATTGCCAACCGGGAATTTCGATCCAGTCACTCCATCCGCCTGTGACTATACCATTTTTATCTAGCTTTTTACCTATGCGATAAAGTCCCCGATTTGCATTAGGTTGACTATCAACTTTAAATACGATTAATTCCGGTCTTCCATCATTATCGAGGTCGGCAATTGCTATGCCTACACCTTGATTTTCCCAGGATTGCCAACCGGGAATTTCGATCCAGTCACTCCATCCATCTGTGACAAGTCCATTTTCATCTAGTTTCCGACCAATGCGATAAAGCCCACGATTGGCACCCGGTGGGTTATCGATTTGGAAGATAATTAAATCCGGTCTTCCATCGCCATCGATGTCGGCAATTGCCATGTCTGCACCTTGGTTTTCCCAGGAGAACCAATTGGGAACTGCTATCAAGTCGGTTGCCATAAGTTTGTTAAGATTTGGAGAAACTTAAATAACCTAAATATAACACTTTTGGTTTATAATATCAGCAGCAGAGTGTACCAATTTTTGCGAACAAAAAGAGGTCGCGCCTTGAAAGCGATCGGGCCATATTTTGTGCGATCGCTTGGTCGATACTACAATAGCTATTCGGGTGCATCTCACTTTTGCAGGGGCGAAGCATTCCGGCAGATAAGTTATTGGTTAGAAGCTCATATTTACTGCCGGAATGCTTCACCCCTACAGACATTTGCAAAATTCTAATCCTTCCACTGGCCATGCCTAACACTCAAGTAGCGGAACGATTATTTTCTTCATTCCTGACATTGAAACTGAGCGCCCACCAAGCTAAATAAGTAAACTGGGCGCACTCAAACCAGGTTAAGGTAAACAAAAGATAGCAGTAAGCCACCACCTCCATACCGCGACTTGGAGACAGCATAACACGCCATAAGCAGAAACTCAACAGCGCACCGTAACAAAGCATCCCCGCAACGCCTACAGATAAAATCTTGTCCAGAATCAGATTGTGGGCTTTACTTGAGATTATCGGTTTTGTGCCAACCTGTCCTTCTTTATTAACGTAGTCAAAACTGAATTCATTCAGTTGCACAATTCGAGGTGTCCATTGCTGGTTGTAAATATAGGGATAAGCAATACCGAAACCATCAAAACCCCATCCGAGTAGGGGACGTTGAACTATTCCCAATCCTGATAGCTGCCACAAATAAATTCGGTCTGAAGTGATTTGTTTGATTGCAGGCAAACCAGCAATTTGTCGGGTGCTAGTAGTAATTCCTATTACCACCAGACAAATCAAAGCCACAGGGATTAACAACTTATAATATTTTCTTCCCAACAGGTAAGCAGTTGCTACTAGCAAGGCTAATACTGCTGCCCTAGTTTGAGTTAATAGCAGTGCTGGAATAATTAAAACCAAACAAATTATAAAATTGCGATCGCTTATCCACCGCCACTGCCAAGCTACGATCGCCAGTATTACCACTGCTGCTAATACAAAAGCCGCATGACCCCGATGGGAATACAAACCGATCGGCTGCTGGGCTTGGAAAATGGTACTCACTAAAATATTGTCCCGTAACAGTTGAGCGGTTGTGACGGTATAGTCAATTTTCCAGTTAAGAACTTGGGGGAAAATGCTAAGTGCGAGAATCACTCCACCGATGAGCAAACCTTGGATTTGGGGAATAGCTATTGATGGGCGATGTCTTAACACCAAGGTATTGCTGAGGGTGAAAGCAGCAATTAGCAACCAATACAGCCACCCATCGCCCATCTCGTTTTGACCGAATAGTGAACGAAGAGGAAAGGGGCTTAACATCGTTGAAATTAGTCCTATTCCGAGAAATATTTCCCACAGCAGTTTGCTAATTTTCCAATTACGAGGTATGCTTATATTAAATCTTTTTGTCCATAAAATTGAAAAATTTAATAGAGTAATTAGCAGCACAGCAAAGACTTTTGGGTGTGTCCAAATTTCGCCTCGACTACTTCCCCAAGGATTGATCATAATGATACTGAGGGCAAACAGCAAAGTGTAAAGGTGTTTCATTGCTATTTGCCCTTCTTGATTTTCAGTCCTTGAAATACTCCCCATCCACCTAGCATGAATAAACCCAAAATAGCAGGAGGTTCGGGTATGCGTCTAGGTTCAGGTGTTTCTTGAATTGCACGCATTTGGAAACTACCTACGCTCTGATTAAATGCCAATTGAATTGGAAAAGCAGTTGATTCTGTTTCACCAATTAAAGCATCGATATCGGTGATTTTGAAATTAGAAACTGCTTCACCCAGTAAGGAGACAAAATCGACGCTATCTCCAGGGCCAAATTCTCCCAAAATGGCGTCTCCTACCGAGACGGTGAAGCGATTGTCAAGACCGACGGGGAAGTCGAGAATTTCCGTAAATAGGGTATCTTCTAATGCTTGGAATTCAAAACCGTGAGTGGTGTGGGGGTCGTACCAGCGACAGCCGGGAACGTTTGAGAAGACTTGCCAGTTACCGTCACTTCGATTTGGAAGTATGGGGTTTTGTTGTGTGTTGCCCGGTCTAGGTCTGCTGACTCCACCGCCACCACTACTGCCAATTATGATGGAGGGTGGGGCAGGTTCAGAATCGTAGACTTTGACGTTCAATTCGTAGCTGCCTTTGTCTTCTCCACGACGACCACCGTTAGCACCAACAAACAGGTCGATGATGCCACTGTCGGGGACAATTCCTGCTAGGGCGGAAGCGAAACCGTCTCCTACTGGACTGCTGTCGTCGTCGTATTTATACCCAGAACTAGAATATGTGCCTAAGTATGTGTTTGGATTGCAGCGATTTGAGGGGATGCTGTTATTTGTCCAGCCGTAAAAGTAGCTGCCAGGTGTGAGTTTATCTAGGGTGAATTTGTCTGTTTGAGAACCGGAGGTTAAGGTGCTGGAGAAGGTTTTGGTGGGTTGAGAAGGAGGAGAGCAATTAATGCCAATGTTAACGCTGATCCCACCCATGTCAACCGTAATGCAACCAGAAGGAGTAAATTTGTTTTTCCAACCCCATCTAATCCCGTTATAAATGGTCACGTCTCCAACATCTTTATTTCCAACTCTCCTGGTCGCAGTTTGTTCTACCAGATAAAGTTCAGCAACAAAGTAATGGTTTATACGGGGATCGTCAGTATATGGTGTGTCTATGAAGTAGTCTGTAGTTGCAGTACTATCAAAGTCATAGTAAGGATTGTCTTGACCAGGATCTATATCGAGGGAGTCGCTCGGTTTTTGCTCGGAGTCTTCAGTGTAGCTACTAATAACCCGCTGAATCCAATGGACATTATTGCCATAAGGATCGTTTGTTCCTGGACGATAGTTTAAACGAAAATGAGATCCGACTGAACCCCGATCGAATTTGCCTGGGAAGTCCTCAATTCCACAATTCGTTGTAGGCTGGCAGGCGTAATTGTGTAAAATTTCAAAACTCCCCTTCAAGTCGTTGGGTGCAACATCAAAAGTCCAACCTCCATCTACAAAAGGTTGCAGCAGGTTCAAAAGACCCCTCGTTCCACCTCGTGCAATTTTGGTAACTCCACCCGAAACATCCCTCCATGTGTCTGGGTACAACAATAAATAGGTATCCAAAAAAGTTTCGCCAGTCCCATTAGACAGATTGTAGGTAGCTAAGGGATTGTAATTTCCATTAGCACCGGGTTGTGAGGGAGTAATAGTAAACGCTATAGCCGATTGCTCCGTGAGTGCAACTAGCAAGGTCGTTGCTAACCCAAGTAAATAACATTTTCGTAACGCCATTTTCTAAGCTCCTTTAAACAGCAAATCTTGAAAAAATACCAATTTTTTGAGAATCAGATATAGGTGGCAATCATGGTGTAACTTCAAGTCAGGGCTAGATTAAACTAAACTCGACAAAGGATGTAAACACCTCACCCTTCCATAATCCTTCTAATAATTTCGTGTCTATCCATTCTTGAAGATGACCCTGTATTGTCTCCGTCGCAATTTCGTCTTTATAAGTGAACCGAAACTGATATGTCCCTGGATTGAAAACATCAAAATTCCAACGACCTCCAGAAGGTTTTGCAATGCTAAGTCTTAGCTGGTCATGCTTGCTCCATAGGCGTGCGTCTGGAAAGAATGCCGTACTGTCTCCAGGCATAACTAAGGGAAAATGGATTTCTTTAGGTTTTAGGCGTCTAATGCGAAGAAAGGCTATCTGCACAGCTTGACCATCCGCTCTCACAATTTCAGGGGTTATTGTTGTATAGAAATTGAAGCGCCAAGGGATAGAAGTGTTGTTAGTAATACGGATACCAAGCTCGACAGGAATATTAGTTTCCTGCTGGGAAGCCGGGGCGATCGAAATGGGTTCCGGCACTAGGTTTTCAAAGCGAATGCCATCCACTTCAACCGCATTGCTATCATTCAATTCTCCAGATGTCATGTTGGCTACCCTCTCCATGATCGCATTTTTTGGCCCGGTAAAGAGGGACTCATGGCTGAGTGCCATTTCTCCTACCAAAACTAAAGCTAAAGCTAAACAGAAAAGAAAGAAGTTACGCATGAGATATCCCATGAATTGACTGTTACAGCAATCAGTCAGGTTGCATTTCCCTTCTTAAGACGACAGCACCAAGAATCGCGCCATCAAGATAAGGAACTACCCTGTCACCTACATTTCTGAGTTAGTAGTTCGCTCGGTTAATTTTATAAAAAGTTAACTTTTAAGCTCCCGGTAAATCAATTAGAGGAAATACTGAATTTAACAAAAATCGAGCGCTAAGTTTAAACCAAATTAAGTAAGCAAAATTACTAGGTTTATTTATGAATACACGGTAAAGTTAGCGGTTAATCTCATCCGTGCCGATCGCAATTTGAATTAATCTACGGTTGGAAAAAATTCACTTGGCAGCCTAAAGGCAGGGAAGTGGCAATAACCGATCGCATTTTTGGCCAAAGTATTTCTAAGTATGTTTTGGCAATCGAAGTGCTTTAGCTTTAGAACCGATCGGCCCTAGAATTTGGTTGAGGTCGCGCAGTTGATCTGCTGTACCCATGCAGATCATCGCATCGCCGGAGAGTAATAAGGTTTCGCCGGTTGGCCCACCAATCAGAGTGCCATCGGCGCGACGAATGGCGAGAACTAAGGCACCGGATTGCGATCGCAACCGTGCTTCCCTTAAACTTTGACCTACATAAGGACAAGCATCCGCATCTAGTCGGAATTCCTCCATGTAAAAAGCGCGATCGGTTCCCGTAAGAATCCCATCCACAAAATCCATTACTTGCGGTCTGAGAGCTGCCGCAGCCATGCGTTTGCCGCCAGTGATGTAGGGGGATACGACGGCATCAGCGCCGCCTCTTTGGAGCTTTGTGACGGCTTCCTCCGTACTGGCGCGAGCGATCGCTCTTATTTTAGGATTGAGCGTCTTTGCTGAGAGGACAGTGTAGAGATTTTCTGCATCTGAGGGTAGCGCCGCCACTAAACAGATTGCCCGTTCAATGCCCACCCTGAGCAAAGTATCATCTAGGGTGGCATCCCCTTGCATGGCAATATAACCCATTTGCTGTGCAGCCTGGACAGATTCCAAGCTTAAGTCGAGCGTCACAAAAGGGATGCCTTCCGCCTGAAATTCCATGCCAATCTGACGCCCGGTGCGTCCAAATCCACAAAGAATGTAGTGTTCCGAGAGAGATTCCACCAAACGTCGCTGTTGTTGAAGTCGTCTTCCTTCTTGAAAATAACCTTGAATTAGGGCTTCTGTAAAGCGGTTAACGATATAGCCGATGCTGATTACTCCCATCGCGATCAGTATGATGGTAAACAGCCGTCCGCGATCGCCTAAAGGATTAATCTCTCCAAAACCAACGGTAGCTAGAGTGCTTACCGTCATGTAAGCCGAATCCAGCCAACGCCATCCCTCGACAAAACGATACCACAGTGTGCCGATCAGGAAAACGCAACCGAGTGCGATCGCACCTATAATCAACTCCTGTCGGAGGCGTTTGTACTTGCGTTCTATGTCTGATTGAGAGTCGAATGAAGCGCGTGGGCTCACGTAAATAACAGCTTTTGGTAAAGAGTTCAATAATACACAACCGCAGGATAACAGTAACTGTATTCAATCAGATAGCAAAGGAGGTCAGGAATGTATGTAGTAGAAGAATAATCAGAATGGTGACTAATTCCGCAACTTTTCCCTGATGCGCTTGGCCTGTAGCGTTTAAACTTGCTACCATAAAGTGTTGCGGAAAGCACGATCCGACTACTTTACCTGGGGATACAATACCGTACATGAGGTTTAGGTTACTGGTATACGCTGCTAGTACACAAATAGCAGCCTTTCATTAATCTGCTCAAGAATCCAGTGCAACAGTTGTCAAAAGAAGTTTGAATATAAGGATTGAGTCAGTGAGCATCGAAACTCTGGTTGAGAATCCTACAATACCGGCAGAATCAGCACCTGTTTTATCTGGCCCATTTGAGCCAGGTAGCTTTGACGACTGCGTGATGACAACCTACGGACGATTTCCCTTGGCTTTGGAACGGGGAGAAGGTTGTCGCGTTTGGGATACCGATGGGCGCGAATATCTGGACTTTGTGGCTGGAATTGCCACTTGTACTCTGGGACACGCCCATCCAGCTTTAGTGGAAACGGTGACTCGCCAAATCAAGAAGCTGCACCACGTTTCTAATTTGTATTACATCCCCGTACAGGGCGAATTGGCTAAATGGTTGGTCGAGCATTCTTGTGCCGATCGCGTATTTTTCTGCAATTCAGGAGCGGAGGCGAATGAAGGGGCGATTAAATTGGCTCGGAAATACGCTCACACGGTCTTGGAAATTAAAGAGCCGGTGATTTTGACGGCGCACGCCAGTTTCCACGGTCGCACGCTGGCGACGATTACAGCCACGGGTCAGCCGAAGTATCAGAAGAATTTCGACCCGTTGATGCCGGGATTTGACTATGTTCCTTACAACGATATTGAGGCGGTGAAAAATGCGATCGCAGATTTAGATACCGGAGATCGACGGGTTTGCGCCATTCTCATGGAAGCTTTGCAGGGTGAAGGCGGTGTCCGTCCGGGAGATGTGGAATACTTCCAGCAGCTACGCCAAATTTGCGATGAAACCGGCATTCTCCTAATTCTGGATGAAGTGCAAGTGGGTATGGGGCGCAGCGGCAAGTTCTGGGGATATGAGAATCTAGGAATTGAACCGGATATCTTCACTTCGGCGAAGGGATTGGGCGGCGGTATTCCGATCGGTGCTACTCTTTGTAAGAAGTTCTGCGATGTTTTCGGGCCTGGAGATCATGCCAGCACCTACGGCGGTAATCCCTTTGCTTGTGCAGTTTCTCTCACGGTTTGTCAAACCCTAGAACGCGAGAACATTCTGCAAAACGTGCAGGAAAGAGGGGAACAATTAAGGGCTGGATTAAGAGCGATCGCCTCCAAATATCCTAACTTAATTGCTGAAGTGCGCGGCTGGGGTTTGATCGACGGTATGGAGTTGAAAGCAGACATCGAACTAACTTCCGCTGATGTGGTGAAAGCGGCGATGGCTGAAGGTTTGTTGCTGGTTCCGGCTGGCCCCAAAGTCCTCAGATTTGTGCCACCGCTGATTGTGACCGATCGGGAAATCGATCAAGCACTGCAAGCACTTGGGCGGGCGATATCATCAGCAGTTGCCTAACAGTATTTCAGCAGATTTTGAGTGCGATCGAATATTTGGTACGTAGTTGCGATGCCGCGCTCTTATACCAACTTGGATAAGAGCGCGGCATCGCAACTACGTACCCAAAGTGCAAGATGACTAGCAACTTACGTTAATAGCCGTCTTCAAGAGAAAACCAATCCTCATCCAGGGCTTGTTTTAGGGAAATATGAGCATCATTCGGCAGTGAAAACAGCTTAGAAACAGACTTAACTGCTACAGGATAGGCTTTTGCATACATCACTTCGAGTTCAGATTTTAAACTGGGACTATCTTCTAAACGATGTTCAATATGAGCGCGAAAATTGACAATTTCAGCAGCCCAATGATTCCCCGAATGCTCTTTTTCGACTTCCCAATAAGATAATTTAAGAAGATGTTCTAATAAACGGGTTAAAAGACTTAACACAGCCCGTTTATCGCTTTTTCCCATATTCTCTAACTCTTCTATCAAATTATCCCAATCAACCTCATGAAAATGCCGTTCTCGTAATTGGTTGACCGTTTCTTTTATCCATTGATGATAGTCTGTTTCGTATCGGGTCGATGACATGGTATTCTTCTTATGTCACTTTCTTTGTTTCAACTAGCTATAAGTAAGTTTAACAAGGTATTTGTCTATTTAACTTAAGTTGCTAGTTACTTGCACTTTGGGTACGTAGTTGCGATGCCGCGCTCTTATAAGTAGGTGGGTGTAAATAAACTGAACTAAGAGAAACCCGGTTTCGCAGGAGTTACCGGGTTTCTAAGGGCCTGGAGTTTTACGTTTAATTATGCTCACCTACTTACCAACTTGGATAAGAGCGCTAAAGCGCAACAACGTACCTAATACCATGCGTTATTTAGTCATGGCATTGAAACCACGCAGTCAACGCCACAGCCAAACCATCTGCCGCATCATCAGGTTTGGGAATGTAGTCTAAATTCAACTCTCGCGCCACCGCCAGCTGCACATCGTGCTTATCGGCATTTCCCATCCCCGTAAGCGCCTGTTTTATTTGCGCCGGTGTAAACTCGACTAACGGCATCTTATGCTGGGCCAGCACCAACATCATCACGCCCCGCGCCTGGGCCACAGCAATAGTATTCGCCATGCGGTAAAAAAACAATTTCTCGATCGCAACCAGATCTGGTTGTAACTGCTGCATAATCGTGTGCAAATCTTCATAAATTATGCAGAGCCGTTCCCCAATTTCCATACCGGATGAAGTTTTAATCACGCCAAAGTCGATCAGCGTCACAGGACTCTGCTCGACTTTGGGGCAGAGAATTGCCCCAAACCCAACAATTGCCAGTCCAGGGTCTAATCCCAAAATTCGCTGCCCCATAGGAAAATGTCAGATCCGTACTGCTGTGGCATCAAATACTGTATCTCAAAGTGGAGGGCTGGATTGGGGACTGGTGACTGGGGACTAGGAACTGGGAACTATGAACTAGGTAGAGTTATGAGTTATCGGGTCAAAACTCTTTCTAGCCCCTAATCTTGTTTTGCTCAAACACCCAGATTTAGCTGTATGCAATATGAATCTTATGGGATACAAGCTTAGGGTTGATCTATAGGCAGCTACTCTGGTAACAAATACCTAGTAGAATATGCTGGACAAGTGGAGGTACTCGATCGATAGCGTAAACTCTCTATTATACACTTGTCTTTCCAACCTTTTGAATACTGTGCCCTAAATCAGTTATGTCAATCAGTATATTCAAACAAGCCCTTCTAGTTCTGTCGCATGAGTCACGCAGTCGCACTCCCCAGCGGGTCAACACATGGTTCAAGTGGTTGGCTCCTGGCTTGTCGGTGAAACGCTGGTTGCTTTTAAGTGCTGGTGGCGTCTTGATCACCAGTCTCGGATTGGCGATATGGACAAAGCTGACTCCCATTAATCGCCTGATTCAGTTCCTCATCGACATCTTGGAGAAAATTACGATTATTGTTCCCAGCTATATTAGCGGCCCGATCGTGGTGATCGGCGGCGTGTTGTTGATTTTATGGGGTCACACCCGCAGTCTGGGTGCGATCGCGGAAGTGTTGAACCCAGCAGGAGATGAAGAACTGATTGATATGCTGCTAGCCCATCGCCGCTTAAATCGCGGCCCGAAAATTGTGGCGATCGGGGGTGGTACTGGTCTTTCTACATTGCTGAGAGGTTTGAAGACCTACAGCGCCAACATTACAGCGATTGTGACGGTGGCGGATGATGGGGGATCTTCTGGGCGTCTGCGGCGGGAAAATGGGGTGCTGCCGCCAGGTGATATTCGCAATTGTTTGGCGGCGCTGGCAGATGAGGAAAAGTTATTGACGGAATTGTTTCAATATCGCTTTCACGCTGGGGATGGTTTGACGGGTCACAGTTTTGGCAATCTGTTTCTGACGGCGATGAGCGATATTACTGGGGATTTGGAAAGAGCGATCGCAGCTAGTTCTAAAGTCTTGGCAATCAGAGGACGGGTGCTACCCGCAACGCTTAGCGATGTCCGTCTTTGGGCGGAATTATCTGATGGACGCCGGATTGAGGGAGAGTCTAATATTACCAAAGCTAACGGAAATATTGTCAAAATTGGCTGTATTCCAGAAAATTCACCAGCTTTGCCGAAAGCTTTGCAGGCGATCGAGGAAGCAGATTACATTATCATTGGCCCTGGTAGCCTCTACACTAGCGTGATTCCCAATCTGTTGGTGCCGGAGATTCGGGAAGCTCTAGCCAAACGAGAAGTCCCCCGTATCTACGTTTGCAACATCATGACTCAGCCTGGAGAAACTCAGGGCTATACTGTTTCAGACCATATCCGTGCGATCGATAACGCTTGCGGTGGTCAGCAGTTGTTTAACGCTGTGTTGATGCAGCGGAAAGTACCATCGGCTAATGCGCTGATTCGCTATGCTCAGGAAAATTCCCACCCGGTTTTCCTCGATCGCGAAGCCGTCGTACTATTGGGACGTAGAATTGTTTTGGCAAATGTGATGGATGAGGATAAAAATACCGCTCTCTTGCGCCATAATTCCCAGCGACTAGCACGAGTCTTACTGCGTTGGTACAGTCGCGCTCAATCTTAATGGATTTTGGATTTTAGATTTTGGATTGGAGATGACGGTAGAGTCGAGGACAATTTCTCTTGCAGATGCTGAGGCGACGCGATCGCTCGGTCGCGCTTTGGGCCAGTCTCTGAGTGCTGGTAGCGTAATTTTACTCGAAGGGGATTTAGGCGCTGGCAAAACTACTCTAGTTCAAGGTATTGGTGAAGGACTGGCGATCGCAGATCCCATTGTTAGCCCCACTTTTACTTTGATTAACGAGTATACAGAAGGGCGATTACCCCTGTATCACTTGGATTTGTACCGCTTGTCCCCAAAGGAAGTGGAGGCTTTGTATTTAGAAAACTACTGGGAAGGCGTCGAGGTGCCTTTGGGAATTGTAGCGATCGAATGGCCGGAACGATTGCAGTATAAGCCACCCAGCCACATACATATCTATCTTGCCTATCAAGAAGATGGCAGCCGTCAGGCTAAAATAGCCTCAATGGTAGAATTTAACTTAGAATTTCTAGGCTGACAGTTATGGTAGGAGTGCTTCAGTCATAAACTAACCATCAAATGTCAATGCTTTACCTCGCACATCGGTGTACAATTTACCTTTTTCATAAACAACTTGACCGCCGACAATAGTAAAAACTGGCCAACCAGTTAAACTCCATCCCTCAAAAGGACTCCAACCGCATTTTGTTAGCACTTCCTCGCGCAAAACAGGCCGATAATTGTTTAAATCTACCAATACTAAATCGGCGTCGTAACCGGGTGCGATCGCACCTTTTTTAGGAATATTATACGCCTTCGCCACAGCAGCAGACATCCAATTAGCAACCTGTGCAACAGTACAGCGTCCCTGCATCGCCTGAGTTAGCATTATCGGTAAAGATGTTTCCACTCCCGGCATTCCAGATGGAGTATTAGGATAACCTTGAGCTTTTTCTGATAAAGTGTGCGGCGCGTGGTCTGTTGCGATAAAATCAATTACACCATCTAGTAGCGCTTGCCAGAGGACTTCGTTATCATGGTGCGATCGCAACGGTGGATTCATCTGCGCCAGTGTGCCTATTTCTGCATAAGCATCCGTATTTAACAGCAAATGCTGGGGCGTCACCTCCGCAGTTACCCAGCTAGGTTTATCCTGACTGAGCAAATCTGCTTCTTCAGCGGTTGACAGATGTAAAATATGTAAGCGTCGCCGATATTTCTTGGACAGACGCAGCGCCAACTGAGTAGCATTTAAAGCAGCTTGATTATCCTGAATTTGGGAGTGAACGGCGGGATCGGTAATTCCAGCAAATTCCTGGCGTCGCAGGTTAATTCGCTCTTGATCTTCTGCATGAACGGCGATGAGGCGATCTCCCTTAGCAAATATAGCTTCCAGCGCCGCTTCCCCATCTACCAACAACGCGCCGTGCATCGACCCCATAAAAATTTTAATCCCTGGAGTTGGCTTAGCCTCAAGCAAATCGGGCAAGTTTTCTGCCGTTGCGCCAATAAAAAAGCCATAATTAACTAGGCACTTCTGGGCTGCCCGTTGTAACTTATCATTGAGATTAGTCTGCGTTGTCGTGAGAGGACGAGTATTGGGCATCTCCAAGAACGAAGTTACCCCGCCCTTAGCACAGGCGCAACTGGCAGTAAACAAGTCTTCTTTGTGTTCCAGTCCAGGTTCCCGGAAGTGTACCTGGGGGTCAATTACTCCCGGCAACAATGTCAAACCCTGGGCGTCGATTTCCCGATCTCCCGTATTTGTGGCAGAATCTGGTATTATGGGTGCGATTTCTACAATTTCGCCCCCACAGGTTTTTACATCTCCCACCAGAAATTCACCCCTGGGTAAGAGAATAGTTGCACGACGGATAAATAGGCAAGGCAAAGAAGACATGGTAATCAAAGGAGAGAATATTTTAAGTATATGAGAATCTTGACGATCCCTCTGAAAATAATTATAAACATATAATGTATGGGGAAACGCTTATTGCTTTCAAGGCTTTCTATTCTCAATTTGTTAAATTTGATTTAAAAGTTGAGAATGGCTTCTTCGATCATGTTGTCAAGGCAGATAATGGGAAAGTTTTTTAACCTTTCCTGTTCACCTGCTTGACTAATTTGGTAATCTATATTATATCCAGTGATTCAAAGCCTATGACTCGCGTGCAGAATGAAACTTCTGATAAGAATCCTCCATCTACATCCGAAAGCCCCTGGTTGGAAGGGCTGAAAACCATCGGTCTAAGCGTAGTTTTGGCCTTGGGAATTCGCACTTTCGTAGCGGAAGCTCGTTATATTCCCTCTGGGTCGATGCTGCCAACGCTAGAGATTAACGATCGCTTGATAATTGATAAGTTGAGTTACCGCTTCCAATCTCCGCATCGGGGAGACATTGTAGTATTTTCCCCAACAGACAAGCTCAAGGAGCAAAATTTCAAAGACGCTTTCATCAAGCGCGTGATCGGTTTACCAGGCGATAAGGTGGAGGTCAAAGCAGGAAGGGTTTATATCAATAGTAAACCCATACAGGAAAAGTATATTGAAGATAAGCCAGATTACCAATACGGCCCAATAACCGTACCGCCTAACCAGTACTTAGTGCTAGGTGATAACCGTAACAATAGCTACGATAGCCACTACTGGGGTTTTGTACCGCACGATCGCATCATCGGTCGGGCAATAGTTCGCTTCTGGCCCCTAAATCGCTTGGGAGAACTAGATCCAGATCCACTCTATCCTTCCCCTAAGTAGTCATTAGTCATTAGTCATTGGTCATTGGTCATTAGCAAAGAAAAAATGACTA
>Ga0335397_10002747_pt1 | contig 23948 bp, 25 predicted proteins | sample MAT04_FD_205740 | JGI IMG/M metagenome (GOLD analysis project Ga0335397, IMG submission 205740) | Freshwater microbial communities from Lake Fryxell liftoff mats and glacier meltwater in Antarctica - MAT-04 (spades assembly) (version 2) ... | reverse complement strand
TCAAGGGCAAGTTCGCCTATATGTCGCCCGAGCAGGCGGGCAGCGGCGTGCTCGATCGAAGGTCCGACGTCTTCGCGCTCGGGATCGTGCTGTGGGAGGCGTTCACCGGCGAGAGGCTCTTCGCCGCCGAGACGCCCGCGCGGACGATCCTTCGTGTCCACGAGCTCACGCCGCGTTCGCCTGCCGAGGTGCGTCCCGAGGTCGGCGAGGAGCTCTCCGCGATCACGATGTGCTGCCTCGCGAAGAGCGCGGCGGACCGCTTCTCCTCGGCCGCCGCGGTCGCCGATGCCCTCCGTGCCGTGCTCCGAACGCGGAGCGCGCACGTCGACGAGGGCGACCTCGCGGCGGTCGTCCAGCGCCTCTTCGGCGAAGAGCGCGCGAAGACGATGGATCGAATTCGCACCGCGACGCCGATCACCGAGGGAACGACGGAGACGATGGCGGCGCCGGGTGAGGCGAGCGGTCTCGTCGCGGTCTCGCTCAGCAACGTGCGCGGAGAGTCGTCGCTCGTGGTGCCGCTCGCGCGCACGTCGCGCGTGGTCACCGCGCTCGTCGTGCTCGGCGTGGTCGTCGCCGGCGGGCTTGCCTGGTCGCTCACGCACCGACCCGACGGCGGGCACGCGGAATCGACCTCGAGCGCCACGACTCCGATGAGCGGTGCTGCCGTGGCGAGCGTCGCGGCGCCGGCGGCCCTGTCCGCGGACAGCGAGCCCGCCGCGGCATCGGCCGCGAGCGCGAAGGACCGCTCACCGACCTCTCCCTCCACGGCCACGAGCGTTGCCGCCACGGCGCTGGCTCCGCCACGGATGGACAAGCGGAGGCTGTCGAAGCCCGCCGCCGCGCCCGCGACGGCGAAGCCCGCTACGCCCGCGCCAGCGAAGAGTCGCGCCGGACAGCCCTTCGAGTCGCTCTGAACGTCAGAAGTGCCCTGACACCGCGACGCCCGCGGGTGACACGCCGAGCGCGGCGGACGTCGTCGAGCGCGAAGAGCTCGGACGAAGCACGACGTAGAGGCCCGTCGCGAGCGCGAGCGTCGCCGGCAGCGCATACGAGCCGTAGTAGAGCGTTCGCCAGGTCTGGTAGGAGGACCGCGTGTCGGCGTACGCGGCGTTTCCCGTTCCGAGCGCGCTGGCGTCATCGCGCTTGCCGCGCGCGACGAAGTAGAACGACACCGGCAGCGCCATGGAGACGACCGTGGCAGCCGCGCCGATGTAGAGCCAGGTCGAGGAGCTGGTCGCGCTCGTGTCGCGCGCGAGAGGCGTCGTCGCCGCGGTCGCGTCGTTGCCGCTCGCGCCCGTCGGGACAGCGACGGGCTGCGGCGGCGCGGCCGACTCGGGAGGCGACGTGTCGATGTCGATGGCCTTGCCACGCTCGACGTCGATCGTGACGGTCCGCACGTGATCGGTGCCGACGAACAGCTCGATCGTGTGTCGGCCCGGCGAGAGCCAGACGACATAGCCGGCGGCGCGCGGCTCCGCGGTCCCGAGACGCGTGAGCACGAGGCCGCCGCGCTTCGGCGCGTGGACGTTCACGGCGCCATGCGCCGCCTCGAGCTGGACGGCGCGCTTCCGCGCGTCCTCGGCGCGCGCGAGGAGCTCGGCGTTGGCGTTCGGACGTCGTGCGACCTGCTTCTCGAACGCGCGGAAGCGTTCGATGGACCTCGTCACGTCACCGATCGCCTGATGCGCGAGCCCCAGGTTGTAGAGGACCTTGTAGCCCCGCTCCTCGCCCATCGTCGCGAGCAAGCTCTCCCACGTTGCGATCGCCGCCGTGTAGTTGCCGTGCTCGTACTGCTCGAAGCCGCTCTTGAAGGCCGTATCGTGCTCGGGCGATGAAGGTGCGTTGACCGGTGGCGGCGGCGCGGCCTGCGCGGGCCAAGCACACGCGAGCGCGGCGAGCACCACACCCACTGCGAGCAGGCGGGCCTCACGCATCGTCGTCGACCTTCGCGCCGAGCTCTTGCAGGACGCGATAGAGGTTCGTTCGCGACATCCCGAGCGTCTCCGAGGCCTTCGGCACCGACCCGCCGGCCTCCGCGAGCACGGCGGGGATCACCGCGCGGTGGTAGGCATCGAGCAAGCGACGCTTGGCCTCGGGGTAGGGGAGGTGGGCGAGCGACTCGAGGTCGAAGCCACCTCCCGTCCCGCCCGGCACCACGCTCGAACGATCGAAGAGGAGCGCGGGATCGGCCTTCTCGAACGTCGCGAAGCGATCGATGACGTTGCGCAGCTCACGCACGTTGCCGGGCCAGTCGTACGACGAGAGCAGACGCGCGAGCTCGTCCGAGAGCTTCGCGCCTTCGCCGACCGCTTGCTTGAGGAAGCGCTCCGCGAGCAACGGGATGTCGTCGCGCCGGTCGGCGAGCCGCGGCACGACGACGTGTACGACGGCCAGGCGGTAGAAGAGATCCTGCCGGAACTCCTTGCAGCGCACGGACTCCTTGAGGCGGCGGTTCGTCGCCGCGACGACGCGTGTGTCGAAGGAGACGAGCTGGCTTCCGCCGACGCGACGGATCGTCCGGCTCTCGAGCGCGCGCAGGAGCTTCGGCTGTGCGTCGAGTGGGAGCTCGCCGATCTCGTCGAGGAAGATCGTTCCGCCGTGGGCGCGCTCGAAGGCGCCGATGTGCGCCGCGACGGCGCCCGTGAAGGCGCCGCGCTCGTGCCCGAAGAGCTCGCTCTCGACGAGGCTCGGAGAGATCGCTCCGCAGTCGACGATGACGAACGGCCCGTCGCGTCGCGGGCTCTCCTCGTGCAGCGCCGTCGCGAGCACCTCCTTGCCGGTGCCCGACTCGCCCTCGAGCAGCACGGTGATGTCCTTGGCCGCCGCGAGCTCGAGGACGCGGAAGACATGACGCATCGCCTCGCTGTGCGCGACGGCGTGCCCGAACCGCGTGCGCGGCGAGAACGGCAGCTTGACCGGCTCGCGCCCGAGCTTGACGAGCAGGCGCGTGCCGCCCAGGACGAGCTCGGCGTCCTCGGTGATGAGGAGATCGGCGACGCGTGCGCCGTGGAAGAGCGTGCCGTTGCGGCTTCCGCGATCGATCACGCGGATGCCGCGCGCCTCTCCGTGGACCTCGAGGTGTCGTCGCGACACGAGCGGGTCCGAGAGGCGGAGATCGCAGGCGACGCCGGAGCCGACGAGCACCGAGCCGCCCGCGGCGGAGATCTGACGACCCGCATCGGGGCCGTCGACGACGATCAGCTCGGCGCCGCGAACGACGAGGAGGTGGATCTCGTCGAGGCTCGCCGCATGTGTCGTGGCGTCGGGTGCGTCGGGCACGCCATCGAGCATAGAGGGCGCGCGCATCGTTGCGCAAACGGCGTGGGCCTCGTCAGTTCGTGAAGTACGGTACGACACAGTCGATCTCCACGCTCGAGAGGTCGTCGGTGCGCAGCCCGATGGCGATCGGGCGGCCCGGGGCCGCGGGCCACGAGACCCATGTGCTGCCGCCGCCGGTCAGGCTCTCGAGGAAGTCGGTGCTGGTCACGGTCAGCTCTCCGAGCGGTGAGGGCACGCCCGCCTGCGAGAAGACGACGACGGTGACACGCCCCGCGCCGCGCAGACGCGCCATCACACCGAGCTTGCCGCTCGTCGGAACGTTGCTCGTGATCTCGAAGCGCAGCGCTTGATTCGGTCCGACGACGGGACCCTGCCCGTCGCACGTCGTCGAGCAGCTCACGCATCCGCAGAGACATGGCGAGGCTAGCGGCCCGCTCGGGACGAGCGTCGCGGTCGTCTGGAGGCAGCTCGCGCTCGCCGCCGCCTTGCGGACGCCCTCGGGGCAGTCGGGCGCCGGAAAGCAGGTGGACGACGAGCGAGTGCATTCCTTGCCTGGGTTGCACGAGCAGTCGCCGCGGTCCGCGCGCAGGCATGCATCCTGGAGGAGCGTGCATGCGACGGGGGCGATCGGGCCGCCGGTTCCCCCGGGGCCTGGCTGCGGCGCGGGCAACGACTGGGGGCACGCGCGGTGGACCGGCGCCGGTGGGCACTGCGCGGCCTCGGGGATCGCCCCGAGGCACGCGGTGACGACGAGCAGCGCGCCCACCGCGCCTGCGGCGAGCGCTTTCGTCATCGACCGGCCCACCCGGTCAGCATAACTCAAGCGCTCGCCTCGCGCTGTGGCTCACGTCTCACCGGCGCGGACCCTCACTCCGTGGGAGCCGGCGCCGAACCGCCGGGCGCGGGAGCGCCGGAGCCCGTTCCACCGGAGCCCGGCCCGCCGGGAGGCGGCGGGGGCGGAGGTGCACAGCACACGATCACCGGCGGCGCCGGCGGACCGCCGCTGCATCCTCCGGGGCCAGCGCCGCCGGAGGGCGGAGCGCCGGGACCGCCCGCCGGAGGCGCACCCGCCGGAGGCGCACCCGTGCCGCCCGCCGGAGGAGCCGCGCCCGGAGGAGGCGTCGGGCCGCCAGGACCACCGGCCATCGGCGGCATCGCCGGAGGCGCGCCGCCGATCATCGGGCAGAGGAGCGGCGGCATCGCGCCGAGCGGGTCGATGCCGTTGTCGGGGATCGCGTGGCTCGCGTCCTTCACCTGGATCCTCACGCAACCGTTCGGCGGCGGCGGAGGCGCATGCATCGTCACGCACTTGAACGTGTTGCTCGTGACGCTGCCCTTCGCGCATCCGTCCGCGGCGACGACGCTCGGAACGGGGATCTGCCTGTCGTCACAGAGCGCGCGCAGCTCGTCCTTGTGCGCGTCGACGAGGGATGGAACCGCCTCGCATGATCCGTCCGAGCTCGCGAACGTCACCGACTTCGCGCTCGAGGCGGGCTCGACGACGAGCGCCGAATCCGAGGTGTCGGCCGTGGTGTCCGATCCCGAGTAGGGAGAGGTGCAGGCCACGGTGGCACCTGCGAACGAGACGAGGAGAAGCGTGAGGCTCGACGTGCGAGTGAGAAACATCGGGGGCTCCTTTCGATGAGCGGTTGAGAGCTACCAGTGCACCCCGCGCGCCACCCTCTTGGACGCCGTAAGTGGTTGAAATAAGGTGAGTGTTTCCGGTTCTTGTCCTTTCTTCGGGACGTACGTCCAAGAGATGGGACGCAACGAGCCCTGCGCTAGGGGGTGGTGCTGTCCGAGGCCACCGAGATCGCGTGTGCGGCTGATCGGCACACGACTCGTTCTCCCCGCGGTCTGTCGCGACCCTCATGCACCGCGGGACGCTGGCGCCGACGGCAGCTCGCACGCATCTCCTGGATGCGCAACGAGCGCAGGCCCGGTGCGCTAGTAGCGCACCCCGCTCGGCTCGTCGCGAGCGGCTCCGGGGGGATGGGCGGCGCCGTCGAGGACCACGGGGATGTCGGTGCGCAGGAGGTAGCCGTCATCGCGGCTGGAGATCACCTCACGCAGCCCGAGGGCGCGCAGCTTCGAGAGGGCGACGCGGACGCGCACGTGGCCGGCGTCGCGCATCACCCGCTCGTCGGGCCAGCCGTGCGCGAGCAGGCCGTCCCACCACAAGGCATGGCCCGGTCGGGTCAGGCGCTCTCGCACCAGCGCGAGCAAGATGAGGCGCATGGCCCGCTGGCGCGGCAGCTCGACTTGTCGTCGCGACGGCAGCCGGAGCCAGCGCGCCTCGGCGCCGACGACGAGCGGGTCGCCGTGCTCCTCATCTTCGACCGGCAGGGGATTCCGCGCCATGCCACGGTTGGTAGCAAGCGCCGCGCCGGCTCGCGGTCACGGCGTTCGCCTCGCGAGGGTGGGGTAGATCCAGCCGTGATAGCCGCGCTCGGGGCGATGAGGCGCGACCCAGTCTTCCCAAGCCTTCACCTTGTAGATGTCCGACATCACCTCGAACAGGGGGCCCGGCCATCCCGTCGCGGTCGGCATCTCCACCTCGTCGGCGCACGGGTAGAGCTGTCGCCACGCAGTGCCCGCGACGCCGTCCGGCAAGTGATACGGCCACTGATCTGGGTGGGTCGCGTACGCGAACTCCTTGTCCAGCGCGAGCCGGATGGTTCGCCCGTTCGGCGCCGTGTACGCGAAGAGGTCCACGCCCGTGACGTTCAGCGCGATCTGCGCGGCGGTCGTCATCGAGGTCAGCGCGAAGAACGTGTACCACATGCCGCTGTTGGTCCTCTTGTTCTCCTCGGGGAGCTCGCCGTGCGCGTCGATGTCGTTCGCGATGCGACCCTTGATGCGCTCGACCTCGGCGAGGACGGCGGCGGTGTCGTTCGCGAGACCCGCGCTCGCGACCGTGCCGAGCGTGCCCCAGTCGCCCCAGTTGTTGCCGCGCGTCTTGAGCGCGCCGGCGCTCTTCGCGAACACCGCGCCGACCCACGTCATGAATGCGCTGCGGCCCGCGGCATCCCAGCGGCCGCTCTGCATGACGAGATCGCCGGCGTAGAGGAGAGGGATCCCCGCGTAGAGGACCACGAGGTCTCCGTCCGCGCCGGTGACCGCCTTGTTGATCGTTCCCCATGCGTCGAGCAGCATGATGGCCTTGTCGGCGTACTGCGCTCGCTTCGCGCTCGTCGCGGCGAGCTGGTATCCGAGCGCGAGCGCGTAGGCGGAGAGGGCATCCTGGCGGAGGCCTTCCTTCGCCGCCTGACTCGCGGCGGGCTGCCCGTAGTAGAACGGGACGTCGAAGGTCGCCTTCGCCTCGGGCACTCGCGCGAGAGCCGCCTCGGCCTCGCCGAGCAGCTGCTGGTACGCGCTTGCCCATGGCTCCTGCGAGGCGTGCGCTCGCATGAAATCGAGCTGCGCGGTCGTATGCATCAGACCAACGCCAGGCGGCGCGGGATCGGCGGCGGGCGCGGCGTCGAGCGCGGCATCGCCTCCGCCGACTCCGACGGCGGCGCTCGCGTCGCGTTCTCCGGGCGGCGGTGTGGAGGCGACCGGCGCGGGCTCCTCGAACGGACGTGGGCCGCTCGAGCCGCATCCCTGGCTGCCGAGAGCCAACGCGAGCACTGCACTTGGAAGACCGACCAGCAGAACAGGGCGCGCTTGCACGCGCGGAATGGTCCGCGAGGAGGCCGTGGGCCCCCCTGTTAACGATTGTTAAAACCGCGCACGACACGTTGTCGTCGCGTGTGACTTCGACAATGCCTCCGCGCATGTCCAAAGCGATGACCAGGTTCGCCGTTGCGCTCGTCTGCGCGGGCTGCAGCGGCGCGGAGCATCTCCCCTCCACGGGAGCGACGCTCGAAGGCGGCGTCGACACGAACCTCCCCGCTGGCGGGAGCGCGGGGAGCACGGGCGCGCCGACCGCGGATGCAGGCGCGCCCGAGGCGAGCGTCGCGCTCGGCCCGGTGCGCTTCCAGATCCGGTTCGACTATCGCTTCGACAAGGCTGGCTTCTTCACCGACCCGACACGCAGGGCCACGCTGGAAGGCGCGGCGCGCATCTGGGGTCGTCTGCTGTCGGACTCGTTCCCGTACGTACCGGCGGGCATGTTCGTCTTCATCAAGGATCCCGAGAACCCCTACGGCTCGGGGACGAGCTTCACGCTCGAGTACGCGATCGACGATCTGGTCGTCTTCGTCGGGTCCGCGAAGCTCGATGGCACCCAGGTGGCGCTCTCGGGGCCCAGCGCCGGGCTGTCGGGCGTCGCTGATCCGACGCTCATTCACGCGCTCGACGCGCGCTACACCGGCACGCCGTTCCAGCCGTGGACGGGCTCGATGAGCTTCGACACGGCGACCGACTTCTACTTCGATCCGACGCCCGATGCTCCGCACACGCCGGCCGCGGACAAGATCGACTTCCTGTCCATCGCCGTCCACGAGCTGGGGCACGTGCTCGGCTTCGGCACCTCCGACGCCTTCAAGGCGAAGATCGCCGCGAGCGGCGCCTTCACCGGGATGGACGCCGACGCGCTCTACGGCGGGCCCGTTCCGCTATCGTCCGACCGGCGGCACGTGCCCGACACGCTCACGTTCGGCGGCACGCGCCCTTTGATGAACGTGTCGTTTCCACCGGGGAAGCGCTACGCGCCGACGCCGCTCGACAAGGCCTTCCTCGCGGACATCGGCTACCACTTCTGAGCTCACGTACCCGGAACGAGCTCCGCGGTCGTCGTGGCCATCTCGATCACCTGAAGACGACTCCTGACGACCGAGGGAGGCGCATCGCGCGATGCTGAAGGGAACGGCCGAAGAGGTCCATCTGGACGCGCGAGCTCAGGGTTCGATTGCCCCCGGGGCAGTAGTCTCCGAAGTCGTTTCGGTAGCGAAGATTGGTGAGCGGCATTCGCACCCGCTTTCGGCCGTAGACCTGGCAAAAGAGGATGTTGCACTGGTCGTGATGCAGCGGCGTGACCGTCCCGGCCGGCCCGAACCAGAGCGCCGCGTGTCCGCGGAGGCGTCTTGCGTCGAGCCACTCCGGGATTCGCTTCACGAGCTCGCGCATCGTCATCTCGCCGCTCAGCGTCTCGGTGTGCAGATCGTAGAGAGGATCCTTCTCTCGGTCGCTCGCCACCGTCACCACCACGTCGCCGTAGCGCCGGGCGAAGTGGGCGAGGGACCACTTGCGGAGCGCGGGCCACGTCGTGACCAGGCCGGTCAGCAGGAAGGGGAGGTTCGCCGCGTAGTGGAGCGCGAGCTCCTCCTTCGTGAGCTTTGCCACGCGCCGGAGCGGGAGCGGCGTCGTGCGCGCGTGATGCCGGAGCAGCGCGACGACGTTCTCCAGGCGCACGCGCTCGACTTCGCCAGCGGAAGTCCCCGTCAGCGTGCGCTCGCGTCGACACCGATCCGTTGGCAGTCCTCCGCGAACCGCGTCTCCCCCGCGAACGACGCGCGAACTGACCTCAGCACGTCCGCCTGCGCCCTTTCGACCGCCGGGGAGAGGTGGCTGAGCAGGAGCGACTTCACGTGCGCGGCCGCGGCGACATCGCCGATCCGATGCGGCGCCGTGTGGAGCTCATACAGGATCTTCGGGGAGCCCGGCGGGTCGACGACGGTCGTGTCGTAGACGAGCAGGTCGGCACCCATCGCGAGGCGCGCGAGGTTGTCGTTCTTCGACGCGAGATCGCCGGAGACGACGATCGCATGACCGGCAAGCTCGATTCGGAACGCGACGGCGGGGACGTCATCGTGATCGACGGCGATCGACGACACCCGTAGCTCCCCCTCGCGAAGGAGCTCGCGCACCGGGGAGCGGCGCGTTCGGTGAATGACTTGCACGCGCGCACGGCCATCGCAGTGCTACAGAGTGGCATGCGTCGCGTCTGGCTCGTGCTCGCGGCCCTCGCCCTCGGCGGGGTGAGCTGCAGTTCGAACGAACCGGACGACGCGTCGGTCGCGACCGGCTTGTTCCCGCTCGTCGCTCATTCCGGGTTCAACGAGCACACGACGTTCCGTGCGCTCTTCTCGACCAGTGCCGCGAGCCCGCGATGGACAGTGGCCGATCCGAAGGTCGCGACCGTCGCGCCGTCGGGCCCGCCGTCGAATGCGACCGCGTCGATGAAGTCGCTATCGTACGCGCTCGTCACCATGACGAGCGCTGGCGAGACGACCGTCTCCGCGCAGTCCGGTGGGACGACGCTGACCGCGCGACTCGTCATCGTCCCGTACACCGACGACGACCTCGTCGCCGGCAAGGCCCGCTACGAGACGGACTCGATGGATCCGGCGAGGAAACCATGCGCGTCATGTCACGCCATGGCCGGCGGTGTCGATCACTCGCCGCTCAAGATGGCCGGGTTCGACGACCCGACCATCCTCGGCGTGATCCAGGACGCGACGTATCCGGCGGCTGCCACCGGACAGCGAGCGACGAGCGCGTACTCGCCTCGGGGGCCGCTCGCGTTCACGGGACACAAGTGGAACCTCACCGACCCGGAGAAGCGTGGGATCCTCGCCCACCTCCGCTTGCTGCCGCTCGGCGGCCTGTGAACCGAGTCGTCCCCCTCAGGGGCACGGCACTTTCGACGTGCAGTTCGTCGAGCTCGAACACACGAGCGTCTTCAGATCCGCGGAGAAGACGTAGCGCGTGTCGAACGGGTAGTTGGTGCACTCCATGATCGAGCGGTCTGGGTTCATTGGCTGGAACGCCGAGGAGCCGCGAAATTCGAGCGTCGCCTGCGGCGTGACCGTGATCGCGTCTGCGGGCGCGTGCGTGTTCGTCTTTCCGTCCTGCTTTTTCGCGATCACGAACGTCGCGTACGACAGCGCCCCGGTCTTGGCGTCGACAGCGCCGATGACGCTGACCTTCGACGAGCCGCCGCCGTCGCCGTAGCGATCGAGCCACTGTCCCTTGGCCTTCGCGTCGAACGCGGAGCCTCCGCCGACGATGGTGTAGACGACGTACGCAACGGCGCCGCCATCCCACGTCACGCCGAGGGCGCGTCCGTCGGGGCCTTCGGTTTCGTGCTTCACGCAGTACGTCGGCGCCCCACCGTCGAACCGCGCCAAGATGGGGTTCTGGTTCTGGCCGACTTGCTCGAAGCCGACGAACAGACGCGCGTTCCCTATCGCGAGCGACGGCCCCTTCTTCGCGAGCATACCGGCTTCGCTCATCGCGCAGTCGAGCGCTACGGGATCTATCGCGAACGCTTTCTGCCATCCGGCGCCGCTCTGGGGAGGTGGCAGCGTGCTCGGACCACCGCTCGACGACGGGACGCCCGACGAACTCGCACCGGACGACGCGCCACCGTTCGACGAGGCGCCGTCCGCGGGAGGCGACGAATCCTCCGAGCTACACGACACACAGAGCAGCGACACGGCGCCAAGCAAGCGGCGATCCATCCTCACGGAGTCGAGCCTACCGCGTTTTCGTCCGAGTCACATCGCCCCGCGATCCCCCGGTGCATCGCAACATCGCGCTCGGGTTGTCGTTGAAATCGAACCAACGGAGGCGCGCGCCCTCGCACGCCACGGGTGCGCGCGTACGCGGCTGAGCCTCGATCCCTGGACCGTTACTCGAGTCGAGGTCACCCTCCGCGGCATGAAGAAGGATGGCGTGACGTTCACCCGCAAGGAGTTCCTTCGGGCGTTTGCCGGGCTCGTCGCGTACGCGGCACCCGCGGTCCTCGTCCTCGACCAGCTCGGCTGCTCGAGCGGCAGCGGCACCAGCGGAACCTTGGGCGACGGCGGCACCGCCAACGATCCGTATTGCAGCTACCAGTACGACGATGCCGGCGCATTTACGTCGGCGAGCTGCAGCTATCCGGACGGTGGGAGCTGCAGCATCTCTCCCCCCGCGACCTCCTGCTCGTGAGCGCGGGTCAGTCGTCGATGAACGACACGTGCTCCCAGTCGTCGGGCGCGTAGCTCGTTCGGTTGGGGCGCAACCACCGCGCGCCACGCCGGCCGATCGCACCTTCGCGGTCGAAGCCCTGCATTCGCTCCTCGACGCCGGCCTGCGCGAGGGTCGAACGGAGGAGGCGCGGCGACGCGATCGCGCCGATCCCGGGGATGTGATTGACGCGCATCCCTGGGCGGAGGCTCGCGTACGCCGCGAGCGACGGCACTTGGGGGCGCCAGTACAGACTCCAGTCCCAATGCGAGGTCGCAGACCACCCGGCCTCTTCGAGTCGTCTCCGCACGTGCGGCGCTCGCGCCACGAAGAATCGCACGCACGATCCCTAGCTCAGCACCGCACCTCCGAGAAGCCCTCCAGTGACTCGAGCCCGCGGCGTGGCGCGGGAACGTCGTCGACCGCGCATCCGCCGCCGGCCTCAGTGCTCCGCGAGCTTCTCGTCGAGCCAACCCGCGCCCGCAAGCGGGACGATCGTGACGTCACCGCCCTCGAGGGCAAGGCCGGCCCGAAGCGGCCACACGCTCATCAGGAAGGCACCACTCAGCGCGGAGCCGGGTCGCTTCTGGGCTCGCCCGCGGACCTCCAGCGCTCCGTTCTTCGCGTTCGTCACGGTGAGGGCAACGAGCTCGGGGCGAACGCGGAGGTGGAGCGAGGCCGCGAGCTCGGCTCCCGAGGCGACGTCGGCCGCGACATCCGGCAGCGACCCAAGGCGCGTGAAGAGCTCGAGCGTGCGATCGCCCGGGCCTCCGCGCACACCGATGCCCGTCTCGAACGAGGGGGGGGAGGTCGTCGAGAGCTTCGCGCTCGCGAGTCGCGCTCGCATCCAGAGCCCGCTGGAGCTCGCCTTCGCGACCCGGACGGCGAGGCCGTCGAGGTCGACGCCGCTGTCGGGGAATGTCACGGCCTCGTGGATGTCCGCGCTGGCGACGTTCGTCCAGGCCTTGCCGCTCGTCGCGAGCGCGACACCGCCGAGGGTCATGCGCGCCTTGTCGAGCGCGAGATCGACGCGACCTTCGAGCGCGCCGCCGTGATAGTCGGCGCGCGCTGCGAGCGTCGCGCCGCCGCCGTGAAACGATGTGTCTTCCGGCGCAAACGGCTGCCATGCAGCGAGATCGGCCGAATGTGCCGACGTCAGCGCAGCCGAGGCCCGCGCGATGACGAACGGGGCAAGGAGGTCGGCGCTTCCGAGCTCGATCATCGCGCGCGCGCCGCGGAGCTCCACGGGCGTGCCGGTCGCGTGCGCGGCGCTCGTCTCGATGACGACCGCGTTGTGGCTGGCCGCGTCGACGTGCGCGGACAGATCCAGATCCGTCTGGAGCGAGAGCGAAGGTGCGCTGACGAGCACGTCGGCGGTGTGGAAGGTCACGCGCGTGCTCGGCTGAACGACGCCACGTTCGAGCCCGATGTCGAGGGCGACGGGGCCCAGGCCTCGCGTGACCTCGATGGGCGTTCCCTTCGGGAGGTACGTCGTCGCGATCGAGGACAGGACGAGCTCACCTTTCTGGTGGAGGCCTGCCGAGAGGTAGCGCAACACCGCGATGCCCGGCGTCTCGCGCGGGTCGAAGCGGTCGATGCGTGCGTCGAGCCGGGCGTCGCCGCCGCGGATGAGGTCGCGGCCGCCGAGCGAGAAGAGCCCGTCGTGCGTGAGCATCACCGCGGGGAGCACCCACACCTCGCGCGAGGGCTTGATGAAGAACCCGCCATGCACCGAGCCCTCGCCCCGATAGCGGAACTCCATCGTCCACACCTCGCGCAGCGAAGCGGAGACATCGGGCATGTCGATCGTCCACAGGGTGTACTGGTCGTCGGGGATTGGCGGCTTCGCGACCTCCTGCTCGACCGGCGGGTCCGCATACCCATCGATCGGGGGGAATGCGCCGATGCGCTCCTCCTGGCCGACGATGGTCTCCACCTTCTGGCGAAGGCGGTACGTGACGTTCTCCGCGGTCATCTTGCGGATGTGCAGCCGGCGCTTGATCAGGGCAAAGAGGTCGATCTTCAGCGACGCGCGATCGAGCAAGATGAGCATCTGGACGTTGCTGTCCTGGTAGCGCAGCGACAGATCACGGAGCTCGACGTGGCCGGGGAAGAGCGACCACGCCGAGCGATACTCGAGCCTGAGCTTCGTCTCGTCGGTGCCAATCCACCCGCGGAGCAGGTGGGTGCGCAGGATGACGTTCGCCGCGAGGAGATAGACGACGAACGTACCGACGAGGGCGTACGCGACGATGCGTAGCCACTTCGGCACACGACCGCCGAGCCGGCGCAGGTTCGATGCGGCGCGCGAGGCGGCGCCCGCGAGGGCGCGCGAGGCGGCGCCCGCGAGGGCGCGCGAGGCGCCGGACGCGTGCGATGCGGTGCGCCACGCGCGGGCCCACATCGTCAGACGGCGCGGCGGCCCGAGATGAGCCGGACGAGGACGACGATGACGGCGATCACGAGCAGCACGTGAATCAGATTTCCGCCGACGTGCATCGCCATGCCGCCGCCCCAACCGAAGACGAGGACGAGAATGATGATGAGGAGGAGAAGATTCGACATGGGAAGTGGTCTCGCGGGAGGGGAGCGACGCGGAGCGCGTGCGACATCCCCGCAAGCAAGGAGCGTTCCCTCGCGCGACCGCACGGCAATCGTGCGCAATCGGAGGACCGCCCAGGCGAGGCACCGCGCGGTATCCTGCCCCTCATGAGGCGCTTCGGTCGACCCGCTTCGCGAACCCGAGCGAGAGGAGCCTCCTCCCACCTCCTTCGGCGACACGCTCGAACACCCGGTATCGCTGGGCGTCGGGGCTCGTCCCAGAAGGCCTGCCAGGCAGCTCGCGCGACCACTCGATACGCGGTCATCGAAGCCGCGGCGGCACAGGAGCGGAAAGAGCCACGGGGCGCGAGGGCCGCACGCCCGCGGCTACCTTGACCGCGTCGTCGAAACGCGCAAAGCATGGGTGATGGACACCGCTCGCCTCAGGAAGGTCGCGATTCGCGTGGTCGTGGTCGTGGTCGTGCTCGGCGTGGTGGGGCCGCTGCTCTACACGTTCGGTGCCCTGAACTACTCGTACTCGAATGGAGAGCGCGTCGGTTTCGTACAGAAGCTGTCCAGCCGTGGTTGGCTCTGCAAGACCAACGAGGGCGAGCTCTCCATGGTGAACATGCCGGGGCAGCCGGCCGAGAAGTTCACCTTCACGGTTCGCGACGACAAGCTCGTGAAGCAGATCGACGAGCTCGCCGGCCACAAGGTGGCTCTCACGTATGCCGAGCATCGAGGTGTTCCGCTGAGCTGCTTCGGCGACACTCAGTACTTCATCGTCGGCGTCCGTAAAGCCGAGTAGCCCGCGCGACCGCGTTCGCCGCGCGCGATCGCGTTGGTTTGTCGAACCATACTGTCCTTGGCCTCCCTGTTTCCACGGCGCCGCCACCGCCGACGAGCTGACCGACGCGACTCCTAAGGCTGCGGCGGCTCACGTTCCTCCTCGTGTCCTGCGCGCAGGGCCGTCGAGTTCAAGTCGTCTTCGCGGCGACGCGCCGGAACCTGAAGTGCTTCGCCGCGGAATACGCCAGCGCTCTTCATCCATAGCGCGTCAGAGCCGTCCCGCGACGGACCGAGGTCGCGCACGGGCCTGCGCAATGCCTCATGGAGGTTGAGGGGATCTCCGTCCATCCCGAGCTCGTCGCTTCGACCTCCGCGTGACCACGAAAAGACCGACAATTTGCACCATCCGACTTGGCGCCGCATGTGCATGTAGGGGGGCATGAACGCCAGACTGCTCTGCCTCCTGTTCCTCCCTTTGCTCGTCCTCGCCTGCGACGCGGAGAGCGACCGCTCGTCGAACGACGGGACCGACACAGGCGAGCATGAGATCCGCGGGACCACGCGGGTCACCGCCAAGGCGCTGACCAACCTGGTCGCCGACGGCGCGTACGTCTTCGGCGCGCACGGCGACGATGTTCTCGCGATCGGGCCGAATGGCGAGACGAAGCTGCTCCAGAGCCACGAGCACGGCGTGCTGCTCGGCCTCGCGGCGGACAAGTCGCGCGTCTTCGCGCTCTACCACGACATCTCCGATGGCTACCTCGTCGTCTCCGTTCCGCGCGAAGGTGGCGCGCCGACGAGGCTCGCGCGTAACCAGGCGATCGGCTGGACCGGCACCGGCGAGCCGGGGCCGATGGCCGTGCATGACGGCACGCTCTACTGGGGCGAGTGCGGCTCGGCGTTCAGTTCGAGCGGCTTCGTCCGGGCACTCCCGCTCGGCAGCGCGAACGCCGAGGCGCGGGTCGTGGCCAAGGACGCGCCGTGCCCGAGCAGCATCACGTTCAGCGCCACGCACGTCTACTGGAGTACGTACCTCGTTACGATCACGCGCGCGCCGCTCGCGGGCGGCGCAAGCGAGACGTTCTATGGCGGCGGCAGCGCGCGGAACCTCGTCGTCGCCGGCGACGCGATCTACTGGAACGATTGGGCAAGTAACAAGACGCTTCGCCGCCCGCTCGCGTCGAACGTGGAGCCGGAGCGCGTCGGGTACTATGCTCCCGAGCTCCTTGGCGAGTGGAAGGGCACCCTGGTCGTGCGTCAGGACTCGTCGGTCGGGCCGAACGAGACCACGAACGACAACGCGTTCGTGAAGGGGGCCGAGGACATCCTCGATGCGGCGATGGCGGAGGGCACGCTGTACTGGTCGACTCGCAAGGGCACCTTCGTCAAGACGCTCTGATCGACCTTACAGGCGTGGCTCTCGGCTCGGATCGCCTGACGCTCGCGGCGCGTCTTCATGCGCGCGACCTGCGCCGATTACGCGCCAAGGCGTCGCCGCGTGAGCAGCTCTGGCGCAACTGCAGGCCCCGGGGCGCGCGAAATCGCGAGGATCGGGCGTGCGCGCTCTGGCACATCCCTTGCGGTGGAGCTCTGCATGCAGTCCTGTCAGTCCGTCACCCGGTTCGCCGTCGCCCGCTTCGTCCCCTGCATCTGTGAACCGGGCGATGAATGGATTCATGGCTTCACGACGCGCGACGGCAAGCGCGATGGCATGTACCTCGCGGCGTGCCGCATCAGCGGCACCGTCCGCTGGCTGGACGTCGCCATCTCCGCCGGCTTCGGTCTCGGCTGCATCGCCGTCCGCGCCTGGGTCGATCTCGAGACCAAGATGATCCAGTGCCGCGTCCTCTCGCCCAACGAAGTGGAGGCGCATCCTGCGCTCGCGCTCGGCGGTTGGCTGAATCGCGTCGAAGTGTCCGCCCTCGACGTGGACGTTCATCAGCTGACGATGCTGCTCGTCGTGGGCGACGACCGTCTCGCCGTGCACCTCTACGATCTTGGCGCGGCCCTCTCGGCGACGGCGCTCGCGAAGCCGATCGTCGAGGAGCAGAGCGCAGCGGCGGAGTGAGGGAGAGCGGAGGTGGCGGAGGTGGGCGAGGAGCGCGCTCGCGTCGGAGCGATTCGCCAATCACGTGCGCATGGGGAGATACGAGACGTCACGCGCAAGGACCTGTGGATCACGTCGAAGCTCTGGGGCAACTGTCACGGGCGGAAGAACGTCGGCCCGCAGCTCGAGAAATCGATGGCGGACTTCGGCCTCGACTACCTCGACATGTACATGGTGCGAAGGTCACGAAGAGGATGGCCGGGACGAAGACGGCCACCTTCCATGGAACGAAGAGAAACGCGGCCGCGTCGTCATGCGCGACCCGGACCGTGCGCCATGCGATCAGCGCAGCGACGAGGCAGAACGCGATCCACGACGTGAGGTAGGCCACGAGGAAAGGCGTCATCTCTCCCTCAGTGTGAGCCATCGTTCGACGGCGGACCGCCTCGGACTCGGTGAGCGGTCGCAGGCGGCCGTCGAGCGGCCGGCGCTCGCACTGCCTTGCGCTCGTCTACGCCGGCGGCCCGCTCTCGCCCGACGACCCGGCAAGAGGAGCATGGGGCTGCCGCTGGCGTGCCTCGGCAGCGGCGCGCTCGACCGCGTCGGTCGTGACGGTCGGGCGATGCGAGAGCCCGCGTGCGGCTTCGATGGCGCCTTCGGCGATGGCGGCTGGCACGAACAGGACGGTCATCTCCCCCGCTCGCGTGTAGAGCTCGATGCGATGAAGCTTCGTGCGCGGCTCCGGCGCCGAGTGAAGCCACGCAAGCTCGGCGTCGTCCGCGTCGAGCTGCGCGCGGAGGCGGCCCGGCATGCGAGACACCACGAGTAGCGCGATGGCGCCACCTGCCTGCATGAATCCCACGACGCCGAAGAGCACCCACGTCCCCCAGTGACGCACGTAGAGGGCGACCGCGAGGAGCGCCGCGATGCTGAGCACGCGCGCGGCGATCACCCGCCGGAGCTTCGTGTGATAGGCACCGAACGCAAGCGCGATCCTCGGGTCGAGTGCCATCGCGCGCGAGTGATACTCCACGTCGCTCACCACGTGAAGCGCCGGAGCTCGGCTCCGACGTCACGACATCGACCGACGGCGGCAGCGAGGCATCCTCCGTTACGGTCCCGGACGGCTCCGCCGAGACGGACGCCGCGAGCGATGCTGCGAGCGATGCCGCTGCCGCCGACCCGTGCGCCACCAAGACGCCGGTGTGCCCGACGACGACCACGACGGCCGGCAGCGGAGTCGTCGCCATCGATCGCTGCGCGTTTCCGATCGAGGAGGCCACGACCTCGAGCTCGCTGCCGCCGCTCGTGACCGCCCTCGAGAAGCTCGCGCCGAAGGCGAGCACCGCTGCGATCCTCGCGGATCTCAATCGCACGGCGACCGCGGCCACCGCCGGGTTGGTTCCCGGCGCTCCTCCCGGTGTCGACGTTGCGGTGCGCCTCGCGTTCGTCGACGTGACCAATCCGCAGGCCCCGACGTATCGCTTCGCGCTGCTCGTCGAGCCGACGGGCACTCCGCAGGCGCCGTCCTTCGTGCCCGTCACGATCCACGCCGGCGGCCTTGCGTGGTTCGGCAACTACCTCTACGTCGTCGAGACGGGGCGTGGGTTCCGCGTGTTCGACATGACGCGTGCGATGCAGGTCGCGACCGACGTCGACCAGATCGGCTGCCAGGCGGGCGTCTGCCGCGCCGGCCTCTACAAGTACGTCGTCCCGCAGGTCGGCGGGTACACGTCGACCAAGGCATGCGCTCCGCTCTTCTCGTACGTGGCGCTCGATCGATCGACGACACCGCCCTCGCTCCTCTCGGGTGAGTACTGCGGAGGGACCGCGTGCGCGAGCCAACCCCTGTCGGGTCGCGCCTACCGCTGGCCGCTGGACGCCACGACCGGGCGGATCGGCGCAAAGACGTCGTGGCCCTCGGAGGCGATGCTGCTCGGTCAGACGCAGGTGCAGGGCGGCGCTTCCCGCAAGGGCGTCTACTACCTCTCGTCGAGCGCCCCGGCCGGCGGCGGTGGCGCGCTGTATCGCATGCGCACCGGCAAGAGCGCGACCTCGACGTGGCTCGACTCGCCCGAGGACCTCATGGTCGACGAGGCCAACGGTCCCTTGTGGAGCCTCTCCGAGGCGGCGGGGAAACGCGTCGTCGCGGGGATGAAGCTGACGAGCTACCCGGCTCCGTAGGTCTCGAAGCGGAGGCTGAAGTCCGCGGCGTCGCTTGCGTCCTCCAGCGGTGATCCGGACGCTCACTTCGCGGAGTTGTCGAGCTCGACGCGCGTCGAGGGCCGAAGCTGGACGAGCAGCGGTCGTGCGGCGGTCGGGTCGATGACGACGGTCGCGGGCAACGCCCGCGACTCCTCCGCGGCGCTCTCGCTCTCGTCGGCCGCTCCGCTCGAGGGCCGCACGCGAATGCGCGACTCCTCGAACGAGGGCGTGACCTGGACGATCTCGCTCGTCGGCGGATAGACGTCGATGCGCACGTCGCGCTTCACGGTGCCGTCCGCGGCGCGGAGCTCGCGCGTTCGCTTCACGCGATAGCCCGGGATGCCGAACGCCTTCACGCGCACGGTGCCCTCCTTGGCGTGCCTGTCGCGCTCGACGACACGCGAAAACGTCGTGCGCTCGACGATCTCGCTGGTCACCGTCACGTCGAGGCGTGTCGCGCCGTCGCCGTCGAGCCACACCTCGAGCGTCCCGCGCGCGGCCTTCGCGTGAATGGTGACCGGGACGAGCGTCGGGTTCTTCACCTTCAGATCGATGGCGGGGCCGCCCGTCGACGAGAGGGCGACCGTCGCGTCGAGCCCCATGCGGATGTACGCGCTCGGCCTCGAATGAGGCGCACGCGCGACGATCTCGAGCCCACCGAGCAGCGCAGCGGCATGGAGCGTCGAGGCCACCTGACATGCGCCGCCGCCCATGCCCTCGGCGATCATCCCGTCGCGGAGAACGATGCTCTTCGCGTACCCGAACGCCGCCGTGCGCTCGCCGACCGCGTCGTTGAACGAGAGCGTGCCGCCCGCGGCGATGACCTTGCCGTTGATCGCCTCGGCGCCGAGCTCGACGTTCGAGGCGCGAGCCTTGTGCTCCGCGTCGTTCGCGTAGCTGGTCGTGAAGCGCGCGAGCACGACGCGCGCCGCGGTGTCGGTCAGCTTCGCGGCGGGGGCCCCGCCGTCGCGCTCGTCGGCGCCGGCCACGCACGGCACGAGCGAGAGCACCGCGGCCACGGCCAGCGCGCGCGCCCTCATCGATGCCCCTTCGACGCGACGAGCAGGTTCGAGCGCGCCGGCTGCACGTGATAGCCGATGCCGAAGCCGAGCGCGGTCGCGCCGCGCTGCTCGTACGCGGCGCGCAGCGCGGGCTGCGCGCGCTCCTCGTAGGGCGCGCCCGGCGCCTCGTAGCGGCCGAACAGGCGCACGGCCCAGCGGTCGTCGAAGGCGCGGAGCGGGACGCCGGTGTCGTCCTGCAGAACGATGGCGCTGTCGTCGAGGATCATCTGCTTGAGCATCGAGAAGCGCGGCTCGGCGAGCAGGAACATCGCGGCCTTCACGAACGTGACGTACGGGGCGAGGCCGTGGACCATCGCGACGAGAGGAGCCGCCGCGCCCTTGAGGCCGCCGTTCGCGAGGTCGGCCTGCACGTAGTCGAGCCGGCGCGTCTGCCCGGTCCCGGTCGTCCAGTCGATGCGTGCGGTGGGAGGCGTGGTGCTGGTCTGAACGCCCGAGACCGTCCCTCCCATTCGCGCAATCGTCGCGACGAGCGCGGCGAGCACGCCCTCGCGCTGGAAGTCGGTCGACATCTCGAGCGTTCGGAAGAACGTGAGGCGGTGAACGTCGCCGAGCGCGGCGCCGAGCCTGCCGAAGAGCCCCGCGGGCACGGGCTTGCTCGGATCCGGAAGCGCACCGACAGGCTCGAGGCCGACGAGCACCATGCGACGCGCGCTGCCGAAGAGCGCGAGCCCGTGCAGCGCGTCCGGCCCGGCGAATGGATAGAAGACCGAGCACTCGGGCGGGAGCAGGGGAGCGATGTCGCGCGCGGACCAGTCCTGCATCGCCTTGACGCGCGACTGACTCGACTGCCAGCGCTCGTTTTCGCCCTGCGCATAGGCGCGCCATTCGGCGCCCGGCTCGATGCCGGGAAGCGGCGCGAGGCCGGCGAGCCAGCGCGCCTGCGCGTGCGTGTCTGCCGGGGAATCGCCGGCAAACGCGGGGCGCGGGGCGAGGGCGCAGGCCAGCGAGCCGAGCACGAGCCCGCCCTGCAAGGTCTGTCGCCTCGAGAGTCTCACGGCCTCTATGTGGCACATCCTCGCGTCGTTCGCGAGGCGGGCCCGGGCCAGACCTACTTCGCGCGGTCGAGCATCGCGTGCAGGAGGACGTTGCAGCCGGCCTCGAGGTGCTCGGGCTTCGCGTCCTCGATCTCGTTGTGGCTGATGCCGTCCTTGCACGGCACGAAGATCATGCCGGCCGGAGCGAGGCGCGCCATGTAGACGGCGTCGTGGCCCGCCCCGGACACGGCGTTCATGTACGAGTAGCCGAGCGCCTTCGCGGCGCCCTCGACGGCGTCGACGCAGCCCTTCTCGAACGGGCACGGCTTGAAGTAGGAGACCTGCTCGATCGAGATCTTCAGCCCCGAGTCGGCGGAGGTCTTCTCGATGAACGCGCGGATCTCGCCGTCCATGATGTCGAGGCGCTCGTTGTCGACGTTGCGGAGGTCGATCGAGAACTTCACCTGGCCGGGGATGACGTTGCGGCTGTTCGGGAACACCTGCACGAAGCCGACAGTGCCGCGGCCGTAGGGCGGGTAGCGGTTCGCGATCGCGACCGTCTCCTGCATGATCTTCGTCGCGATCTGGAGCGCGTCCTTGCGGAGGGCCATGGGGGTCGGGCCGGCGTGGGCCTCCATGCCGGAGACGACGCAGTCGTACCAGCGCAGCCCGAGCACGCCGGTGACGACACCGATGGTGATGCCCGCGTCCTCGAGGACCGGGCCCTGCTCGATGTGCGCCTCGAAGTAGGCGCCGAGCGGGTGCTTGCCCGACTCCTCGGTGCCGACGTAGCCGATGCGCGTGAGCTCGTCCTTCACGGTCTTGCCGTCGACGTCCTTCGCGGCGTAGACGGACTCGAGCGTGAACGCGCCGGCGAAGACGCCGGAGCCCATCATGACGGGGACGAACCGCGAGCCTTCCTCGTTCGTCCAGAACACGACCTCGATGGGCGCCTCGGTCTCGATCTTGTGATCGTTGAGCGTGCGGACGACCTCGAGCCCGGCGAGGACGCCGTAGTTGCCGTCGAACTTGCCGCCCGTGGGCTGGGTGTCGATGTGACTGCCCGTGGCGATCGGCGGAAGGCTCGGGTTCTTCCCGGCCCGGCGCATGAACACGTTGCCGATCGTGTCGACGGTGACGGTCATGCCGGCCTGCTTCGCCCAGCCGATGACCAGGTCCCGGCCCTGCCGATCGAGATCCGTGAGCGCGAGTCGGCAGACTCCGCCCTTCGGCGTCGCGCCGATGCGCGCGAGCTCCATGAGCGAGGTCCAGAGGCGGTCACCGTTGATGCGGAGCTTCGTGGAGTCGGCGGTGCTCATGCTCCCGAGACTATCCGCGTCCGGGCGGGACGTCACACGGCGGCACACGCTGACTCATCGCGAAATGCCCCAAATGGCGGTTTTCTGGACGTTCCGCCGAGGCATGTGGCTTGCTCTCCTCATCTCCATGCCCTCGAACCATCGCTCCCCTGTGCGCCTCGCGTTCGCGGCTCTCCTCCTCGGCGCCGGTGCCCTCGCGGCGAATGCGTGCTCGGGAAAGACCGCCCAGGAGGGCTCGCAGACCGACGGCGGCTCCAGCGGAGGAGACGGGGGCACGACGACCAACAACCCCGCGTGCCCCGATACGGACCCCGGCGACGGAGCCGCGTGCACTAAGGACGGCGTGCTCTGCGAGTACGGGAGCGACTTCAACCCGCTCTGCAACACGGTGCGGGTGTGCTCGACCCATCGCTGGGCGCAGCCCATCACGTACTCGAACAAGCCGACCTGTCCGAGCACGCCGCCCAGCGTCTCGCCGAACCCGTCCGAATGCGCGGCGACCCGCGCCGCCGTTCCCGTCGGGCAGGCGTGCACCAGGGCCGCCGATGCCTCGGGCACCACGTGCTCGTACGACGGCGCGAGCTGCACCTGCGGCTCGTTCTGCCCGACCTACCCGGTCGGCCAGGCCGACTGCGACGCGGATGCGGGGATCACCCAGAACTGCTGCGACCGATCGAAGATCGAGTGGCACTGCTTCGACGGGCCGGCGTTCTGCAAGACGCCGCGTCCGCGCGTGGGCAGTGCATGTGGGACCGAAGGCGAGTCCTGCGCGCTCGCCGAGCCCGGCGAATGCGGCCAGCCGATCCTCAGCTGCAGCAAGGGCGTGTGGACCCTGCCGAACGTGTCGTGCCCCGTCTCGACGGCGCGCGCAAAGCGGGAGATCGCGTACGTCGATCGCGACGGCACCGAACGCCTCCATGATCAGCTGATGAGCACGCGCCTCGCGAGCTATCGCTACAACAGCCCCGCACCCGACGGCATGGGCGGAGGCGACGCGCGCCACCTCGGCTTCATCATCGAGGACATGCCCGAGGGCAGCGCCGCGGTGCTCCCGTCGCGCGACCGCGTCGATCTCTACGGCTACGCGAGCATGACCGTCGCCTCCCTGCAGCACCAGCAACGCGAGATCGACGAGCTCAAGGCCGAGCTAGAGAAGCTTCGCCGCGAGAACGCCGCGCTGAAGCCCGCGAAACGCTGAAGCTGCGATCACCGTTACGCGAAGGCGAGGAGGGCGACTCCGCCCTCGCGGTCACCGACGGCGATCTTGCCGGGGCACGCCGCGAGGGGGCTCACGGCCTGCATCGGCGCAGGGAGCTTCGCCTTCGCGGCGCACTTGCCGGAGGTGAGATCGTAGAGCTCGAGGCCGTTCTTCGCGTACGCGTCCCAGCCCGTGAAGCCGGCGCGAGCAAGGAAGCGGTCGTCGCCCGCGCTCGCGAACAGCATCGAGGCCTGACCGAGCACGATGACGCGGGGCTTGCCCTTGCCGGTGAGCGAATGGACGGTGGCCGTCGCCTCCCGCGAGCCCGACGCCGTGACGACGAGCGAGCCGCCGGAGAAGAATGCGTCCTGCACGGACTTGCCGACCCAGCTACCGGTCAGTGACTTTCCGGTGCGCGTGCTCCAGACATGCGCGAGCTCGCGGGCGTGCGAGACGGCGAGGAGGTGCTCGCCGGTGGCGTCGAACGAGAGCTCCGAGATGCCCCCCTCGTGGTGCCGGTCGATCTTCAGCACGCCTCCGGCGAGCTTGCGTGTCTTGCCGGAGGCGGTGTCGACGAGCCCGGCTGCGCCGGTGAAGTAGGCGTGAGCGACGCGGCGC
>Ga0335397_10002743_pt1 | contig 23958 bp, 27 predicted proteins | sample MAT04_FD_205740 | JGI IMG/M metagenome (GOLD analysis project Ga0335397, IMG submission 205740) | Freshwater microbial communities from Lake Fryxell liftoff mats and glacier meltwater in Antarctica - MAT-04 (spades assembly) (version 2) ... | reverse complement strand
CATGTTCGACACGACAGGGCAGCGGGACCGGCGCCGTCGAACCGCGCCCGCGGCCGCCCTCGCTGCGCCCTTGTCCACCGTGACGAGCGTGGCCCGCCCGCGCCGCGGCGCTCGACCCTCGTGAGGAGCCAGCACAACGCACGCAAGGGTCACGAGAAGGCTGGCGGGCCTACCAGGCCGCCGAGTTCGCCGCGGTCGGCATCGACCGCGGCGACGACTGGGTGTTCACCGACGGCGACGGTGAACCGATCCACCCCCACGCCGTCTACGAGGCGTTCCGGCGAATCGTGCACAACACGAGCGCCAACCTGTCGGGAGTCGACCTCAGCGACCTCGACCTGGCCGGCATCCCCACGATGCGATTCCACGACCTCAGGCACACCCACGGCAGCCTGCTCATCAAGGAAGGCGTCCCCGTCAAGGTCGTGTCCGAGCGGCTCGGCCACGCGCACATCGCCCACACGCTGCAGACCTACCAGCACGTCCTGCCCGGCATGCAGGCCGACGCGGCACGAACCGCCGAACGACTCGCCGACCCGCGACCGACGCCCAAGAAGCCGAAGAAGCAGACCGGCAAGTCGTCGGGTGGAACGTCGTGGGAACAGCCGGAGGAAGGCCGCCTGATCCGGTAGAACGATCCGAGAACGGCGAAAGCCCAGGTCTGTGACCTGGGCTTTCATCGTTCAAATGGTGGCGGGGGTAGGATTTGAACCTACGACCTTCGGGTTATGAGTCAGACGAGGCGCATCCCAGCCCGTACCAGGGCCTCCCAAATAGTGATGTTGAGCTGGGCTTTCGCGCTGCTGCACTCCCCGACCGTACCGCTCCGCACCACCCCGTCACTCTGAGAAGTGTAGAAGAAGTGTAGAAGTCCGACGTCTGCTGGCCGGGCTCGTCAGGCCACGCTTCGGTCGAGCAGGTGGCGGTTCTTGGTGACCGATCCGGGCAGGATCGCGAAGCGGATCTGGCCGTCGTCGACAGTGACGACCCTCACGACAGCGTGGTTCCGGGGGCTGGCGGCAGCATCGGTCCGGGATAAGCACGCTCGCAACCACGGCGTCGACGGCGGTGGACCAGCCGAGACCGTCGTCGCCCTGCGTGCTGAGGTCGAGTTCTTCCATGGCGGTCAACTTCGCGATCATCCAATCCTCATGGCAGGGGATTCGTCCAGTTGCGATGCTCACAGACTCGAGCGCCAGGATCCGCGGAGTCGGGCACGAAGTGACCAACCTTGACGTAGCCGAGCACGCCGACACCGATCCCCGCATCACCATGATCACAGGCTGGAGCGGGGCGGAGCATGCCTGCTCGTCACCACGGCGCAGCGCCGCGCGCCAGGATCGGCCGAGGGCAACTGAACTGCGCCGTCAGCTCAGTTGAGGTCCGAATACTGGTCGAGGATCTTCCTCAGACGTTCGTCGCGGATCTCGGCGCTGATCTTCCCGTCGCCGAAGAGCCCCCACACCTCCGCTAGGCGCGCATCTCGCTCCTCGATCCGTTGCTCGCGTGGGGTCTTGGTCGGGATCTTTGGCTGATCCGGTGCGGGAGCAGGCTTGGTCGAATACGTGACCAGGAACCCCCAGCTGCAGGGGTTCCAGATCAGGGCCTTCGGGCTCTGCGAGGGGATCAGCGCTCGCTTGGCCTCCATCGCGGCATAGAGCCGATCGACCGAAGGCAGATCGGCGTCGACGTCGGCGAGGCCGACGTCAGTGATGACCCAGTCGGCGGCACCGGGCCACCACCCGCCAGTCGCGCAGAGCCAGTACTTCGAGGGTCGGATCGCGGGCCGCTTCGAGGGGCTATTGACGCCCCAGAACCAATTGCCATCCGAATCGTTGGCTGCGCCCCAGTAGCCCGCCCTGAAGGCGGCCAGGAAGTTCGTAGTGGTCATGGCGTCCCTGCTCCTCGTTGGTGTGGGATGAGCACGCGTCCCGCCAGGCGCACCACGCGGGGCGACGCCAACGACGTCGATCTCGTCGTCGCGGTCCTGGCTTGTTCCCGTCCCCGTCCCTGGCACGCGCCCACGGCGCGCCGACCCAGGACCCTATTCACCCCGCTGCGTCCGTGCCGGTCCCGACGGCTGGGAGTGCGCCCCAGACCGGCGGGGAGCTCAGTCTGGACGATGAGCGTAACGTACACGTTACGGCTACCCTGATCGCCATGGCCAAGCCACGAACCGGAGCAGAGCGATACCTGGCCCGCCGCCTCGGGGACCCGGATTACCGCCAGGCGTACGAGGAGGCCCGCGAGCGGATCGACCAAATCGATTCGGTGATCCGCGCCTTGGACGATCGCCGCGAGGAGCTCGACCTCACGAAGGCCGAGCTCGCTCGGCGTGCGGGCGTGAAGCCCGAGGCGATTCGTCGGCTCTTCTCCGCTGAGAAGCCGAACCCAACGTTGACCACACTCGTGGCTCTCGCCGGGGCGCTCGACCTCGAGATCCAGCCCATCCCTCGCCGAGGCACTTCGGCTACTCGAGCACGGTCCGGTGCTTCTGGAACTCGGCGCCGTAGCGCTTGACCCGCCGGTAGTCCCGGGCGTTCGCCGCGGTGCGGGGCGGCTTCGATAGCCCGTCAATGCACACGATGCTCGAACCCCCAAGGTCCGAAGCGTCGCGTTCGAGTACGCAGAAGAGCCGATGGTTCATCCCGCCGCCCTGCACTCGGACCTCGAAGAACCCAGCCATCTCGTCGTGCATGACCTCCCACTTGCCGCCGCCCGAGAACGAAGGCGGCGGTGCCGCAGCAACCGCGTCGAGAACCGCATGGATCTCGGCTGCGACCTTGGCCGGGACGCCGTCGAGGAAGTCGATCGTCGGCACCGTGCGCTCGGACACGTCGCGCTGGAAGAAGTGGATGTGCCAAGGCTTGGGCGGCTTGTTGGAGGAGGCGGTCATCTACTCACGCCTCCGTGTCCCCAGCCTCATCGCCGCCGGCCGGGGTTTCGGGCGCCAGGGTCTCGGCTAGGTGCTCGAGGCTCGCGACAACCTCGCCCACCGTCGCGAAGGCGGTGGCCGGGAGTGGCTTGTCAGTCCGGATCTCGAAGACGATTGAGCCGCCGTCGATAGCCCACACCTGATGGACGACCGGAGTGCCTTGGCCTGTGGCTGGCTGGGTACGCGCAGCGGGGGCTGGCGCCGCCGCCCGAGCGGCGGAATCCAACGGCGGAGCCTCGTCGACTATGTCGAGCTCGACCGAGTGGCTGGCGTCGGAGTTGTCGTCGTATGAGATCGACCGAAGGATGAGTTCACCGTCATCGGTGAGCTCACCGAGGTCAGCAGCGACAGCGCTTTCCACGAACGATTGGACGAACTTGTCCTTCGAGGCCGGCGCAATTCCGAAGTCGTGGACCGCCTTGCTACCCAGATTGCCTTGGGCGAGGGGTTGGTTCTTGCCCATGTCCTCGTACAGCCTGGCGAAGACCGGGCTGTTCATGAACGCCTCGCGCAACGCTTGTCTCTCCGCCTGAGCGTCGGGCGGGAGGGCGATCTTGCGTGCGATCTCGGTCATCGACAGGCTGTCGCCTCGACCGGCGACCAGTTTCCAGTCGCGAAAGGCAGCGAGTCGCTGACGGAAGGCCCCGCTGTTCGTGCTCGAGTGGCCCATGTACGAGGCAAACATTGGTGTCGAGTGGTCGAACCCGTACTTGCCCGCCTCCTTGAGGATGGTGGCAGCCTCTGCCAGCGACACGACGGGAAAGCCGGTGCTCTTCTTGCGGCGCGGCGCAGAAGGCTGCTTCGGGCCAGCGCCGTCATCGTGGTTGTTCCTAGCCTCTGCCATGCGATTGCCCTTCCGGTACGACCAGTCACGTCAGTATAGCGCGTACCTCATGAGTACAACGGTACTGATCGTACTTTCGTTACCGTAGGCCCTCGATGCAGGGTGGCTGGGCCGACCTACAAGGTGCCGGTACCCATCTGGTCACCGGCCTTGATTGTGCACGAGGCCGAAATGTCACGCACCAGTACCGGCCTGACACTTCGGCTCCGGCATCCGCCGGCGCTCGTCAGTCAGAGCCGGGGATCGACCGGTTCGCTCTCCATGGCGAGAACGCGCCGCAGCTGGCACCCCGCCGGTACCGACCGGGGCGAAGCCGAACGCATGGCTGCCCGGCTCGCCGCCGAACGTGAGGGCCGAGGCGATGAGATCCGGTCGCTCAGCTTCGGCGCCTACCTCACCACCCAATGGCTGCCCGCCAAGAAGATCGAGCTCGCGGCGTCCACCTACCGCGACTACGAACGCAAGACCACCAACCATGTGCTGCCCGCCGTCGGGCGCGTCGGGCTGAGGCGGCTGCGCCCCGAGCATCTCGACCGGCTCTACAAGGCCAAGCTCCGTCCGACCGACGGACAACGGCCGTTGGCGCCCAAGACCGTCTACGAGATCCACCTCATCATCCGAGGCGCGCTCGGTGACGCCGTGCGCCGCGGACTGATCCAACGCAACGTCGCCCTGTTCGCCCGGTCACCGCTGCAACGGTCGTTCCACCAGACCGAGAAGACGGCCTGGACCGCCGGCCAGCTCCGGTCGTTCCTGCACGCAGCCGCAGGCCACAAGCTGTTTCCCGCCCTGTGGCTCTCCGCCAACACCGGGATGCGCCGCAGCGAACTGCTCGGACTCCGATGGGCCGACCTCAACGTTTCCAAGGCTCGGCTGTCGATCAACCGCGGTCTCGTCGCCGTCGGCTACGAGCTCCACGAGACTCCTGGCAAGACCCGCAACGCCCGCCGCACCATCGACCTCGACGCCACAACGCTCGAGGTGCTCCACGGATGGCGAGCACTCCAGACCGCGACCTACCAGGCCACCGGAACCGACGACCCCGGCATCATGTTCGCCGACGCCTCCGGCCAACCCATCCACCCCCACACCGTGTCGCAAGCCTTCGACCGGATCGTGCGACGAGCCGACGTCCCGATCATCTGCCTCCACGAGCTGCGCCACACCCACGGCACCCTGCTCATCGAGGCCGGCGTCCCCGTGAAGGTGGTGAGCGAACGGCTCGGCCACGCCAGCCCGACCTTCACCATCGAGACCTACCAACACGTGCTCCCCGGCATGCAAGCCAAGGCCGCGACCACCTTTGAGAAGCTCATCGCCCCCGAAGACGTTCCACCGGGCACCCGTTCCACCGGCCCGAGCCGCAGGAAGACCGCCTGACCCCGGAGGAACTCCCGACAACGACGAATGCCCAGGTCGCTGACCTGGGCATTCACACTTATAGGTGGTGGCGGGGGCAGGATTTGAACCTGCGACCTTCGGGTTATGAGCCCGACGAACCCTTGTTCGTTCTGTCCCATCCTGTACCAGGCAGTACCTCTGAGCTGGGCTTTTCTGCATCGGTCCTCCTGGTCGGTACCACCCCGTGTCGCGGGGTTTCGTTCCTCCCGGTAGAAGACCCGGTAGAAGAATCGGGGTCGAACCGGGCAGTCGTGGAGAGTCCTGAGGAGTCGGTCAGCCGGCGGATCTCGTCGAACGCGGCCCGGATGAACTCAGTCGAGGTCGGTTGACCTTCGGGTTCGATCCTGGTCCACGTCTCAACCGGGGCGGCCCCGGCACTCAGCGACAGACCCAAAGCATCGAACGCTGCAAGCTTTGCCACCTCGCTGGGTGTCTCGTCGCCACCCACCCAGCCAACGAACGCGGGCACCGCGTCGAGATCGGAAACGGCGGTGATCGCATACACGTCGTATCCGAAGTCGGCGAGCAGGCCGCCGAGGGCGCCAAGGTAGGCCGAGGTCTGCTCCGCTCGCGTCGTGTCGAGTGCCCAGGTGCTGGCGCCGAGGACCGCGATGGGCCCTGTGCGGGGCCGAGGGCGGCGGCTCGGGGCCCGGCCACCGAGCCGGAAGCACTCCAAGTCTCGCGGGGCGCGCTCGCGACGGATGCGGCCGATGACGTCTCCGAACGGGGCGACGGGGTCTTCGAGCTTCACCAGGCGACCTCCTCAATCTCCACGATAGCGGTCAGGTCACGAACGGCGAGTTGTACATGGGACTGGCTCCGGATCTTCGAAGCCTCGAAGATCGGCTCGCCTTCTTCGAAGATCGCGCGCACCGACCGGACGAGCCCGCCGTCAGCGGCCACGCGGTCGCAGTAGAAGTTGATGGTCGCGGCGTCGCGGGCATGGTTGCCGCGATCGGTGTTGACTGGGATCGGAACCCCAGTGGTGATGCAGTCGACGGCGAACTCGAAGTCCGCGTCGGCCACCTTCGTCTGCCACCGCGAGTCCAGCAGGTCGAGACAACCATCGAGCTCGACGCGTGCCACCACCACAGCGGCGTCGGCGCCGAAGCGCGTCTCGGCCCATTCTCGGGCTCGCCAGGGCGAGTCCTGCCAGAGGTAGAAGCCTGTGCCGAGCCACTCGAAGTGCTGGTCGCTGGGCCGGATGTCGCGAGCGAGCACGTGCGCCACCGCCGCTCGGCTGGTGCCATGGAACCCGATCACCTCGCTGGGCAGCTCAATCACGCATCGTCCTTCCTTCGCGAACGTCGTCCGCGATCATCGCAGGGGGCTCTGACACGCAAACGGCTCGGCTCGGCGTGGATCGAGGTCGAAGCGCCACGTCGATGATCTCCGCTCCGGAGCGCTTCACCCACGCTCTGGGCGGAGTCGTTCCTTCACGTGCGCGTTGAGCAGCGAGACGACCTCGGCGATTCGCTCGGCGCGCACGTCGGGACGGCGAGAGGTTCCGTCGATCCAACGCAGATAGGCCCGGCGGTAGAACTGGGCGAGACCATCGAAGAACGCCCCGGCGACGGGGTCGGCATCGAGCGCTGCGGCCAGGTCGGGGGCGAGGTGGTCGCGCTGGGGTCCTTCCGGTCCGAGGACGACGTCGACCTGATCTCCGGGAGCGATGCCGCAGTCGCGTCGCCATGCCGGGCCGAGCAGGATCGCCCAGTGGCCATCGAGTGGCTCGACGACCGCTCGGACCGCCATACCGTTGACGGTGCCGGCGACGGCATGGGCCGGCTTGTGCCCCCAGGCCTCGTCGGGATCGAAGGGGAGCGGGACGAGCACCCGCCGCTTCGGGCCGCTGACGACGTTCGTGGTGAAGCTTGGCTCGGGGTTGCTCATCGGCCGACATTCTTGCAGCGTGCCGGCCCGTCCTGCCCGCGTAGTCAGCCCGTCCTGGTCGAGTGGGTTAGAGCATCGAGCCGAGGTCGGATCCGATGGTCGGGTAGGCGGCGGTCGCGGACTTGAGTTGGCGGGTGGTCAGTCCGAGCTTCATGGCGAGTCCGCAGGTGTTGATGAGCTCGGCGTACTCGGGGCCGAGCATGTGGGCGCCGACGATCATGTCAGTGGTGGTGTCGACGAGGATCTTGACCGCGGCGGTCGTCTCACCGATCCGGTGGTTGGAGTACCAGCGGCTCGTGTCGGTGAATCGCACCTCGATGTCCAGGCCGCGTTCTCGTGCTTCGTGCTCGAGCAGGCCGACCCGGGCGAGTTCGGGGATGGTGAACACCGTGGTGGGCACCCCGTGGTAGTCGGGGGCGCGCTGGTGGCCTCTGGTCATGTTGGACGCGGCCACCTTGCCTTCGAACACCGCGACCGGGGTGAGTGCCATGCCGTCGGTGTCGGCTGCGTCGCCGGCGGCGTACACCGCGGGGTTGGTGGTGCTCTGTAGGTGCGCGGCGACGGTGATGCCCCGGTCGGTGTGCGCAACGCCGCCGGTGTCGAGCCCGAGGGTGGACAGGTTCGGGATACGTCCAGCGCCGTGCACGACCAGCTCAGCCTCGATGGCCCTTGGCCCGTCGGGTGTGTCGAGCTGGACCCGGTGACCAGAGCCGGCGGCCTCGATGCGGTCGATGGTGCTGCGGGTTCGGACGTCGATGCCGACCGTGGCGCTCCTCGCGACGAGCAGGTCGACGAGGTCCGGGTCGAAACCTCGCAGCGGCCGGTCGCCGCGGTCGATGATCGTGACCGTCGAACCGGCGCGAGCTGCGATGTGGGCGAACTCGAAGGAGATGAACCCGCCGCCGACGAACACGACGCGCCCGGGCAGCGACTCGAGGTACAGGAACTCGGTGCTGTCGATCATGTGGTCAGCACCAGGGAACCCGAGGGGTCGCGGTCGCGCCCCGGTCGCGACGAGCACGTGGCCGGGCTCGTACACGATGCCGTCGATCTCGAGTGCAGTCGGCGAGGTGAAGGTGGCGGTCCCGTGCAGGTTGTCGACCCCGTTGGTCACCAGATCGCGTTCTGCATTGCCGGGAACCGGGTCGGTGAAGCCCCGGGTGTGGCGCATCAGATCGGCCCAGTTGATCGACAACCCGTTCGCGTCGATGCCCTTGTCGCGCATCAGGTTGGCGGCGTCGATGATCTCGGCGCCGCGGCGCAGGATCTTCTTTGGGTCACAGCCCCGAAGCGCGCAGGTGCCGCCGTAGGGCAATTCGTCGACGATCGCGGTGCGCCATCCCGTGGCGACTGCCTTGTTCGCAGCCGAGATGCCGGCCATGCCCGCACCGACGACGATCAGGTCATAGTTCGTCGTCATCGCCTACCGGCCCCTTCGGCGCTGGCCACGGTCACCCGGGGCCCAGACTCGTCGTCGACCGGCCCGGCACCGTCGCGGGTACGTCGGCGAAAGCGGGTAGCCAGCAACACCGAAACGACCGCAACCACAGCAACGACTGGCCCGGCCCAGGACCAGACCGCGAGTCCGGTCACCGCAGTGAGCACACCGACATGGATCGCACAGCACAGCCCCACTGCGCCAGCAGCTCCGGCGATGGCCTTTATCGGGAGAACACGTCCACGAGCGCGTCGACCGGCAGAGCTCCCTCGACGGTGTCGCCGCTGCGGTAGAGACGACACGCCAACGACGCGGCGGCGCCACCGAAGGGGTCGACCCCGTCGACCAGGACGGTCGGCGACCCACTCATCGCCGCACGCTCCGCCGCCTCCGGTGAGTCGATGAGGATCTCGCGCACCGTGGCCGTCATACCGGCCCGATCAAGGGCGAGGTCGATGCGCTCGCGGGCGACGGCGAGGTTGGGACAGTCCGCAACGTGGAGCAGTTCGATGTGCATACGACTACCGTAAAGATTCTAGTGCACAGGAAGGTCAAGAAGAATGTTGATCGGCGAGGTCACCCGACAATCCGGGATCGCGGCCAAGACCCTCCGGTACTACGAGGACATCGGCCTGCTCGACCCCCCCGAGCGGACCGCGTCCGGCTACCGCCGCTACCGCCCCGACGTGCTCGAACGTCTCACCTTCATCACGTCGTCCCAAGCGCTCGGCCTCACCCTGGGCGAGATCCGCAGCATCATCGCCCTGCGAGACGACGGACAGCCCCCATGTGGGCACGTCCTCGACCTGCTCGTGAAGCGATCCGACCGGATCGACCAGAAGATTCGCGAACTACGCGCCCTCAAGGTCGACCTCGCCAAGATCGTCGAGCGGGCTTCACGACTCGACCCCACCGACTGCCACCCCGAGCGCGTCTGTCACCTCATCGGCGGCCCGGCCGCCAATGCCGACATCGACCCCAAAGAGGTCTCGGCCCCCGAAGCCGACGACTGAAACCCGTCACCACATGGCGGCCGCCAACAAGTCGAGCCATGGACGGGCATCAGCAGGCCGGGCCCACAGGTGCCGGTCGTTGGTCATGTCCATGAAGTCGACCGCGGCCTCGCAATCATCAGGCACGACAGATCCCCCGTCCACATCAGCGAACGCCACCGGCCGAGGTCTCGCCCAGGGCGGGCTCATCGCGGCCCCGGTGGAACAACCGACGCCGCGAGCGCACGTTCCACCGGAAGGACAACCGACCTCGCGATCCGCTGACCAGCATGTTCGGCGATCGGACTGGGGGCTGGACACCCGATGGCGAGTGTTCTACCGATCGTTCCACCGGGTTCGCCTGGGCCTGGAGGACGAAGGAGCACACCATGAAGGGATACGTCGCCAAACGCCGAGGCCGGTACTACGCGGTCATCTACGAGGGGCTCGACCCGATCACGGGCCGGGAACGCCGAACGTGGCACCCCGCCGGGACGGACCGAGCCGACGCCGAACGCCTCGCCGCGACACTCGCCGCGGCCCGCCTCGGCCGCGATGACGAGGCCCGCTCGCTCACCTACGGCGCCTACCTCGCCACCCGATGGCTGCCAGCCAAACGCCTCGACCTCAAGGACAGCACCTGGAACGGCTACGCCAGCAAGGCCCGACTGCACATCATCCCCGCCTTGGGGCACACCCCAATTCGCCGGCTGCGCCCCGAGCAATTCGAAGCGCTCTATGACCGCATGCTCCACCCCGCCGACGGTGGCCGGGTCTATGCGCCGAAGATGGTGCTCGAAGTCCACCAGATCATCCGCCGGTCCCTGGCCGACGCCGTCGAACGCGGGCTCCTCAACCGCAACGTCGCCCTCGCCGCGCACGCCCCGAAGCTTCGAGCGATCCCCACAGTGGAACACGACGCGTGGGACGCCGAACAGCTCCACGCCTTCTGTGGCGCCGCCGCCGGCCACCGACACTTCGCGATCCTGTGGCTCGCCGCGTTCACGGGCATGCGCCGCAGCGAGCTCGTCGGGCTCCAATGGCGCGACATGGACTTCAAGCACTCCGCTCTCTCGGTCAGCAGAGGTCTCGTGTCGGTCGGCTACGAGATCACGCTGTCGCCGGGCAAGACCCCACGATCGCGACGACGCATCGACCTCGACCCCACCACGCTCGAGATGCTTCGGGCGTGGCAGGCCTGGCAACGGATCGAACAAGGCGCCACCGGCGCAACACCGGACGTCGGGTGGGTGTTCGCCGAGCCCGACGGCCGGCCAGTGCACCCCCACTCGGTCTCCCAAGCATGCGACACCATCGCCGCCCGCGCCGGCCTACCCCCGGTCCACCTCCACGGCTTGCGCCACACCCACGCCACGCTGCTCATCAAGGCCGGTGTTCCGGTGAAGGTCGTCAGCGAACGCCTCGGCCACGCCACCACCGCGTTCACCATCGAGACCTACCAACACGTCCTCCCCGGGATGCAAGCCGAGGCCGCGCAGATCTTCGAAGCGCTCATCGCGCTTGCGACTCTCCCCGACACCGGTTCCACCGGGACTGCCCGGGGGAACACCCGGAGGAACGCCGCCTGAACCCGGAGGAACACCCCCGCAACGACGAATGCCCAGGTCGTTGACCTGGGCATTCACTCACAAGTTGGTGGCGGGGGCAGGATTTGAACCTGCGACCTTCGGGTTATGGGATTCATAGTCACCTATCCAGCCCGTCCCTTCCCGTACCATTCAGTACCCGTGAGCTGGACATTCTCATTTCCGGCGTGCCAAATCGTACCTCCCCAGCACGCCCGATACCAGCTCTCCCGGTAGAAGACCCGGTAGAAAGCTTGAACGACTGGGGCACAGTCGTCAACCGGATCAGCGGACGCCGGACGAGCCACAGATCACGAGATGCGAAGGCGGAAGGGCGATGATCGTCGGGTTCTGTCGCCTACGCCGAGCGGCAGATGAAGATGACACCGCCGCAGTCATCGATCCACGCTCCTCGTTCTCGAATCTCGCCTTCGACGATGCTACGACAAGCCTCGATGAGGCCGGCCCACGAGACGTTGGCAGGGAGACCATGCTCGTATGACGACTGTGTGCTGTTGACGTAGCGGACCACCGGATCGGCCTTGGGAACGACCAAGCGATTGACCGTGCTCCGCACCGACACAGAGGAGAACGTGCGCAACAAGATCGCCTCGCCGTTCTCGGCCGAGAACCGAGTAGGCGGTGTCGGTGGCATCGCCAATGGTTCCCCGATGAGCGCTTCCACGCTCCGCGCCACCAGCGTCGAGAGTCCGTGGAGGTGGCGATCGCTGTTCGTCGTCACCACCACGGTGGCGTCGTCGGTCATGACACGGTTGATCTCCCGACACGCGCGGTCGATGTCAGGAACGTGGTAGAGCATGTGGAGCGCAAGCACGACGTCGAACTGGTCGTCCGCGAACGGCAGAGACTGCGCGTCCCCGACGAGCGCTGATCCTCCGGCGCTGTGGAGGGAAGATCGCGCTTCAGAGGCCATGGCGGCGGAGAAGTCGAGGGCGAAGCGCTTTCGCGCCCCGATCGCGTCCCCGACGTTCGCCAGATGGGTCCCCGGCCCACACCCGACGTCAAGCATCCGTGGCCGACTCACGCTGGCTTGGATGAGGTCGACGATGTCGCGGGTGATGTCACTCGGCCGTTCGAGGTAGCTGTAGATCGCGCGCCGGTCGAGCAGAGGATCCGCCGACTCGTACCCAGCAGCGAGGCGAGCCGCGTCGGTCATCGGATCTCCCGGCTCTGCGGCAGCGAGGCGGCCGAAGGATGGGGACAGGTTGCGCACCACGACCCGACGCCTGGATTCGAGCGCTGGCTCGATGGTTCTCGTGATCTGCCGGTCATCGATCTGTCGCTCCCTCGAGGCGCGGACCTGAGCGACCACCCTTGATCGCGATCTGCGCGTCTTTGAACGGTGACAGCCGGCTCGCCACGACCTGGTGCACCGACGCTTCACCTGGCCAGTCGGCCGCAAGGGTAGCGAACGCGTCGCGCTCGAGGACCGCTAGCGGTCGGGAGGGGTCGCGGCGGTGGCGTTCGACCATCTCGGCCGCCATCATCGAAGCGAGTCGCTGGAGGCGCTTCACGAAGTCGGAGCCCTCCCGATTGTCCCGTTCGGTGTCGGTTACCGCGTCCTGGAACGTGGCCGCCCGACCATCGCGCACGTGGGCCTGCCACCCGACATCGAGCGCAGCGAGGAACTCGTCGTGTGCATCCTCGAGCCGGAGCGAAGGATCATCTCGCCAGGAGAGCGCCCGTCGGAACGCTCCGACCAGGTCGGGATCCAAGCCCTCGAAGTCGTGGTAGGAGTGGCGGCCGTAGAGCCGAGCGGCCGAGTTGAGGAGGTAGAGGATCGAGCGGTGGGCGTGGTACTCGTCCATGACGACGTCGTAGGACGCTGGCTCGTCCACGATCGCAGCCGTCGTGCTCGTGCTGTCCCGGGCGAACCACTCGAGCAACGCCCCCACGAAGGACTCGTAGGCGTCAGCGACGGTGGGGACCGGGGGTGTGACCACCGGTGGCGGTCCAGCCCCCAGCCACATGCCCGTCTTGATCCCGTAGCCGAGCTCGCTGCCGAACTCGTGGTACTCCTGCGGTGTGAGGGTGAACGCGCCGATGCGTTCCAGACCGACGGCCATGTCGATCAGATCGTGATGGGCGTCCGGCGCTGCGGACGCAATCACGACGAGATCGATGTCGCTGACCTGGATGAGGCCACCGGACAGGTCCCGACGCCAACACGGCTCACCCCGAGCGAACGAGCCGGCGAGCACCAAGCCCCACGATTCGGGAAGCGCATCAGTGAGCGCCAGCAGTCGCGTCGCGACGGCGTTGGCTGCTTCGACGAGCTCCGGGCGGTCAGGCAGGTGGCGAACGAACATATTGGCGACATCAGCCGGCGATCCTGCACGAGCCAGCACGACTAGGCCGACCCGTCGAACGCCGCGAGGACGTCGCCGACCGCATCGAGATCGGGGGCGTAGATGTGCGCCGAGGCTGCGAAGAGGAACAACGGACCTGGAGGCGCGCCGACCGCATCAGCGACATCCTGCTGGATAGCTCGCATGGCCAGGATGTTCCCCGGCTGGCTCGAGTAGACGTTCTGGCTCCGGTACACGACGTTCATGATCGTCTTCTCCTCGCGGACCTTGAAGTCGAGCATCGAGAGACAGGCGAGCTCGTCGATGCCGGGGGCGTGCATGCAGATCGTCGCCGACTTCGTCGTCCGCTTCTTCCGGATCCGCTCGATCACCCAGTCGATCTGGTCGATGCCGCCGTTCTCGTAGATGAGCGCCCCGTAGGAGATCGGGTACTCGGGCAGCGCCGGGATGCTGCGGTACTTCCGGAGCATGAGATCGATCCGATCGGCAGCTGCGTGTTCGGCCAGGATGGGATCGTTGACGTCCGCCTCGTCCACCTCGACCGTCAGGTTGATGCACTCGCGGAGCTGCACCCCTCCCGCCGTGATCTCCGTGCCGATCCCGTCGTCCTCCGTCCAATGGCCGAGCTCGTACACGGTCCGGAGCGAGGTGATCCAGGCCTCACCCAAGGTGCCCGCGCGTACGCTGACGTCCTTCAACAAGGGCCGGTCGGCTGTGGTCTGCGTCATTTCATCCTCCGATGTGGTTGGAAAGCGAGATCGTTGCGACGAGCCCGTAGTGGTCGCTGGGGAATTGGAAGCCGTTGAGGGCCGAGTTGCAGACGAGGGACGACGAACAGATGCGCCCCGCCGAGTCCGGACGTTGGAACGGATCGCCGACGAACACGTAGTCGATGCGCTTCGACGGGACGTTGAGGGCGGAGGCGTTCGGGTTCTCGATGTCCCACGTGTGGCCGGGTTCTCCGCCGCGCGCGACTCGCCATGCGTCCTGGTAGTACGTGGTTGCGCCATCGATCACGGCAAAGCCGCAGAGGAAGCGGATCTCGTCCGATTCGGGCTCCGCGTTGAAGTCGCCGCAGATGATCGGCGGGTTCGGGCACGCTGCCTGGACAGACTCCCGAACGAAGCGATCGAGGTGCACGACCTGTCGAACGCGGTGGTAGCCCTGCCGTGGCGATGGCGCCAAGTGGGTGCTGTAGACGTCCACGCCGCGAGTTCTCGCATGGAGGACCTCGAGCTGCATCCGGAAATGTGCAGGAGCGCCCGGCGTGTCGTCGGTCGGGAGCGCGATCAAGGCTCGATGCTCGATCGGCCAGCGCGACGCGATGAACGACCCGAGCATCACGTCCCGCTCGGGCCACAACGACTCGTCGACGGGGAAGCCGCCGAACACGCCGTGGCGAGGGCACTCGCCGTCGGGAGCGAAGATCTGGTCCACCGCAGATGCGCCCTGCTCGTCCCCGAAGACCTCCTGGAGGCAGACGATGTCCGGATCCACGAGCGCGATCCATCGAGCGAGCGCCGAACGCCGTTCCGACCAGCCAGCCTCGAAGAGGGTGGCGGCGTTGAGCGTCATGACGGTCACGTCGAGCGGGGCGTCCGGGTCGTCGGCGATCACGGAGCCGGATCCACGACGAGGTCGAGCGGTCGGACGAGGCGGACGCCGAGGTTGCTGAAGTGCATGGAAGATTCGGGCGCCGGCCCGAAGTCGACCGTCCGCTCGAGCAACGTCTCGATCCCGATGCGCAACTCGAGACGGGCCAGGTGCGAGCCGAGGCACCGATGCGGCCCGCTCCCGAAGCTGAGGTGAGGGTTGCGATCCCGTTCGAGGTCGAGCTGGGTAGCGTTCCGGAACCGCTGCTCGTCGAGGTTGGCCGCAGCCCAGGAGACCTGCAAGTGATCGCCACGGCGGACATCGACGTCCGCGATCTTGAACTCGCCCTGGGCCCATCGATTCCCAGCCGGGACGGGGCACTCGAAGCGGAGAACCTCTTCCACGGCGCGCGGGATCGCCGCCGGTTCGGCTCGCAGACGCGCTTGCGCCCGTCGATCGAGCGCGAGGTGGGCGATGACGAGTGAGAGGCTCGCAGCGACGGTGTCCAGACCCGCCGCCACGAGGAGGTACATCGTGTCGACGACTTCGTCGGCCGTCAGCTGACCGTCGGCGACCAGGTCGGCGAAGAACCCGATCAGGGTGTTGTCGGACGGACCGGTTGCTCGGGTGGCGAGGAGGTCGCGGATGTACTCGTCCATCTGCGCCGCGTGGCTCGCCGGTCCCGTCGAGCTTCCCATCGTGATCCCGTGGCGGTTGACCTCTTCCTTGAAGTCGAGCAACCACTGGAGGTCACTCGCAGGCAGGCCCACGAGCTCACAGAACGCAAGCGCGGGGAACGGTTCACAGAACGACGCGAACACATCCGAGGTCCGTCCCAACTCCCCCGCCAACCGAGTAGCGATCGAGCGAGCGACCGGCTCGAAGGCGTGGAGGCTCGTGAGGGAGAAGAACGGATCGAGCAGGTGTCGGTAGCGCCGATGCTCAACCCCGTCGTAGTCCAGCGGGATCAGGCGTCGAAGCGCTCCCTTCCGAGGGCCGGTCGGGGCGGCCGCGTCGACGGCCGTCCGGCGCAGGGTCGACACGACGTCCGAGCTCCGCACAAGCGTGAACCCGTCTTCCTCGCGGATCGGGCCGTCCGCCTCGTCGACGAGACGGGCGTGGACGATCTGCGGCTGCGGATCGTCGATCATCACGGACGCGACGCAGTTCGGGGGGTATCGGAGGTCCTCCGCGTGGATCCGTTCGTCACCGTTCATCGGTCGATCGGTCCCTTCACGCGGTGGCGTGCCGGGTCGGCGTAGACCTCGATCACCATCGTGTTCGGCTCCACCCGTGCTTCGTGCTCCTGTCCCGCCTCGATCGAGAACCATTCGCCAGGACCGAACCGGCGCCCTTCGCCGTCGACCGTGAGGTGCACCGCCCCGTCGAGCACGACCCCGATCTGTGCTGCGTGCGCGTGTGCGGGGACCGACCCGCCCTCCTCGAACTCCCAGCACACGGTCTGCGCTGCGCCCGGGTCCACGATCCACGCGGACGCACCGGGGAACGAGACATCGGCCTCGGGGAGCTGGCGAACCCAATCGGGGAACTGGCTCGTCATCATTGCGCTCGTTCCGCGGCGCCGTAGGACGGGAACGCGCGCGCACCGAAGTTGTGAGGGCCGAGGTGGTGGTAGTAGTCGAGGCGGACTTCTCGCAGCAGGGGCAGCGCGCCGGCGAACAGGCCTCCGTCCTCGGCAATGAGGCTCCGATCGAGGTTCGCCAACTGCTCCACGGCGTCCTGCGCACCCACCAGTTCGTCCCGCTCCATCTCGTGCCACGTTCGCGCGAGCAGGTCCAGCGCGGAAGCACGGTCGATCACCGGAACGAGCGGCAGCAGGTAGACCAGCAACGTGGCGAGTTGATAGCCGTTCATGACGTCGGTCGTTCCCTGGTAGCGATCGACCACGAGCTCGACCGCGTCCATCACCGACGAGCCGTGGGAGCCAGCGAGGATCGAGGTGATCGCACCGACGACGAGCGTGGCGAGGTCGAGGGATCGAGGGAGCCCTGGCGTGAAGACCTCTCGCGAGGCGACCAGTTCGGCGACGACGTCCCGATGCAAGCCGGACGGATGTGGGTCCCAGGCGAGCGCATCGCTGAACCGCGCCGGTTCACCCTCGGGCGTCGGGGTCGAGCAGCGCAAGCAGTCGAGCGCCAGCTTGTGCTCGTGGTAGGCGAGCGTCGGACGGAAGTGGCGCCCGGTTCCGGCCAGCAGCCCCGACTCGTCGAAGTAGACGACGCCTCCGACCTGGTGGACCAGGTTCTCCATCCGCTCCGTGATGCCGAGCGCCGGGAGCTCCGGGGCCACGATCGACACCGAGTCGAGGATCGGGTCATCGAGCCCGCTGACGAGATCGCGCCCGAACATCGAGCGCACGGCGTGCAGGTTCGCCGCAGCGACGACGAACACGGTGGTCTCGATCGCCGGTTCCCTGGCGTTCGCATGCTCGGCGAGGTCCCGGACCCGATCATGCTCCTCAGCGGGCAGGGCGGTGACCGCGACGAGATCGACGTCGGAGAACAGGCGAGGGCGGTCGTCGTCGATGACGACCGACGGCTCGCCTCGAACGAGTGACCCGCTGAGGTAGAGGTTGGTGGCGCTGATGTCGCTCGACGCGGCAAGAGCCACGACGCCGGCCAGGTGCTCGTCGATCTGACGCGCGACGATCGCCTTGGCGGTGGCCTGGATGTACGAGGAGCAGCGGAACCAGTCCATGTCAACGTGCTTCCCGGTAGATCCGGCGCACGGCGGCCATGTCTCGAGCGCCGAACCCTGCCGCTGACGTCGACTCGAAGGCTTCCGCCGCTGAACGGGCGGCTCGGAGTTCGAGGCCCATCGATGCCGCTTCCGCAAGGGCGTAGCGGTAGTCCTTCGCGATCGTTTCGACCGTGCAAGCTGGATCGTCGTCGTCGCCGGAGCACATCGCCATGCCGCGGCCTCGAGCAACCGGCGAACCCCACCCGTGCTGGGCAAAGATCTCGACGAGCTCGCCTGGATCCAGACCGGCACCGTCGGCCAGCGCGAGCGCTTCGGCGAGCGCGACCAGGATCGTGCAACCCAGGAGGTTGTTGATGAGCTTGACCCGGGCGGCATCGGCCGGCGTGGGGAACCGATAGATCGCGCAGCTGAGCGACTCGAGCAACGGCGCCGCACGATCGATCGACTCCGGACGGCCCCCTGCGAACACGACGAGGCGTCCGGTGGCCGCACCCTCGCGACTCCCCGTGACCGGCGCCGCGACCGGATCGGCCCCGACGTCGTCCAGCCGGCGAGCCCACGATGCCACGTGTCCCGGGCTCAGGGTCGAACACTCGATCGCTGAGACATCTCGGCCGATGACGCCCGCTGCTCCGTCCGGCCCGAACCAGACCCGTTCGCTCGCTTCGTCGTCAGTGACGAAGGACAGCACGGCATTGGCGGATCGGGCTGCATCGGCTGGCGTGCTGCTCACCACATCCGACGGACCGGCGACGCCTTCCAGGCGCCGGGGTGTCCGGTTGTAGAGGCGAAGCGAGTAGCCGCGCAAGCGCGCCGTCGCCGCAACGGCGCTGCCCATGATGCCGCCCGCGCCGAGGATCGCTATCGTCCCGCCGCCGTCGCGCTCGCTCACAGGACGTCCAGACCAAGCTCGAGCCGTACGTCGCACGTGACGACGGAGCCGCGAGCGAGGACGAGGACGGGATGCTCGAGCGCGAGCAGATCGCTCGTCGGATCGCCCTCGACCACGAGGAGGTCAGCCGAGAGGCCTGCGGCCAGCCCCCCCGTCACCCCACCGAGCCCGAGCGCCGCTGCTGACGAGCCCGTGGCCGACTCGATGATCTGGAGCGGCTCCATCCCGACGTCGCGCAGGCAGTCGAGTCCAGCGGCGAGCGCGCCGTGGGGCGTCGCGTCGATCCCCGCATCGGTGCCGGCGATGAGCCGAACCCCCGCAGCCACCATCGAGCGGAGGTGCTGCGACCGCTCGGCCCAGGACACCCGTCCTGGCCGCCGGGCGTTCAGGTTGACCGTTGGACAGACGACCGTGCCGCGTCGCGCCATCTCCGCGACGAGCGCCGCGTCGTACTGAAGGCCCTCCTCCGCCACCCACAGGCAGTGCTCGATGGTGTCGACGTGCGCGTCGACGGCAACTCGAACCCCCGATGCGCTGTGGGCGTGCGCCGCGACCGGAAGGCCGCGCCTGTGGGACTCCTCGACAACGGCGCGAAGCATCGACGGTTCGAACTGCGGCGCCCAGGGCGGATGGCCGGGTGTCATGAACCCTCCCGTCACCATCACCTTGATCACGTCGCTGCCGGCCTCGGCGTTCTCGCGCACCGCATTGCGCCCGGACTCGACCGTCGTGCAGGCCCCGCCCATGAACCAGCAATGGCCGTCGGGCGGGGTCAGCGGCCGAGTCGCCAGCAACATCCTCGGACCGATCGCGCCGGCCTCCACCGCCGAGCGAGCGGCGACATCGAGGAAGTGGCGTCCGCCGAGGTCGCGCACCGTTGTGACCCCGGCGGTAACGGTCGTCCGCGCCGCACGCAGCATCGCGTCGATGTGGGCGTCCTCATCGGCCTCGACCATGTGTCGGACGGGATCGTCGCTGCCATCGAAGCCCAGGTGGACGTGGGCGTCGATCAGGCCGGGAAGGATCGTGCACGCGCCGAGATCGACCACCCGGGCTCCGTGCCGCTCCGGGAGGGCCGTCGCCGGCCCGACCCAGACGATTCGGTCGTCGACGACGGACACCGCCGCATCGTCGAGCACCATGCCGGAGCGACCGACGATCGCCCGCGGCGCGACGAACGTCGTCGCTGTCGCCGTCACGCCCACGCAACCTTCGGGGAGCCCGTACTGAGCCGAACCGCGGCGACGCAGGCGAAGAAGAGCGCGAAGCCGAACAGGACGAGCACCGGTGCGGCGACATCGCCCACGCCTGCCGCCTCCAGGGTCGTGGTCCGCAGTCCACGCATCGCCCAGTAGGTCGGGGTGACCGGCGCGATCGCCTGCGCCCAGCCGGGCAGCGTCGCAACCGGTACGAGCGCTCCTCCGAGGGCGCCGAGCACGATGGCGCTCAAGTTCGAGATGGCGGTGAGCTGCATGACGGTGGTGCAGACTGCGAGCAGCGCTACGCCGATGCACACGAGGCACACCTCGAACGCCATCACGACGAGCGCGAGCGCCAGCCAGGAGCCACGCACGTTGAGGCCGACGAACCCGATGCCGACGCCGAACAACACGACGAGCTGCGTCGTGAGGACGAGCACCGATGGCCTCGACCCGCACGTCCTGATGGACGCGCTCCTCGGCACGGACGAGACCGTGGACGAGTGGCGGGACTTGTTGCTCAGCTGGCCGCTGATAGGTCACCGGGTCCGTCGCTACGACGACGGCCGGATGGAGTACTTGGGCCGAGAGGATCCAGACGTTCACCCACGACTCGATCTCGTCGACGACCTTCGAGCAGCGATGTCGGTGCGAGCGGCCCTCGGCGACGTCGACGAGGCTCGACACGTCCTGCTACAACTCGCCGACCTGCTGGCAGAGTTGGGCAGCGAGGCAAGCGAGAAGAAGTCGTCTCCCACACCGAAGGCGACGACCACGAAGGCGGACACGAAGTGACCCCGGTGGGCTCGGATGCGCCAGCGACGCCATCCCTCAGCATGAAGAGCCGCGCGATCGGAGAAGCAGCATGAAGGGTCACACCAGGCGCCGAGGCAAGACATGGGCCTTCGTCGTCGACATCGGGCTCGATCCCGCAACCGGCAAGCGTCGTCAGAAGTGGGTGTCGGGCTTCGAGCTTGAACGTGACGCCGCCAAGGCCATGCGGGACTACATCGCCCGCGTCGAACGCGGCGACACCGTGTCCGACTCGGCAGACACGGTCGCCGCGTACCTGACCGATCAGTGGCTGCCTTCGCGACGATCGAGGGTGAAGGAATCCACGTGGGCCGGCTACAAGGACGCGGTCGACGGCCGAATCATCCCCGCCATCGGTGGGTTGCCCCTCGGACGGGTGACGCCCAAACACATCGCGAAGTTGTACGACACCTGGCTCGAGTCGGGCAGTCGCGACGAGCGCCGGGGGCCGGGCCTGTCTCCGAAGACCGTGCGCAACACGGGCCTCGTCCTCAAGAAGGCGTTCGGCGACGCCGTTCGCCTCGGCCTGCTCACCCGAAACCCGGCTGAGTACGTCGAGATGCCAAGAGTCGAGCGCAAGGAGATGAAGACCTGGAGCAACGAAGACGCTCGTCGCTTCATCGCCTTCATTCGCGACGACCGGCTGGCGGCGCTGTGGATCCTGATGCTCACGAGCGGCATGCGCCGGGGCGAGGTCCTGGGACTCCGTTGGGCCGACATCGACATCGTCGCCGGACGACTCGCGGTCAGGCGGGCGTTGGTCTCGGTGGGCTACAAGGTGTCGTGGTCATCGCCGAAGACGGCGAAGTCGGCTCGTGTGATCGCGCTCGATCCTGCGACGTGCGCAGTGCTTGAGGCGCACCGCACCCGCCAGGACGATGAGAAGGCGATCGTCGGCGACGGGTACAACGATGACGACCTCGTGTTTGCCAAGCCCGACGGATCGTTCCTGCATCCCGACTACGTCTCCCAACGCTTCGGGCGGCTCGTGAAGAACGCCGGGCTGCCGATGATCCGCCCGCACGACACGCGCCACACCGCCGCCACCCTGCTGCTCGAAGCCGGCATCCCTGTGAAGGTCGTCAGCGAACGCCTCGGTCACAGCACCACGTCGATCACCGCCGACATCTACCAGCACGTCGCGCCGCACATGCAGGAGGAAGCCGCCAACAAGCTCGGAGCGATGCTCCTCGGCGAGCCCGAGCCGAAGGCCGAAGGGTGACCTCAACCATGGTCGGATCCGAGTCACGAACGAGGTCGCGCCGTTCGTCCGAGTACCCAAAACGATCGAACCCCGAGGCGTACCTTGCGGCAGGGGCCTCGGGGAGTTCTCGGTCAGTATAGCCACGATGCCCTCCGTTCAACCAGGCCCTTCGCTCCCGGCAATCCAGGCCGCCCTCTCGGCGCCCCGGTTCCAGCCGTACCTGGACGCCGCCGGCCAGAACCCTCGGCTCGCCCTCGATCTCTACGAGTGGAACCTCGAGCTGTCCGCCGCGTTCTGGGAGGTGATCGCCGTCGTCGAGGTGGTCACGCGCAACGCCATGCACGACCAGCTCAGCGGCGCATACGGCGCACGCTGGTACGACAACACCGCCATCGTCGACGACCGCTCGCTACGCGTGATCCGTGAGGCCAAGCGCCGAGCAAGTCGCGGCTTGCCGAGGTCGACTCCGTTGAGTCCCGGCAAGGTCGTCAGCGAGATGAGCTTCGGCGCGTGGGTGTCACTCCTCGATCAAGGCGGCTACTCGACCACCCAACGCCGCCGCCTTCGCTACCACGACACGCTCTGGCTCCCCGCTCTGCAGCACGCGTTCCCCGGCGGACTGGCGCACCAGAAGAAGACCAACCGCGGACTCCGGACGGTCCAGAGCCTCCGGAACCGCATCGGCCACCACGAGAAGATCTTCAACGAGCCCTTCAGGGACACGCGGCTCACCCTCCAGGCCCTGCACGCGCACTGCCTCGAAGTCACCGGCTGGGTCTCGCCGGACGCTGAGGCATGGGTGGGGGCGTCGAGTCGCGTGGTCGGCGTGCTCGCTCAGCGGCCTGCCGGCACGTAGCGGCCCGGTACTCCCCAAACGCAGAGGCCCGCCGAAGCGGGCCTCGCACCTGGCCACCGAAGCAACCAGGGGAACGGTCGACGTTATCCCAGAGACACCATTCTCCATCGGAGGCCTCTCGACAACCGGCACGCAAGCGCTCCGCGTCAGCCCGTCGAGTCCGCATCGAGGCTGATGTCATGGAACGCGAGGAGTGCCTCGAAGAAGGACCGCACGAGCGTCGCGCCTCCCCCGGGATCGGCGACCTCATGTCCACCGATCCGAAAGACGTCGTACCCAGCCAACTGCAGTCGGCGGTCCTCACGCACCATCTCCGCGTACCGCGTTGGTGAAGCCTTGCCGTCTCCGTCCGCGTAGTGCTGCTTGCCGTCCAACTCGATCACGACCCGCTTGTGGCGTGGGAGCAGGATCAGGAAGTCCATTCGCTGCCGAACGAGGGGGCCGGCGACAAGCCGCTCGCGGCGGCTGTACGGGTCGTAGTGGAGGTAGACCTGTGGGATCAGCGCGGGAAGGTCGAAGCCGAAGTCCCGATAGAGGCCGGCGTAGGTTCTCAGGATGAGCAGCTCGGGCTCGTTCAAGCCCAAGCTCAGCCTCTGGAACAGGTCGAGTGCGACGGTCCGCTCATCGTCGCCGGGATGAGACTCGGCCCACCACGCGACGAGCTTCCGCCACGTCAAGCCGTTGTCGTCGAGCTGCCGGTCGTAGACAAGGCAGTGCTGAGAGTTCCTCGTGATTTCTATGTCGTTGTTCACGGCGTCGCGCAGAACGATCTCTGGCTTCGGACCGTCCGCAGCGAAGATGAGATTCTTGAGCGCACCGTGTGTCTTGGTGGTGTCGTCAGCATCGAACGCAGCGAGGACCGATGCGAGTTGATCGTCGTCGAACTCCTGCAAGACCCGTCGCGCGATCGTGAGCAGCTCTCCCTCCGACTTCGACTTCAAACGGTCGACCACGTACGCCCGCTTGCTGTTGTGAGGATCGTCGTACTGGTCTCGGGGACCATCTAGACCGAGCTCATCCACACAGAACTCGGCAACGTCGTAGGACTTCATGTGATCGCGAATGGCCTCGCCGATTCGCTCACGGATCTGCCGCCTTGTGATCGCAGGCTTCACCCCAGCTCTCCATCCGAACACGGGCCGACCCGAGATAGTCGACTGGTGGAACAGCTCGTAGCCGTCGAGTCGAAGATGCTCGTTGTACAGCGCAACGATCGTTTGCACCTCTTCGCGTTCGCTACGCACCTCGGGATGCACGGTCT
>Ga0335397_10002742_pt1 | contig 23959 bp, 26 predicted proteins | sample MAT04_FD_205740 | JGI IMG/M metagenome (GOLD analysis project Ga0335397, IMG submission 205740) | Freshwater microbial communities from Lake Fryxell liftoff mats and glacier meltwater in Antarctica - MAT-04 (spades assembly) (version 2) ... | reverse complement strand
CCTCGTTACTCCATTAGCAACACAACGTTGCGCTGAATCGAAATCAATCGAATGGAGAACGAAATGAAGAACGCAGTCAACCGCATCAAGCAGCTTCGCCCCGTCACCCTGATCGCCATGCTGGCGCTTTTCATCGCCATCGGTGGAACGGCAACCGCCGCTTCCGGCTTGATCAACGGCAAGAACATCAAAAAGGGCACCGTCACCGCCAAGCAGCTGAAGAACAAGACGATCACCAAGGGCAAACTCGCCCCCTCGACCGTCAAGTCGCTCAAGGGTGCCAAGGGCGCCAAAGGTGACCAGGGCATCCAGGGAGTTCCCGGAGCCAACGGTGTTGTTTCCCCGGTAGCCGACACTGAAATCGGCCCGGAGAACGTAGTCGCCAACGTCGACAAGACTCTCGCGGCCACCAATGTTCCCGCAGGAAGCTACGCCGTCATCGCTGATTTCAATTACACGTCAGCTTCATCGGCACCAGTCACTTGCGTGATCAAGAACGGTGCTTCGATCGTCTCCCTGACCAGCTTCAACGGTGAGGTCGAAAAGAACTCGGTCGCAATCAACGGACTGACTACCAACGCGACGAACCTGTCGGTTGTCTGCAACTCGACCGCAGGCGGCACCGCATCGAACATCCATCTGCTCGCCATTCCGGCACAGAGCTAGGGAAGAAACCACCTGCCGTCCCTTCTTTGAGCGAAGGGACGGCGGGGGTGAACCCCCCAAGGGGGGAAGTCAGGGGGGTCCACCCCCATGAGAAACCATTCCGATCAAGGGAATCTGTAGCTGTGACCACCAACCAGTCCATCGACATCCACTGCGACATCGACTCAATCGAAGGTTCGTTTCGCGGAGAACTCAGCAACGAAGAGGGTCTTTCCCGCTCCTTCAGTGGCTGGACCGAATTTGCCACGGCCCTGATGGCCCTGGCCCGGGACACCGAGCCCGGCAATTCAAAAACCAAGCTCGAGGAGAACAACAAGTGAAAAAGCTCAGGACCATGAAACGCCCGCAGATCTCGACCATCATCGCCTGCATCGCCCTGTTCCTCGCCATCGGAGGCACCGCAACTGCGGCCAAGCTGATAAACGGCAAGAACATCAAGAAGGGCACTGTCACCGCCAAGCAGATCAAGAACAGCACGATCACTTCGGGCAAGATCTCACCGGCCACAATCGCCTCCCTCAAGGGTGCGCAGGGCCCCAAGGGTGAGAAGGGTGCCAAGGGCGACACCGGAGCCCAGGGTGTACAGGGCCCCGCTGGAGTCGCCGGCCTGACCAGCTTCATGGCCACCAACGACGTCAGCAACCAGCCCGCAAACGATGCCGTCACGGTCATCTCGATGAACAACATGCCTTCCAGCAAGTACTTCATCACCGCCAAGTCGGTGATGTTCTCGAACACTGCCGGTGCGCTCGTGGGCTGCAGCATCGAAACCAACAACGGCGGCGGCGGCGACGGCGCGCTCTGGACATCAACCGCCAACTTCTCCCGCAACACGGTTCCGATGATCCTCACCACCGCAACCAAGGTCACCCAGATCAAGGTGGTCTGCGACCCGGGCAATGCGGTCGGCGGATTCGACGCCACCGTGGTCGCGGTCCCGACCAGCTGATCGCCGGAAACGAGATCGAAAGAAACCAATGAGCAATCACATCGAAAACCTCAAACGGAACCGGACCGCGGCAGTCATCGGACTGCTCGCCCTCTTCATCGCGATCGGTGGCACGGCTACGGCCGCCGGCCTGATCAACGGCAAGAACATCAAAAAGGGCACGGTCACCAACAAGCAGTTCAAGAACCAGACGATCACCGTGAGCAGGATCAACCCGGAGACTGCAGCTTTTTTCAGGAACTCGCAGGGTCCGAAGGGCGAAACGGGCGAAAATGGCGCGAAAGGTGATTCCGGACTGCAGGGCATTCAGGGCGGATCGGGCGTGAAGACGTTCTCGGCCAGCAACACGAAGACCAACCAGCCGGCCAATACCAACACCGACATGGTCATCCAGGCACTGCCGGGCAGCCGTTACATCATCAACGCCAAGGTCAACGTGACTTCGACGACCGCCGGTTCGACCGTGACCTGCCGGATAGAAGCCAGCAATGGCGGTGGCAGCGATGAAGCCAAATGGCTTTCCCCGGCGAACGGTGCTCGCGGAACCCTGTCGATGGCGCTCTCGACTTCGCCCCTGATCGGCCAGGCCAAGGTTGTCTGCAACCCGGGCAATTCGACCGGCTCGTTCACGACCGACCTGGTGTCGATCCAGGCGGCCTGACCAACCAGACTTCGGTATCCCCACGATGCCGATGAAAACGCGCCGCCCCCGTAAGGCAGTCCGGGGGCGGCGTGGTTTTACCCCATCAGAACAAACAACCAACCACTCAGGGAGAAATCAAGAACAAGACGATCGCCAAGGCGAAACTCAACAAGAAGGTCGTCAAGGCTTTCACCAAGGGCGGCGGACCGGCCGGCCCCAGGGCAACCAGGGTCCGAAGGGCGATCCGGGCGCGAACGGCAGCAACGGTTCGGATGGAGCCAAGGGTGCCACCGGAGCGAAAGGTGCCACCGGGGCGAAAGGTGCCAACGGCGTCTCCGTTCCCCAGCCCACCGGATCCCAGACCCCTCAGAACATCTCCGGCGGCGGTGTTCCAGTCCTCACCAGGACAGTCCCTTCGGGCAAGTACATGGTGACCGCGAAGGTTGCCGCGACTGCCACCGAAGCATCAACTCTCAACTGCGTGCTGGCCCGTAACGGAAACGTCGACGTGTACGACAAAACCGGGGTCGAGTTCCAGGAGCTCTTCGACGTCGGTTCGGTCTATCTCCAGGCGATCATGCCGGCTGGTACGACGCAGGTCCGTGTTCTCTGCTCGGCGGTCAACACGGAGGTCCAGCTCAACTCCAGGAACATCATCGCCCTGCCTGTCCAGTAGTCCCACTCTTCCCTGAGTGAAACGGCGCCGCCCTCTCTCCGGGCGGCGTCGTCAGTTAATCCGCCGCTTGGCCGGAGGCGACTGCCCTGATGGGTGAACTGGCCCAGAGCCTCTCTGACTCCGCTCTGCACGTCACGGTCGAAACTGGCTTCAAGTGGGCGGGCGTATTCGGGGATTTCCTGACCGGTAGTTTCGTCGATCTATATCGTGGCTGGAATGGAAGTCAGCCAAATGAACGTTCCGCCTGCCGCCAGTAGTGAGACCCGGGTGCCGGAGGAAATGCCGGAGATGGCGACCGTCGACAAGATCGGCAACATGGTCGCGATCATTCTGCCGTTCGTCGCTACGCTCGCGGCGATCGTGCTGTTCTGGAACCAGATCGTCACCCCGGCCGACCTGATAATCGCTTTCGTGATGTACCTGATCACCGGACTGGGCGTGACCGTTGGCTTTCACCGGTTGCTCACCCATCGCTCTTTCCAGACCCCGAAATGGGTCGAATACACGTTCGCCATCCTTGGTTCGATGTCAGTCCAGGGTCCGGTAATCACCTGGGTGGCCGACCACCGAAAGCATCACGCGCACACCGACCGGCCGGGCGACCCCCACAGCCCGCACGTTGGTCACGGAGACGGACTCAAGGGAGTATTCGGTGGCCTCTGGCACGCCCACATCGGCTGGTCGATGAGCGAGCACGGACGGGCCGACGAGCAGAAGTATGCCCGCGACCTCTACGAAGATCCCGGGATGCAGTTCATCAGCCGTAACTTTCTCTGGTTCCTGCTGATCAGCCTGGCGATCCCGACCGCGGCCGGCTATCTGGTCAGCGGAACCCTCGCCGGCGCCGCGATGGGTCTGCTCTGGGGCGGCCTGGTGCGGATCTTCTTCGTCCACCACATCACCTGGAGCATCAACTCGGTCTGCCATTTCCTCGGTACCCGGCGCTTCGACACCGACGACGAATCGACCAATGTCTTTTGGCTCGCCCTGCCGTCCTTTGGCGAGTCCTGGCACAACAACCACCACGCTTTCCCGCGCTCTGCCGAGCACGGCATGAAGCGCTGGGAACTCGACCCGTCGGCCTGGGTTATCTGGTCACTGGAGAAGGTCGGCCTTGCGCGCAAGGTCGTTCGAATCCCGCCCGAGCGTCAGGCGCAGAAAGTCGCCGAAGAGAACTAGCCGCTCCGGGTTACGTCCAGCTCTGCCAGACGTTTCCACTCGGGCTTGTCTTCGCGCCAGCCTTCTTCGGTGCGTGAGTACTTCCAGTAACCGGTAGCCGAAAGACTGGATTTGTTGAGTCCACGCTCGAGGATCAGGTGCCTACGCAGTTCGCGGACCATGCCAGCCTCTCCGTGGACAAAAGCGTGGACCCGCCCTTCCGGGAACTCGAGGGCACCGACAGCATCCAGCAGCAGGTCGTTGTGGCCGTGAGGTGAGCCGTTGCGGTAGAGCCAGGTCAGGTTGAGCTCACCGGGACTGCTGATTTCGACGATTTCGGACTCGTCTTCGACTTCAAGGAAGACGTTGGCGACAGTGCCGGCCGGGATCCTTGAAAGAGAAACTGCAATCGCCGGGATCGCCGCTTCGTCACCGGCGAGCAGGTGCCAGTCGGCCTCCGGATCGGGCGAATAGTCACCACCAGGGCCGACCAGCTGAAGCTGGTCGCCGGCCCGGGCACTGGCTGCCCACGGCCCAGCCAGGCCGGTATCTCCATGGTGAACGAAGTCGATGGTCAGCTCACGGCGGTCGGCGTCCCATTCCCGGACCGAGTAGGTGCGCTGGCGCGGCCATTCGTCTTTCGGATGGTTCGCCTTGATCTCCGCTGGATCAAAGGGCGCTGCATAGCCGGCTCCCGGAGCCGGAAACTGGAGTTTGACGTAGTGGTCAGTGAACTCTCCGATGGGGAAACCCTCGAGACCTTCACCGGTCAGGACGACCCGGATCATGTGTTCGGTCAGCGGGGTGGTGCTGACCACGGTGGTCAGCATCGGCTGGCGGGCGGACTTTTTAGTGGGCACGTTGGGCATCGACTTCGCATGCTACGAAACCAGGCACTTCGGACATCCCACGACAGATCCTGGCGAACGCTTCGAACAAACGACGATGTTTTCTGTACACCGGTGTTCAGGCAGGAACCGCAAAATTCATAAACTTGATGTTTACAACGCATTAAAAGTGGTATACGATGCTTGGCAGGTAGGGAGAGGTATTCACAAAGAGGAGAGGTATGAGCCTAAGAACTAAAGTTGGATCGTTCGTTGCAGCTGTATTCGTAGTTGGAGCAATCGGCGTCGCCCCGGCAAACGCCGCGAGCACCCCGAGCATTCCCAGCGCTGACAGTCTCGCCAGCCTGTGCAAGTCGATCAAGCAGCCCGCCCTGCAGAACGCCTGCAGCCAGGGCACTGCGCTCGTCGGTAACTGTTCGTCACAGAAGTCCACGTCGGCCCAGATCAAGTGCCTGACCGATGCGGCCAAGAAGTTCGACGTCTCGAAGGTGAAGCTGCCGTCCAACCTGGGCTCGGTGCTCTCCAAGTTTGGCGGATCCGCTGGATCCGGAGGACTCGGAGGACTCGGAGGACTCAACATCTCCGGCCTGCTCAAGGGATTCGACATCTCCAAACTGCTCGGCGGCCTCAAGCCCTGAGTCACCGGTTCTGAGTAAGCAGGACCTGTTTCCAGACGCCCGGGCCCGATCAGGCCCGGGCGTTTGTGTTTAACGGTGGATCGGGCCTGTCTTGACCGCTTCGAAAGCTCGGCCTGGCACTGACTTGAGCTGATCCAGGACGTCGTCGTTCCACCTCTTGTCTGGGGTTCCGCTGAAATACCAGTCGGATCCGTTGTCGGCGACGATCATTCCGTACTTCTTGAAAGCTTTCATGAGGGCCAGGGCCTGACCGGAGAAACCGGAAAGTCCGTAGCCGGCCTTCAGCCGAAGTCGCAGGCCCATCGGCGGCAGGGAGCGGTCGTTTGACGATGACGCGAAATGGCGGGCGGGGTGGACGTAGCCACGCTGCGATTCGGAGACGGTCACCCGGATCGCATGGGTGATGCGGCCGCTGGAAGCTTCATCTGCCCGGGCCAGGCCGGGAAATATCGGCAGGCCGGCGGCGTCGGCGCTGGTCCAGCCGGCTGGCCGCAGCTTGTTGGATCGCAGGTCGAACTTCGCACCGGAGTCGGCCAGCCACCGGCCCGATCCCCGCTGCGCGCGGTAGAGCTCGTAGAGGCGACAGCTGCCTCGCTGGAGCGCGATCACATGGTTGTCGGATCCACCTTCGATCCTCGTGTTAAGCGGGATCGGGTAAGGGCCGCGGTCGCTTTCATCGCCATACGCAGTGAAGCGGACCGGGAACCTCTTCTGGTTCTTTCCGACTACCCGGAAAGGGATGCCGTAGTTGCCGTACTGGCCCGAGCCGAAGTCGGGGTGGAGTCCGGTGCCGCGACCGATCGACGCGATGTACTGGCTGGAGCGCGGATCAACCGGGGCCTTGGAGATGTCGCGGTTCCAGGCATTCGACTTCGGAAAGACCGGACAGCCGGCGAGGGTGGTGCCGGGGCCGGGTTTGCCGCCGATAGTTACGGACGTTGTGGAACCACCACCGGCTGAAGCCAGGCTGACCGTGATCCCGGCAGCCACTGCAACCGCTACTCCTGTCAGGAGAATCCGCTTGCGGGTTTTCTGCTGTTCAGTCATGGGGTGCAAAGATAGTCAAACACATTTCGCACCTTCTGACACGAAAACTTCCACTGACTTCGCAGTGGTCGCCATCCCGGGCCACCGGCATCGTGTCGCGGTCGCTTTCGATCTCTTCGACCAGGTGTCGTTACCAGGCGGCGCTGCTCGTCAGGCGACCGATGGTTTGAACGGCCCGACGAACGGGAATATTCACGGAATGAACTTTCTATTCAGACCAGTCGGCATCCTCGCCGGTCTCGCCGCCGGCCTCATCGCCAAGAAGGCTTTCGAAAAGGTCTGGACGATGATCGACGACCAGGAGCCGCCCGACGCCGAGCACCGTGAACTTGGCTCCCGCGGCAAGTTCGCGGCAGCCCTTCTGCTTGAAGGGGCAATCTTCACTCTCGTCCGCGGAGTGGTTGACCACAGCGCCCGCCTCGGCTTCGCCAAATACACGGGTGCCTGGCCCGGCCAGGAATACCCCGACGCCGAATAGAGCCGCGGGTAGAGGGTGAGGGCTAACCTCCGATGATGGTTCCGGCCCTCCGAATAATTGGTCTTCTGGCTTCTGCCTGGGCGCTGGCCTTGATTGTTACGGTTCCGGCTCAAGCGCAGCCGACCGTGATCCGGGTCGGCGGTCCAAGTTCCCTGACCGAAGACAAAGTCGCGGTGATCGTTTCCGACCGTAACCTCCGTGGTGGCCGGTTCCGGGTCAGGGACAGCGACGGCAGGACTGTTTTCACCGGTCCGATCCAGCAATTGCACGGACTCCACCGGCCGTGGAAGCACGCTTTCAAGGTCAACTTCAGCAGCCTGAAACAGCCCGGCAGGTATCGGGTGGTCGCTGCCGGAGTGGAGTCGCGTCCCTGGGTCGTGAAGCCCGGAGGGTCGGCGGCGGTCATCCTCAGGCTTCTGAACTTCCTTGAAACCAATCGCGACGGGAACGAAACGGCCCGGCTCCACGGGCCATCCCACCTGAACGACGCGAGGCTGCCCGGCGGTGGCACCGTCGATCTGACCGGCGGCTGGATGGACGCGGGGGACATGATCCATTTCACCCAGACCACCGCCCTCGTTTCCGCCGAGCTGGAAGCTGCGGCCAGGCTCAGTCCGGGCAATGCTGCGGCCCTCACCGAAGAGGCTGACGTCGGCATCCGCTGGCTGGTCAAAGCCCATGCGGCCGGCAGTGACCTTTTCATCGCCCAGGTCGCGGGTGAAGTCGACCACGAAGTACTTGGCTTTCGTGATCCGGCCGGCGACGATTCGTCCGGAGTGAAAGGCATCAGTACCCGTACTGCCTATCCGGGAGTCGGTTCTGACGTTGCTGGCAAGGTCGCCGCGGCGCTGGCGATGGCAGCCGATCGCGGCTCATCGGCCGCACCCCGAAACGAATTGATCCAGCTGGCCCGCGAGTGGTATTCATCCGGTCGTGCCGCCGCGAAACCGCTCCGCGGCCTGCCGAAAGACTCCGGTGGCTTCTACCTCGCGAATTCGTGGAAGGACGACATGGCCGCCGGGGCGGCGGCCCTTTTTCGCAGCACCGGCGAGACGGCGTTCCTCGAGCAGGCGAACCAGTACCTGAAGGGCACATCCCGGGTGAACGGAATCGGCTGGATTGACAACGCGACCTTTGCCGCGGCTGACATCTGCGGTGGACTGGGAGCTCCCGGGCTTGGCTCGAAAGCTCAGCGCCGACATGCCTGCAACCGCCTGGCCGATGCCGCTTACGACGCCCGTTACAACGTCCGTCAGGACGTTTTTGGCATGGCCGGTTACATGACCTGGGGCACGACGGCAGAGAACGCTGCCTTCGGTGCGGCGGCCGCCCTGGCTGCCCGGGCCGGCATCGGGCCTGTCGGGCGGAACTGGACTGCGGCCACGGCTGCCCGTGACTGGATGCTCGGCCGCAATCAGTGGGGATCGAGTTTCGTTGCGGGCTTCGGACCGCGGTCCCCGCGTAACCTCCACCACTGGGCCACGGTCTTCGGCAAGGGTCTGCCGGATGGCGCGGTGGTTGGCGGACCGGCCCCTCTGAAGGATGTACTGGGAGAAGACCTCCGGCGAAAGACCCGGCCCTTCGCCCGCTTCAGCACCAATCGGGCGGTCTACGAAGATCTGCGGGTCGACTACGTGACTTCGGAGCCGGCGATCGACTACACCGGCGCTTCAGTGTTGCTGTTTGCCGCCCTTGACCGGTAGTCCACTATCCAGCCAGGGGATAAGTTCGTCGGGGGCCAGGGCAGTTGACGCCAGGTTCCCCTGAATGTAATCGCAGCCGATTCCGCTGAGGAAAATCACGGTGTCGGGCAGCTCAACTCCTTCGGCGACTACGGTGAGCCCCAGCTTCTTCGCCAGGACGACCAGGGCTTCGACGATGTCACGGTCCTGATCGCTTCCGAGGATCCGCTGGATGAAAGTGCTATCCAGCTTTACTTCGTCGATCGGCAGGTCACGCAAGTGAACCAGGGACGTGGTCCCGGCACCAAAGTCATCCAGGGAGATCGAGCAGCCCAGAAGGCGCAGCTGGTCGAGCACTGCCAAGGACGAGCTGGTCCCGGACATCACGACGTTTTCGTTCACCTCGAAAGTGAAATGTGCGGGGTTGCAATCGTGGGTCTCGAACTCTCCGGCAACCATCGCCGGCAGGCTCTGGTCGACCAGGTTTGGCGCGGCCAGGTTCACCGCGACATCGAATTGCATTCCTTCGGCCTGCCAGCGGGATTGCGCGGCGATCGACTGCAGCAGGACTTCCCGGGCGATTGGCCGCATCAGGCTGGCCTGCTCAGCCAGATGCAGGAACTCGCCAGGTCGCATGAGGCCGTGCTTCGGATGCTGCCACCTGAGCAGGGCCTCGACCCCGGTCACCTTCATGTCGCGCAGCTTCACTTTTGGCTGGAAATGAACAACGAGTTCACCACCTTCAATACCGGCGCGAAGTTCTTCCAGTAGCTGCAATCGCTCTTTTGGATTGTGACTTTCCGAACTCTCGTACAGGAAGTAGCCGGCGCTCCGGCTCTTGGCAATCCTCATGGCTGCGTCGGCGCAGCTCATCAGGTCTGTTCCGGTGCCAGCATGGGCAGGCAGGAGCGCTCCGCCGATGCTTGCGTCGATGTGGACGTCGATCCCTTCCAGCCGAAGCGGAACCGAGACGGCGCGGGTGATGTCGCTGGCGAGGTCGGCCAGATACCGCTCGTCGGCACCGTCGGCCACGATTACCGTGAATTCGTCCCCACCCAGCCTCGCGGTCATCCCCCGGCTACCGACCGCAAGGCTGATCAGGCGGCCGATCGAACCGATGATGACGTCCCCGGTGACGTGACCCAGGGCGTCGTTCAAGGCCTTGAAGTTGTCGATGTCGATCAGCAGCGCTCCGGCATGGACCGGTCGGGTCTCTACGGTCTCGGTGATCTCGTCGAGCAGGGTCACGGTGGCCCGCCGGTTGTTCAGTCCGGTGAGGTCATCGGTGACTGCCTGGATCTGGGTCACTTCGAGTCGTTTCGATTCCCTGATGGTGGCGAGCATCCTCAGACCGACCATCAGTAGCACGGCAATCGACAGGAATACGGCCCCTTTGGGCAGCTCCATGAACTGCGACGCGAAGACCACCACGACGGCCGTCAGCGAGAAGACGTAAGGCAGGAAGAGCCGCCACGGCTCGGGAGGTATCCCCGGCTCTTCGTCGGTGTTGCGCCAGGCGGCGACGTTGACCAACAGGAAGCCGATCAGCCAGACCGGGGTGATCAGCTGAAGCGTGTGGGAATCTGATGGCCCGACAACTGCGAAAACCGTGTCGGCAGTGGCGAAAAGAAGGAGGCCAAGACCAAGCGGCATCCATGGTCCATGCGGTTGCCATCCGCGGATCGCAAACATGGTCGCCACCAGCCAGACCAGGATCAGGTCACCGATCGGGTAGGCCAACAGGGTCACCGAGGCGCCAACCCCGCCATCGGCGCTGTTGTCGACCGGACCGACGATGAACGCAAGGGCGATCGCTGCCATGGCCAGGACCCCGGTCATCCCGTCAAGCCACGGAATCTTTTTATAGCTGGTGATCCTTGCCCGGATCAGCAGCTGAAGCCCGACGAATACCGCCGGGTAAAAGAGCAGGACGGGAATGTCGACCGCGGCCGGAATCGGGCGGTCATCGAAGCCGCCATAGAACATTTCGCGGATCACGATGCCAAGCGACCAGAAGCCGAGCCCGAGGAAAATCAGGACCCAGGCCCGCCGGTCGGGGCGGTGGTATCCGAGCTCCGCGCGGGCCGTGGCTGCGGTGAGCACCAGCATCGCCATGTACATCATCGGCACGATCCAGTTCTCAGCCATGGTGGCGCCGATCCCGGTGAATACGCAGAAATAGAAGACGACAGCCAGGACAACGAAGACGGCGAGCAGGGAACGGCGGAGGCGGTCTGGGGCCGTCCCGCGAGGCAGTTTCACAACTGGTTCTCGGTGTCGAAACCGAGGTCGGACTCCGGCGGCTGGCGGTGGCGACCGCCAAGTCCGATGTGATCCGGGGTCAGAGCGATGGCCCGCTCTTCTTCCGAAGCGAACGAGCGCTCCACAGCTGCGTCGAGCAGGCTGAGGTGACGCTCGACTTCTGCCCGCCTTGGTGGTGGGCAGTCCTCCAGGAGCCCGAGCAGGACGGATCTCATCCGACGGGCGATCTGATGGGAGCCGGCTCCGTAGTGGCGGATCTCGGTCAGGCTGAGGTCCAGCAGGTCAACCCACGTGGCGGCCGGATATGCGACCCGGGCGATCCTGTCGGCATCGTGGAGGAATCCGGTGCCGAGGTTGCGGGTTGAAAGCCGGTGGAGCATCGGTTCCAGCGTATCCAGCGCCTGGGAGCCGGTGGTCGGGTCGTTCACCGCTGGCGAGAGGGCACGAATTGCGATATCGACGATTGTCCGGATCGCGAACGCCGGATCCTGGGTGAGTGTCCGTTCTTCGGCGATGATTGCCGAACGGCGGAGCTGGTCAATGTCGACCCGGTCAGCTTCGCCATAGATGACAAAGATCATCGCTCCTGTACGCACATATCCGCCAATTCGCCAGGCCACCTCGATCACGACGTCACCGATACGGGCCGTCTCGGTCAGTCGGGCCAGGTCGAGGGCGGAAAGTACGCCTTCGGGACCGTCGTAAAAGATCGGCTGGCCACCGGTCGGCAGCCGGTCCAGATCGTCGGCATCGTCACTCCAGAAGTGCGGGTAGACCACGTCGATGGCGTGGGTGCCGCCTTCCCGGAGCTGAGCGAACAGGCGCCGGGGACGCAAGAGGTCGAGCAGCCGGGCAGTGAGTGCGAAGAAGGCGATCACCGCGGCCACCAGCAGGACCACGGCCACGGCGACGGTCAGGGTTGCTGATTCCTGATTCGTGGTGCTCTTGACGTCGCCCAGGCAGACCAGTGCGTAGAGCGCGGGCGCGATGAAGATCCCGAGTGAATGTTTGACGACATGGTCCCGCCGGAATAGAAGGACCAGCCGGGGTGTGTACTGCCCGGCACCGAACTGGACCACAACCACGGCAACTGAAACGACCAGGCCGGTGAAAGTGATCATGCCGCCGGCGACTGCCTCGAGGATACCGCGGGCACTGTCTGGCGCGAGGGTCAGCCCGAAGATCGGGCCGGCGCCATCACCGACCAGTTCTGGCACGATCCGGCCGAGTGCGAGCGCCCCGACCACATAAAGGCAGGGGATTACCAGCCAGCTGCGGCTGCTCATTTCACGCAGGCGGAACCGCAGGCCCCAGGTCTTCTCCCGGAAACTCATTGTTTGCCGCCGGTCAGTTCTTCCTGGGGCTGCCGGTGAAAGCTTTGGTCACGAGTTCGGTGACGCGACTACGGTCCTGTTTGGGCACGATCGGCTTGTCCTTGGTCGGCACGACCAGGTCCATGAACTCTTTGCGCTCGGCCTCCGAAAGGTTGTTGTAGAGGCGTTTCGTGTGGTGGCTGAGCCATTGCGCACGCAGCCACACGGCCGGCCAGTCGACCCGCTTCGCGTAGTTGAAGCCCCGCGCTGCGATGCCGGCAGCGACCCCCGCTTTCGCGGCTTTGCTCGACTTTTTCTTTGAAGCCATGCCACCCAGCATAGGGCGGGCGGCTCAGATCAGTTTTTCGATCTTGAACATGCGCTCGCCCTTGGGGGTGACGACGGCGATCTCTGAACCGACCGGCTGGTTCCGCAGCGCCTGGCCGACCGGGGACTCGGCCGAGAGCCGGCCTTCGGAGATGTTTGCTTCAGTCGATCCGACCAGGGTCCAGGCGTGGAGCTTGCCGTGGCTGTCAGTGATCTCGGCGGTCTTGCCGAAGCTGAAAGTGTCAGTGCTCTGGTCGACGTCGACCACAACAGCGTTGACCATGCGCTGGCGCAGGCGCTTGATGGTCGTCTCCAGGTGTGCCTGGTCTTCCTTGGCGATGTGGTACTCGGCGTTTTCCTTGAGATCGCCCATGTCGCTCGCGACACGCAGCCGCTTGGCGATTTCTTCACGGGCGGGGCCTTCGAGATCTGCGATTTCGGCCTCGAGGGCCAGGATGCCTTCAGCGGTGATCGATTCACCGCTCTGCTCGGTAGTGCTCATGGGTCCACCTTAGCCCCTATGAGCGTGAGCCCCGGAACCGCACCCCGTCCCGGAGTACAAATACAACTGGATGGAGGGTTCGATTCGAAGAATCGAACCGACCGTCCAGTTGTCATTTCGTCGAACAACAGAAACAACTGGAGGGAGGGTTCGATTCGAAGAATCGAACCGACCGTCCAGTTGTTATTTATGTTGTTTCGATCGTGAGGATCGGGGCCGTGGTGGGCTGCTCGCTGCCGCCCTTGGGCTCAACGCTGACCATCACCACATCGACGCCGTTGAGGTCAGGAATGCTGGTTGTCGCGGTGCCAGACCGGTTCGGGGTGAAGAGCGAAGCGGTCGGTTCGATCGACTGGCCTTTCTGGACCCAGGCCTGGTAGACCTCGCCGTCGTTCAGCTTCTTCAGATTCGTCATCTTGAGTGTGCCCGAGTTGCCGTAAACGACCATCGTCGCATCGGCATTTCCGGCGTTCGGTTTGCCCGGCAGGACTTTGGCCACGACCGGGGCGTTGCTGCCACCGCTATCGCCGTCATTCACGGCGTATCCGAGGATCACACCGGCGAAGAGAACCGCGGCCATCGACCCGAGGATCGCCGGCCGCAGCAGCTGACCGAGCCAGGACCGCTTGCGCGGCTTGAAGGCGTTTTTCTGCATCTCGGGACCCCTGCCGTCCGCCACGGTGACCGGCGCTGACGCGGTATCAACCGCGGGCCCCGAGTCTTCGTCGGGAGCCATTGCGGGGTTCTCTTCCAGATCCGCGGCAACGGCCGCCATCAGGTTCCTCTTCAGATTGGGTGAAGGCTCAACCTGTTTGACGTGCTCGACCAGCTTTTCTCTGGCCGGCTCGAGCCAGAGCAGTTCCGCCTGACATTCGGCGCAGCCACCGAGGTGGTATTCGAGGTCGGCGCGCTCACCGGGGCTGAGTGCCCCAAGGAGGTATGACGGAAGTTCTTCCTTCCAGCTTTCATGGCTTCTGGGACTCATGTGTTCACCTGGCCTTCTTCTACTAACCCACCTCTTATTTTTTCGAGCCCTAACCGCATCCGTCCTTTGACGGTACCCAGCGGCAGATCGAGCATCGACGAAATTTCTGACTGGCTGAACCCACCGAAGAAAGCCAGGTTGATGACCTTCGACTGTTTGTCGGGAAGTTCGGAGATTACTGCGCGCACTTCGCGCTGGGTCTCGTTGCGCATCGCCTGTTCATCGGTCCGGTTTTCGGCAGGGCGGCTTTCCAGCACACCATCGTCGTCGGAATCGAGTGTGGGGGTGCGGCTTGCTTTGCTTCTCAAGGTGTCGATGGCGCGGTTGCGCACAATTCCCAGGGCCCAGGCACCGGCGCTGCCGCGGGTCTGGTCGTAACGTTCGCCGCTCTTCCAGATCGACAGGAAAGCTTCCTGGACCGTGTCTTCGGCGGCGCTGCGTTCACCGATCACGCGGTAAGCGAGGGAAAAGGCCCGGCGTTCGAAACGGTCGTAGAACGCCTCGAACGCAACCTGGTCCCGTTTGCCAACGAGGGTGAGAAGCTGCTCGTCGTCGAGCTTCTCTGCTGTCTGAGTGGTGATCGACTTCAAGGGTTTGTCCATTTCTTGATCGAGTATCGAGGAAGGACACGCCGGCCGTGGGAACCGGCGTGCCCTCGATCGTGAGATCGCAACGGGTGGAGGTTGGGAATCACCCGTTGCCCTCAGTCCCTGGTTACTTCACCAGGAAGGGCTGGACCGCCTTCAGGACCTGAGCCTGGGTCAGGGTCGGGTCGAACGCGTCCGGAGACGGCGAGTTGCCGTTCTGGAGCGCGATCGCCGCCGCATGACGGGCTTCGACCTGAACGATCGAGCCGGCGGCCGCGAGGACGTCCTTCGACTTGATTTCCGGGGCGACACCGTTGTAGGCGCTGACTCCGGTGTTCTCGAGCGTCTCGGCGAGCGCCGTGAATCCGGCGGTGTCCGAGTATTCGAACTTGACCTTCGGAGCCTTGACGGGCTTGCCACCGAGGGACTTGATCGTCTCGGTGAGGGCCTTGACGTGGGCATCCTCATCGGTGCTGATCGTGTTGATCAGTTCCTTGAGGGAACCCGAAGCTCCAGCGCGCGTCAGACCTTCCTTGTAGAAAGCCGACTCGAGGTACTCAAGGGTCAGGGCGTAATTGAGAATCTCAATATCGCCCATGTCGGCCTTGGCTACTGCGTTCCGAACGAAGGGGCTGATCGCACCCAGTCCGAAGATCGCACCGGCAGCCATGGCTCCCTTGAGCAGGAAGTCACTTCGCTCCTGGCCATCGAACTCGACTTGCGCCAGTTCCGGATGGACCATTTCAGTGTTTGCTGTTTTCAGTTCATTCATTTCTTATCTCCTTGCCTGGTATCCAGGTCTCAGACGATGAAAGGCTGGACGGCGTTCAGGACCATGCCGGCTTCGGCGGGTCGAGCGAACGGTCCGTCCGGCACGATGGTCTTGCCAAGCAGCGTGTTCAGTGCTGCGGCATGACGGGCTTCGACCGAATGGATTGACAGGGCCGCCGCGAGAACATCCGGGCTCATGATGCGTGGTGCCTGTCCGAGGTACGCCGAGGCGCCGAGATTTTCGACGGTCGAGGCGAGCTTCAGAACCTGTTTCGCGCTGTTCAGCGGGAACTCGGTCTTCGGCTTCGGGGCGGGCTTGCCGCCGGCCTTCTTCACGGCGTCAGTCAGCGCGACCACATGGTCAGCTTCCTGTGAACCGAAAAGCTTGATGGCCTCCAGGTCGGAACCCTTGAAGAGTTTCGACTTGATGACGTCGGCGTAAAAAGCCGCCTCGAGATATTCGAGCGTCAGCGCGTAGTTCATGATGCCGAGGTCGCCCTCGCCGAACATCGCGGTGCTGTTGTCTTCACCCATTCCTCCGGTTGATCCGGTGGAGCCGGTTGAACCGCTCGCCGTGGTGTCGTTCGAGTTCGAGCTTGAATCGTCATCGCTGCCACATGCGGCGAGAAAAGCTCCGAGGGCCACGGTTCCACCAGCTGCGGAAAGCAGCTTACGGCGGGAAACCGAACCATTCTTCACCTTCTCGATGGCAGTCACTTCTGTTTCGTCTTCTACTTCAGGCACAGTTGCCTCCAATTGACTTAGTTGTGATGCCTTGTCCTTCTCTACGGGTGGTTCCGCGGAACGGATCACTCAGCCGGAGGACTTTGAGGGCTCGGAAGGCGATTGGCACTCGGGTTCCGGGCTGCAGCGGGGGTGCCTGGTCCACGACCCGCCCTGCCGCAGGGGCGCCTGGTCCATTAACCGGCCTACCGCCTTGATACCCGGACCACAATCCGGTCTACCGCCTTGGCGCCCGGAGCACGATCCGGTCTACCGCCTTGGCGCCCAAAATCGAATCAGGAACCACCTGTTTGTTTTGGGCTGTCCGCGAGTTCACGGTTCTGCATAAGGATTTCAAGTGACATTCCCGCCTTGATCGCTGATCAGCGCCCAAGGTGGACGGTTATCGGGAAAGCCCCTTGAAATTCGAAGTTACCGCCAAGTGGTCGAGAGAAGTGTTGCCTCCCAGATTGCCTCCGGCGTGGTTAGGTCGACGGAGGGCCGAAAGTTGGGGCTGAGAGTTAGTTCGGTGCCTGGACAATCGATCTTGACGGTTCCGGGTCGACTTCACCCCCATAGAGACGGCAAAGTCGACCCGGAAGGACAAACGCAAGTGGCCAAAGCGGTTCCGGGTCGACTTCACCTCCGTGGAGACGGCAAAGTCGACCCGGAGCAAAAGAGAACCACGACGCGCGAAGCGCGGAGCGAAGCGACCAGCCCCCCAGACTCGGCCGCAAACGTTGGTCAACGAGAGCCCGACCGCCGAAGGCGGGAGCGTCAACCAAAGGCCTCCCGGCCTGCGGCCGTTCTCACCTAAGAGTGGTCGCCGGGCGCCTCTCAGGTGGTTCCCGGGGGCTACTCGCCCATCGGGCCGCATATTGATCCGGCTTGCCTGCGCCTCCGTAGTACAGACATGATTCCTAATATCGGCCCCCTTGAGATTGCAATTGTCCTCATCATCGCCCTGGTTGTATTCGGACCTAAGCGACTTCCGGAACTCGGCAAGTCCGTTGGTAACGGTTTGAAGGAGTTCAAGAGTTCGATCTCTGACTCTGACGACAAGCCGGCCATCGAGTCCGGTTTCAGTGAGGCCACCGCCAACGAAACCGAAGCAGCCTCCAAGAAGGCTTAGCCGGAGAAGGACCCGCTCCGCGAGGGGCACCGGTGACGGCGGGCGAGGAATCGCTCGCCGTTTTCCGTGCATGATCCGTTTTGCGTCCCGAACTCGTTATATGTTGGATGCGTGGACCGCAAGACCATCCTCGCCCTGGCCGCGATGGGCCTTGGGGTTTTCGTCATCGCCAACGACATCACCGCGATGAACGTCGCCGTGCCGGCGATCGAAAAGGATTTCGATACGAGCACCACCACGGTCCAGTGGGTCGTCAACGCGTATTCGCTTGCTTTCGGAGTCCTGATTGTCACCGGTGGACGGCTGGCCGACCTCTTCGGTCGGCGCGAAGCCTTCTTCCTTGGTGCCGGTATCTTCGCCGTCTTTTCGCTGCTCGGCGGAATCGCTCCTTCGGAAGCCTGGCTGATCGCCTGCCGGGGTCTGATGGGTGTCGGTGGCGCCCTGATGTGGCCGGCGGTTCTCGGAATGACCTTCGCCATCCTCCCGGCCGAGAAAGCGGGACTGGCCGGTGGCCTGATCCTCGGCATCGCCGGGATCGGCAACGCGATCGGCCCCATGCTGGGTGGCGCCCTGACCGAGTTCCTCAGCTGGCGCTGGATCCTTTTCCTCAACGTACCGATCGCCCTGCTGGCGATTGTGGTCGTCTATTACCTGATCCACCAGCCCCGGCCCGAGACCGCCGACCGGAAGATCGATTACGGCGGAATCTTCACGGTCAGCCTGGGGCTGGTCCTTTTCATGGTGGCGCTCGACCAGGTTGTTGACTACGGCTGGGGAGATCCGCGCATCATCATCGCCATCGTCATCTCTGCCTTGTTGCTGGTCTGGTTCGCGCTGATCGAGCGCCGGTCAGGTGAACACGCGCTGATTCCCGATGACATTTTCAGCAACGCCGGGTTCCGAGCGGCCTGTGTCGCGATCCTCGGGATGTCGGCGACTTTCTTCGGATCGCTTTTCTTCCTGCCCCAGTACATGCAGAAGGAGTTCGGCTTTTCCGCATTCGAGTCGGGCATCGGCCTGCTGCCATTCATGGCGATCTTCGCGTTGACGTCGTTCATCGCCGGCCCTCTATATAACCGTCTGGGAGGCAAGCTGATCGTGACCTCCGGCGCTGGCTGTATCGCGGCGGGTGCTCTCCTGATCAGCCTCGGGATTTCCAGCGGTGGTTCGCTGGCGGCGATCGTCCCGGGAATGGCGGTGCTTGGCATCGGCGTCGGGCTCTTCTATTCATCCGCGACGACGATTGCCGTCACTTCCGTCGACGAATCGCGCAGCAGCCTGGCCGGCGGCATCATCTACATGTTCCAGGTGGCCGGTGGATCGGTCGGGTTGGCCCTGACCACCACCATCTACGCGTCCCAGCCGGGGCTGATCGACGGACTCCACGCAGCCTTCCGGTTCGATTTCCTGCTGGCGCTGATCGGTTTAGTGATCACGCTTTTCTTTGTCGGTGGCAGGCTTTCCGGCCGCCGGCAGAAGTCTGCCGTCTAGCGGCTGGGTGACTTTTTCAACCGATTCCGGCATTCGCCTCGTAACCCTGGGTAGAACAAACTCAACCAGGAGGTGGGAACGGTGAATAGAACCGTAATTTCAAAGATCGCAGTTGTATCCGTGGCAATGTTCGGCATCCTCGCGGCCGGAGCGCAGGCGAACCCTGTGGCTGGTGGCAGTACGGCGCTGAAGCTGGACAAACCGGTGGCGAAGCTCCTCAAACAGAATGGTGTCGCTGTAACTCCGGTCAATCCGGCGAAAGTGAAACAGGGAGCTATCGACTTCCCGATCACCAGCGGCAACCTCGATCCGATGACAGCAGCGGGCACGCTGCGGCATTCGGGTGGCCTCAAGTTTCAGGCCGGAAACGCGAAACTCGTCACGAAGTCATTCGTGGTCAAGACCGGCAAGGGTAACGTTCTGAGCGGGCTGGTCGGCAAGGACCGGGTAAACCTGCTCAAGCTTGACCTGAGCAAAGCGAAGATCAGTCGTCCGGGCCTCGGAATCACGGTCCGTAAGGTCGGCGTTTCGCTGACTGGCACGGCAGCGAAGGCCCTCAACACTACGTTCGGCGTGAAGCTGTTCAAGTCGGGTCTGCGTCTCGGTCATGTGGTTGTGACAACCCAGCCGAAATCGGTTGGACTCGCAGCCCAGGGCAGTACTGACCTGACCCTCGATCCCGGCACGGCGGCAGCCCTGACCGGACTCGGAGTGACGGCAGCACCGGTTGGTCCGGCATCAGTTACCCCGGCAGGAGCGATTGCTTTCCCGATCACGGGAGGCCGCGCGAACGCTTCAACGTTCGCGGGTTCGATCACTCACAGCGGGGGAATCTCCCTCACGGCGGGATCAACTGTGGTCGAGCTGACCGATTTCACGATCAACGTGGACCAGGCACCAGACCTGACCGCGAAGCTCGGGGATCAAAGGGTCTCGATCCTGGACCTCGACCTGAGTGCTCTCCAGCCGTCAGTTGCCGGCCGGAAGATCACTCTGGCCAACGTGAACGCAACGCTGACTGCTGGAGCAGCAGCGGCCCTGAACGCGGCCTTTAGCACCAGCGCCTTCACCGAAGGCCTGGTCCTGGGCAACGCGACAGTCAACGCGGTGGCTAAGTAATCAAGTGGGCATGAGGTTGGGAAACAGCCGGCAGGACGAAGCAGCACCGCAGGTCGATGCCGGCGCGCTCGACGACCCGCGGCTCAACCGGTAAGCGATGAGGGGTGACGGAATGAACTACGCAATTCCGTCATCCCGTCGCGCTCGCCGTGGGAGCGGTGCCGTGATTGACTACGGGCCGCCCTTGATTTCAGACAATGAAGAACACGAACGGACCAAACTTGCTGGAAGGCTGCGTGATCAGGATCCGGAAGCTCTGCGCGAGCTCTACGGCCTGTTCTCGAGGCCGGTGTTCTCGTTTCTCCTACGGTACCTCCCTGATCGAGCAACGGCGGAAGACGTTCAGCAACAGGTGTTCATGGAGGCATGGCAGAAAGCCGCAAACTTCGACCCCGAACGCGGTTCATTGCTTACCTGGCTGATGTTGATTGCCCGGAGCAGGGCGATCGACAGCTCACGCCGCCGGGTGCCTGAGCCGCGGGATCCGCACGGAACCGCGCGGGTCCTCGAATCGCAGCAGCCGGAACGCAACGAAATCGACGAAGCGGTGGAGACCTGGCACTTCAGCCAGCTGATTGGCCGGTTGCCCCAGGAAGAAGCCGACCTCTTGAAGTACCGTTTTCAGGGGGAGCTGAGCCAATCGGAGATCGCGGACACAACCGGAATTCCACTGGGCACCGTGAAATCGCGGATGGTCAGCGGCCTGCAGAGACTGCGCACAATGATGGAGGCAGAGGGATGAACGAAGACAGCCAACAGAGAGTTGCCGCATACCTGCTGGGCGAGATGGACGAAGCCGAGAGCTATAAGTTCGAAGCTGACCGCAAGGTCGATCCCCAACTTAACCTCCTGGCAGAAGAGATGGCGCCCGTCATCAGTCGCCTGGAAGAGCTTCCCGCCGATGCCTGGGATGCTTCGCCGGCCCCACCACCACTGGTGATGCCGGGATCCCCGCCCGATGCCCGCCCAGTTGCAGGCCGGAAAGCACCGGCCCGTCGGCGTTTCGGGATCGGACTGCCGCGACTGGCTGGCGTTCTGGCCTCTGCGTTCGTTCTGCTGGGGGTCGGCATTGCGATCGGGACCCAGCTCGATGGGTCGGACGGCGGCGCACCCGCGGCACCTGTTCAGACAGTGGCGCTTCAGACGATCGGGGAAGCCCCTCCCGGCGCTGCCGGCAAAGTCCTGCTGACCAGTTCCACCGGAGATTCCGCGAGGCTTGACGTCAGCGGACTCAAACCAACCGGCAGCGGAGAGTTCTACGAACTCTGGCTTCTCGCCAAGGACGGCGGACTGGTTGCTCTGGGGACTTTCAGGGTCGAGCCTGATGGAGCTACGAACATCGAAGTGCCCCTTCCGGTGGATCCTGACCGGTACAAGTATTTCGATGTCTCGATCCAGCCGGATAATGGCGATCCGAACCATTCGGGCCGCTCGGTCCTGCGTGGAGTCACCAAGTCCTGAGTGCCGGCCGGCGATGAGAATGAACCGTTCCCGGCCGGGGCCCGTAGTTTTACCTTGATGAACGACCGGCCCCTCGCACCCGACCTGCTTGTCCTCGGCAGCGGAGGTGTGCTCGGTGATGTCTGGATGACCGGCCTGTCAGTCGGGATGGAACGCACGGGCCGGGTCGACCCGAAAGCTTCGGGCCAGCTCTGCGGGACTTCCGCCGGTTCGATCGTGGCCACCCGCCTCGCCGTTGGTGAAGACCTCGAACAGCTGATCGAGCGATACGTGGAGCTGAAGGGTCCGGCGGTCACCGAGCCGCCCGGACCGCTGACTGAACAGGAAGGCAGTCACCTGATCGGCCGGTTGCTCGCCGCCCATGGCGGGGCCGGACGCCTTTTCCGGCGATCCACCCTTGCTTTGATCCCGAGCGGAAAAAAGCGCCTCACGTATCTGGACCGGGACATGAAAGCCCTCGCCCCTGAATGGCCGGACCGGCTGAACGTGGTCAGCTTCAACCAGCGGAGCGGCCGACGCACCGTCTTCAACCGCGAGCAGAGCCACGGCCTCACCGTAAGCGAAGCGGTGCAGGCTTCATGCGCGATCCCGGGTGTTTTCAGTCCGATCGAAGACAATGGAGGCCGTTACGTCGATGGTGGCGTCTGGAGTCCGGTGAACCTGGACGCGGTGCCGGTTTTCCCCGGTCAGACCGTCGTCTGTCTGACGCCTTCCGGCAGCGACCAGGGGGCCAGCCGCCTGCGCAGCAAGTTGATCGGCAACCTTTTCCAGTCGATCGTCAAGGGAGAGATTGCCCGCCTTCGCTCGACCGGAGTGAGGGTGCTGAACGTCGTGCCCGATCCCGCCGCCTCGCTGGCAATCGGCCCGAGCCGCATGGCCAGCGGCCGCGAGGCCGAGGTCTATGAAGCAGGAATCGCCCAGGGAATCGAGCTGGCTGCGCCTTTGGCCGAATGGCTGGCGGCTTCGGCCAGGCCGGAGCCCGCGCTTACGACTTGACCCATCCGGCCGGGAACGCCCCGGCTTTGATCAGCCCGGGATAGTCGGCGAAGTAACGCATGGCAATGCGCTCGGCGGCGGAGTCCTCGAGGACCGGATGGAGGTCGGCGATCGTCAGCAACACCCTTGCGGTCGAAGCGATCTGCAGGTCGGCCGCAGTCGGTTCATCACCATCGATCAGCCCCTGGGCGGCCAACTCGTCGATCCTGGCGATCATTCCCGGCAGGTTCTCGAGTTCTTCGGCCAGTTGGACTGCCGTAAATCCCATGTATTTCCAGGTCAGGTAGACCGACTTCATCGCGAAGTCGATCCCGGCTGGATCAAGGTCGCCGGCGCCGACGAAAGTGCCGAGTGACTCCGGCCGGAAACGCAGGGCACCGAACGAAAGGCTCCGGCCAAGGTCCTGGAATTCCAGGTCGGCCCAGCGTTCGGCGGCACTGACCGCGTCCGCGATCGGCTCCGGGTAGAGCGGGTTCTCGGGAATCCGCCGCTCGAGTTCTTCGAGGATCGCGACTGACCCATGGACCGGCTCGTCGCCGATCAGGATCCCCGGCACGGTTCGGCGCCCGGTTCCGTAGATCTCCTCGATCTGGTCCGCATGGGGACCGGATTGCCACATGACTTCTTCCCATTCGAGGCCCTTGTGTTCCATGCCCGCACGCACGGTCATGCAGGGGTGGGAGAAAGGCACGGCATGGAGGATTATCGGCTCTTCGATGGGCATGGAACAACCTTATCCGCCGATCAACCGGGGACGGATCGATCTCAATCAGGAAGTTGCATCTGAAACACCCTCCGGTCACGTAGTACCATCAATGAGAGTAGCGATCATCGGAACCGGAATTTCAGGCATGGCGGCAGCGCACCACCTGCGCGATCATGCAGACCTCACGATCTTCGAAGCCAACGACCGGCCGGGCGGCCACGCCAACACCGCGGTCGTCGAATCCGAACGTGGCCTGGAGTCGGTCGACACCGGGTTCATCGTCTTCAACGATCGCAACTACCCCGAGTTCACCAAGCTCCTGGAAGAGCTCGAGGTCGCCAGCAGGCCTTCGACCATGAGCTTCTCGGTCAGTGACGGCAAGTTCGAATACACCGGGCGCAGCCTCAACGGTCTTTTCGCCAAACGCAGCAACCTCGTCAACCCGAAGTTCCTGCGCATGCTCGCCGAGTTCCCCCGCTTCCAGCGGCGCCTCAGGGAACTTTCGCAAAACGAGGCAGAGGGTCCGTCGCTTGCTGAATTCATCGAACAGGAGGGATTCTCTGACGAACTTCGGGAATACGTTGTGGTGCCACTGGTCTCCGCTGTCTGGTCGGCCGACCCCCAGCAGATGTGGTCTTTCCCGATCGGTTTCCTCGCCCGTTTCATGGACAACCATGGACTGCTTTCGCTGAGGGAACGTCCCCAGTGGCGCACGATCGAGGGTGGCTCCTGGTCATACGTCAGCGCCCTCACGGATCCGCTGCGTGACCGCATTCGCCTGAACTCGCCGGTTGAGAGG
>Ga0335397_10002741_pt1 | contig 23963 bp, 20 predicted proteins | sample MAT04_FD_205740 | JGI IMG/M metagenome (GOLD analysis project Ga0335397, IMG submission 205740) | Freshwater microbial communities from Lake Fryxell liftoff mats and glacier meltwater in Antarctica - MAT-04 (spades assembly) (version 2) ... | reverse complement strand
GTACTCCCCGGGCAGCAGCCAGGGTTGGCGGAGCGTGAGGGTCACACCTTGTGGGGCAGTCGGATCGAGCCATAGCCCAACGAGGCGAGAGTCGCACTGGGCGATCACGACGCCACGCTGGTCGATAACGTGCGCTGAGACGAAGTACGGCACCGGAAAGTCCGAAATCGGTACGACTGAGAACCGGCAGATCTTTGGCGCGTCCGCGGAAACCGGACCAGGATCGATGTCGATGTCATCGATCCGAAGGGGACCGGTCGTTCTTCGTTCCGCCATTGCCGGTGCTGAGCGCATCGACGCGTTGTAGGCCTCGGCCGCAACCAGCACGGGGCCGCCGAAGGTGATTCCGCCACTGTCGAGCACGATCACACGGTCGCAGAGCTGGGTGATCGAGGCGATCTGATGGCTGACGAAGAGGACCGTTCGGCCATCGACGGCGACGTCGTGCATCTTACCCAGGCACTTCTTCTGGAACTCTTGGTCACCGACAGCCAACACTTCGTCCACGAGCAGGATCTCGGTCTCCAGGTGGGCGGCCACGGCAAAGGCCAACCGCACGTACATCCCGCTCGAGTAGCGCTTCACGGGAGTGTCGAGGAACTTCTCGACGCCGGCGAAGTCGACGATGGCGTCGAACTGGCGGTCGATCTCCTTGCGGCTCATCCCCAGGATCGACCCGTTCAGGTAGACGTTCTCGCGACCGGTCAGCTCGGGATGGAAGCCGGTGCCCACTTCGAGCAGCGAGCCGACCCGGCCCCACAGATCGATCTGTCCCTCGCTCGGGCCGGTGATGCGGGTGAGCAGCTTCAGCAGGGTGCTCTTGCCCGCGCCGTTGCGTCCGATGACGCCGAGTACCTCGCCCTGCTTCACCTCGAAGCTCACGTCTCGCAGCGCCCAGAAGTCCTCGCGTTCTGATCGTCGCAGCGGGTGCTTGGCCTTCTCCAGCGCCACCTGGGCCAGGGTCACGTGATCGTTGTGCTGGTGACGGATCGAATAGGCCTTGCCGAGGCCCTCGACGCGAATGGCGATGTCAGATGACATCGGCGAACTGCCTCTCCATGCGGCTGAAGATCATGATGCCGGTGGCGAGGGTGAACACGGCGAAGGCGGTGGCGTAGAACGCGACCCACGCCGAGGGGCGTTCGGTGCCGATCAGCGACCAGCGCATGCCTTCGAGCAGACCGGTGAGCGGGTTCAGCTGGTACAGCCACCGGGTGTTCTCGGGTACCGAGGCCAGCGTGTAGGCCACGGGGCTGGCGAACAACAGGAACTGGATGGCCACCGGAAGGATGTAGGCGATGTCGCGATAGCGCACCATGAGCGCGCCAGCGATGAGCCCGATGCCGAGAGCGAGGAACACCACGAGCATGAACCACACCGGGAAGGTGATGACGCCGAGCCCGGGCCGGATTCCACTGATGAGCAGGAGCACGATCAGTAGGGCCAGTGACACCACGGCGTCGACGAGGGTCGACAACACGGTGGAGATCGGCAGGAGGAGCCGCGGGAAGTAGACCTTCCCAACGAGCCCGGCGTTGCCCACCAGTGAACTGCTGGAGCGGTTGGTGACCTGGCTGAACGTGGTCCAGGCCACCATGCCGGCGAGCGTGAACACGAAGTAGGGCATGCCAGGGGGGCCGGGCAGATCGGCGACGCCCCCGAACACGAACGTGAGGATTCCCGCCCCGAGCAGCGGCACCAGGATCACCCAGATCGCTCCGAGCGCCGTCTGGCGGTAGCGCAAGGTGACGTCGCGGGCGGCGAACCGCAGGGTGAGCTCGCGAAACGTCCACAGCTCGCGCGGGCTCGCAGGCAGCCAGGAGCGTCGCGGCTTGATGGTGATCAGCGGTGGGGGCGGGGGGGCCACCGTTTCGCTCACGAGTTCAGTGGACACGCAACCTCGAGTCTACGCCGCCACCCAGGGAGGGTCGGCGACCGTCTGGTGGTTCGTTTGGCGACTTCGGCCCCGCTGGCGTGACGGCACTCCAGCCGACAATGGTCGCGACCGCGGTCACCCACTGGGCTCGTCATCTCGGACTACCGTTCGCTTCCCGGTGCTCCAACTGGGTGCCTGACCTCGCGGAACGGTGCACGTGTCGACCTCCCCCCGATCTTCAGCTCCGGTGGGCGTCGTGGTGCCGGCCCACAACGCCGGGCGTTTCCTCGCCGAAACCCTCGAGAGTGTTCGAGCCCAGACGCTGACCGATTGGCGATGCGTTGTCGTCGATGACGGAAGCACTGACGACACCCTGGCCATCGCCGAAGGGTTCGCCGCCCGGGATCCCCGGTTCAGGGCAATTCGCCAGGTCAATGGCGGCCCGGGCGCGGCACGCAATCACGGAACGCTCGAGCTGGGTCCGGACGTGGGCCACATGTCGTTCATGGACGCCGACGACGTGTGGGCCCCTCATGCGCTCGAGACGCTGAAGAGCGCGATCGACGAGACACCAGGTGCCATTGGTGCCCATGGTCTCGCTGACTGGATCGATGAGCGTGGATCGCCGATCTCCCCGGGAACGTTCACCTCGATCGGTCGGGGTCGACTGGGATGCTCCGGCGGGAAGCACTATCCGTGGCCACCCGACCAGCCGACCAACTTCGAGGTCTTGGTCACCCACAATGTCCTGTTCCCGCCCGGGCTTCTCCTTGCTGAGGCATCCGCGTTTCGGGCGGCCGGACTCTTCACCACGCAGCGCCACCTCCAGGGGGTCGCCGACTGGGAGATGTTCCAGCGGCTCGCTCGGTTCGGTGATCTCCAGTTGGTCGACGAGGTGATTCTCGGCTACCGAATGCACGACACGAACATCAGCGGGAGCTCGACCATGGCGGCGCAGATGACCTCGGTCCGTCGGTCGTGCTTCTACTCGCCCGAGAACACCGCCGAGCAGGAGCGCTTGGTTCGTGATGCGTGGCGCTCACAGCAGCGTGGCGATGCCTCGCAGCGCTGGCGCGAGGGTCGACGACACTTGAAGAGCCGAGAGTTCCGCAGCGCCGTGGTCAGAGTCTCCCGACTGCCCCTCGTCGGTGGTCGGTACCTCTGGGGTCGTCCCCGCAAGCGGCTCACGCGGACCGAACGTCGCGCCGGTTTCCCTTCAGCCGGCTGAGGGTCATCGTGGTCGAGACTCCGTCGGATGATCCTCGGCGATGTCACCGGGGGCCGAAGCAGCGCCGCCACAGCACCGCCGGGGTGCGCACGAAGATGTCGAGGTCCATGCGCAGCGTCCACTCGTCGACGTAGCGCAGGTCGAGCTCGGTGTACTTGCCGAAGTCGGGATCGGTCTGCCCGTCGAGTTGCCACAAGCCGGTGATCCCTTGGGGCATCAGCTCACGGCGGCGCAGCTCGGCCGGGAACTGCTCGGCCTCTGCCGGCAGGGCCGGGCGGGGCCCGATGATGCTCATCGTGCCCTCGACCACGTTGAGGAACTGGGGCAGCTCGTCGAGGCTGGTGCGGCGCAGCCACCTGCCGGCCCGGGTGACCCTCGGGTCGTCGGCCACTTTGAACAGCGGGCCCCGACGCTCGTTGGTGTGCTCGATGCCGGCCTTGCGGCGCTCGGCGTCGCGCACCATCGTGCGGAACTTGTAGATCGTGAACGGCTGGCCGTCGCGCCCCAGACGCGTCTGGCGGAAGATCACCGGACCGCCGTCGTCGAGCCAGATCATTGCGGCGATGCCGGCGTAGAGGGGGGAGAGCACCAGCAGGATCGCGACTGACGCAACCAGGTCGAAGGCGCGTTTCACGGCCAGGCGGATCGTGCGCCGCGGGGGGCGGCGCTGCACCAGACGAACCGGCGTCGGGACTGCGGACGGCGCCGAGCCGCCCGTCGGTGTCCGCTGCGGTGCGCTCACCTGTGCTCCTGGCTCGTCGGGCGGTTTCGTCGCCAGCTTCTTCGACAGTAGCGGTGCCCATGGCGACGGCAAGAGATTCCCGGCATCGAAACGAACTGTTCGCAAACTGACCGCCCCGACGCTACCTCGGGCCGGTGTGTGGGCGCCCGATGCGGGTTCAGCCGAGCGCCCGGCGCACCGCTTCCACGGCATCGGCCACGGGCATGCGGGGGAGTTCCACTGCGGGAACCGTCTCGCACATCTCGCCCAGCACGTCCATGGCGTCCGGAATCGAGAAGGTCTCGGCGAAGGTCGACTGCAAGAGCTCGACGAGCGCCGCCACCGGGGTGAGGCGAGTGGGTGTCGTCGTTGCCGGCTCGTCGTTCACTCCCCACGACGGTGCCAGCAGTACCAACAGGGCCAGCTCTCCGCCCGGTGACACCGTCCCCAAGCGGTCGGGGGCCACCCGGTTCTTGGTGGCGACACCGGCGTCGGCCCCGCCCACCCCGAGCAACCCCTGGGACTTCGCCGAGAGATCGAGCGCCTTGGGGTAGGGCAGCACCCGTCGAGTCGCCGGATCGAGCACCACCAGCTCGTCGGTCAGGTACGCGAAACCGGCCTGCACCAGCGCGGCGGTGAGCGTGCTCTTGCCCCGGCCACTCTCCCCGGCGATCACCACCACCCGCCCGTCGACCTCCACCGCCCCTGCGTGCAGGAGCACTCCTCCGCTCGACCCCGCCACCACCACCAGGTTGAGCTGCACCATCAAGCTCTCGACGGCCGCCGTGGCCTCGGGGACGGCCCCGAGCATCTCGCCGTCGAGCACCAGATGCCAACGGCGAGGACCGTCCTGGCCACGTTCGACCAGCCAGGCGGTGTGCTCGGCGCTCGTGGCCGCGGGGAGCGGGGCGAAGATCTCGGCCAGTCGGGCCGCCACGTCGGCGTCGGCGGTGTGGGCGACCACGCTCGTACCGGCGAGGCGCACCGGGCCAACGGTGTGGGGCGGGACCGTCCGGCTCAGCACACGGTTGACGGTCGGGGCCCATCGCCGTCGACGCATGACTCGCGGGTCGTCGTGCGGGCTCGGCTGGCCCGGCGAGAGCGGCGGGGGAGGTTCGGGCGGTTCGTCCTCTCCGGCCAGGCGTACCAACCCTTGGGCCAGGAACGACGTGAGGGCCCCGTCCACGTCGAGGCGCAGCACTTCGGGGGGCACGCTGGTCTCGTCGTGCAGCCAAACCACCAGGTCGTCCACCGTGCGGTGGCCGTCGACCGCATCGAGGATGAGCCCGGCGCTGGGGTTCAGCACGTGACAGGCGTCGGTCGTGCGGTCGAGGACGACCAGTTGACCGTCGACGACCGTGCGCAACGGGTGCGGGTTGGCGACGACGACGTCGGTGCCAGCCAGCGGCTCGACCCGTCGGGGGTTGATCGAGAACGACCGGATCCCTGCCTTGTCGCCGCAGGGAAGGCACGGCTCCTCGCTTCCGGCCGGGGCTGGCCGGGCGCGCCTCAGCCGGTCTCGAAGGCGGGCCATCACGCCTGTGAGTCTGACGGCCCGGGTCCCCCTGGTCCACCTGTGATCGGTGCCGGTGCATTCATCGCCAGGGTCCCCTAGCGGCAGTCGACGGTGGGAAGCCTGCAGCCGGTGGGGCCTCCGGTCGTGAACATCCCGCTCGGCCCGCAGAGCATCCGCGTCCGGCTGGACTGTTCGGTTCGATCCTCGACATCGACTCCGGTCGGGGTGGTGACATCGCGGTCGCCGACAACGCTAATCGAGCTGGCTCGGCGGCGGCCGGTTTGATCGCACATGGCGGATCGGTGGTCGGGGAGGGGAGATTCGAACTCCCGGCCTCCTGCTCCCAAAGCAGGCGCGCTGCCAAGCTGCGCCACTCCCCGGACCGGTGGAGCGTAGCGGTCACAGCGCTCGGTGGGATCCGGCGTAGGGGGCTCCACCCGGATGGCACGGGTCCGGTGGCGATGAGGCGGTACTCGTCGAGCCCGTGAATGGTGCGCCCGCAGATGATGCGCGTGTGCCATGGTGATTTGGCGCGATTTCCTTGTGCGACGACTGGAGACGGTGTGTCCGACGGTCCTGATGCCAGCGATGACCCAGTGATCCCACCGTCGCGCCGCCTTTTCCTGAAGGGCACCGGGCTCGCGGTCGGCGCCGCCTGGGCCACGCCGGCGCTTCTCAGCTTTGCCTCACCCGCGGCCGCGGCCAGCACCGCGGCTTTCGTGGCGATAGGGGCCCCCACCAACAGCATCGGACGCGCGGCTGTCGTCGACAAGCCGGAGCGCGGGGAGTTCATGGTCCTCGTCGCGGCCGCCACCGGCCCGCTGGCGCTCACCGGAGACGGATGGACGGACTTCATGGTCGCCGGGCCTTCCGCGCCGCGGCTGTACGCCTGGTTCGGCACCGCGAAGACGACCGACCCCACCCTCACCCCATCGGACGACACTGGGTTCACGGCGGCCATTCTCAGCTTCAACGGCGCCACCGTTGCCAATGCCGGCACATCCCAAGACGACACTGACAGAGGGGGCACCGTCACCGCGCCGGCGTTCAATCCTCGAGCCCTCGGTAGCTTCGTCTTCCTGGGCGGCACGATCCTCGACCGAACGTGGTCGACGCCGGCGGGGGGCTACACGGCGCGGCTCGACTCGAGGTTCGACCCGGACCTCTACGTCGCCACGCTCAATGCGAACGCCACTTCGGTCCGTCTTACGACCTCGGAGCTCAGTGATGACGGAAACACCGACCGCCGCGGCGTGCACCTCTCCGTCAGCTGACGACGTCCAGTTGGGAGTTCGGTTCAGGTCAGGGTCAGCGAGAAGTTGGCGAAGCCCCAGAGCTCGTCGTTGCCGGTCGTGGTCGAACGCAGTCGGATCGAGGTTCGAGCACGTGGCGTCGGGGTTCGGGCCACGGGTGATGGTCGCGCACGACTTGTTGGCCGGCGCGAAGGCCGCGACGGTGGGCCCGTTCGCGGCCCTGCGAAGAAGTCCCGGTTCGGGCCGCTCTGATCCCACGTCTTCCAGCAGTCGAGCCGCGTGCTGAACGCCGACTGGGGGATGGGCGGCCAGGTTGGTGAAGCGCAGGAAGACGTCGGGTCCTGCTCCCAGAGCAGCCGCGCGGCCAAGCTGCGCCACTCCCCGGACCGGCCGAGCGCACCGGGTTCGTCCCTCCTGCTCGAGCCTCCGCCGCGATGGGCGTGCACCCCGCGCCCGGGCGGTGGCTCGACCCTCAGGGTTCGCCCGCCCGAAGTGCCTCGAGCACGATGGAAGCGGCGGTGCGCGGGGCGACGCGGGGGAGGCGGACGGCGGGGACCGATGCGCAGAGCGCGGCGAGGGATTCGAATGCCCCGGGAAGGGCCCACGTCTCGTTGACCGTGTTGGGCAGCAGGCCCGTGAGGGCCTCGGTAGCCGACAAGGGTCTGGGGTCGACGTCGCCCGGTTGACTGTCGCCTTCGCCGCCGGGTGGGTCGAGCAGGACGAGCAGGCCGAAGGGAGCGGGCCCAGCCACCCGGCCCAGTGTCGACGGGTCCACGGGACGCTTGTCCCATTCCTGCGCCTCCGACTCGCCGGCGGGGAGGCCGAGCAGAGTCCGGGAGCGGGCATCGAGATCGAGGCCTTTGGGGAACGGCCTCACCTCGTGGTTGACCGGATCGACCACCACCAGCTCATCGGTCAGGTATCCGGCGCCGGACTGGACGAGCGCAGCCACCAGCGTGCTCTTGCCGCGTCCGCTGCCCCCGGCGACCACCACCGCTCGGCCCCGGTGGACCACCGCGCCGGCGTGGAACAGCAGATTCCCCGTCGACCACCTGGCCGCGTCGAGGTTCAGACGCCGCAGGAGCTGATCGATCGCGACATCGGCGCTGGGCAGCGTCGCCACCTCCTCGTCGTCGATCAGCAGCCGCCAGCACTCCCGACTCTCGCTCGAGCCACGGAGTAGAGCCGCAGTATGCGCGGCCGTGGCCGCGCTTGGAAGGGAGCCCATGGCGGCGTGCAGGCGCGAGGCCACCGTCGGATCGTCGGTCTGCACCGCCACGGTGGAGCCGGCCAGGGCCACGGGCCCCACGGTGGTCACCGGGTGCCGGGACGCCAGATGTCGACTCATCGGGACCGGGCGCCCCCGGCCATCCGTCATGGTCTTGTTGCCGGTCGGCCCCGGAGGCGGAGGCGGTGTCCCGTCGACGGGGGCGGGTCCCAGTCGTACGAGGGCGGCGGTGCGCAGATCGGCGAGGGCGGTCTGTACATCGGCGGCGAGCCGGGCCCGGTCGAACCCGGTCTCCTCGGCCAGCACGTCGACGAGCTGGCCCACCGTGCGCCGGCCGTCCACGGCGTCGAAGATCAGCCCGGCGCTGGCGTTGAGCACGTGGCCACGGCCTGTGGCCCGGTCGAGGATCACCATCTGGTCGTCGACCACCGCCCGATGCAGCCCGGGCGTGGCATGCACGACCATCTCTGCGGGTACCGGCGCCAGGGGCCGGTCGAGCGAGAACCTCCGAACAGTGGAACCGGAGGTCGTCACCACGCCCTCCTGATTGTCGCCGACCGGGTGGTCAGCGACAGAAGGTGATGTTGGCGATGCCGATTCGCTGCGCCACGGTCAGGAGATCGCCGGCCCGGTACCTCAGGGCCACCCCGCTCGTAGTCGGTATGGTGACGGCCACGTTGCCGTTGGGCGAGCCATTGGCGACGTTCGTGTTCTGTAGGCCCGTCCAGGGGTTGGCCGAAGTCCCGGTGCCGAACACACGGGTGGCGTCGTTCTTCACGGTAGTGATGCCGGCCGGAGTGGGGTCGAACCACAGCCGGTCCTGCCAGCCGAGACCTCCGCCGCCGTTTTGTCGGTCGATGTCGAGCAGGGTGAAGCGCACGTTGAACACCGGCACGGTGAAGGCGATGGTGGTGTTGAAGCCGCTGGTGGTGTTGGCCGGGGTCCCCTGCAGGAGGTAGTACTTGCCCGGCAGACTGCCGAAGGTGCCCGGCTGAACGGTGGCGTTGATGCCCGACGGATTGGGTGTACCCACCAGGGTCGTCGTGACTGTGAGAGTGACGGCGGGGTATCCCGGCACAGCCGGGTAGTTCTGGCTGGTGAAGGCGAACCCATTGGCGAAGCTGCTCCAGTCGAGCGTCTCCTCGCGGGCGCAGCTGGCGCCGGCGAAGGCGGCGTCGAAACCGGTGATCGATGGGGCGGCCCACACTGCTCCGGCCGTGGCCGCGCCGAGGCCTGCTCTGCGCAGGAAGGTCCGACGCTCGATGGCAGGAGTTGTTTCGGAATCAGCCGTGGGGCTCATGGATCACTCTCGGTCGAGGGGGCAGCGGCGGCGGGCAAGGAATCTGCTCACCGACACTCACAGGCGTCTTTCTTATTATAGGTGAGCCTGATGGCTCGGTGCGACCATGGTGGCCCGGGCGGAGCGGAGGCCGAGGACCGGTCAGCCGGGAGGCGCGACAGAGGTAGGGGTCGACGTCCTCTTTTCCGGAGCCGCGGTCGTGGGAAGTGGCCCGGTGGTCGGTGATGCCGCGGGGACAGGGTCGGATGTCTCTCCGGTGGTGTTCGCCGGTTCGGGCACGGTGACGGTGCGGCAAGCCAGCAGCGCGTTGGCGCCCGGACCCGAGGTGTTGATGCCGAAGGCGCACACGTCGTAGGTACCCGGTGAAGCGGGGATCGTGGTGTCGAAGCCGTGAGGTCGAGACGCGTAGGCAGGGAAGGCCGCCCCCACGTCCGGTCGGGGCTCGTCGGCGAGGTGGATGCCGCCCCACCACGGTCCGATGTAGACGTGCACGTCGATCGGGTCCTGCTGGTCGGGGTCGAGGGCCCAACCCGCCACCCGGATCTGTCCGGGGGAGGCGCTCACCGCGTCGACGTTGCCGATCGGGCTGCCGCTCAGCGGGAGGGCGTTGCCGATCCCGAAGTACTCGCCGGGGAACATTCGCCCGCCGTCTCCCACCCACTCCCAGTGCCAGGGCTCGGGTACCGGACCGCCGGCCTTCATCGCCTTCGGGTGCAGCCACCCGTACAGCCCGGCATTGGCCAACAGCCACTGGTAGCCCGGGCTGTCGTAGGTCATGGGAGATCTGCCCTCGCGGAAGTCGACGGCCTTGCCCCAGCCGTGGTTCGACGTTCCCGGCACGGCGGCCATGTGGCACTGGCCACGAGCGCACCACGAGTCGCGCGCCGCCACCTGACCGGCGAAGTCTCGGTAGCAACTGCTCGGCGTGATGGTGATGCCCGCGTGCGCCGCCGCGCTGAGCATCTTCTGCATCGAGACCGTGGCCTCCCAGTACACCGAGCAACCGGGAGCGGCCGGGGTGAGCCACTGGCTCACCAGGCGGCCGTTGGAAGCACCGAAGATCGGGCCCGCCCGGTTGTCCTCGTTGAGCTGCTTGCAGGAGGCGCCCACCAGCGCCAAGAGCGCCACCAGCGCCACCAGACCGACGAGCGTCGATCGCCTGGAAACGCGCCGGCGTGGGCGTCCGGGGTTCGGCGGAGTGGGCGCGACCCGGGGCAGTGAAGTGCGGTCAGCGGGGGAAGCAGGCGGCATGGTCGACTCCAGGTGAGGGGTACCTGAGTCGGTTATCGGTGATCGCGCCTCGCCACTGGAGCAGAGGATGCCGTCGCCACGGCCCGGTCGAGGTCGTGTCGGAGGGGTCCGGCCCCACCGGTACACTCACCGGACTGTGAATGCCACCGTCGAGCCCCTCGAGGGCAACAAAGTCAAGCTCTCGATCGAGGTCGACGAGGCCGAGTTCGAAACCGCGGTCGATGCCGCCTTCAAGAAGATCGCCCGCGAGGTGCGCGTGCCCGGGTTCCGGCCGGGCAAGGCGCCCCGCCGGCTGCTCGAGGCCCGCATCGGCGTCACCGCCGGCCGGGTGCAGGCGCTCAACGACACCCTGCCCGACTACTACCTCGAGGCGGTGCGCACCCACGAGGTCGATGTGATCGCCGCCCCCGAGTTCGAGGTCACGTCGGGGCAGGAAGAGGGCCCGGTGCTCTTCGACGCCGTGGTCGAGGTGCGGCCCACCGTCGACGTCCCCGGCTACCGGGGTCTCGTCGTCACCATCCCCTCACCGCAGGCCACCGACGCCGACATCGACGAGCAGGTCGAGCGGGTACGCAGCCAGTACGCCGAGCTCGAGGTCGTCGAGCGCGTCGCCGGTACCGGCGACTTCGTCACCATCGACATCGAGGGCAGCCAGGACGGCGAGCTGCTCGACGGGTTGGTGGCCAGCGCCTACCTGTACGAGGTTGGTTCCGGTGGCATCGTCCCCGAGCTCGACGCCCAGCTCGCCGGGGTCGAGGCCGGCGCCGAGCTGTCCTTCGACGCCTCGCACCCGAACGACGAGGACGCCGAGCTGCACTTCGACGTCACCGTCACCGAGGTCAAGGCCAAGGTGTTGCCCGACCTCGACGACAAGTTCGCCGACGAAGCTTCCGACTTCAGCACCGTCGTCGACTGGCGTGACGATCTCGTCGCCCGGATGACCAACGTGAAGCGGGCCCAGGCGCAGATGGCCCTGCGCGAAGGCATCGGTCAGGCCCTGGCCGAGCTCGTCGAGGACGAACTCCCCGAACCGCTCGTCGGCGCCGAGATGCAGGAGCGCCTCCAGGACATGGCCATGCGGCTCGAAGCGCAGGGGCTCACACTCGAGCAGTGGCTCCAGTTCTCCGGCACCGACCAGGAGTCGTTCGTCGCCGACCTCCGCACCACCGCCACCACCGCCGCCAAGGTCGATCTGGCCCTTCGCGCCGTCGCCGTCGCCGAAGGGCTCGAGGCCGACGACCACGATCTCGACGCCGAGTACACGATCGTCGCCGAGCGCGTCGAGACCGACGTCGACACCGTGCGCCAGCGCATCGTCGAGAACGGCCAGGGCCCGGCCGTACGAGCCGACATCGCCAAGCGCAAGGCCCTCGACTGGCTGGTCGAGACCGTCACCATCATCAGCGAGGACGGCAGCCCCATCGACCGCTCCCAGCTCGACATCATCGAGACCGGCGACGACACCCCCGACACCGACGAGGACGCGAAAGACGCCGATAGCGTCGACGACGACAACGTGGCCAGCGACACCGGTACCCCCGAGGGGCCGGCCAAGGAAGGGAACACCGAGTGACCATCTCGACCGGTGGAGACGCCTCACACCTGCGGGCGTCCAACTACATCCCCAACCCGTCGGTGCTCTACGAGACGAGCCGCGGGCAGACAATCCAGGCCGACCTCTACTCCCGGCTGCTCAAGGAGAACATCATCTTCCTGGGCACCCCGATCGACGACACGGTCGCCAACCTCATCTGCGCCCAGCTCCTGCACCTCGAGTCCGAGAACCCCGATCGTGACATCAGTATCTACATCAACTGCCCCGGGGGCGACATCACCGCGCTGTTCGCCATTTACGACACCATGCGGTTCGTGAAGCCCGACATCGCCACGATCTGCTTCGGGCAGGCCGCCTCGGCCGCCGCCGTACTGCTCGCCGCCGGCACCAAGGGCAAGCGCCTCGCCCTCCCGCACGCTCGGGTTCTCATCCACCAGCCCTACGCCGGAGCCCAGGGCCAGGCCACCGACATCGAGCTCGCGGCCAAGGAGATCCTGCGGATGCGTTCGCTGCTCGAGGAGGTCCTGGCGCACCACACGGGCCAGACCGAGGAGAAGGTCCACCGCGACACCGACCGCGACTTTGTAATGTCAGCGGAAGAAGCCAAGGACTACGGGATCCTCGACGAGGTCATCTCGGATCGGCAGCTCGCCGACGTCAGCGGCCCGATCACCGCCGTCCAGTAGGCCGGCCCACAACCAGGCGCAGACCGGGGGAACCAGGTGGCCAAGTTCGGAGACGGTGGCGAGCTCCTCAAATGCTCGTTCTGCGGCAAGTCACAGAAACAGGTGAAGAAGCTCATCGCCGGCCCCGGCGTCTACATCTGCGACGAGTGCATCGACCTGTGCAACGAGATCATCGAAGAGGAACTGTCCGAGACCAGCGATCTGCGCTTCGACGAGCTCCCCAAGCCCCGCGAGATCTTCGAGTTCCTGAACGACTACATCGTCGGCCAGGAACCGGCCAAGAAGATCCTGTCGGTGGCCGTGTACAACCACTACAAGCGGGTGCAGTTCGACGCCGCCCACCACGACGAGGTGGAGCTGGCCAAGTCCAACATCCTCCTGCTCGGGCCCACCGGCTGCGGCAAGACCCTGCTGGCCCAGACCCTGGCCCGCATACTCAACGTGCCGTTCGCCATCGCCGACGCCACCGCCCTCACCGAAGCCGGCTACGTGGGCGAGGACGTCGAGAACATCCTGCTCAAGCTCATCCAGGCCGCCGACTACGACGTCAAGAAGGCCGAGACGGGCATCATCTACATCGACGAGATCGACAAGATCGCCCGCAAGAGCGAGAACCCGTCGATCACCCGCGACGTCTCGGGTGAAGGCGTGCAGCAGGCCCTGCTGAAGATCCTGGAGGGCACCACCGCCTCGGTGCCGCCACAAGGGGGCCGCAAGCACCCCCACCAGGAGTTCATCCAGATCGACACCACCAACATCTTGTTCATCTGCGGAGGCGCCTTCGCCGGCATCGACAAGCTCATCGAGAACCGCATCGGCAAGAAGGGCGTGGGCTTCTCGGCCGAACTGCGCTCCGAGAACGCCGACCTCGGTCAGCTCTACACGAGCGTGCTCCCCGAGGACCTGCTCAAGTTCGGCCTCATCCCCGAGTTCATCGGCCGCCTGCCGGTCATCGGTGCCGTGTCGAACCTCGACCGTGAGGCCCTCGTCGAGATCCTCGTCGAGCCTCGCAACGCCCTCGTCAAGCAGTACCGCAAGTTCTTCGAGTTCGAAGACGTCGAGCTCGAGTTCACCGAAGACGCGCTGGCGGCCGTGGCCGACCAGGCGCTCCTCCGGGGCACCGGGGCCCGGGGCCTGCGCGCCATCCTCGAAGAGGTCCTGCTCGGCGTCATGTACGAGCTGCCCAGCCGTGACGACGTCGAGAAGGTCGTCGTCGACGCCGACGTCGTGCTCGACAAGGTGAACCCGACGCTCGTCCCCCGGGCGGCCGCCCCCCGCACCACCCGGCCCAAACGCGCCGCGAGCTGACCGGCGCAGGCTCGTCTTGGACTACCGCGAGTCGCTGCGCTTCCTCGACGGCCACATCAACCACGAGGCCACCGCCGGCGCCATCCACGGCCTCTCCCTCGACGCGATGCGCCAGTTGGTCGCCGTGTTCGGCGATCCCCAACACGCCTTCCCCGTCATCCACCTCACCGGCACCAACGGCAAGGGCTCGACCGCGCGGATGATCACGGCCCTGCTGGTCGAGCACGGGCTGTCGGTCGGCAGTTACACCAGCCCGCACCTGGAGAAGGTCAACGAGCGTCTGGCCTGGAACAGCGAGCCCATCTCCGACGACGACCTCGCCGCGGTCATCACCGGAGTGGCGCGGCTCACCCCGCTGTCAGGGGTTGAACCGTCGTACTTCGAGCTGCTCACCGTGGCGGCATTCGTGTGGTTCGCCGAGATCGCCGTCGACGTGGCCGTCATCGAAGTGGGCCTGCTCGGACGCTACGACGCCACCAACGTGGCCGACGCCGACGTCGCCGTCGTCACCAACATCGGCCAGGACCACACCGACGGCCTCGGCGACTGGCGCCAGCGGATCGCCGCCGAGAAGGCCGGCATCGTGAAGCCCGAGTCGCTGCTCGTCCTCGGCGAGACCGACCCCCAGCTCCAGGCCACGTTCCTGGCCGAGGGGCCACGAGCGGCGTGGCGTCGCGGCGACGACTTCGACGTCGTCGAGGACCTGCCCGCGGTGGGCGGTCGGGTCGTCTCGGTACGCACGCCCCACGGCACCCTCGACGAGCTGTTCGTGCCGCTGCACGGACGCCATCAGGCCGACAACGTGGCTCTCGCCGTCGCCGCCGTCGAGGGCTTCTTCGACCGGCCGCTCGACCTCGAGATCGCCCGGGCGGCGCTCGCCGGCGTGACGGTCCCCGGGCGGTTCGAGGTGATGAGCCGGGCCCCGCTGGTGCTGCTCGACGGTGCCCACAACCCGCAGGGGGCGATGGCCGCGGCCGACACCCTCGCCACCGAGTTCGACGTCCCCGGCCGCCGGGTGCTCGTGTTGGGGCTGCTGCGGGGACGCGACCCGCTCGCCATGCTCGAGGCCTTCGATGCCCGACGCGCCGACGTGCTCATCGCCTGCACGCCTCCGTCGCCGCGCGCCCTGCCCGCCGAGGAACTGGCTGCGGTCGCCCGGATGATGCCGGTGCTCACCGAGGTCGTGGCCGATCCCGCCACCGCCGTGCAGCGGGCGTTGTCGGTGTCGACCGACGACGACGTCATCCTCGTGGCCGGCTCGCTCTACCTCGTCGGCGCCGCCCGGACGGCCCTCGGCTCACGGACCGACTGACGCCGCCGTCCAGAGATATCCCTGATTCGGGGTTGCGTACAGGTGTTCGATCTGCCATATTGGTCTTCTTCACCCACTCGACGCCCGCCGGTTCCGGCGAGCGTCCCCAGTCCGTCTCTTTCGTGAGGTCCGAGATGGCGATGGTGGAAGTGCGTCCGCAGGGTCTGGCCGAAGCGAGGTCGGCGCTGGCCGGGGTTGAGACGGCCTCTGAAGATCAACCCGGGCTCTTCGAGGACTCGGGCTGATCATCGCCACCCCGTTCGCCGCGTGTCGGGGCCGCCATGCGGGCTGGCGTCGCCGGCTCCGGGTGGACTTCCGAACCCGAGGAGCCCTCGTCTAGGTTCGCCGCCATGGATCGCACCCTCGTCATCGCCAAACCCGACGCCGTCGAGCGCGGACTCGTCGGCGAGATCATCGCCCGTCTCGAGCGTCGCACCCTCTCCCTCGTGGCCGCCGAACTGCGCGTCATCGACGCCGACACCGCCGGTCGTCACTACGAAGAGCACGTCGGCAAAGGCTTCTACGCCGACCTCGTGGCCTTCATCACCCGGGGTCCCTCGATGGTGATCGTCGTCGAGGGCCCGGAGGACACCTGGAAGGTGGTCCGCACGATGATGGGCACCACCAACCCCCGCGAGGCCGCCCCTGGCACCATCCGCGGCGATCTCGGAATTCTCTTCACCGAGAACCTCATCCACGGTTCCGACAGCCTCGAATCGGCCACCCGGGAGATCGAGATCTTCTTTCCTGGCCTCTGAGCCCACACGCTCTGTTGCAGTTGTGTGACGAACCGGTAACCTGGGACCTCCGATGAACGCCGGTGAAACGGGCCCCGTCGCATGGTGTCGTCGCGTAGCCTGACCCTCCAGCAACTCTGCCGAGGTGAACCCGGAAGGTCTTCTGCATGGCCGGACACATCTTCTCGTCGCTGTCCAACGTCATGGGCCGCGACATGGCCGTCGATCTCGGCACCGCCAACACCGTCGTGTACGTGCGCGGCGAGGGCATCGTGCTCAACGAGCCCTCCGTCGTCGCCGTCAACGTGAAGGACGGCCGCCCGGTCGCCGTCGGCACCGAGGCCAAGCGGATGATCGGGCGCACCCCCGCCCACATCCAGGCGATCCGTCCGCTCAAGGACGGCGTGATCGCCGACTTCGACATTTGCGAGAAGATGCTCCGCTACTTCATCCAGAAGGTCCACCAGCGCAAGTGGTCCAAGCCTCGCATGGTGATCTGCGTACCGTCGGGCATCACTCCGGTCGAGCAGCGCGCCGTGCAGGAAGCGGCCGAGTTCGCCGGCGCCCGCAAGCCCGCTTACATCATCGAAGAGCCGATGGCCGCCGCCATCGGCGCCGGGCTCCCCGTGCAGGAGCCCACCGGCAACATGATCGTCGACATCGGCGGGGGCACCACCGAGGTGGCCGTCATCTCGCTGGGCGGAGTGGTCACGTCGCAGTCGGTGAGAGTGGGCGGCGACGAACTCGACGACGCCATCATCGCCTTCATCAAGAAGGAGTACAGCCTGGCCCTCGGCGAGCGCACCGCCGAGGAGGTCAAGATCGCGCTGGGTTCGGCCTGGCCGCTCGAGACCGAGCTGCACGCCGAGATCCGGGGCCGCGACCTCGTCACCGGGCTGCCGAAGACGATCGTCACCACCACCGAGGAGATCCGGGAGGCGCTCGAGGAGCCGGTGACGGCCATCGTCGATGCGGTCAAGGTCACGCTCGACAAGACCCCGCCCGAGTTGGCCGCCGACATCATGGAACAGGGCATCGTGTTGGCCGGCGGCGGCGCCCTGCTCAACGGCATCGCCGCTCGGCTCGAACACGAGACCGGCATGCCGATCGTGATCGCCCCCAATCCGCTGTTCTCGGTGGCCATCGGTTCCGGGCAGTCCCTCGAGGAGTTCGACGCCCTCAAGGGCGTGCTGTTCTCGACCACGATCAACTGACGCGGGCGCATCGGTGGCTCTTCCCCGCCGCACCGGCCGACGGCGATTCACGTTGGTGTTGCTGGTCCTCACCTCGGTGACGCTGCTCACCCTCGATTACCGGGGCTTCACCCCCATCGACCGCGCCCGATCCACGGTGCTCACGGTTCTTGCGCCGGTGGGCGACTTCAGCTCCCGAGTGTTCGAGCCGGTGGGCCAGGCCTGGGACGGGGCGTTCAACACCGACGCCATCCAGGCCGAGAACCAGAGCCTCCGGACCCGGGTCGACGAGCTCGAGGGGCAGCTCACCAGCGGCGCCGTGGCCAAGGAGTCGTTGCAGCAACTCCTCGAACAGGTCGGCATCCCCTTCGTGGGCGACATACCCACCGCCCCCGCCAAGGTGGTGTCCGGAGCGGTGTCCAACTTCGACACCACCCTCGAGCTCGACAAGGGTCGCGGGGCGGGCATCGTCAAGGGAATGCCGGTGGTCACCGGCCGGGGTCTGATCGGCCGGGTCGTTCAGGTGAGCGACAACCGTTCACGGGTGCAACTGCTCACCGATGGCGACCTCCAGGTCGGCTTCAGCGTGGTGGGCACCCCCATCATCGGCACGGCCAGAGGCACCGGGCGCGCCGGGCAGTTGACCGGCACCGTCGACCTCGCTCGTGACGTGGCGCCCGGGCAGATCCTCGTCACCAGCGGTCTGGCCGGCAGCCCGTACCCGGCCGGCATCCCCGTCGGCACCATCGCTGCCGTCACCGTCGACGAGGGGTCACAGGAGAAGCGGCTCGACATCACCATGCTCGCCGACGTCTACGACCTCACCTTCGCCAGCGTCGTGCTGTACCAGCCGCCGTCGTGAACGCTTCGCTGCGCTACCTGCTGCTGATCGGCACCGCCGTGGTACTCCAGCGCGGGCTTGCCTCGCACCTCCGCGTGACCGACGCCGTGCCCGACCTGCTGCTGCTCCTCGCGGTGGCGGCCGGGGTGGCGGGGGGGTCCGAGCGTGGGGCCATCGTCGGGTTCTTCTCGGGCCTGGCTCTCGATCTCATGTTGCCCACCCCCATGGGCCTGGCCGCGCTGTCGTTCCTCGCCGCCGGGGCTCTGGCCGGACGCCTCCGGGCCAGCAATGTGCGAGCGGCGCGCTGGCGGGTCATGGCCATCTGCGCCGGCAGCTGTGCCTTCGGGGTGATCGTCTTCGCCGTGCTCGGCGCCCTCCTCGGCCTGTCCGGCCTCCTCGACCAGCGGCTCGTCGCCATCGTCGTGGTCGTCGCCGCCACCGCCGCCGTGCTCGGCCCACTCGCGGTGCGGGTCTGTCACTGGGCCGACGGCGACACCGACCGCGTCCGTCGCGCGCTCCGTTGACCGCTCCCGTCTGCGAACCTTGCCCATCTCCGTGCCCTCATCCGCTTCCCTCGTCCCGGCCGCCCGGACCGGCCCACGCCCCTGATGGACACCGCCTCGCCCCGTCTGCGCATGAGCGTCCTCGGCTTCGTGGTCCTGGGCTGCTTCGTCGCGCTCTTCGCCCGGCTCTGGTACCTCCAGGTGATGGCCTCGGACTCCCTCACCATCGAGGCGGCGGCCAACCGTTCCCGGGAGGTGTCGGTCGAAGCCCCCCGTGGGCGGATCCTCGACGTCAAAGGGCGCGTCGTCGTCGACAACCGAACGTCTCTCGTGGTCACCGTCAACCGCCGCGATCTCGCCGACCTCACCAAGCAGGGCGGGCGCGACGAGTTCGTGGCCCGCATGGCCGACACCATGACCCGGTTCGGCGTCCCCACGAAGGTGGCGTCACTCGAACGTCGCCTCCAAGACCAGCAGTACGACCAGATCCAGCCGGTGCCGGTGGCCGTCGACGTGCCCGAGGAACTGATGGTCTTCCTGTCGGAGCACGCCGAGGACTACCCGGCGGTCGAGGTGCGACGCGAATCGGTTCGTACGTACCCCTACGGCGCCACCGGCGGGAACATCGTCGGCTACGTGGGCCGCATCTCGGCCGAGTCGCTCAAGTCGGCCGAGCCCGGCGTCGACGTCGAGACGGGGGTCGCCAAGACCTACCAGCCCAACTCGAACATCGGCCTGGCCGGAGTGGAGAGAACCTACGAGGACGACCTGCGCGGCACGCCCGGCGTCGAGGTCGTCGAGATCGACGCCAACAACCGTTCCGTACGCACGGTCAGCCGACAGGCGCCACGACCCGGGAGCGACATCCAACTCAACGTCGACATCGACGTGCAGTCGCGGGCCGAGACCGTGCTCGTCGAGAAACTCGACGCTCTGCGCGGCACCTCCCAGCGCGACGGCGTACGCCGCGGGGCGCCAGCCGGTTCGGTGGTGGTGCTGAACCCCAACGACGGAGGCGTGGTCGCCCTGGCCACCTACCCGTCGTACGACCCGTCGGAGTTCGTCAACGGCATCAGCCAGGAGCGCTACACCCAGCTGTCCGACATCGGCGGGGTGAGTGCCCTGGTCGACCGGGCGATCTCGGGCCAGTACTCGCCCGGCTCCACCTTCAAGCTGGTCACCGCCGACGCCGCGCTCTCCAACGGCATCACCACCGCCAACTCCTACTACAACGACACCGGGGTGTTCGAGGTCGGCGGACAGCAGTTCCAGAACGCCGGACGGGTGCGTAACGGGTCCATCAACCTGCCCACGTCGCTCACCATCTCGTCCGACACCTTCTACTACTCACTCGGCGCCCGCATGGACGGCACCACGATGCTGCAGGACACCGCCACGAAGTTCGGCTTCGACGCCATCACCGGCATCGACCTGCCCGGGGAGTCGAGCGGCTACGTGCTCACCCCGGCCGACAAGAAGGCGCTGAACGAGAAGAACCCCGATGCCTATCCCTACGGCGAGTGGTTCACCGGCGACAACGTGCAGCTCGCCATCGGTCAGAACACCGTGGTGGTCACTCCCCTTCAGTTGGCCAGCGCCTACGCCACGTTGGCCAACGGCGGCACGGTCTACCAGCCCCGGGTCGTGGGGCGGATCCTCCGGTCGAAGGGTGACCCCAACGACCCCGCCGCGGTGATTCGGGAGAACGTCCCCGTCGTGAAGGGAACGGTCGATCTGCCTCCGGCCGTGCGCGACCCCATCGTGCAGGGGCTCAGCGGCGTCACGTCGGGCAAGGGGACCGCCGCCGCCGCGTTCACCGGCTTCGATCAGAGGGCGTTCGCGATCGTGGGCAAGACCGGCACCGCCCAGGTCACCTTCGTGCGTCCCGACGGTTCGGTGGGCTTCAAGGCCGACACCTCGCTGTTCGCTTCCTACGGGCCGGGCGACGCTCCGCAGTACGCCGTCACCGCAGTGATGGAGGAGTCCGGCTTCGGTGCCGAGGCGTCCGGCGTGGTCGTGCGCCAGGTGTACGAATTGCTGGCCGGCCAGCAACTCACGGACCGCCGGGCCCCCGTGGCCGGCGCAGCGAGGGACTGAACATGCTCCCATCCTCGGTCTCCCGCCAAGCCTCCAACCGCAGTCGACGCGATCCCACGGCGCCGTTCAAGCACCTCGATCCGGTCATCGTGGCCTGCGCCGTGGTGCTCGGGGTGATCGGTGTCGTCGCCGTGTGGAGCGCCACCCGCGGCCCCGGGCCCGACTACTCCAACACCTTCCTGTTGCGTCAGGGAGCGTTCGTGGTCGTCGGCGTCGTGGCGATGGCCGTGTTCACCGTCGTCGACTACCACAAACTGCACGACTGGGCTTGGGTCTTCTACGCCTTCACCACCCTGTTGCTGGTGGCGGTCATCTCGCCCCTCGGTACCCGCTCCAGGGGGGCCCAGGCCTGGTTCACCATCGGCCCCTTCCAGCTCCAGCCCACCGAGTTCGCCAAGCTCTCGCTCATCGGGGTGCTGGCCTTCCTGCTCTCGGAGTTCAAGGGCGACATCGGCGTGCGGCGCCTTCTCGCCCTGCTCGCCGTCACCGGCTTCCCCATGGCGCTGATCATGCTGCAACCCGACCTCGGCCAGGTCCTCACTCTCACCGCGATCACCCTCGCCGTCCTCCTCGTCGGTGGCCTCCCTGCCCGCTACATCGTGGTGCTCACGCTCGTCGGCGTCGTCGGCGTGATCGGCGCGCTCAACTCCCCGGTGCTGGCCGAGTACCAACGCGACCGGCTCAACGTCTTCGTCAATCCCGACGCCAGCAACCCCGCCCGCTACAACATCGAGCAGAGCCAGCAAGCCATCGCCAGCGGTGAAGTCACCGGCCAGGGCCTTTTCGAGGGCCCGCAGACCCGTCTCGGCTACGTGCCCGAACAGGAGACCGACTTCATCTTCACCGCGGTGGCCGAACAGTTCGGCTTCGTCGGCGCCGCCACCGTGCTCGCTCTCTACGGCATCCTCTGCTACCGGATCTGGCGTACCGCCCAGATCGCCCGTGACCTCTTCGGCACCCTCGTGTGCATCGGCGTGCTGGCCATGTTCGTGTTCTCGATCTTCCAGAACGTGGGCATGGCCATGGGCATCATGCCCGTCACCGGCATTCCCCTTCTCCTGTTGTCGTCGGGGGGCTCGAGCACGATCGTGGCCTTCTGCGCCCTCGGGCTGGTGCTCAACGTGCACATGCGTCGCTTCCGCTGACTCCCGCCCGCTGACCCCCAACCGCTGACCCCCAACCGAACTGTTGAGCCCAGCGATCGCCGGAGCGATCGGTGGGCTCAACAGTTCGCCCCGAGAGGGGCGGGGGCGGGGCGGGGGCGGGGCGGGGGCGGGGGCGGGGCGAGGGCGGGTGTAAGCGGGCGGAAGCGGGCGGAAGCGGGCGGGGCGGGGGCGTGCAAGGCTCGCCGGCGTGCCTGACGACCTGTTCGCCGCCGCCGCCGAGGACCGGCTCACCCGCCAGGCGCCGCTCGCCGCCCGACTGCGCCCCACCACCCTCGACGACGTGGTCGGCCAGGAGCACCTCCTCGGTCCGGGGCGGCCGCTGCGGGCGCTCATCGTGGCCGATCGCCTGAGCTCGGTGATCCTCTGGGGCCCACCCGGCACCGGCAAGACGACGATCGCCCAACTGATCGCCCGCACCACCGCCAAGGCCTTCGAGCAGTTGTCGGCCGTGACCGCCACCGTGAAGGACGTGCGGGAGGTGGCGGGGCGGGCCGGAGACCGGCTCGGGCAGCGGGGTCAGGGCACCATCTTGTTCCTCGACGAGGTGCACCGCTTCAACAAAGCCCAGCAGGACGCGCTGCTGCCATCGGTCGAGTCGGGCCTGCTGGTTCTCATCGGGGCCACCACCGAGAACCCCTTCTTCGAGGTCAACCCGCCGTTGCTCAGTCGCTCGACGCTGTTCCATCTCGAGCCGCTCGGCTTGGCGGCGGTCGAGTCACTCGTCCGACGGGGCCTCGAGGTCGAGGGGGCCGCCATCGACGACGACGCCCTCACCCTCCTCGTCGACCGGGCCGCCGGGGACGGGCGCCATGCCCTGACCAGCCTCGAGGTGGCGGTGGCCCTCGCCCAGGAGCACCCCGGCGCCCGTCGTGACGCCGACGGTCGGATCGTCGACGAGGCCGTCAGGGTCTCGGTGAGCGACGTGGAGGCAGCCCTCGGCACGAAGGCGTTGCGCTACGGCCGCGACGACCACTACGACGTCATCTCGGCGTTCATCAAGAGCATTCGAGGCTCCGATCCCGACGCCGGGCTCTATTGGCTGGCCCGGATGCTCGAAGCGGGGGAGGACGCTCGGTTCATCGCCCGAAGACTGGTGATCCTGGCCAGCGAGGACATCGGGATGGCCGACTCGCACAGCCTGGTGGTGGCCGATGCCGCCGCCCGTGCCGTGGAGTTCGTGGGCCTTCCCGAAGCCCAGCTGAACCTCGCCCACGCCGTGGTCCACCTGGCCACCGCCCCGAAGTCGAACCGGGTCACCGTGGCGCTCGAGCGGGCCCGGACCGACGTACGCGAACGCGCCGGGGGAGAGGTGCCGTTGCCCCTGCGGGACGCCCACTACAAGGGCGCGAAGAGCCTGGGCCACGGCCAGGGCTACGACTACCCTCATGAGGCGCCCGAGGGTTGGGTGGACCAGCAGTACCGTCCGGCCGAGCTGGCGGGGCGGGTGTACTACGAGCCGTCGGACCACGGAGCCGAGGAACGGGTGCGTCAGCGCATGAATGAACATCGATCGTCGGATGGGCCTTCGGGGGCTCCCGCATGACCCCCGTGGCCGTGGTGCTGATCGTGGTGGCCATCGTGGGTCTGGTGGTCGTGGCCATGGCCGTCCAGTCGCTCATCCTCACCCTCCGTTCCCTTCGCGAGACCGTCGAAGACCTCCGCCGTGAGACGCTCCCGGCCATCGCCGAGTTGCGGGCCACGGTCGATGCGGCGAACGGGGAGCTGGCTCGCGTCGATCACCTCCTCGACACCGCCGAGGAGGTCTCGGCCCGCGTCGACGCCACGTCGAAGCTGACGTGGATGGTGCTGCGCAACCCGCTGGTGAAGCTGGCCTCGGTGTCGGTGGCCACCGACCGGGTGGCTCGCCGCCTCCGACGACAGCCAACAGCGTCGCGACCAGCGCTCGAGAAGGCATCGCCCCCCTCCGGCCGTCGGGCCCGCAAAGCCGGCTGATGTTCAAACGCCTCACCTGGTTCACCGTCGGCGCCGCCGTCGGTGCGGGCGGCACCGTGGTCGGGTACCTACGCGTCCGTGACGCGGCGCGCCGCCACATCCCGCCGACAGTGGCCGACGGTGCGGCACGGGCGGCCGACGCCGCCGTGGCCGAAGCCCGCGTGCGGGTCGAGCAGGCCCGGGTCGTGGCCGCCGATGCCCGTGTGCGGTTCGACGAGTGGCGGGTCGTGGCCGAGGAC
>Ga0335397_10002739_pt1 | contig 23971 bp, 20 predicted proteins | sample MAT04_FD_205740 | JGI IMG/M metagenome (GOLD analysis project Ga0335397, IMG submission 205740) | Freshwater microbial communities from Lake Fryxell liftoff mats and glacier meltwater in Antarctica - MAT-04 (spades assembly) (version 2) ... | reverse complement strand
GAGCGACTCGTCCTTCGCGGGGGCGGTCTGGTACTCGAGGAGGACCGACGTGAGCCCTCCGAGCGCGACCGACTTCACCTCCAGCCACAGGACGATGTCCTGGTACGGCTGGAAGCTCATCCAGTCGGCCTCCGACTGGATGATGGCGACTCCGTTCTGCGTGCCCCTAACCGTCAGCCAGTCCTGCAGCAAGTATCCGTACACGGCATTCTCCTCTCTGCGACACAACTCCCGAGTTGCACCAAGCAGCTCGGCGTGTGGTGAGAAGATGCGATGCGGCGTTCCTTCGCAATCTGCGCACGTGTCCCTCGTCCGCGCGGACTAGGCTGAACGCCCGTCCCTCGTCCGCGCGGACTACGGCGTCCTACCTGGCCCGCCTCTCGCAGAGAGAGATAGGGAGTCGCGGAGCAACGTGTCCCTGAGCGCGTCGACACTCGGCACCCCGCTCCGCTCGAGGATCGCGCGAACGTGCGCGCGCAGCGTGTTGAGCTTCATGTCGAGCGCGCGCGCGGTCTCTTCATGAGGCCGCTTCTCGTTCGCCGCGAGCACACGCAGAAGGTCGCGCTGCTTCGGCGAGAGCCGCCACTCGAGCGCGCGCCGAGCGACGCACTCGGCAAGGGCGTCGCTCGGCGGCGGCGGAGCGAGCCGTGTTCGCGCCTCCTCGAGGATCGACGCGAGCTGCTCCTTCGTGAATGGCTTGGCCAGGATGTGCACGCGGCGATCGAGCGCGCGTCGCTTCACCTCCAGGTCGTTCGACCCCGTCACCAGGAAGCACCTGACCGTCGGCCGCTCCGCACGCGCGACATCGAGGACGTCGAATCCGGCGAAGCGCTCCTTGCCGAGCTTCACGTCGATGAGAGCGACGGCGCACGGCCAGGCGAGATCGCGCAGCAGCTCGATCGCGCGAGGCTTGCTCGTCGTGCCCCGCACACTCACGTCCGGAGGCGCCAGCCGCTTCACCGTTCGGCCGACGAGCTCGTCGTCGTCCACCACGAGAACGTCGAGCATCACGGGGGCCCCATGGACCACATCATGTCACGCGCGCGAGAGACCGAGAGCCTCGGCGCCGCACCTCGCAGCCCCTCGACTACGTGACGGATGCGCATCGTCCGCGCGGACGATGCGGGAAACCGCAATCGCGCCTCAGCGCCCTGACCGCTTCAACGCCTCTATGACCTCGAGCGCCGTCTCGAGCGCGTGCACGACCGCGTCGTCCTTCGGTCGCCCCGCGGCGCGCTTGCTGACGATGATTCGCGACAAGGGCAAGAGCTTGACCGGAACGCCGCCCACGACCTCGTCGATCGCCTGCCCGTATTCGACCGCGAAGTCGGGCAAGCCCGACATATCGGTGACGACGTCGAACCGATCTCCAAGCGCCCCGCCGAGACGCGGGGGCTGCGCGCGAGTGACCCAGAATCCGCCGGCCGCGCGCGCCGCATCTCCGATGCGTTCGTCGGCGATCGACTCGAACCAAAGGTCGACGTCCTCGGTGGCGCCGCGCGCGCCCTGAAGGAGCGCTGCGCTCATCCCCACGAGCAGGTAGCGTACGCCCGACGCGTTGAGCGCCGCGAGGAACCGGCCTTCGGCCTCAGTAAGAAATTCGAGGTCTGCGTCGTCCATGGGTGAGTCCACGCCGAAGGCGCTCGGTCGGGCTCCGCGCAAGCTGCTTGAGGATGTGGTGAACGTCGCTCTCGTCGAGGCCGAGCTCGGCGGCAAGGCGCCGGGCATGCTGTCGAAGCGCCTCGTCCGCCACGAACCAGGCGCGCTCCTCCGGTGTGAGGAGCGCAAGCTCCTCCTCGAGCGAGGGCGGCTCCACTGTCGAGGCCATGTCGACAAGATAGCACCGGGCGCCGGCTCGTGCGGGCACCGCGTCGCCCGAGCCCGCTACTGGCAGACGCCGCCGTTGTTTGGAAGGCCCGCGGACTTCTTGCACGTGCCGCCGTCACAAGGATGAGTGTCGTCGCACATCGCTTTGCACTTGAAGCCGCCGTTGCCCTGGCAGTTCATGTCCTCCGCGCAATCGAACTGCGCGGAGCAGGGTGTTCCGAGCGCGCCCGCGCCGATCTCTCGACACGCCTCGAACAGCGTCGACTGGTCGACATCGAGGTGCGCGCCAGAGCACGTCGCGGCCGGACACTCCGCGCTGAACGGCGTGCAAGCCTTCCAGCACACCCCGAAGTAGGGCGGCACCGTCGTGATGGCGCCGCACTTCCCGCCCTGGCCGCATTCCGAGTCCTTCGCGCATATCTTGTGACACGAGGTCGCCGTCACGCCGTCCGGCAGGCAGTTCAGCCCTTTCACGCAGTCGTCGTGTCCGGGCGCAGTGCGGCTGCACACCTCGCCTTCTTGATTCTTCGCGGGCTCCCACGGTGGCTGGCAGCCCGTCACGTACTCGCCGTCCAGAAAGACAATCGCGCATCGCAGCGAGGGGTCGATGCAATCCTGCTTTATCGGGTCACACGGCGCATTCACGGTGTCGGGCAACACGTCGGGTGCGCCGGCGTCCTTCTCGGGAGCGACCGCCGCGGCCTCGTCCTCGGTCGTGCCACCTTCGAGTGGAGCGACGCTCGTCGTAGAAGACGAGCACGCGAGCATCACGCTCCATCCCACCGCGGCGACGGCCGAGACGAAGGTCGAAGCGACGAACCAATCCGAACGCCGGCGGCGAAGTGTCATGTGAGCTCCCCTCGGCTAGAACGGATAGCCGTCCGGACCTCTCGCCGCCAGCTGTCGCTCCCGCCGCCATCGCGACTAGCGTTGCCGACGCGGCCGCCGGCTGGCCCGCACGCCGTACGCATTCCCTGTCCGGGTGGGAGCTCGGTGGCACCACCTGGCACGCTGCGCGGGTGGCGCAAGTGCCGTATTTTTCGAGCTCGATGCGATCGCTGGCGGTGGCACACAGCCTGCTCGTGGGCGCCATCATGAGCCCCGTTCGCCACGCCTTCTTCGCCGTTGCTTCGCTCTCGCTGCTCTCGCTCGTCGTCGCCTGCGGCGGCGCGATCGACAAGCCGCGCTCCGAGAGCATCGACCCCACCGCGCCCGGCTCGTCGGGCTCCTCGGGCGGCGGGAACGGCGGCGGCAGCAGGCCCATCGGGACGTGCACCGCGGCGCCGACTTGCGACCTCGGCGACACGCGCGTGTCCAGCGAGTCGGCATGCTTGCAGGACGAGGCGCACTGCTACGACCGCACTCTCTGCGAGCAGACTATCTGGTGCGCGGGCACCGCGGTATGTGCCGGCGCGCCCTCGTGTCCCCTCGGCTACGTCGAGGCGCCCGGCGGCTGCACGACCAAGGACTGCGTGCAGTCGACCGTCTGCGGCTCGACCATCATGTGTCAGCGCGACCTCTCGCAGTGCGACGGCTACCCCTCGTGCAACCCCGGCGACACGCAGGTCCCCTCGCCCAGCCAGTGCCTCCAGGACGACGCCACCTGCTACCAGCGCTACGTCTGCGGCACCACGATCTGGTGCACCGGCCCGCTCCCGCAGGATGCAGGAGGCCCCGACCTCCCCCCGCCGCCTCCGAAGCCCGCGCTCCCCTGAGGCGAGTGACCCGAGCCCGGCGTCAGCCGCCGACGAGGCGGCCGCTGCGATAGTCCTCGAACGCTTCGCGCAGCTCCGCCTCGGTGCTCATCACGAACGGGCCGCGATGCGCGACCGGCTCGCCGAGCGGTCGGCCCGCCAGCACCAGCATGCGCCCTTGATTGGCGTCGCACGTCGCGACGATGCGGTCGCCTCCGCGACCGAGCACCGCGAGCTGACCTCGACGCACCTCGCTCTTCGAAGGCCCCAGGCGCACCGCGCCGTCGGTCACGAACACGAACGCATTGTGGCCCACGGGCAGCGTCGCCTCGAAGCGCACGCCGCGCTGGACCGTGACGTCGAGGAAGATCGGCTCCACGTCGATCCCCGAGACCGGCCCCGCCAGCCCGAACGCATGGCCCGCCACGACGCGCGTGCGCGCGCCGTCGATCGTCGTCTCCGGGATGAGGCCCGGCGCGATGTCCTGGTACCGCGGCTTGATCATCTTCCGCGCGCGCGGGAGGTTCACCCAGAGCTGGAAGCCCCACATGAGCCCGCGCTCCTGCTTCGGCATCTCGGAGTGCACGATGCCGCGGCCCGCCGTCATCCACTGCGCGCTGCCCGCGACGAGGCGACCGCGATTGCCAACACTGTCGCGATGCTCCATCGCGCCCTCGATCATGTACGTCACCGTCTCGAAGCCGCGATGCGGGTGCTCCGGGAAGCCGGCGAGGTAGTCGTTCGGGTCGTCGGACTGGAACTCATCGAGGAGGAGGAACGGGTCCAGCATCGCGAGCGCGCCGCCGCCGAGCGCGCGGTTCAGGCGAACGCCCGCGCCGTCCGTCGTGCGCTGCGCCGAGACGATGCGCTCGACGCTGCGCTCGCTCGAGGCCTGGTCGCCGCGCGGGGGCTCCGCACGCGAGGGCTCGGCGCGCGATGAAGGGTCCATCTTGCAGCGCGTGGTGAGCAGCGAGAGCCCCGCGGCGGTCGTCGCCACGAGCGCTTGCCTGCGGGAGAGCGACACCGTCATCGTCCGCTCAGCATAGCAGGCGCCGAGCCGTCACTCAGCGCGCCCAGAGGATCGCCACGTCGACCTCGATGGCCTCGAAGGGCTCGTAGCGGCCCTTGTCGTCGTCGCTCGCGACGAGCACGAGCCGGTAGCCGTCTCCGTCGAGCCGCAACACCTCGAGCGTCTTGGTCTCGGGCTCTACGATCCAGACGTGCCGAACTCCCTCTCGCGCGTAGATCGGGAGCTTCTTCTTGCGATCGAACGAGGCGGTGCTCGGCGAGAGCACCTCGCAGAGCCAGTCGGGCGGGAGGGTGAAGAAGGCCTCGAGCGGCGTCTCCGGCATGCGCTCTCGCCGCCAGCCCGCCAGGTCTGGCACGACGACGTCGGGGCCGAGGTGCAGCTCCGGCTCGTCGAGGATGACCCAGCCCCCGGGACCTCCCTTGCCGCGCTTGAAGGGCGGCCCGAGCTCCTCGCCGAGCGCGCTCGCCGCCAGCGCATGTCGAGCCGCAGGACGAGGATGAACGTGCAGCTCCCCACCGACGATCTGACCGGTGACATTCGGCGGGAGCGAGAGGAGGTCCTCGTATCGCGCTGGCTTGGACGCCGCTGCCATCATGCAATGATAGCAGACCGACCGCGGCCTACTCCTGCGCGAGATCGACCACGCCGACCGCACCGCCGCGGACCACCACGAGCTCGGTCGCGCTGCGGAAGAAGCCGCGATGACCGAGCTCGAGCGGATGCTCGAGCGTGCGCTTCGTCCTCGCCGTGAGGTCGTCGACGACGACGCGTCCCGCTCCGCCGCTCTGCACGAGGAGACCGCCGTCGCTGATCGCACGCACCATGAGGCCCGGCTCGGGCGGCTCGTCGAGCGCGACCTTGCCGTTCGCGAGCGACACCGCGCGGAGCCGCCACGCGAAGCCCGAGGCCGAGTCCTTCGACGTCCTCTGCGTCGTCACCGCCGCCCAGCGACCGCTGGGTGAGAGCGTCGAGTCGACGAACTGCTCGCCGCCGTCGAGGCACGCGAGCTTCTTCACCGCGAACGGCGTCTTCAGGCCGACGGAGAGCAGGCACGTCTTCACCTGCGGCTCCTGCGAGGCGACGACGATGGCGACACCGTTCTCGGCGTCGATACCGATGCGATCGCGCGCGCCCGCGGTCCCGGCGAGCAGGCGCGGCGCCGACGAGAGATCCGTCGGCACGACGAACAGCTCGTACTTCGCGCGCACCTTGTCGATGGTGCCGGTCGCGCGCCGGAAGAGCAGATTCCGACCGTCCGGCGTGAAGCGCGGATCGTAGGCCGCCTGCGTCGTCAGCCGCTTGTCGACGCGACCGCGATTGTCGGAGACGTAGAGCCAGTCGCCGGCGTTGAACGCGATGGCGCCGCCCTGCGACGAGGAGGAGAGGCGGCCGCACGAGCCGAACGGGAAGTCCTCCGCGATCCCCGCATTGCGCACGAGATCGTCGGCCAGCGTCGGCGCGGCGAGCCGGCCCATCAGCTCCGCGACCTCGTTCGGCCTCCGCCCGATCGTGGCGGTCGGCAGCTTGCCGAGCTCGGGGAACGTGTCCTCCGCGATCACGCGCTTCGTATCGACGTCGACCACGCGCGTCTGCAAGGTGGAGCGGGCCTCACCGTCGAGCCGACGGAGGAGCGCACGCTTGCCGTCCGGCGACAGCCACTCGAAGTACCAGTGCCCCGGGTAAGGCTCGAGCTCGGCCAGGGGCGGCGCAGTGACCACCGCCGTGGCAGCGGTCGTGTGTACGACCTTGGGCGCAGCCGGCACACGCGGACCCGCGCACGCGACGAGGGCCAGAGAGGCGAACGCAAACGCGGTGAGCCGCAACACCGGCGGAGAGTGCACGAACCTCGCGCGCCGGCAAAGTTCGCGGCAAACCGCTCAAGGTTCCCGAGGCGATGCCGTTCCCGCCCAGCAGGAGGGCGTGCATCGTGAAATCAGCCGCCAGGAACAGTCGGCCGCCCGAGACGGACCCGGACGACGAGATCACCATCGAGCGCCGCGTGCGCATGCCGATCGACGTCGAGATGACCGGCGGCCCGATCACGACGCGCATGACGAAGATCGACGAGCGCCTGCTCTCGATCGCACGGGGTGAGCTCGACCCCGAGGATCCGTTCGGCGGCCTCATCCCCATCTACGAGGACGACCGCGAGGCGGTCGACGAGCTCGACGCAGGGTGGCTCGTGCTCGCGCCCGAGCCCGCCGCCGACACCAGCCTCTTCGGCAACATCGTCCCGCGGGTGCGCCTGCGCACCGACGAGCTGTTCGCGCTGCCGCTCGACGAGCGTTGCAGCCTGTTCGTCTCCCAGGTCGACGGCAAGCGCACGCTCGAGGAGGTCATCGACGCGTGCGCATTCGACGAGCTCACCGGGCTCGAGACGATCGACGATCTCATCCGGTTCGGCGCGATCGTCCTCGGCTGAGCCGCGCTACTTCGCGACGCGACGGATGGTGCCGCCGCTCGCGGGCTCGTTCGCCCAGTAGACGTGGGTCGCGTCGAGCGCGACCCCGAACGGCATCGCCTCGCCCGTTGCGAGCACCTCCGCCGGCTGAGACACCGTACAACCGACGACCGGACAGCGGAGGATGCGCCCGTTCGCAGCGCCGCGATCCGTGAAGTAGATGCCGCTGGCGTCGACGGCGAGGCGCTGGATGTCTCCTCCCGTGGCGACCACCATCTCGCCCGCGAACGCGTGCGTGAGACGACGCACCTCGGTGGCGTAGGCCACGTAGACGTAGGTGGCGTCGATCGCGATGTCGCGCGCAGTCATCCCGTTCGCGAACGAGACCGCGCCGGCCCCGCCACCAACGGGTGCGCTGCCGACGCCGTTCAACACCGTGAAGAACACCGTGGTCGCATTCGCCGCGACACGTGAGAGCCCGATCTGGTTCTGGGCGACCGTGAGCGGGCTCGAGAGCGCCGCGTCTCCGCGCCGGACGTTGCCCGAGTTGCCGTTGACCCAGAAGAGCGCAGCGCCGTTCGTGGTGATTCCCTGCGGCCCCGACTCGGTGGTGCTCTGCTGATCGCTACAGCCTGGTCCCGGCAGCCCACACGAGACCACGGAGTTGAAGGTCGCGTCCGTGAACACGGCCCGGCCGCTCTGGACGGCGACGGAGGTCGGGTCGGCCGTTCCGACGCTGCCCGTCGCGACCGGCACGACGGTGCCGCCGGCCTTCGGGCACCTCGCAACGCCCGGCGCGGCGATGGCCGTTCCCCTGTCCGTCCAGTAGACGTCGGTCGCGTCCACTGTGACCTCGTGCGGGCGGTTGCCCGTCGCGAGGGTCACCGGCTGACACTTGCCCGCCACGCATGCCGCGCCTGCGCAGGAGTGCGCGCAGCGACCGCAGTTCGAGGGGTCCGTCGCGAGATCGGCGACGCAGCTCGTGGAGCCGTCACCGAGGAGGATCGACTCGTCGCTCGCGTCGGAGGGCGACGCGGAGCGATCGGTCGTCGAGCCCTCGCTGGGCACGCCGGAGTCGGCGCCTCCCGCGCTCGGATCGATCTGACCGACGCCGTCGAAGCCACAGGCCGCGACGATCGCCGCGCAGCCGAGCAGCGCACCGAGCGTCATCGAGCCCCGCTGCCCTACCCCCCGTCTCATCGTGCCGTCCAGACTATCAGGGAGTGAAGCGCACCGAGTAGCTCACCACGGTCTTGCCGTTCTTCGGCTTCTGGAAGTCGACGCTCTCGAAGAAGGCGACGACGCACGGGACGAAGCCCTCGCTCGTCACCGACGTGCGCGGGTTCGACACGCGCGCCCGGCCGCCGGTCGCCTCGATGACGAGATCGACGCCGAAGTCGGTGGGCGCAGGCTTGGTCACGTGCTTCCAGCACCGGGCGAGGTCCGGGAAGTGCGGCTCGACCGAGCGCTTCATCGGCTCCTTCGTCGGCTCGTCGTAAGGGCCGCCGCCGACATGCATGCCGATGGTGGCAAGCTTCACCGTCGGAGGGGGGTCGGGAGGTGGAGGCGCGGCGGTTGGTGCTGCCGTGCCCGAGGAGGTCGGCGCGGGCTTGGAGGTCGGATCGGGCACGGGCACGGGCACGGGCACGGGGGAGACCGAGACAGGCGCCGGGGGTGAGGCGGTGGGCTCGTGAGTGTCCTTGGGGCCCGTGCCCGTGCACCCGAGGCCCGTGCACCCGAGAAAGAGAACGAAGAGGACCGCGCGCCGCATGGGCGGAGGCTACACGATGGCGGCGGGCGGGTGCCTGAGGTAAGCGACGGGTGTGGGGCGCCTCGGAGGGATCATGGTCGCGCTCGCGCTCGTCGGGTGCGGGATGAAGGAGCCACTGCCCGCATTCTCGGCGAACGACGCGCGGTTCGGTCGCCTCGGCGGGTCCGGCGAGCCGCCGTCTCACACGACGATGTGCGGGAGCTGGCAGACGTCGATCGTCGCGCGCGACGAGTGGGCGATCACCCATGTGTCGTTCCCCGAGAGCAACGTGCAGGATGCATGTTTCACGCCCGTGACCCACGCGGGGCGCACGGTGACGGTCGGGGCTCCTCCACGAGGCTGCGGGTTCCCGAGCCCCGGCACGCGAGCACGGCTCGAGGCGCTCGCCGACGAGCTCGACAGGCTCGACGACGGCGCACCGTCGAACCTCTTTCCCTGCTCGCTCACGCGCGACCAGCGCGCGACGGCGCGCCGCCAGAACTCCCGCGCGCTCCGGGCGATCGCGAGGAGCGCCGCGACGTATCCCTACTCCGCGGTCGTCGTGCCCGGTCACGGCGTCCCCGAGCAGAACGAGACCGCGCTCGCGAGCTTCCTCCCCGGCCACACATGCAAGGAGCTCGCCGAGGGTGACCTCGGTCGCCTCGGCGTCCTCCCCTTCCGCACCGCCCGCGCGGCCGATGCGCTCCGCGGCGGCGTCGCGCCGTTCGTCATCGTGTCGGGCGGCGCCGTCCACTCGCGCGTCATCGAGGCCTTCGCGATGATGCAGCTGCTCGAATGCCGCGAGCAGATCGCGCCCGAGCGAATCCTCGTCGAGCCGTGCGCCGAGCACACGCACACCAACCTGCGGAACAGCGGCCGCTGGATGCACGCGATGGGCGCCCGCGCCGGCTACGTGCTGACCGACGACTGGCTCCAGTCGACCTACCTGCAGGACGCGACGGGCTTCGAGTACCTGATGGGCACGCCCGACCAGCGCTCGCTCCGCGACTGGGGCTACGTGATGGGCTCGTGGCGTCAGGCGTCGATCGGGATCGACGCCGGCTTCTGGTTCACGCCCTACCGCTTCTGGGCCGAGCCGAAGGACGGCCTCGGCGGCATGACGTGCGTCGACGTGCCCTGACGTCGTCCCTCAGGCCTTCACCTTCTCGTTGGCCGGATCGTAGAGCGGCTTCATCGAGGCCATCGCCGGGTAGCTCTTGCCCGCGATCTCGACCTCCCACGTCCCCTCCTCGAGCCACTTCGCGGTGACGGGCTCGCCCGCCTCGACCATCGCGAGGCCGACCGCGCCTCCCACCGTGAAGCCATACGAGGCCGCGCGGATGTAGCCGACGGCCTTCCCGTTCCGACGCACGATCTCCGCGTGGTAGAGCATCGGCTCCGGGTCCTTCACGAGGATCTGCACGATGCGACGCGTGAGCGGGCCCGCGGCCTTCTTCGCCTCCACGGCCTCCTTGCCGAGGAAGCCGCCCGGCTTCTTGAGGTCGACCGCGAAGCCGAGGCCGGCCTCGAGCACCGAGTCGGTGTTGTCGATGTCGTGGCCGTAATCGCGATAGCCCTTCTCCATGCGGAGGCTCGCCAGCGACTTGAGCCCGGCATGGCGCAGGCCGAAGTGCGCGCCGGCCTCCGTGAGACGATCGTAGACGTGCGTGGCCTGCTCGGTCGGCACGTAGAGCTCGTAGCCGAGCTCGCCGAGGTACGTGATGCGTACACAGAGCGCGCGCGCGAAGCCGATGTCGATCTCGTGCGCGCTGCGGAACGGAAACGCCGCGTTCGACAGATCGTGCGAGGTGATCGACTGGAGCAGCTCGCGCGAGCGCGGGCCCTGGACGTTGATCTGCGCGTAACCGGAGGTCACGTCGGTCACGAACGCGTGCGCGCTCGGGTCGGCCTCGATGTGCCGCTTCATCCACGTCTCGACGTGGCGATGCGCGGTGTCGGAGGCGACGACCCAGAACTTGTCGTCGGCGAGCTTCGTGACGGTGAGGTCCGCCTGGAGCTTACCGGCCTCGTCGAGCCACTGCGTGTACGTGATCATGCCGGTGGGGCCGTCGACGTTGTTCGCGGAGATGAAGTTCAGGATGCGACCGGCGTCGCGCCCCTGGACGATGAACTTCGCCATGAACGACATGTCCATGAGGATGACGCCGTTGCGCGCAGCCTCGTGCTCGGCCTGCCAGTACGGGAACCACTCCTGGCGTCCCCACGACAGCTTGTCGACCCTGGGCTCGACGCCGTGCGGCGCGTACCAGTCCGCGCCCTCCCAGCCGCTGACGTCGCGGAAGTACGCGCCCTTCGCCGCGAGGCGATCATGCAGCGCGGACTTCTTCGCGCCGCGCGCCGTCATCATCGAGCGGGTCGGGTAGTGGCACTGGTAGACCATGCCGAGCGACTCGACCGTGCGCGTGCGCCGGTACTCGGGGTTCGCCTGGTAGGTGTGGAGCCGATCGATGTTCATGCCCGTGACGTCGACGTCGGGCCGGCCGTTGATGATCCAGTGCGCCATCACGCGGCCGAGACCGCCGCCGGTGAGGATGCCGATCGAGTTGAGGCCGGCGGCGACGAAGTAGTTCTTGAGCTCGGGCGCCTCGCCTACCACCGGCTGGAGGTCCGGGGTGAAGCTCTCGGGGCCGCAGAAGAACTTGCGCACGCCCGTCTCGAGCGAGATCGGGATGCGGCTCATCGCCTTCTCGACGTAGGGGCCCATGCGGTCCCAGTCCGGCGTGATCTCGCCGAACGAGAAGTCGTCGGGAATGCCGCCGACCTTCCACGGCGCGCAGATCGGCTCGAAGAGACCGATCATGAGCCCGCCGACCTCCTCGCGAAAGTAGCCGTGCGAGCCCGGGTCCTCGAGCACCGGGAGCGACGCGGAGAGCCCGGCGATCTTCTCGGTGATGAGGTAGTAGTGCTCGGCCGCCTGGTTCGGGATGTTGACGCCCGAGAGCGCGCCGAGCTGGCGAGCCCACATGCCCGCGCAGTTGACGACGAACTCGGCCTCGATGTCGCCGTGCGCCGTGCGAACGCCGGTGACGACGCCGCGCTTCTGCAAGATGCCGGTGACCGCGCAGTTCTCGATGATCTTCGCGCCCTGCATGCGCGCGCCCTTCGCGAGCGCCATCGTGCAGCCGACCGGGTCGGCACGGCCGTCCTCCTTCACGTAGAAGCCGGCGAGGAGGTCGTCGGTCTTCGCGAGCGGGAACAGATCCTTCACCTGCGAGGGGGAGATCTCGTGCACGTCGACGCCGCAGTAGCGGTTGAACGCGGAGACGCGGCGGTACTCCTCGAGGCGATCGGCGTCGGCGGCCACCTCGATGAAGCCGACCGGCTTGAAGCCCGTCGACTGCTCGGTCTCGGCCTCGAGACGGCTGTAGAGGTCGGCCGTGTACTTCCGCATCTCGGTCGACGTCTCGGACGTGGACCCGAACGTGACCATGAGCCCGGCAGCGTGCCACGTGGTGCCGGAGGTCAAACGGTCGCGCTCGAGGAGGACCACGTCCTTCCAGCCCATGTGAGCGAGGTGATAGGCGACGGAGCAGCCGATGATGCCGCCTCCGACGATGACGACGCGTGCGCGCGCGGGCAGCTGCGGTTCAGTCATGTTCCGAGCACTATAGAAGAGCGCAGAGAAAGAAACACGGCCGGGAACACGTTCGCGGCTCTCGTGTTGCTGTGTACGTGAAAGCACGTTTTCTAGCCTCGGCCTCGAGCCACCTCACCCGCTTCGCCATCCCCGCGCTCCTGGGAGGCCTCGCCGTCGGCGTCGCCACGCAGACCCGCTCGAGCGAGGCCCAGGCCGCGGCTCCCGTCACCGCCACCGCGCCCCCGCTCGGGCCCGCGCTCGACACGGCCGCGCTCGTCGCCAAGGTCAGGGCGTCGGTCGTGAACATCACGGTCGAGTCGAGCTCGAGGAACGACGAGGGCGCCATCGTCGGCCCGTTCGAGTTCTTCCATCGGAATGGTCCCGGTGGCGGCCGCGCGCCCGAGACGCAGAAGCGCCGCGCGCTCGGCTCGGGCTTCCTCATCGACGACAAGGGGCGTGTCATCACGAACGCGCACGTGGTCGACGGCGCCGACAAGGTCCGCGTGAAGCTCGCCGACGAGCGCGAGTACGAGGCGAAGGTGAAGGGCAAGGACGAGCGGCTCGACATCGCCGTCCTCGAGCTCATCGGCGCCAAGGATCTGCCGTACGCCCAGCTCGGCTCGAGCAACGCGACGCAGGTCGGCGAGCCCGTCGTCGCCATCGGCAATCCGTTCGGCCTCGGCAACACCGTGACGAGCGGCATCGTGAGCGCGAAGGGCCGCGCCATCGGCGCCGGCCCCTACGACGACTTCCTCCAGACGGACGCCTCGATCAACCCCGGCAACAGCGGCGGCCCCTTGTTCGACGCGCGCGGTCAGGTCATCGGCATGAACACGGCGATCGCCCCCAACGGTCAGGGCATCGGCTTCGCGATCCCGTCCGACGAGATCCGCGAGGTTCTTCCGCAGCTCATCGCCTCGGGCCACGTGAGCCGCGGTCGGCTGGGCGTCAGCATCCAGGACGTCGACTCGAAGCTCGCATCGGCCCTCAGCCTGAGCGGCACGAAGGGCGCGCTCGTCGACGACGTCGAGAAGGGCGGGCCGGCCGACAAGGCGGGCTTCACGACGGGCGACGTCGTCGTTCGCGCGGGCAACACCGACATCCTGCACGCGCGCGATCTCACGCGCGCCGTCGCGCGGCAGGCGCCCGGCAGCAAGGTCGATCTGGTCGTGCGCCGCGGCGACAAGACCGTCTCGCTCCCCGTCACCCTCGGAAAGCTCGAGGACGAGAAGAGCGAGAGCCGCGCGAAGAGCAGCGATACGTCGCCCGAGTCGTCCGGAGGCCTCGGCCTCGCGGTCGCCGACGCGCCCGGTGGCGGCGCGCTCGTGAGGCGCGTGGCACCCGACGGCCTCGCCGCCGGCTCGCTCGAGCCGGGCGACATCATCATCGAGGTCAACAAGCAGCCCGTGCAGTCCGCGAGCGACTTGATTGGCAAGACGCGCGCCGCAGCGGGAAGCAAGCCCCTCCTCCTGCGCGTGAAGCGCGAGGGGGTCACGCGGTACGTGGCGCTCGAACGCGCGAGGTGACCCGCGTCTCGAATGGAGTCAGGGCACGAGAGCGCACGTCGCGGCGTGGGGACGTCTCGCGAGCCGAGTGACCGAACGCGGGAGCGCAGAACCTGTCACCCGTTCGGGTGACACGTCCTCGTCCAGCCACGGCGCACGCGTCCGGGCCCACACGCCCGGTGGTCGCAGGCGGGCAGCGAACTGCGCGAAAGCGGCGGTGAACGGCCTCGGGCGACGAGCTCGGCCATACGGCACGACCACTGCAACTCCGGACTGCACGCGCGCCCTGCCCGCGCCCTGCCCGCCCCCCGGAGCCCTCCATGTCGATGTCCTTCTCGCGCGCCTTGCGGCGCGTCGGTGTCGTTTGTTCTCTCGCCGCCGTGCTCCTCGCGACCTCGCTCGCGAGCCGCGCGGCCGTCGGCGCGGAGAGCAACACCGCTCGCACGACGCGCGTGGCTCGTACGGTCGCGCCGAGCGCCACGACGCTCGACGTCGGAGAGACGCGCGGCATGTACGGCTCGAAGCCGCTCGCACTCCGCACCGAAGGCGAGCCCTTGATGGCCTTTCCGCCCGCGAAGAGCGCGGCACGCAGGCCGATGACGGTCGTCTACCTGCACGGCCGTCATGCTCGCGTCGCGAACGGCTGCCCCTGGTTCCGCTCGGGCGCGAGCGAGCTCGGCTGGCTCGTGTGTCCGGAAGGTGCGGAGGCCCAGCCCGACGGCTCGTGGTCGTGGGGCGCGGACGTCTTCGCGCAGGGCGCGATCGTCTCTCGCGCGCTCCGCACCGCCGTCGCGAACGGCGCGACCACGGAGCCCGGCGTGGCCGTCGGCTTCTCGCAGGGCAGCTATGTCGCCGTCGATCTCGTCAAGGCACGCCTCGCCCGCTTCCGCGGCCTCGTGCTCCTCGGCGCGGAGATGCATCCGAACGCGCAGACGCTCCGTGAGGCCGGCGTGAAGCGCATCGCCCTCGGTGCGGGCGCGCTCGACGCGACGCACGACTCGCTCGTCGACGAGGCGCGCCGCCTCGACGGCGAGGGAATCGAGACGCGCTTCTTCGAGCTCGGCCGCATCGGCCACACCTACACCGTGGAGAACACGGCAGTCCTCCGCGATGCGATCGCGTGGGCGGGCGGGCTGTAGGAGCGCGGGCGGCGAGTGCTCGCGCGGAGCTCGTCAGTCGAGGAGGCGCGTGGGGCCGCGGAGGGCGCGCGGGAGCTCGCCTCGATGGAGGAAGCGAATATCGTCGTGCCACCCGCGCCGGAGGAGCCAGGTGCGCGGGCCGGTTCGCGCTCGCTGGACGCCAGGTTGCGCGCTCGCGAGCTCCACGTCGGTCCTCCTCTACGGCGCCGGCGGCTGGCGCCGCAGCGCCTGGCTCGCCTCGTAGACGAAGCGACGCGCGCGGTTGATGTGCCCCATCGGCTTGTGCGCCGGGATGGAATGCCACGGCGTGAACGCGAGCTGATCACACGCCGGGGTCGCGCTCTGCTCGACGACCTGCGGCGGCATCACGATCCTCGCGACAGGCAGGATCGGCGAGTCCGCCTCCTCCCAGACCTTCGAGGAGTTCTCGACCGGCGTCGCCTGCGGGTCGGTCTGGAGCTGCACGTAGAGCGTCATGCACACGCCCTCGCGCGCGGCCGCGGCGAGGTCCTTGCGGAGGTAGTCCTCGCCGTCGCGCGCGGGCTCGCGCACGAGGCGGAGATCGCACGGGCGAGTGCTGTACTTGGCGGCCTGGTGCGCGCCGAGGTGGTAGACCCCGCCGCTCCAGTACCGCTCGGTCACCATGCTGTCGACGGCGTTGGTACGAACGAGCGCCTTGGCAGCCGTCGAGGCGTGTCCGGCGAGGAAGAACAGCCCCGCGATGCGCCCGTTCGCGTTGGCGCGGGCGAACTCCATGAACTCGACGGCGTCTCGACCGACGGGCGTGGGGGAGTTGGTCATCAGGAAGTCCTGCGTGTCCTGCTCGTCGGACATGTACTTCGTGCCGGCGACGCCGAAGACCTTCACCGCGAGACCACGCGCGTCGAGCTCGCCGTCGGCCTGACGCCAGCCGACGCCGTTCGAGAAGCGCGCCACCACACGCTTGTTCTCCTGCCCGTTCGCGAAGAGCCCGAAGCGCGTGCGCGGGTCGCGATGCGGGTCGAGGCGGAGCTCCCCGTTCAGGCACGCATGGGACTTCGCGTGGAACCCGCGCTGCACCGGCTGCGCGTGCTCGGTCGAGGCCTTCCGCTGCAGCTCCTGGATCTGGCGTGCGAACTCCGCGAACTGTGCGGCCTCGCTCTCGCGCGTGCCGAGGAAGTACTCGGTGTTCAGCGCCGGCGTGTCGTCGTGGGGCGCCACCGGCTCCGCCGGCTCCGCGTTCGGGTCGACGACGGGGCCGGGCCGACCGGCGAGGCCTCCGCGCCCCGGGGAGGAGGCGTGCGCGCACCCGGCGAGGAGCGCGACCAGTCCGACAATCGAGCGAGCGTGGGGCTTCAAGGAACGCTGAGTGGACCTCAGAACCCAGGGCGCTCGCCATACAGAAAGAACTTCGTCTTCGCGGAAAGGAGCGCGTGTTGATACGCTTTCCACCATGCCCACGCCCCCTCGTTCCAAGAAGCGCCTCTCGTCGTTCGTGCCGCGCATCATGCTTCGTGGTGCCGTCGCCACGGTCGTTCCTGCATGTGCCGTCCTGGCCGGCTCCCTCGAGGCCTGCAGCTCGGGCTCGAGCGAGGGCTATGGAAACTTCGCGGAAGCCGGCAAGGACGCGAAGGACGAGGAGGGACAGATCATCGCGCTCGCGCAGGTCGGGTTCGACGCCGCGGCCGACGCGCCGGAGGTCATCGCGCTCGCGCAGGTCGGCTTCGACGCCGCGGCCGACGCGCCGGACGGTGGCGGGTGACATCCGAGGCCGCGGAGGAAGACGTCGTTCGTCTTCGCCGCACCCTCACCAACACTCCCCTCGCCCGCCAGCACGAGCTCGTGCTCGCGCACGGCGGCAAGCGCAAGGTCGCGCCGATCCCCTGGGAGACGTTCGAGCGAGAGAGGTACCCCGAGGCCGCCCTCCGCCTCGCGGCGAAGGCCAACACCGCGCTCGCATCCGGCGAGTACGGGGCGGTGACGCTCTTCTCGCGCATCACCGCCTCGATGGTGATCCACGGGATGCCGTTCGACGTCGTCAGCGCCTCGACGCGAGCCGCGACCGACGAGCTGCGGCACGCGGACTACGCCGAGCGCTACGCGACGCTCTGCGCCGGCAAGCCGATCACGCTGAAGATCGCGCGGGAGGCCCTGAAGAGCACCACGCTCAGCCTCCTCGGGCTCGACCGCATGATGCTCGAGGCCACGGCCATCGGCGAGTCGCTCGCCGCCGCCCTGCTCGAGGAGTGCGGGCGCCGCGCCGAGGACCCGGTGGCCCGCGTCTACTTCGCCAACCTCGTTCGTGACGAGGTCCATCACGCGAGGCTCGGCTGGTACTACCTCACGTGGCGCGCGCCGAGCTGGACGCCCCGCGAGCGCCAGTCGGTCGCGAACCGCGCCGGCGAGCTCGTTCGAGACGTGGAGCCTCGCTTCTCGCGCGGCCGTCACGCGCCGCCCGAGGCGCAAAAGGCCGCCTGGGCGCTCGGTGTCCTCGACACGAACGCGCAGCTCGGCGCGGTGCGCGCGGTCATGGAGGACCAGATCGTCCCGGCCCTCGACCAGCTCGGGCTCGGCGCCTCGCACGCGTGGCGACAGCGGGTCCGCGTCGCCGACCGCACGTGAGCGCGGGCGCGAGCCCGGTCCCCGCGCTCGCCAGGCGCTTGCCGCCGGCCTCGCGGGCCGCGCTGGCGAAGCAGCTGCGCGGCCTTCTCCGCTGGCAGCGTGATCTCGCGACCTGGCCTCGGCCGAGCGGCGTCGGTCGCGCCGTGCCGTTCGTCTCGCTGTACTCGTCGCGCGGCCTCCGCGGCTGCGCAGGCGTCGAGCAAGGTGAGCCGAGCACCCGCATCGCGCGCGCGTTTCTCGCCGCGATGCATGATGCACGCTTTCCGAGGCTCACCGCCGCCGAGCACCTCGAGCTACGCGCGGAGGTGTCGTTCCTCCGCGCCCCGCGCCGGGTCACGCTGGCGGAGTGGCACGAGTCGTTCGAGGCCGGCACGCACGGCGCCGCGCTCGTCTCACCGGGCGCGGCCGCCGCCCTCCTCCTCCCCGAGATCGCCCTCGCGCGACGGGCGACGGCGACGACGTTTCTCGCCGCGCTCCGCGAGAAAAGCGCGCGCCAGGCCGCGCCGTCGGACGAGCTGTTCCTCTTCGAGACGGAGCGCGTCGTCGTCTACGACCAAGCATTCTCGAAGTCGAATGCGAACGACGCGGCCGCCGCCTGGCTGTCGGGGATGATCACGTCGAAGAGCGAGATGATCTTCGAGGTCGACGGCACCACCGCGGTGGGCGACGCCGTCGGAGAGATGCATCATGCACGTATTTCGATCGCGCTCGCCGCGCTCGCGGCGCACGGCGGGTTCGAGGCGCGCCGCAAGCGCGCGCTCGGCCGCCTCGCCTCCGAAATCGGCGACGCCCTCGCCGGGCGCGACGTGGCGGGGTGGCCGAGAGGGCCGGCGCACGTCGCGGGGACGCTCGCCCTCGCCTCGCTCGCCGGGGTCCCGCTTCGCGAGGAGCTGCGTGGCGCGGCCGCATGGCCTGCGCTCCAGGAGAATGCATGGCACGCCGCGCAGGTGGCGCTCGCGCTCGGCCGCGAGGCGCCGGCCGCGCTCTGGCAGGCATGCGTGCGTGGCCTCGAGAGAGAGCCCTGGGCCCCGTGGACGGCGATGGCGGCGCGCGCACGTGGAGACGTAGCGGTCCTCGAGCGAACGTTGCCGCCGCTCGTCGGCTCCGTTCGGGCCGACGCGCCGCACGCCGGCGGCGTGTGCATGCCGAGCCATCGCCCCGAGGCGGTGCCGGAGCTCGCGCTGACGGCGGTGGTGGTCGAGGCGCTCGCGCCCTCGGCGTCGAGGTCGCGAGAGGTCACGCAGGCGACCGTTCGAGCACGGCGCTTCCTCCGACGGTGGCAGTGCCTTCCCGAGCAGGCGCCGGGCGCGTTCGACCTCCGGACGGCGCTCGGTGCGTTTCCCGGGTCTCCGGTCCACGCGGGCCTGCGCGTCGACGTCACGGGACACGTGCTCCTCGCGCTCCTCGCGGTGAAGTGAGGCACGGGCCGCCCCCGTGCCCTAGAATGAGGCGTGCGCATGCCGTCTCGTCCTCTGGCTTCGCTCCTCGCATGCGTATGCCTCGGCGTGGTGGCGAGCGCCTGCGGGTCGACGCCGGCGAGCACGAGCGAGCCCGCGCCCTGCAGCGGAGCTTCGTGCGGCGCGCAGGGCGACGGCTGTCCCGAGGGCCTCGCGCGTGACGCGGCCACAGGCGCATGCATCGACGTGAGCCCCGTCGAGGACTGCGCCCCCGGAACGGGCGCGTTCCTCGGGAGCACGACGTGCAAGCCGGTCGGATGGACGACGTGCGCGGCGCCCTTCGAGGCAGACCCTTCGGGATGGGGATGCAAGGCGATCGTCCCGGCGACCTGCCCCGCGGGCACGATCGGGACGCTCGGCTCCTCGGGCTGCACGCCGATCGGCGACTGCGCCGCGCCTTTTCCCCCGGCCAACGCGACGATGTTCGTCGACGCGACGTTCGCCACCACGGACGCCACGCACTTCACGTCCCTCTTCGAAGCCGCGCAGAGCGCCAGGGCCGGCGCGGTGATCGCCGTCGCGCCAGGCACCTACGTGGAGAACGTCGACGTCTCGCACTCGAACGTCACGATCGTCGGCAAGTGCGCGGCGCAGGTCATCGTGAAGAACCCCGGCGACCAGCGCGCCGGCATCCTCGTCACCGACGGCGCGAGGAACGTGACGGTCCGCGGCGTCACGCTCACGGGCCACACGTGGGGCTTCCTCGTGAAGGCCGGCAGCGAGGGCCGCCTCGAGGACAGCCTCATCGTGAAGAACCGCCGCGTCGGCGCCTACGTGGCGGAGCCGAGCTCGCATCTCACGGTCGTCCGCACGCTCATCGACGACGTGGTCGAGGACGACGCCGGCAAGTTCGGCTGGGGCGCGGCCGCGCAGCTCGGCGGCCGGCTCGAGCTCGAGGACGTGGTCATCCACGCGCCGACCAGCACGGGCATCGTGGTCGGCGGCGCGAAGAGCACGGCCAGGCTCTCGCGCGTCGTCGTTCGCTCGCCGCGGCCGAGCAAGGACGGCTTCGGCTCCGCGCTCGGCGTGGTCGACGGCGGCATCGTCGACCTCGATGGCGCGCTGTTCGAGGACCTCACGAACATCGGCGTCATCGTGTCCGCCGGGACGGTGAAGGCGAAGCATCTCGTCGTGCGGCACACGGCGGCCTCGAGCGCGCCCGAGACCGGCCGCTCCATCCAGGTCTCGATGGCCGGAGCCCTCGAGCTCTCGGAGAGTCGCGTCAGCGATAGCGACGATGCCAACCTCCTCGTCGTCGGCACGGGCTCGACCGCGAAGGTCACGTCGAGCGTCATCGCCGGAGACCTCGGCGGCGACGGCTCACGAGGCCATCACGGCCTCCGCGTGGCGGGCGGCGCGGCGCTCGAGCTCTCCTCGTCCGCGCTCGTCGGCAACGTCGAGGCAGGGCTCACGGTCCAGGACCCGACGACACACGCAGCGGCGGACGGGATCCTCGTGACCGATTCGCGTCCGAGCACGAGCTCCGCAAAGAACAGCTTCCTCGGCATCGGCGTGGGCGTCGGATGGGGCGGCACGCTGCTCCTCGAGCACTCGTCGATCACGAAGAACCACGCGGCGGGCATCCTCGTCTCGAGGGTCGACGCCTCCGGAGCGGCCGCACGTGCCGACATCAAGAGCACGCTCGTACGCCGCACGCTGCCCGACGCGGTCGGCTTCGCGGGTCGAGGCATCGAGGTCTCGGCGGGAGGCTCCGCGAGCCTCGAGGGCTGCGCGTTCGTCGAGAACAACGAGATCTCGCTCGGGGTCGGCCTCGCGGGCTCCGCGCTCACCGTGAAGAGCACGGTGGTGAGAGACACGCGTCAGGCGGCGGGGACGTTCGGCCACGGCGTCGTCGCGCGAGACAGCGGCGTGCTGACCCTGGACGGCGCGTGGATGCTCGGCCATCCCGGGGTCGCCGTCGTCGTGTCGGGCGGGAGCGCGACGGTCGCGCGCTCGCTCATCGCTCGCTCCGCCATCGCCATCGACGTGGCGAGCGGCACCGACCTCACCACCGCCGACCCGATCCCCGACGCGCCGCCTCCTCTCGCGTGCGTCGTGTCGAACGACACGCGCTTCGTCGACAACCAGACGCGCGTGGGCTCGGGCGCGGTACCGCTACCGGATCCGCTCGGCGAGGCCCCCAGGCCCTCGAACAAGCCGTAGCCGCGCCCTCAGGGGATCAGCCTCACCACGTCCAGCGGCGCGTTCGCCACCACCACGTTGTTCGCCTCGATCGTCTCGAGCGGGAGATCGACCAGCGCCAGCGTGTCGGGCGTGAGCGTCATCGCGCACGTCTCGGGCACGAGGGAGCCCGCGCTCGTCGTCACCTGCGCCGCGTCGAAGGCCGCCTCGCCCGTGCGCGCCGGAAGCTTCGACACCCATAGCCCCGCGCGTAGCGACTCGTTCACCGCCGTCGCGAAGACGAGGACGCCACCGTCGTTCGTCATGCGCAGCGCGCCCGGACGCACCTCGAACGCGGCCGGAGAGGCCCCCATCAGGAGCTCCCGCTGCCACGTGATCAGCCCTTGCCCGTCGTGCGACGAGAGCAGGAGCGACGTCTGCTTCACCGGAACGCCCATGCCGAGGCTCAAGAAGCCGGAGATCGGCAGCTGCACGAGCGCGTTCGAGCTCGCGTCCTTGACGCTGCTCCCCGTCCACCAGCTCGCCGCCGTGGCGGTCGACCCATCCGGGGCCACCTGCGCGAGCATCGAGTGCTCGGGCGCCAGGCTGAACGTCCCCGAGAACGCGAACGCCCCGGAGGCCAGGCGAACGCCCGGCCCGGGTTTCACGCGACCGCTCCCGCACATGCCGACCTTCTTCGCGAAGACCGTCGTCCCATCCGGACGGATCCGCGCGACGTGCCCGATGTTCGAGCCCGACTCCCACGAGTAGCCCGAGACGAACACGTCGCCCGCGTCCGCCGCGGTGAACCCCGGGACGAACGTCTTCGCCGTCTCGTAGGCGAACGTCTTCGAGAAGAGCAGCTTGCCGTTGCGGTTCAGCCGGAGGACCACGGCCGGGCCGTCCGAGGGCGTGTTCCTCACGCTGTAGACGACGAGCGCGCCGCCGTCGTCGGTGCCCACGAGCCCCGTGGCCTCGAGCGAGCCCTGCAGGTTCGCGTCGCCGGGCACGTAACGCCGCGACCAGACCACGTCACCCTCCTGGTCGAGCTGCATCACGGTGAACCGCGACGTCGCGACCCAGATGTTGGTGTTCTTCGCCTGCGCGACCAGCGTCGAGCGAGCGGCATCCTCGGCGTCGTCGACCTCGCCGGGGAGCGTGCGCGGCAGCTTGAAGCCCTTCGACCACACGAGCCGGCCGTCCTCCGCGACCTTCATCACGCCCGGGAAGCCGAGCCCGCCGACGAGCCAGGTGCCGTCGATCGCCTTGCTCGCGTGAATCGCGTCGGCCGAGACCTCGTCGCTGAACGGGAACGTGAAGGCGTCGCTGTCGAAGCGCTGCGACCACGGCGTGAATTTCGGGGCCTTGTAGACGTCCGCGGTCGGTCCCTCGCCCGGGGGATAGATGTCGTCCGGGATCTTCCCGCATGTGCCGGTGAGCACGTTCGGGACCTCGAAGAGGTTGAACGGAGGGAACGACGTGCTGGCGATGTCGCCGTCGAGCCCGAGGAGACTCCCGAGCTTCTTGAGGCCGAAGATACCCCACGGGATGCGAAGGTTGATGCCGGCGACGAGCTCGACGCCGGCGTCGAGCGCCCAGCAGGGCGTCTGCTCGGTGTTGGCGTGCAGCTTCCCGTAGCCCTGCACCGCGAAGCTGGGGCCGAACGTGTCCCAGAACATGAGCTTCAATCGCGGGCCGACGCTCGCCTTGAGCTCGGAGGTGAGCGTCACGTCGACCGTCGGCGGCGTGATCTCCTTCGTGAACTTCGGCGGATTGAAGTGCGCGCCGCTCTTCAGGCCGACCGACACGTCCGTCGCCACCGAGTACTCGAGCCCCGCCTTGGCGTGAACGCGGCTCGTTGCCGAGCCGGTGACCAGCGCCACGAAGTCGATCTCCGGAAAGATGAGGACCGGTCCGATGCCGATCGGCTGGAGGGAGAACGAGGAGCCCGCGATCGGGAACTCGTCGTGGTCGAAGCTCGTCGCCGCCGCGCCCTCGACCTCGATGACCGCCTTGGCGGTGGCCTCGGCGCTCGCGCCGATCGTCACGTCGGGCAGGTCGGGCGCGCAGAAGACGACGCTCACGGCGCAGGCGAGCTCCTTGGCCGCCTTCTTCGGGTCCTCGAGCCAGTCGAGGTCGATGTACACGCTGAAGCCGAGGGTGCCGGCGACGTCGCCCGTGACGTAGAGCTGGTCGTCCTTCGTCTCGCGCTTTCCGTCCGAGTCGAAGACCTGCCAGTCGAGGTGCTGGCCACCGCCGACCTGCGCGCCGGTCGAGTGCTTGGTCTTCGGCACCGTGCCCCCCGCGGCGTTGGTGCCGTCGAGCGCGGCGGTCCGCGCGCCGACCTTCGCGTGCAGGCTCTTGAACGCGAGCTGGATCGCCGCCGGCTGGGTCATCACCACCGTGTCGCCGCCCTCGGTCTTCACCTCGAGGACCTGCCGGAGCAGCCCCTTCGGGGTCTTGTCGTGGAGGCCCGTGACGAGGATGTCGCCACGCGTGAGCCCTGCGAGCTGCGCGGGGCTTCCGACGAAGCGGATCGACCCGTCCTCGGTGCTGACGTTGGAGATGGCCGCGAGCGTCTCGGGCGTGAGCTCGCGCGTCCAGTCGAAGAGCTCGTAGCGAATCGAGTCCCCAGAGGCCGCCGCGGGGTCCGCGTCGGACGACGAGCAGCCCCCTCCCGCCGCAGAGATTCCGAGCACGAGAGCCGCAAGAAGTGCGCGCGAATTGGCCATGGAGATCCTTCATCGTCACCCCGCTCGGGCGCCGGCGCATCCCCCATATGGGCTAGGAGACTGGTGTGAAACGACCTCACGCGACGAGATCGTGGTGGTGCGAGGGCACGGTCGTA
>Ga0335397_10002736_pt1 | contig 23975 bp, 20 predicted proteins | sample MAT04_FD_205740 | JGI IMG/M metagenome (GOLD analysis project Ga0335397, IMG submission 205740) | Freshwater microbial communities from Lake Fryxell liftoff mats and glacier meltwater in Antarctica - MAT-04 (spades assembly) (version 2) ... | reverse complement strand
GGGATCGAGCTGGCGAGGATGTCCTGCTTCAGGGCGAGCTTGGCGTAGGCGACGAGCACCGAGAACTCCGGTGACTTCAGGCCCAGGCCGTCGTGGACCCGCTTCTCGATCTCGGCGTCGGTCGGGAGGAACTCCAGCGCGCGGTCGAGGTCACCGCGCTCCTCGAGCCAGCGGATCAGCCGCTCGTGCACGCTGGCCATCGAGTTCTCCTGAGCCCGCGCGTTGCCCAGCAGCACGTTCTGCTCGTAGTTGTCGCGCAGCACGTGCTCGGCGACGTCGTCGGTCATCGCCGCGAGTAGCTCGTTGCGCTGCTCGATGGTGAGCTCGCCCCGGCGGACCACCTCACCGAGCAGGACCTTGATGTTGACCTCGTGGTCGGAGGTGTCGACCCCGGCCGAGTTGTCGATGGCGTCGGTGTTGACCCGCACCCCGCAGAACGCCGCCTCGATGCGGCCGAGCTGCGAGAGCCCGAGGTTGCCGCCCTCGCCGACCACCTTGACCCGAAGCTGCTTACCGTCGACCCGGATGGCGTCGTTCGCCCGGTCGCCGATCGAGAGATGGTCCTCGGTGGACGCCTTGACGTAGGTACCGATGCCGCCGTTCCACAGCAGGTCGACCGGAGCGAGCAGGATGGCGTGGATCAGCTCGGCCGGGGTCATCGTGGCGACCCCGGTGATGCCGAGCGCCCCCGCCATCTCGGGCGTGATCGGGATGGACTTCAGGCTGCGGGGGAAGACCCCGCCCCCGGACGAGAGGAGCGAGGTGTCGTAGTCGCCCCACGACGAGCGCGGCAGGCCGAACAGGCGACGGCGCTCGGCCAAGGAGGCCGCGGCATCCGGGGTCGGGTCGACGAAGACGTGCCGGTGGTCGAACGCGGCGACCAGCCGGATGTGCTCGGACAGCAGCATGCCGTTGCCGAAGACGTCGCCGCTCATGTCGCCGACGCCGACCACCGTGAAGTCCTGGGTCTGGGTGTCGAGACCCATCTCGCGGAAGTGCCGCTTGACCGACTCCCAGGCGCCCCGGGCGGTGATGCCCATCGTCTTGTGGTCGTAGCCGGCCGACCCACCCGACGCGAAGGCGTCGTCGAGCCAGAAGCCGTAGGACTGGGCGACACCGTTGGCGATGTCGGAGAAGGTCGCGGTGCCCTTGTCGGCGGCGACGACGAGGTAGACGTCGTCGGGGTCGTGACGCACCACGTGCTCCGGCGGCACGGCCGCACCCGCGAGCCGGTTGTCGGTGATGTCCAGCAGGGCGGAGATGAACATGCGGTAGGCCGCCTTGCCCTCCTCCAGCCACGCCTCGCGGTCGACGGCGGGGTCGGGCAGCTGCTTGGGGTAGAAGCCTCCCTTGGAACCGGTCGGCACGATCACGGCGTTCTTGACCATCTGGGCCTTGACCAGCCCGAGCACCTCGGTTCGGAAGTCCTCGCGCCGGTCGGACCAGCGCAGGCCGCCGCGGGCGACCGGGCCGAAGCGCAGGTGCACGCCCTCGACGCGGGGGCTGTAGACCCAGATCTCGTACCGGGGGCGGGGCGCCGGCAGGTCGGGAACCGCCTTCGGGTTGAGCTTGAGCGAGACGTAGGACTTGATCCCGCCGTCGGCGCCCGGCTGGTAGAAGTTCGTCCGCAGCCCGGCCCGGATGACGCCCAGGAAGGTCCGGATGATGCGGTCGTGGTCGAGCGAGGACACCTCGTCGAGTGCGTCGCCGACGTGACCGGCGACCTGATCCTCGGCGGTGGTGCGCTCGCCGGTGACGTCACCGGCATACCGCTGGGGGTCGAACCGGGTCTCCCACAGCTCGACGAGGTCGCGCGCGATGGCGGGGTGCGAGACGAGGGCGTCCTCCAGGTAGTGCTGGGAGTACGTGGCCCGGGTCTGGCGAAGGTACTTCGCGACGGTGCGGAGCACCACGACCTGCCGCCAGGTCAGCTGGGCCGCCAGCACGAGCCGGTTGAAACCGTCGCTCTCGGCGTGGCCGTCCCAGACGGCCGCCACGGCGCCCTCGAACAGGTCACGGAGCCGGTCGGCGGGGAACTCCTCCCACATGGCGGCGTCGGGTACCCGCAGCCCGAAGTCGTAGACGTGCAGATGGGTGCCGTCGGCGCGAGCGACCTCGTAGGGCTGCTCGTCGACGACCTCGACGCCCATGTGGGTGAAGATCGGCAGGATGTCGGTGAGGCTGAGTGGGTCGACGCGGAACAGCTTGAAACGGCGCACGTCGTCGTGGGCGTCGGCAGGGCGGTAGAGCACGACGCTCGTGCCGGTGCCGGCCCCGAGCCGGTCGAGGTGGCTGAGGTCGGCCACGCCCTGGTTGACGCTGAACGTCTCCTCGTAGGCGGTCGGGAAGGCGCGTCCGAACCGGTCCATGAGCCGGTCGCCCGCTTCCTCGCCGTGGGCAGCACGCAGCGCGTCGCCGAGCCGGTCGCTCCACGTGCGACTGACCTCGACGAGGCGGTGCTCGAGGGCGTCCTCCTCGGCGCGGCCGAGGGTGCGCACCCGCTGACCCTTGGGCAGGCGCACGACGAACTGCAGCCTGGACAGGGCCGACTCGCTGACCCGCGCCGAGAACTCCACCGACTCGCCACCGAAGGTGTCCTTGAGGATGTCGGCCATCCGCAGCCGAACAGTGGTGTTGTAACGGTCGCGCGGAATGTAGACCAGGCACGACACGAAGCGGCCGAAGTCGTCCTCGCGGATGAACAGCTTGGTGCGGCGGCGCTCCTGCAGCTGGGTCACCGCTATCGACGTCTCGTAGAGCTGCTCGACGCTGGCCTGGATCAGCTCGTCGCGCGGGTAGCTCTCGAGCACCCCGAGCAGGTCCTTGCCGGTGTGGCTGTCGGGAGCCACCCCCGACCGCTCGAGCACGGCGTGCACCTTCTCGGCCACCAGTGGCACCCGCATCACCGACTCGGTGTAGGCCGTCGACGCATACAGACCGAGGAACCGGCGCTCGCCGACCACCCGGCCCTGCTCGTCGTACTGCTTGACCCCGACGTAGTCCAGGTGGGTGACCCGGTGCACGGTGGAGCGGGTGTTGGCCTTGGTGAGCACCAGGATGTTGGGCTCGTGCGCCTTCGCGGACGCCTGTGGGGTCAGCAGGGCGGGGTCCTGGCCGAGCGGCGGGTCCGAGCGCAGCAGCCCCAGCCCGGACCCGGTGACCGGGGAGATGAACTCACCCTCGGCGGTCTGGCGCAGGGTGTAGTCCCGCAAGCCGAGGAATGTGAAGTGGTCATCGGCCATCCAGCGAAGGAAGCGGATGGCCAGCGCGGTCTCGTCGGCATCCACACTCTGCGGCGGCGACCCTTCGAGCTCGGCGGCCAGCACGAGGCACCTGCTGCGCATCTTCGGCCAGTCCTCGACGGACTGCCGTACGTCCTCGAGCACCAGGCGCACCGTGCGCTCGAGCTCGGCACGGCGGTCCTCGTCGCTCTCGCGGTCGATCGACAGCAGCATCCACGACTCGGCCAGCTCGCCCACCGCGACCTTGACCTTCCTGCCGGTGACGTCGCGGGCGACGACCTGCTCGAGCTCACCCGCGGCGTCGCGGCTGACCACGAGCTGGGGGTGCACGATGAGGTGGATGTCGATGCCGGCGTTGACCAGGGCGCCGGTGACCGAGTCGACGAGGAAGGGCATGTCGTCGGTGACGATCTGGATGATCGTGCGGGCGTTGGACCAGCCGTCGATGTCGGTGCTCGGGTTGTAGACCCGCACGTTGGCCACGCCGGGCAGCCGGTGCTGGGCGAGCTCGAGGTGGCTCGCGGCCGCGCCCGCGTAGATGTCCGGGGTCCGCGAGGTGAGCTCGTCCAGAGGCACGTGACGGAAGTAGCGTGCGACGAACTCGGCTCCCTCGCCGTCCGGCGCGGCCGCCTCGAACGCTGCAGTGATCGGCTCGAGCACGTCCTCGCGGGTGCGAACCTCAGGGGTCGACATGGTGCGGTGACACTCCTTCGTCGCTTCTCACCGGGTGCGGTGGGGCACGTCATCGTGTCCTTGGCCGAGCCTATCCACTCCCGGAGGATCTGCCGGGGGACGAAGCCCGCCATGTCTCGCGGACGGGACACCCGCGGGGGGGCGGCGGTGCTCAGCCCGAGCCGATCCGACCGGCGAGCATGCTGGTGACGATGACGGAGGTGATGGTCGGCGGCCTCCCGTGGGCCCACATCGACATCGCCGGCACGGGCCAGGCTGAGGCGAGCACCCGCTGGATCCCCAAGGGCCCCACGGCCTTCGGCTCACGACTGCTCGTGGAGCTCGCTGAGCACTTCGAGCCCGCCACCTGACCTGCGCGGAGTGAGGGCCGCCGACGAGGATCTCCGGCCGGGCTCCTCCTACTCGGCGATGACGTCGAGGGTGTGCACTGTCGGGTCGGCGGCATAGGCGATCCGACTGCCGGCCGCTCGGGCGGCCTGCAGCGCCTCCACTGCCTCGAGGGTGACCTCCTCCCCCGGCGCCAGCACCGGGATGCCGGGTGGGTAGGGCGCGACCAGCTCGGCGCTGACCCTGCCCACCGCCTGCGCGACGGCCACACTCTCGCGAGGTGCGAAGAACGCCTCGCGCGGGCTCGTCACGGTGATCGGGTCGACCGCCCACATTCCCGAGGTGACGACCGCACGGGGGCGCCCACGGTGCCGGTCGACGGACTCGGCCAGCGCGATCGCGAGGTCGACCAGCCCCTCGTGCGTGTCGGCGAGGGTCACCATCGCGACGACGGTGTCGCGATCGGCCATCTCGACCGGCATCCTGCGGGCGAGCAGGTCGGCCTCCACGGCGTTGCCGTCGGCACCGGTGCCGGGCAGCACCAGGGTGAGCCTCATCGGGTCGACCCCCGGGCCGTCGAGCGCCACAAGGCCGGGCACGCGCGCCAGGCGCTTCCGCACCGTCGCCACGGCCTCGATCACCGGGCCGAGCAGGGCGGCACCGTCACGAGCGAGCAGGGCCCGGGCGGCGTCGATGCTCGCGAGGATCGCGCCGGACGGGCTGGTCGTGGCCGTGGCCTCGACCGCCGCGTCGAACCTGGCCCGGCCGAGGCGCCGGCTGCGGGCCAGCACCAGAGCCCCCTGCGACCAGGCCGGCAGCGCCTTGTGCGCACTGGTCACCAGGGCGTCGGCGCCTGCTGCCAGTGCGTGGGGCGGCAGCGACGGGTGGAACCCCAGGTGCGCACCCCACGCGGCGTCGACAACGAGCGGGATGCCGTGCCGGTGCGCCACCGTGGCCAGCCCTGCCACGTCGCCGACCGTGCCCACGTAGGACGGGTCGCCGACGAAGACCGCGTGGGCGTCGGGCGCGGCCGCCAGGGCGGCCTCGAGGGCCGTGGGGGTGACCCCGGTGGGCAGGCCGTGGCCCGGGTCGACCTCCGGGCGCAGCCACACCGGCTCCAGACCCGCGAGCACCAGCCCGAGCAGCATCGAGCGGTGCAGGGTACGAGCCACGACCACTCGGTCTCCCGGGGCCGCGACGGCCAGGGCCAGTGCCTGGTTGCCGTGCGTGGAGCCCCCCACCGAGAAGCGGCACAGGTCGGCGCCCCAGAGCCTGGCGGCTCGCAGCTCGGCCTCGGCGAGCACCCCCCGCGCCAGCTTCATCGTGTCGAGGCCGGCGTAGAGCGGCACGTCCCCGGCGACGACGTCGCCGACGAGGTCGTGGCGCTGCTTGTGTCCGGGGATCGTGAACGGGGACGACGCCTCCTCCTGGAAGCGCAGCCAGGCGTCGAGCAGCGGCGCGTCGCCGCGCAGGCGCCGGGGGTCAGTGGGCATGCTCGGCCACCCAGCCCTCGACCACGGGGGTGAACGGCGACGGCATCCCCTCGACGCCGACGGTGTCGAGGTGACCGGTCAGCACCACGGTGGGGCCTGAGGGTGCCCCCGGGCCGATGGCGACCAGCTCTGCGGCGAGGGCTGTCGCGGCGGCACGAAGCACCTCGTCGCGAGGCGCGTCGGAGCCGACGTCCAGCAGGGCGTGGGGGCGGTCGTCGATGGCCACCCGGCGACCCTACGCCGCGACTGGCGAGCCCTGCAGGTTCGGTCCGGTGTACCCACAGTGACCTATTGGTCGATCTCGGTACGGGCCGGTGTACCCACAGTGACCTATTGGTCGATCTCGGTACGGGCCGGTGTACCGGGAGTGACCTATTGGTCGATCTCGGTACGGCTGCGCCTGCGGATCGGGGCTGTGGGTAACCCGGCCGTCCCGTCGCCCGGAGTCCCTAGAGTGGGCGGGTGCCCCTCGGACCCGACCCGGAGCGTGCCCGCACCGCCCTCGCGGAGCTCGACACCCTGCGCGACACCGTGACCGTGGCCGAGGACGACGTGCTCGCCTGCCTCGTCGTCACCGGCGAGCCCGGGCCGCAGCGCGTGCTTGACGACTGGCTCGACCAGGTGGCCGACACGCTGCGGGCCCTCGGCGAGACGGCCGCCGACCTGTCCCCCGTGCTGGCGCGGTACACGGTGACCGGCCCGCCCGCGCCGACGCCGGTCGAGCGCCCGATCGACGCACCGAGGATGCCGTGAGCGTCGTGCCGGGTGACCCGGCATCCCTCTCGGCGTGCGCGAGCACGGCGCGCTCGGTGGCGCAGCGGCTGGGCGCGCACTCGACCCGCGTGCGCACGGCATCCGATGGCGTGGGCGATGGCTGGACCGGCCGCACCTCGACGGCCACCCGTCGGCGCGCTGCCCTGCTCGCGGAGTCGGCGGAGGCCACGGCGGCCCAGCTCGACCTGGTCGGCCGGGTGCTTCAGGACCACGCGACCGACCTCGCCGACCTCGTGGCGCGAGCCCGGACGCTCGAGGAGCGGGCCCGGGCCTCCGGGCTGGACGTGCGAGACGGGCGGGTCGAGATCGGCTGGGGCGTCACCGGCACGGCCGACGCGGGCGCCGACCGGGCCCGCGAGCAGGCGCGCGCGGCGCTGCAGGCCGAGCTCGACCTCGTGCTGGCCCAGCACCGGCGGCGTCGCGACTGGGTGCTGGGCGAGCTGCGCACCTCGAGGACCACCCTGGCCGACCTCTCCCACCGGTTGCGCGGCGGGTGAGAGGATCGCGTCACCGACCGAGCGAGAGGACGCCCAGTGCGACTGACGACGCGTGAGAAACTGAGCGGGAGCGTGGACGAGGTCCACGCCCTGCTCATCGACCCGGCCTTCCAGGAGGCCAAGTGCGCCGCAACGACGAACAACGGCGTCTACACCGTCGAGGTCGGCGGCGGCATCGACGGGCACCGGGTGCGCACCGAGCGGCAGCTCCCGTCCGACGGGCTTGCCGACATGGCGCGCTCGTTCGTCGGCGAGCACCTCACCGTCATCGAGGTGCTCGACTGGAGCGGGATGGGGCCCGACGGCTCGCGGGCCTCGATGTTCGACATCCACATCAAGGGCGCGCCGCTCACGGTCAAGGGCACGGTGCGGCTCGAGCCCCACGGCGACGAGACCCTCGAGCTCATCGAGGCCGACCTCAAGGCGAACGTGCCGCTCATCGGCAGCAAGCTCGAGCGGGCGGCGGCCGACCCCATCAACGCGGCGATCCGCATCGAGATCGAGCTGATCCGGTCGTGGCTCGCCCGCTGACCCCACCCGCGACCTCGTGCGAGGCTCAGCCCATGTGGGGGTAGCCGTGCGCCTTCGGGGGGACGAAGTTCTCCTTGATCGAGCGCACCGACGTCCAGCGCATCAGGTTCGCTGCGGAGCCGGCCTTGTCGTTGGTGCCCGAGGCCCGACCACCGCCGAACGGCTGCTGACCCACGACCGCACCGGTGGGCTTGTCGTTGACGTAGAAGTTGCCCGCCGAGAAGCGCAGCCGCTCGGTGGCATCGGCGATGACGGCCCGGTCCTGGGCGATGATCGCCCCGGTCAGCGCGTAGGGCGCGAACGACTCCATCTGGTCGAGCACCTTGGAGTACTGCCGGTCGGGATAGACGTGCACGGCCAGGATCGGACCGAAGTACTCGGTGCTGAACATCTCGTCGGTCGGGTCGCTGCTCTCGACGACCGTCGGCCGCACGAAGTACCCCTCGGAGTCGTCGTAGGTGCCACCGGCGACGACATCGAGGTGGCGCGTGGCGTGCGCCCGGTCGATCGCCGCCTTGTGCTTGGCGAAGGCGCGGTCGTCGATGACCGCGCCCATGAAGTTCGACAGGTCGGTGACGTCGCCCATGGCCAGGCCGTTGGTGATCTCGGCGAGGTCGCTCTTGATGACCTTCCACACCGAGCGGGGCACGTACGCGCGCGAGGCGGCCGAGCACTTCTGCCCCTGGTACTCGAAGGCCCCTCGCACGAGTGCGGTGCGCAGCACGTCGGGGTCGGCGCTCGGGTGGGCCAGCACGAAGTCCTTGCCGCCGGTCTCGCCGACGATGCGCGGGTAGTGCCGGTAGCTCGTCAGGTTCTCGCCGATCCGCCGCCACAGCCCCTGGAACACCGCGGTCGAGCCGGTGAAGTGCAGCCCGGCGAACTCCCGGTGGCTGAGGGCGACGTCGGACAGCTCGCGGCCGTGCCCGGTGACCATGTTGATGACGCCGGGCGGCATCCCGGCCTCCTCGAGCAACTCCATGGTCAGCTGCGCGGCGAGCTGCTGGGAGTGCGAGGGCTTCCACACGACGGTGTTGCCCATCAGCGCCGGCGCGGTCGGCAGGTTGCCGGCGATGGCGGTGAAGTTGAACGGCGTCACCGCGTAGACGAAGCCCTCGAGGGAGCGGTAGTCGCTGCGGTTCCACAGCCCGCGCGAGTTCTCCGGCGGCTGCTCCTGGAGGATCTGGCGGGCGAAGTGCACGTTGAAGCGCCAGAAGTCGATGAGCTCGCAGGCCGCGTCGATCTCGGCCTGGTAGGCCGTCTTGCTCTGCCCCAGCATGGTCGCGGCGTTGATCCGCGCTCGCCACGGCCCCGCCAGCAGGTCGGCGGCCTTGAGCAGGATGGCGGCGCGGTCGTCGAAGGTCAGGTCACGCCAGGCAGGGGCGGCGGCCATCGCGGCGTCGACGGCCGCACCGGCATCCGCCTTCGTGGCACCGCGGGTGACGCCGAGCACCTTGCGGTGCGCGTGCGGCTGGCGCACCTCGATCTTCTCCCCCTTCCCCATGACCCGGGCGCCGCCGATGGTGTGCGGCAGGTCGTGGCGCGTCTCGGCCATCTCGACGAGCGCCACCTCGAGCGAGGCCCGCTCGGGGCTCCCGGGGGCGTAGTCGAGAACGGTCTCGTTGGTGGGGGTGGGAACGTGGGTGACAGCGTCCATGCGGTGAGGCTCCTCGGTTCCGGTCGCGACGTCGGGATCACCCCCACTCTTGCGCCCCGCCTTCGCGAGATGCAAGCCGCGGCTGCGGGGCCCGCTCGGATGGAGCGGTCAGGGCCGGGCGACGATCGCTCGCACGTCGGCGAGCTCGGTGACGTCGTACCAGAGGAGGTCGGTCGGCTCGCAGCAGCCGGGGTCCTCGTCGACGTGGAACGAGACGATCCGGCGCCGCTCGACCGGCGCCGAGACCTCGACCCGTGACGGCACGTCGGGATCGGCCGGGAACGCGACGGCGGTCGCGTCGACGTCCGCCGCCGCGATGACCCGACGGCGGGGCGCGGCCCCGGGCGGTGCGATGGCCTCCTCGGTGGCCGCGACCCACGCCGCGTGCTCGAGCTCCTCCTCGTCGGTGACCAGCCCCGGCTTGCCCAGCGCCGGGGTCACGGCGTGGGCCGGCCGCGGGATAGGGCGAAGAGCCATGCCATCGGCCAGTGCCCTGAGGTCGGCAGGGGTGATCGGGAGGTAGACCCGGGTGAGCGGCATACCTGCTCCTCTCTGTGGTCGATGAAGCCGGTCCTGGTGACCGTGGTCAGCGGGAGCCGACGCGCGGGGCGTCGAGCAGCTCGTGCAGGGCATCGACGACGCCGCGGCCGAGCACGTCGGCGTCGGGCATGGCGTCGCGGTCTGCGTACAGACCGTAGTAGACGCCGCCGTCGTAGGAGGTCAGCCCGATCGAGAGGGCCTGCTCGCGGCCGAGCGGCGTCACCGGGTAGGTCGAGACCATCCTGGCGCCCGCCGCGTAGAGCGGTGTCTGCGGGCCGGGGACGTTGGTGATGACGACGTTGTAGAGGCGGCGCGACACCATGCCGCCGAGCCGGGCACCGAGGGCGTGCATCGTCGGCGGGGCGAACCCGCCCAGGCCCGACAGGGTGTCGGCCGACACCGCCCGACTGGAGCCGCCCTCCATCTGCTGGCGCATCGAGAAGGCGATCTGGTGCAGGCGCATCGACGGTGCCGGCTCCCCCACGGGCAGGTCGACGAAGCACGCCGTGACCTGGGACCCCGTCGGCGGGTCGTTGCCGTCGTGCACTGACACGGGCACCATCGCGCGGATCGTCGTGCCGGGGTAGACCGACTCTCCGCGGGTGAGCAGCCACGACCGGAACGCCCCGGCGATGGTGGCGAGGATGACGTCGTTGACGGTCACCTCGTCGGCGAAGGAGCCGCGGCCCAGGCGAGTGCGAACCTTGCGGTAGTCCTCGAGGTCGGTGCCGATCATCACGTAGCGCCGGGCCCGGCCGACCGGCGCGTTGAGCGGCGACTCCGGCGCGGGCCGGGCCGAGAACCGGGCCAGCGTGGAGATGACGCCACCGGCAACCGAGGCCACCTTGCCGAAGGCCTTGGTGACGTCGGCGACCCCGTGCTGCACGGTCTCGACCACCTGGCTCGGGGTGCGCGCCGCCTCGCTGAGTGCAGCGACGACGAGCTCGGCCCCGCTGGGCTCGGCGCGGGCGCGCCAGGTCGTGAGCACGCCCTCGCTGGCCGTGGGGTTGCCGTCGACGAGCACGTTGCCGATGTCGACGGAGCTGACGCCGTCGACCAGGCTGTGGTGGGTCTTGGTGATGATCGCGAACCGGTTCTCGGCCAGGCCCTCGACGAGGTAGACCTCCCACATCGGGCGGGAACGGTCGAGCGGGCGCGGCTGGATGCGGGCGACGAGCTCCTCGAGCTGCTCGTCCGAACCGGGCCGCGGGAGGGCGCTACGGCGCACGTGGTAGGTCATGTCGAAGTGCGTGTCGTCGACCCACACGGGGTTCGCGAGGCTGCCGGGCACCATCTTGATCCGCTGTCGGTAGCGGGGAACATGGGCGATGCGCTGGCTGATCAGCGTCACGAGGCTCTCGTAGTCGAACCCTCCAGACGGGGCGTTGAAGACCATGACCGAGCCCACGTGCATCGGCGTCGCCGCGTCCTCGAGGTTCAGGAAGGAGGTGTCGAGGGAGCTGAGCCGTTCTGCCACGGGCCCATCGTGTCAGACCGTGGGCCGGGTCAGAGGAACCGGGTGACGAGGGCGCGCCCCGGCACCCTCGTTTCCTCGCTGTCCGATCCCGGATGCCGTCCGCCGCCGGCCGCCGCTGGGCGCCGACGCGCGCGGGTCGAGCTCGGCAGCGAGCTCGGCCAGAGCCGTCGTGAGCTCGGCCCTCGGAGCCACCTCGACGAGCGAGCGCCCGGCGAGCAGGGCCGCGTCGCACTCGTGCGGCGCCCACGGGAGGAAACGCACGGCATCCATGCCGGCGAACCGGGCCAGGACATCGGCGATGGCACGCTCGGGCCGGCGGCCCGCCACCGAGGCACGCACCTTGGTGACCACGACCAGGGGTCGCGGAGAGGGCAGCACGGCGACGTCCTGGACCGCGCGGACGAGGCGCTGCAACCCCACGGGGTCGGCGGCTCCGACCACGACGAGGTGGTCGGCCGCCTCGAGCGCGGTGAGGGTGGCGGCGTTGCGGCGTGGTGCGGCGGTGTCGTAGCTCAGCTCCTCGTCGTCCTCGACGGCGAAGCCGACGTCGACGACCACGTGGTCGACGACCCCTCGGGCCAGGCGCAGCACGTCCTCGACCGCCGCACTGCGCAGCTCGGGCCACCGGTCGGCCCGCGGCAGGCCGGTGAGCACCCGCAGGCCGGGCACCACCTCGGGTGCGAGGCGGGCCAACCCCGGCATGTCGAGGGTGCCCTGCTCGGAGGCCCGGGCCGCCGCTGCCACCCCCGGCGCCTCGTCGACCAGACCCAGCACCTGCGCCACGCTCGCTCCCCAGGTGTCGAGGTCCACGAGCAGGGTGCGCACCCCCGCGGCGGCCAGCGATGCAGCGAGGGTCACGGCGACGGTGGTGCGGCCGGGGGCGCCGGTGGGCCCCCAGACGACCGTGAGCGGGGTGAGGACCGGCGCCTCGTCGTGCTGCTCGTGGACAGCGTCACCTCCCGGCGCCGCGTGGTCGGCCGTGGACGTCGGAACCGTAGCGGGCGCGTCGTTCGAGGGCAGCGCCGTGGTGCTGGCACCGGCGAGCGCCACGAGGGCGGTCGCCACGTGGGGCGCGGCATCGCCCGGGCGCAGGATCGTCGCGACCCCGAGCTGCCGCAGGCGGCGCTCGCCCTCGTCGTCACCGGTCGCCACGAGGCCGGCCACCCGCACGCCGTGACCCGCGAGGTGCCGCAGCGCGTCGCGGTCGAGGCCGCGCAGGTCCGGGGAGACCACCGCCACCCGGGCGACCCCGACCGCCCCCGCCGAGAGCAGCTCGGCGACGTCGGCGCAGCGCCGTACCAGCGTGACGTCGGGCGCGTCCTCGAGCACCCGCACGAACTGGGACTCCAGGCCATGGGTCACCGCGGTGAGGACGCTCGTCACGACGAGGCCGCCGACACTCCACCAGGCACCGGAACCAGGGTGATCCGCGCGCCGACGTCGACGTCGGCGACCACGTCTCGCACCGCGTCGCGCGGCACCATGACGTGCACCGCCCTGGTCTGGGCGGACCCGCCGAGCACGCCGTCCTCGTCGGCCACCCGCACGACCGAGACCGCCTCGAGGGCCCGCTCGGGGCCGGCGTAGCTGGGCAGGCCCACGGCAGTGCCCTCCTTCGGGCGGTTGACGTAGACGTCGACGACCGACCCGGCCGAGATGGCTGCCGCCGAGGTGGCGTCGACGAGCAGCGCGACCTGCTGCACGTCGACCGCCGCACCCGAGCCCACCCCGGACAGCGGGATGAGCTCGCCGGGGCGCATCGCGCGCAGCGACCACGTGTCGTCGGCCAGCGGCCGATCGGCGGGGAGGTAGCCCGCCGCTCCGTCGCCGAGCAGCACGTCGACCCGCACCACGTCGGCCTCGGTGACCCGCTGGCCGGGAGCGAGCACGCTCTTCGCGGCGTACACCGGCACCCGGTCGTCGGCGCGGGCGACGACGAGGGACCCCAGGACGGTGGAGACGAGCACGAGGAGCAGCCCGACGAGCAGCCTCGAGTCGCGCCAGGACGGGGCACGCAGCCGTGACGCGGTGGGTGCGGGTAGGTCGCTCATGCCGCCCGATTCTGGTCGAGGATGCCGTCCTCCGCCTCCGGAGGAGCGCCGGCTGTGGACGACCGAGGCCGGCGCCACGCCTGTGGATGGCACACTGACGACGTGGCCCGCCGCTTCATCCCGCTCACCGAGGTGTCCGAGATCCTCGACGTCTCCGCGGCCCAGGCGTACGCCCTCGTGCGAAGCGGCGAGCTGCCGGCGATCAAGGTGGGTGGGCGCGGCCAGTGGCGCGTCGAGACCGTCGAGCTCGAGGCCTACATCCAGCGGATGTACGCCGAGACCCGCGACCTGGTCACGACCAGGTCGGAACCCGGCGACCAGGACGCCAAGGGAGCCGTCGGCTGACCCGTGCCGTCGGTGTGGCCCGGCCGGGGGTGGAGACGCGACCCCGAGGTGGCGAGGATCGGGCGGTGCCTGGTTCCAGGGCCGGCTCCGACCGATAGGCACCCCTCGTCGGCCGTCCGCGCCCGGCTCTGGGCGCCTCGCGCCGTCAGCGTCGCGACTCGACCGTGACGACGGCCGCGAAGGGCACGGTGGCCACGGCCCGGACGTTCTCCCGTCGCCGAGGCAGTCCTTCCAGGTGCTCGGCGAGGTCGAGGTGGTCGGCCCCCACCGCGTCGATCGTCCCCAGCAGGCGCGGCCCACCCCCGGTCAGCGTCAACACCACGGTGGCCCGGTCACGGGACAGCGCGCGCAGCGCGTAGCCGAGTCCGAACCGGCGGGCGCTCCGTGCCGGCGCCGACTGCGGCGCGAGCGACCGCAACGTCACCACGCGGGCCAACGGCACGAGCACTTCGTGACCGTCGCCGGCCCGCAGCAGCACCCAGTCCTCACCGAGGTCCGCGAGCTCCCCCTCGACCTGCCGCTCGCCGACCAGGGCGAGCCGAAGGGGCGTACCGAGTGCCGCGGCGAGGCGTGCCGTGAGGGTGACCAGCGCCCGTTCCCGCCGGGTGCGCTCGGCCACCTCGTCGTCGCGCTCCCGGCGCAGCTCGGCGGCCAGCTGGCCCTCGAGGTCAGCGAAGAGCCCTTCCCACCTCATGTCCACAGCCTAGGCCGCTCTGGTTGCCGGCGTCGGGGCCACGGTCTAGGGTCAAACACATGCAAACGCCATCAAACGCCATCCAACGTGCCCGACTGGTCGGGTGTGCAGGCCTGGTCCTGGGCGGCGTGGTGCTGCTCGTCCCGTTGTTGTGGCGGATCACGGACCAGGTCGGCGCCGCAGCCGGCGCGGGGGCTCCCGTGCGGCCCGACGAAGCGCTGTCGGCGGTCGTGGCCGCGGCTGCACTGGTGGGGGTCACGTGGCTGGCGGGAAGCGTCCTGCTCGAGGTGGTCAGCCTCGTGCCCGGCACCCTGGGCCGCAGCGCTGCTCGCGCCGCCGAGGTGGTCACCCCGCGGCTGGTCCGCCGCGCGGCCGGGGCCCTGCTCGGCATCGGGGTCGTCGCCGGCCTGGCTCCGGGAGCGTCGGTGGCCGCGCCGACGGTCTCGGTGGCGGCTGACGTGGCCACCGTCCGCCCGCCCCTGCCCGACCCCGGCCTCACCCCCCTCCCCGACCCCGGATGGGCGCCCGGCACGGGCACGGCGCCGGCGACCGCACCGGAACGACGGCCCGCCCCGGTGTCGTCGCCGGCTCCCGCCCCGGGATGGGTGCCCACCCGGCCCGCCGTCCGTACCCATCCCGACGTGCGCGTGCTCAGCCCCTCACCCCGCTCGGGCCGGGCCGCACCCCCGACCGAGGTGGTCGTGCGTCGCGGGGACTCCCTGTGGTCCATCGCCGCACGACACCTCGGGCGGGACGCCTCGGAGGCCGAGGTCGCGCGCGCGTGGCCTGCCTGGTTCGACGCCAACCGCGAGGTCGTGGGCGACGACCCCGACCTCCTGCTGCCCGGCCAGGTGCTGCATCCTCCCCCGAGGTCGGCGGCATGAGCGGCGGCGTCCTGCACGTCGCGCCCCCCAGCCGGCCGTTGCCGCCGCCGATCTCCCTCGAAGAGGCCATTCGGGAGTCCAGGCAGGCGACTGCGGCCCGCGAGGGCCACGCCGCCGGCTACGTGCAGGACACGCTGGCCGTCGACTTCGCCGCCGCGTCCGACGAGCAGTACTTCGGCCCCCAGCGCACGCTGAGCAACGCCCTCCCCGACCCCGGCGTGTGGGCCGGCCGCATCACCCTGGCCCTGCTCGAGGTGATGATGGGCGTGCGCCCGGCTCCCCAGGTGCTGCGCTGGACCGCTCCTGAGGTGTATGCCGTCGTGGCCCGGCGCAGCGCGCTGGTCGCCCGCCGGGTGGCGGAGGGCCGCGCGCCACGCACCCGGCCACGGCTCCACGTCGTGCGCGTGCGCGTCTGCGAGCCCGCCGACGGGGTGGCCGAGGCCGCGGTCGTGGTTCGCGACGGGCCGCGGGTGCGCGCTGTCGCCGTGCGGCTCGTCGGGCAGGACGGCAAGTGGCGGGTCAGTGCCCTGCAGGTGGGCTGAGCGACGAGTCGGTTCCCGGCAAGGGCGCCGGCTCGGGCTCCGGGCTGCCCGGTTGTCGGGTCGGCAGGCCCCCGGAGGTGAAGAAGGCGACCAGTGCCAGCAGCGCCAGCACCGCCAGTGCGCTGCGCAGCCCGGACAGCCGCGACTGCGTGTTCTCCTCGACGACCGCCGTCGCCACGGCCGGGTCGACGTTCGCGTCCGCGAGCGCCGTCTCCAGCTGCGCGTCCGACACGAACGGGATGCCGCTGGCCAGCTCCACCTGGGCCTGCGAGGTCACCGAGGGTGGGATCGCCTCGTTGTCGGCGATACCGGTGAAGAACGACGACGACAGGGCCGAGATGAGCACGGCGCCCGCCAGCGCCGTACCGATCGAGGCGCCCAGGTTGGTGAAGGTGTTCTGGATGCCCCCCACTTCGCCACTCTGCTCGTCGGGCACCGCCGAAACGGTGACCGCCCCGAGCTGCGAGGCGAGCGCCCCGATACCCAGACCGGCCAGGAGCAGCGGGCCGGTGACGATCTCCAGCCCGACACCGACCTCCAGGGCGGCCAGCAGCGCCACGATTCCGGCGAGCAGCGCGAGGAAGCCCAGTCGCACCACCCGGCGGGGCGAGGCGTGGGGAAAGACCTTGGGCACCCCCACGGCGGCGAGCAACAGGGTCACCGAGAGGGGCATGACCCGCAGGCCGGTGTCGATGGCGCTGAGACCGAGCGCCACCGAGAGGTAGAGCGGCACGCAGAAGAACAGCCCCGCCTGGAGCAGGAACTGGAAGAAGAAGGCGATCAGGCCCTTCTGCAGCGGCGGGATCCGCAAGATGGCGGGGTCGAGCAGGGCCGAGCGACCCTCGGCGATCCGGCGCTGCTCCCATCCCATGAAGGCCCACAGCACCAGCGCGCCGCCGAGCACGAACCACACCACGGGCGACAGTCCCAGCCACGAGGGGGCGTTCGGCTTGGGGTTGACGAAACCCCACGTGCCCGCCCGCAGGATGCCGAACACGACCAGCCCGAGACCCGACGCCGACAGCACCGTGCCGACGAGGTCGAGCGCAGCGTCGGGGTCGGCCTCTGCGTCGGCCATCCGTCGCGCGAGCACGAGGATGATCGCCACGATCACCACCTCACCGGCGAAGACCCAGCGCCACGACGCGTAGGTCGTCAGCACTCCACCGATCAGCGGGCCCGCGGCGACCGCGATCGCACCGGATGCAGCGACCAGCCCGTAGGCCCGGGGCCGCTGCGGGGCATCGAAGTTCGTGGCGACGAGCGCGACGATCGCCGGCATGATCAACGCCGCCCCGATGCCCTCGAGCAGCGACCAGCCGAGGATGAGCACGGGCAGGCTGGGCGCCAGCGCGGTCGTGAAGGACCCGGCTCCGTAGATGACGCAGCCGATGGAGAACGCCCGCTTGCGGCCCAGGATGCCGCCGATCTTGCCTCCGGTGATCATCAGCGAGGCCATGACCAGGGTGTAGAGCGTGATCGCGGTCTGGATGCCGGTCACGTCGGTACCGACGTCCTTGGCCACGGTGGCGATCGAGACGTTCATGACCGAGCTGTCCAGGGTCATCAGGAACTGGGCGGCCGCCAGGGTGGTCAGGACGGTGGCGCCCGCGGTGCGGGCGGCGGTCTGCGTGCTCATGGGGTCGGCCTGACGTCGGGACGGTTGGGACGGTCGGGGACGTCGGGGACGTCGGGGACGTCGGGATGGTCGGGGACGTCGGGATGGTCGGGGACGTCGGGATGGTCGGGGACGTCGGGGACGTCGTCAAGGTCCGTGCGCCGGTAGCGGCGCCGCACGCCGGCCGGCGCGTCCGGCTGGTTCACCCCGACGACCGGCGAACCCGGCGCCGCCGGCTCCATGGCCATCGGTGCGTCGCCGAGGAGGGTCTTGCGTTGGCTGGCACCCGGGCGCGGCAGCCAGTCGTAGACCACCCGGGTCCAGAGGGCGACGTCCTGCACCGACCGGCGCTCGGGGCTGACGATGCACCAGAAGAGACCGATGGGGAAGAAGACACAGAACAGCGCTCGCACCATCGCGCGCAGCGGGCCGAGCCGTCGTCCCCTGTGCCCCACCACCCGCAGCCCCATGACGTGGTCGCCGTAGCTCCGGCCGACCAGCCACCACCCCAGGGCGAAGTACCACGTGGCGAGCACCAGGGCGGTGGTCAGGCTCGCCAGCAGGCTCGCGTCGGGCCACTGAAAGGTGCGCGGGTCGAGCAGGAACGTGAACGCGACCAGACCGAGGTAGCAGCCACCCAGCAGCACCCCCACGACCAGGGCGTCGATCGTGTTGGCCACGATCCGGGTCACCAGGCCGGCCGGCTCCCCCTGGTACGGCCGGGCCTCGCGCGGGATGGCGGAGATCTCCGGCCCCGTCACGGGGTGCCCTCGGGCAAGGGTGGCCGCCGCCGCCGGAACAGCGCACGGTCGACGGCACGGGTGAGGGCGTCGTCGGCGGTGATGCCGGTCATGCGCACACCACGCACCGTCCCGGAGGCCATCGACCCGGTGGAGTCGCGGATGATGGCCGGCAGGTCGATGACCTCGAGCACCTCCTCGACGATGCCGATGACGTCGATCCGGTCGATGACGGCGTCGAGGTCGGCGCGCGCCACCACGGCATCCACGTCGAGCCTGGCCGCCACCGCATCCAGGTCGACCCGGTCGAGCACCGCGTCGATGTCCACCCGCGCGACCGCCGCGTCGATGTCCACCCGCGCGACCGCCGCGTCGAGGTCGGCCCGCGCCACCACGGCATCCACGTCGAGCCTGGCCGCCACCGCATCCAGGTCGACCCGGTCGAGGATGGCCTCGATGTCGATCCGTGCTGCCACCGCGTCGAGGTCGGCCCGCGCCACCACGGCATCCACGTCGAGCCTGGCCGCCACCGCATCCAGGTCGACCCGGTCGAGGATGGCCTCGATGTCCACTCGCGTGGTCACCGCATCCAGGTCGACCCGCAAGACCGCACCGTCGAGGTCCGCCCGGGCCATCGCCGCATCGAGGTCGACGGTCGAGACGAGCTGGTCCAGGTCGACGTTCTCCTCGACCAGCCGGGTGAGGTCGAGCCGCTCGACGACTGCAGCAACCAGCGCGGGCACCCAGGCGTCGAGCAGCACCACGGTCCGGCGGCGCAGCTCCCTACGGTCGGCGCCACCCCTGCGGGCCAGGTCGGCGGCGACCGTGGCGGGATGCAGACGCGTGGGAAGCAGGGGCGGCCGCCACAGCAGCCGGGTCACCGGCGCGGCCACTCGGTGCACCGTGCGCACCGTGCGCACGGCGACGACCGCGGCCCCCAACGTCACGCCGGCCACCCCGAGGGCGACGTCGACTGCCAGCCGTGCCTCGGGCCCCAGCTGGGGCGCCGCGACCGGTCGTCCTGACGTCGTCAGCTCCTTGGACACCCGCGTCCCTGTCTGTCTCGGAGGCCTCCTGTCCCGGCACGGTACCGGTCGCGGGTCCGACGCGTCAGGGGCTGCCAGCAAACAGGCCCGGGCTCACCCCATGCGGGTGAGCCCGGGCCTCTCGGCTCAGTGCGGCGGCGTGAGCGGCGTCAGCGGCGCCCGTGGCACATCTTGAACTTCTTGCCCGAACCACAGGGGCACGGAGCGTTCCTCGGGGTGGTGGCCAGCTGGTCGTCGGTCAGGCCACTGCCGGATGCCGGGGACCCCTCGTCGCGCTCGTCGACGCCACCGGTCTCGCTGGGTGCGGTGTAGTGCAGGTGGTCGGTGCGGGGACGGCCGACCCCGACACCCGACACGGCCACCGTGCGGGCGCCCTCACCGGAGGACCCCGACGCCGCACCCACCGCAGCGTGCTCGACCTCCGGGGCGGTCGGCATCCCCACGTCGCCGTCGGCGGTCGCGGCCGGGGCACCGGACATCGCACCGAGCATCTGCGACACGTGCATCGGCTCGATCGCCGGCGGGGGCTCGGTGGGCTGGTCGACCTGCACGTCGACGTGGAAGAGCAGCCCGACCGACTCCTCGCGCACGGCCTCGTTCATCGTCGTCCACAGCGCGAAGCCCTCGCGCTGGTACTCGACGAGCGGGTCGCGCTGGGCCATCGCCCGCAGACCGATGCCCTCCTGGAGGTAGTCCATCTCGTAGAGGTGCTCGCGCCACTTGCGGTCGAGCACGGAGAGCATCACCCGGCGCTCGACCTCACGCATGACCTCCGAGCCGAGGGCCTCCTCGCGCTCGTCGTAGGCGTGGTGCGCGTCGGAGAGGATCTCCTCCTTGAGCCTGTCGTTCGTCAGCGAGGTGCGGCCACCGGCGGCGTCGACGACCTGCTCGGGGTCCAGGGTGATGGGGTACAACCCGCGCAGGGCGGTCCACAGCCGCTCGAGGTTCCAGTCCTCGGGGAAGCCGTCGGAGGTCTCGGCGTCGACGTAGCCCTCGATGACGTCGTTGACGAAGAAGCGCAGCTGCTCGTGCAGGTCCTCGCCCTCGAGGACGCGGCGGCGCTCCTCGTAGATGACGGTGCGCTGGCGGTTGAGCACGTCGTCGTACTTGAGCACGTTCTTGCGGATCTCGAAGTTCTGCGCCTCGACCTGCGACTGCGCCGACTGGATCGAGCGCGACACCAGCTTGGACTCGATCGGCTGGTCGTCCTCGAGCTTGGCCGTGGTCATCACCCGGTCGACCAGCCCGGCGTTGAACAGCCGCATGAGGTGGTCCTCGAGCGAGAGGTAGAAGCGCGACTCACCCGGGTCGCCTTGTCGGCCCGACCGCCCGCGCAGCTGGTTGTCGATGCGGCGCGACTCGTGGCGCTCGGTGCCGAGGACGTACAGGCCACCGAACTCGGTGACCTCGTCGTGCTCGGTGGCGACCCGCGCCTCGGCGGCGGCCAGGGCCTCGTCCCAGGCGGCCTCGTACTCCTCGGGCGTCTCGTGCGGGTCGAGCCCGCGCTCCTTGAGGGCCGCCACCGCCCGGAACTCGGGGTTGCCGCCGAGCATGATGTCGGTGCCTCGACCGGCCATGTTGGTGGCGACGGTGACGGCGCCCTTGCGCCCGGCATCCGCGACGATCGTGGCCTCGCGCTCGTGGTGCTTGGCGTTGAGCACCTCGTGGGCCACCCCGCTGCGGCGCAGCTGGTCGGAGAGGTACTCCGACTTCTCGACCGAGATGGTGCCGACGAGCACCGGCTGGCCGTGCTGGTGCCGCTCGACGATGTCGGCGACGACGGCCTTGTACTTCGACTCCTCGGTGCGGTAGACGAGGTCAGCCTTGTCGAGCCGGATCATCGGCTGGTTCGTGGGGATCGGCACCACGCCGAGCTTGTAGATCGAGTTGAGCTCGGAGGCCTCGGTCATGGCCGTGCCGGTCATGCCGGAGAGCTTGTCGTACATGCGGAAGAAGTTCTGCAGGGTGATCGTGGCGAGGGTCTGGTTCTCGTTCTGGATCTGCACCCCCTCCTTGGCCTCGATGGCCTGGTGCATGCCCTCGTTGTAGCGGCGGCCGGCGAGCATGCGCCCGGTGTGCTCGTCGACGATGAGCACCTCGCCGCCCAGCACGACGTAGTCCTTGTCGCGCTGGAACAGCTCCTTGGCCTTGATGGCGTTGTTGAGGTAGCCGATGAGGGGGGTGTTGGCCGACTCGTAGAGGTTCTCGATGCCGAGGTGGTCCTCGACCTTCTCGATGCCGCCCTCGAGGACGCCGACGGTGCGCTTCTTCTCGTCGACCTCGTAGTCGCCACGACCGCTCTCGAGCTCGCCCCGGTCGAGGCGCGCGGCGATCTTCGCGAACTCGGTGTACCACTTGGTGGGCTGGTCGGCCGGGCCCGAGATGATCAGCGGCGTGCGGGCCTCGTCGATGAGGATGGAGTCGACCTCGTCGACGATCGCGAAGTGGTGCTCACGCTGCACGAGCTCCTGCGTCGACCACGCCATGTTGTCGCGCAGGTAGTCGAAGCCGAACTCGTTGTTGGTGCCGTAGGTGATGTCCTTGGCGTACTCCGCCCGGCGCTGCTCAGGCGTCATCGAGGCCAGGATGCAGCCCGTCTCGAGGCCGAGGAAGCGGTGCACGCGACCCATCAGCTCGGACTGGTACTCGGCGAGGTAGTCGTTGACCGTGATGACGTGCACGCCCTTGCCGGTGAGCGCGTTGAGGTAGCACGGCAGGGTGGCGACGAGGGTCTTGCCCTCACCGGTGCGCATCTCGGCGACGTTGCCCAGGTGCAGCGCTGCCCCACCCATGATCTGCACGTCGAAGTGGCGCTTGCCCAGGGTGCGCTTGCTGGCTTCGCGGACGGCCGCGAAGGCCTCGGGCAGGATGTCGTCGAGGGTCTCGCCGTCGGCGAGGCGCTTCTTGAAGACGTCGGTCTCGGCACGCAGCTCGGCGTCGGTGAGCTTCTCGAAGTCCTCCTCGATGGCGTTGACCTGAGCCGCGATGTTGTCGAGCTTCTTGAGGATGCGCCCCTCACCGGCGCGCAACAGCTTCTCGACGATCTTCACGAGTGGAACTCCCTTGGGGTGGCTGCATGGCGGTCGCTCGACCGGACCTGCCTAGGGTAGTCGAGCCCCGAGCGCCGCACGGAACCGACGGTCGGCCGGCAGGGGGGCACTTCCACGGGCAACGCGGCACGCGGCGGCCCGAGTTCCCCACCACCGCGACAGGTGGTTGGGTGGAGGAATGACCGGTTCGCCGTTCCCGGGCTGCGTGCCCGAGCTCACCGACGGGGTGGTGCTGCTGCGCGCGCACCGCCTCGACGACGCGCAGCGGATCGTCGAACAGTCCAACGACCCGGAGTCGATGCGCTGGACGACCGTGCCGCGCCCCTACGGCCTCGACGACGCGCGCGAGTTCCTGGCGACCATCGAGAGCGCGTGGAACAGCCCGGACGGGCTGCGGTACTGGGCGGTCACCGACGCATCGGACCCGCAGGGCCGCTACCTCGGCACGATCGACCTGCGCCCGCGGGGCGGCGGGGTCGGCGAGGTCGGGTTCGGGCTGCACCCGCAGGGGCGGGGGTCCGGGTTCATGGCGGGCGCGCTGAGGCTCCTGGCCCGCTGGTGGTTCGGCCAGGGCGGCGTGCGGGTGCACTGGTTGGCCATTCGCGGCAACTTCCCGTCGTGGCGGGTGGCGTGGTCGTGCGGTTTCACCCAGCACGGCACCACCCCCCAGGTGCACCCCGACCCCGACGACGCCGGGGCCCCGCCGCTGGACGTGTGGCGGGCCAGCCTGGGGGCCGACGACGTCCTGGAGCCGCACAGCCCATGGGACGACGTGCCGGTGCTGGAGGTGGCCGAGCACGGTATCCGGCTGCGGCCGTGGCGCGACGGCGACCTCGCCTCGCTCGACCCGCGCGACCAGCCCGATCACCACATGCCGGCGCGCGGCGTGCTCGACGCCGACACCTTCCCCGAGTGGCTGCTGATCCGTCGCGAGCAGATGTCGGTCGGCCGCGTCCTCAGCTGGTGCGTCGCCGACGCCACGACGGATGCCGCGCTGGGCGAGGTGCTCGTGTTCGTCACCGAGGGCACCCTCGACGACGACACCGCCGAGCTGGGCTACCAGGTGGTGCCCAGCGCTCGGCGCCGCGGTGTGGCGACCACCGGGGCCCGCCGCCTCGTGGCGCACGCCCTCACCCCGCGCTCCGAGGGCGGGCTGGGGATGCGCCGGCTCGTCGCCCAGACCGCGGACGACAACGTGGCGAGCAACGCGGTGCTCGACCGCCTGGGGTTCACCATCTGGGGGCAGGAGACCGCGGCCGACGTGCTGCCGGACGGTCGGGCCGTCGACGCCCTGCACTGGGAGCTGCTCCGCGAGGGCTGAGCCGACGGCACCGGCCGGGCACCCGCCCGGCACCGTCACGGCATCGACCACCGGGTCGACGCTGGGCACGATCGACCACTAGGTCGAAGTTGCCCCGACCAGCGGCAACCGAACCGGGACAAGATCGACCTAGTGGTCGATCTTGTCCCAGTTGACCGTTCGGAGGTCGAGCCAGGCCGCCATGAGGGCCAGCTCCTCGTCGAGCTCGCGCCGGTCGACGGGGCCGCCCTGCCCCGGTTCCCAGGTGCAGCGGCGCACCCGCAGCACCCCGGCGCCCCGGTCGGCCTTGAGGTCGAGCCGGGCGACGAGGTGCTCACCGAGGAGGAACGGCAGCACGTAGTAGCCGTACACGCGCTGCGCCTCGGGTACGTAGATCTCCAGTCGGAAGTCGAACCCGAAGAGGGCCCGAGTGCGGTCGCGTTGCCAGATGAGCGAGTCGAACGGCGAGAGCAGGGC